>Ga0247816_10000478_pt1 | contig 22388 bp, 43 predicted proteins | sample UWRJL209509C1_FD_179930 | JGI IMG/M metagenome (GOLD analysis project Ga0247816, IMG submission 179930) | Plant litter microbial communities from Arlington Agricultural Research Station in Wisconsin, United States - UWRJ-L209-509C-1 | ecosystem: Environmental > Terrestrial > Plant litter >...
TATATCATATTGTGATAGTATCATTTTGTGTTATATATTTGTATCAACAAAACAACGGAACAAATATATAATTAAAAGTATTAACCGCAAATACGGGAATCCGTAAAACATAAAAATTGATAAAAATGAATTACGAAGTAGGAAAACCAATCAAACCGGAATTAGTGAATTATCTAAAAGAATTCACCACAGAATTAGATGTTGCCGAAGTCTGTAAAAATCAAAAAGTAGGATTCCATACGCTTAGAAGATTAAGATTAGGTGATACTAAGGTTGCTAATTCTGAAAACGCTGATGCTTTAAAAGAGTTGACAAAAATTGCCTTAACAAATGCAGAAGCGAAGATTAAGGATTCTCAGAAGAAAAAAAAGAACCTAACCAAAATCCTTGACACTATATGACGCCCGCAGTTCAAGCTATCAAAACCTTAATGCCGGCACTTTCAATTCCTGAATTATTAGAAATAGAAAATTGTTTAATCGAACGCTTGGGGAAGCAGAGTAAACAAACATTGAATCAAAAAATAAAGGAGAAAGAAAACTTTTTGAAACCCGGCATTTTAAAATCACTCTATAAATAATCAAAATGATGAATTACTTAACAAAATTTTTCCTGAAAGCAAAGAATGAGGATGGCATTATCATCACTCGCTTAGGATTAGAAGACGGCTTTGCCGGTGTGATATGGTTCACAGAAGATAATTTCATCGATGTGACTATAAAGATTGACGATGTAATAGTTCACGATAGTTATCTGGACCGTGAACAAGAATATATGTACGATGCATTTGTAGAGTACGTACAACAAGAAATTAGAGATTCTAAAAGCACAAATGATGATCTCGAAGAAACTAACCAATCATTAATGTTCGCACGATGAAAACAACCTACAAAAAGAAAAGAAAAGCGATTCGGGATTATAGAATGTTCGAATTGAAATGGAAGCTTGTTCACCTTAACAGGATTCCATTAAAAATTAAGAGTGACTTTTTAGGAGTTGCTGATCAATTACAAACCTTTTAAAAATATTAATTATGAAAACAACATTTAGAATATTGCTAATCATTTTGACTGTAATGACCGTCTGGACTGCTTGCCAATTCGATATCTTGAATTCTTTTTTATCCGGAATAAGCGTTGTCCTTTTAATTGTCGGTTACATTTTTTCAACAATTTTAGACAGTATAGATGAAAGAGCTGACTAAGTTCATTGAGTGGTATGTTTTGCTAGGCGGAGCAATATCACAGATTGATATCGGAGAATTACTACTTACAAAATTCTCAGACTATGACTAAAAATCAGTTCAAAATTCTTGTTCAGGTGATTGAAACTGAAAGCCAAAAGAAAATAAACCAAAACTTTAAATATAACTAAGATGCCAAGATTAAAAAAAAGATTCCGCAATCGATCAGTAATGAAACAAATTCCCGGAACCAACACAGAATACAGATTTGATTTTGATATAAAATATATGAGATCAATAATCACCGCAATATTAGCGAGAAAAGAAAGAGCAGAAAATTACTTTGACAGTCTCTTTGGCGACATCGAGAGTGAATTAACATCTATTACAATTTACGAATAAACCTACTAAAACCTACTACAATGGAAAATATTTCAAAAGCATTAGTGAAAGCTCAGAGCGAAATGAGTAATCCTAAAAAAGAAAATACCAATCCCTTTTTTAAATCTAAATACGCTGATCTAAATTCAGTTAGAGAAGCGGTTATGCCAGCTTTAAATGCAAATGGTATTTCAGTTCTACAGCCGATGACTCATTTGGATGGAAAGAATTTTATAAAAACCGTTTTACTTCACGAAAGCGGAGAAAGCATTGAAAGCTTAACGGAAATAATTTACTCTAAACAAAACGATGCACAGGCACAAGGAAGCGGAATTACCTACGCAAGACGTTATGGTTTACAATCTTTTATATGTGTTGGAGCAGATGACGATGATGGAAATAAAAGCAGTAAAGTAGAAAATAATAAGACTGCTGAAAAATGGTTAAGTGTTGATTCTCCTGAATGGGAAGCTTTAGTTAAATCAATACAAGGCGGAGCAAACTTCACGCTTTCACAAATCCAGAAGAAATATAAAATCAGACCAGAAATTAAAAACAGACTTGAAACTTTAAACATCTTTTAATTATGACACGATCTAAAGACCTTTTTATGCAAGACAGAGAATCAGATTTATTCGATACAGAAAATCCATTCTTCAATGAACCGAAAATATCAAAAGTAAACCCATTCGACATACTTGCAGATACTTTCACTTCTCAAATGGGAGATTATGAAGATGGAAATGTTGACGCCCTGGAAACCGCTATTAAGATGCGTCAGGAATACGAAAGATTGGAAATACAAATGAATCTCCGCAAGACTTGGATGGATGAAAACAAAGAATCTATCGAAAATGAATCTTCAAAATATCCCGAAGGTTACAAAGGCTACAAAGTGACAGTTCAATCAAAAACTACTTTGAGTTTCAAAAACATTCCAGATTGGATTGAATTGGAAAAACAAAAAAAAGACTTTGAAGCTAAATCAAAATTAGCACTTCAAATGGTAAATAAAGGAGGTCTTAATGTAGATGCTGATGGTGCAGAAATACCACTTCCGGAAGTTAGTATAACATCTTTTGTAAAATTCGATAAACTTAAGAAGTGATGAAAATAACTCTCGTAAAGCAACTGAACAACACTTTTAAAATTGCTTTTGATTCAGATTATGAATTAGCAAAGAAAATAAAAGTTAATGAGCCTTATGAGTTTGATTTCAAAAATGTAAGAAATCCAAAGTTTCACAGAAAGTTTTTTGCCTTGCTAAATATGGTTTTCCAGAATCAGGAAATGTATAAAAATATAGAGCATTTAAGACGACAATTAACGATTGAATCAGGATATTATGATTTAAGTGTAACCATTCACGGTGAAGAAATTAAAGAACCAAAATCAATCTCTTTTTCAAATATGGACAACACCGAATTTAGTGATTTTTATAACGCAGTCTTAGATACGATAGTCACTTATTTTCATTTTAACAAACAAGACATAATTGATAATGTCAGTCAATTTTATTAATCAACAATTTAAAAATTAAATACAATGTCACAAAATTATTACGGATCAATCAACTATGATCTACTACTTGAAAATCTGAAAGCTGGAAAATTAAAAACTTTCAAAACTGAGAAAGGCGTTCGTCTTATCAATATTAATGTTTTCGTTTCTGACCAGCCAGACCAATATGAAAATGTCGCTTCTGTTTCGTCTCCATTAAAAGAAGAATTCCATACAGAGGAAGGCGGTAAAAAGAAAAACAAAGTTTTCATCGGTAATCTGAAAAAGTCAGAGAATTCGATCTCAGAAGCAACCGCTGACGATTTCAAAGAAGATGACGACTCAGATTTGCCTTTCTAAAATCTAAGCTATGAACGCCAACTCACAAATAGCATATGAAAGCGTTAAACCGCTACTTCCGGATTTAAGGGAAAAGATATTAACGGCATTAGAAAGCATCGGCAGCGGATCATTCCGTGACATTGCCAAAGCTTCCGGACTCCGAGACGAGCAAGTTTGGAAAAGACTTTCAGAACTTGAAAAAGCTGGCAGAGTTGCCAATATAGACACAAAACTTTGCGAGATTTCCCATCGAACAGTATCAGTCTGGGAAATCCCTAAACCTCACTAATAAAATAAAACAAACAAGAAATGAACAAAGAAGAATTTTACAAAAAGAATGACGATAAGTTTTTAGCACTTGGATTTGAGAAAGATGAAACAGATCTTTTTTTCGCCTATTTCTTACACTTGATTCCCGCAGATGTTAGAGAAGAATATGACTTGGAAGATGATGATGCAGCGAAACTTCTTATCGGTGATACAGGACTAAACAAAGGTTTCTGCATTTACACAGGTTCTCATTTTATTTGGCTGACTTGCGGAACTCCCGAAGAAGCAATCGAATTAACAAAGCAAATAACAGCTTTTGAAGAGTGCTAAATGAAAATAAAAGTAAAATGATTTAACATCGAGATAAAAGCCGACAGTAAAAAGAATCATTATTTATTTCAAATCCCGGCGCTTAAAATCGAACAGATCCACGAGATTAAAAAATACAGTCTTTCAGCACTTGAAACGAAAGTTAAAGAGATCCTGGAGAATTACTAACCTACTTTATTATAAACACAAAGAAAAGATGCCAAATAGAATTATTAGAGATTGGACCGACAGCGAAAGAGTCGATGGTATTTCTTTTCAGGCAGAAATTTTATTGCTCAGATTGATGATGAAAGCCGATGATTTAGGAGCTTATCACGCAAATCCAAAATTGATAAATTCTTTTTGTTTTCCGCTAAAGAATATTAGAGAAACCGACATTTCCCGATGGCTACAAGAGTTAGTTTCAGCCGGATTGATTGCCCTCTACACAGCCGATAACAAAAGATATTTACATATTATCAATTTTGGTCAAAGAATGCGTACAGTAAAGTCTAAACATCCTCAAATACCTGTAAATGAGCTGAATGAATTTATGTCAGCAACCTGTCAGCAACCTGCGGACATACCGCCGCCTGAAGAAGAAGTAGAAACAGAAACTGAAACAGAAGATGAAACAGAAAGCGAAGGGGATTTATCGATTGAAGTTTTAAATTTTTTAAATGAAACGGCAAATAAAAATTTCCAACCAGTAGAATCAAACTTAAAATTCATTAAAGCGAGATTAAAAGAACAACCAGCGGAAATTTTAAAACAAGTTATTCAGCTAAAAACATTTGAATGGAAAGATGATTTTAAAATGAATGATTTTTTGCGCCCTGAAACTTTATTTAATGCAACAAAATTTCAAACCTACATTCAAAAAGTACACGAAGTAAAACAAAATCCACAAAAATTTAAAAAAGATGTCGAACAGCGAAATTCAGAAAACAGAAAATCAGCAGCTAAGCACTATGACCCATTGGACGCAATGTCTGATTAATGAAGATGCAGATGCTATGATGGAAATTGTTTCACTTGAAACGACTTTATCAATCAAAAAATGTTTGGAGCTTCCGACTATTTACGAGGTTACAAAATCATTACCTGCAAAAAACATAATTAAATCTGTTAGGGAGATTGTTTTAAATACTGCAAAAACTTTCAAGTTTTCCGAAAATATGGATTTATCACAAGCCACAATATTAGCAAGTGACTTGATAAGCTATTTTAAAAACGAAAGTCTGGAAGATATTATTCAGATGTTCAAGATGGCAAGACAGGGCGAATTAGGAAGCGGAAAAGGGCGTTTAGACCACGATGTTGTATTTAATGTATTTGTTCCTGCATATCTGGAAAAGAAAGCAGAAATAAGAGAAAAACAGATGGTTAACGAGAATAAGAAGTTAAACGAACCAACGGAGGAAATGTCTGATTATGCAAAACAGAAGTTTGAGGAATTATCTCAAATGTTATCTGCTAAACGAATTGACAAGCCGAGCGTACCAGTTATCAACCATCATCAGATGTGGCTTAAAAGCCTTAAAAATAACGTCAAAACATTATCACTACAAGAACTGTATGATGAAAAATTAAAAGCGAGCAAATTAGATGAATCGGTTTTTAGTGAATCAATAAAAATTTATCAAAATGAAATCGATTTAAGAAAATGAAAACACCCACCCCACTATCAGACGGTCTATCTATTTTCTGCAACCAAATGAGATACAAGGAAAAGATGAAGCTGGAAGCGATTGCAGAGATAGCTAAAATAGACCATAGCACAGTAAGTTATCATTTGAGAATGTACGGTAAAAAGTCTAAGAAAATTGAATTTAAGGAATTTGAAAAGGATTTCAGAATGCAGGACTTCATTAATCAATATTCAAAGTTCCGAACAGCTAAATCTACGGCTCAAAGGGTACTAACAGTATCAGTAATTAATACTAACACAGGGCAAAAAACTAAATAATGAACACACAAACAATGAACGGCTACACCGATAAGAAACTCAGTAATGCCAACGCTCAGAAACAGCTTTTAATAGCTAAATCTTTGAACAGACCAGTAATCTTACTTAAGCGAGGTGTAACTGGGGAAATGCGACACCGAAAAGAGCCTACAATATCAATTGGCAACTTAACAATGATGCAGAAAGCTGACGATGCCCGGAAAGAAGCAACAAAGCTTTTTGAATCTGGGATGCCATTCTCGGAAATCGCAAAGAAACTACGAAAGAGCAGAAACACTATCAGTAATTATTTCAATCATTTGGTAGCTGAAAAGGGCGAAGATTGGGGAAAACGAGTGAAAGAAAAAAGAGGTTAGTCTATCGTGAGGGAATTTACTTTGAATTAGTCTTTTTGAACTTTTTATAGTCAATGACAAATTCATCAAGTACCGCAATTGCTTTTTGGTTGTCTTCATCGGTAATCCTTTGTTTTCCACCTCCTGCGACGGTCTCATTTAATTTATTATGTAAAGTTATTCGAGCTGATTTTTTGCCCCACATTAAAAATGCAAGTCCAGCCTTATTGATAAAACTATGTTTTTCTAAAAGTGTCTTCAAATCCATATTGCAAATATAATAAAAAAAATAAATAACAAATAGTATATATTTTATTTGGTTAGTAAATAACAATTGTTATATATTTGTACCGACAAAAACAAAGAACATTATGGCAGCTTTCACAAAAGAACAGACATTTGATATAATCGCATTAGATCTTTTTACTAAAATGATTAATAGTATAGAATGTAACATTTCAAAATATTCATTTAGAGACGAAATCAAACATCACGGTGAAGCAGTTAATAATGCATTGCAAAAAGACTTTAAAGACATCGTCGAATTGTTAGAAGGCGTTGTTAATAAGTTCTATTTAGAACATTATGAAATTAGAGGTTTTCAACCGTTCACAGCTACAGACTTTGAATCTTGTTTGAATCATAATTTAGGATTAATTAATAATTGCAAAAAATTATTAAAATTCATTGAGTAGAAATCAGCGGGGTAACACCCGCTTTTCTGGGTAAAATAAATAATGTAATAATGAAAATTGACACAAACGGACGGTCTAAATGGCCAATAGAAAGAAAGACGGCAATGGTATGTAATATCTTATTTATTGCTTACCTAATTTATATAATAATCAAATAACAGAATTATGAGAACAATAAAATTTAGAGGTCAAAATATAAAAGGTCAGTGGCATTATGGACTTCTCACTAACGACACAGACAAAGATTCGGATTACGAATGGTTTATTTCTAATTCAGCAGGTAAACCGTATGCTTTTGGCGCTATCGAAAAAACAATCGGTCAATACATCGGGCTGGATGATAAAAACAGTAGGATGCTTTTTGATGGTGATATTGTTAAAGATAGATTCGGACGAATAATGAGAATTGGAATTTGGAATTACAGATTCTGTTTCATTGCAATTACTGAAACAAATTTTCATCACGCTGATTTCTTTGACTGGATTGAAAAAGACAATCGTGTTTATGATGAAAATTTTCCAATTGTTGAATTGAATGTCGAATTAATCGGCAACATCCACGACAACCCCGACTTACTCTCTTAACCATTAAACAAAACAATTATGAAACACTTTAATCAAAAAACAGAAGCTATAATTCATACAAATACAATCCCTGTTGATTGTGATAGTGACACAAAGGATGGTGATATTATTCCTCATAAAGAAATTGTAATTAGCGTTAAGATTTATATTCCAATTTATGATTCAGATGGCAGAATAACATCACATAGAGAGGTTCAAATTCTTAGAGATGATTTAATGAGCATTTCTCTTCAAATTACAGAAATAGAAAAAAGAAGATTTGATGAAACATATTTTTCAGATCTACCATTTTAAAACAAATAGGTCTTTAACCATTACAAATTAGAATTATGAGAATATTCACTGATGATAATCTGAAATTATCCGCCCTTGATTATGCAGAGCGTAATAAAATAGTAAATCAAAAAACTATTAAAGCTTATCAAGATGCGATTAGGTCGGCCGAAAAACATTTTACCACTGATTATATGATAAATTGGATTGCGAATAATTGGAACAAGACAGAGAAACAAATCGAGAATGAAGCTCAAATGGTTTATCACGGTGGTAATGGAGCATCAATAGATAAAGCTTACACCAATGAGAAAAAAAGACTTTACAAAGAGCGTGAATTAGCAAATGCCTGCATTAAATTTTTAGAAAATGTACAGTAATAAAAAAATCACATTATGGAAATAAAAAATATTCATCAACACGCAGGATGGTTTGCTTCTTATATGAACGCACCCGATGGAGGTAGTGACGCACAAGGTCAAGCATTAGTAGAATGTCAAATCAAAAAGATAAAACAGCTTACCGAATTGGTTGAAACTATTAGTGGAGAAATTGAATTATTTGACGAGCCGAAAGAATATAGTGCGGAAACAATTTTAGAGTCTATTAGAAGCCTAATCGAACAAGTAAAAGAAGTTGAACACGTAAGCGGTTATTACAAATGGGTCGGCTAACCTCCCACTAAAATAAATATTAACAATAAACAATATATATTATGATACTGAATGAAATTTTTTACGCTGTTAAATGTGACCGTTGTGGAGATATTTGTAATGATGGCGAACACTCATTTTGGAATGACGAAAGTGGCGCAATTGAAACAGCTTACGAAAGCGGATGGACTGAATTGAAAGGGAATCACTATTGTCATAATTGCTATGAAGTTAATGAAGAAACTGACGAAATCAAAATCTATGAAGACTACCCAGAGTATTTGAAAATTCTGATTGATTTTATTGATAAAGTAGCAAAAGGTATTAATAGAAATGTTCTTGAATATGAAGGTAGTTTCTTAATTAAAACTCGATTCTACAAAAAGGCAAAACTTAGCGATTTTGAGGAAGAATACATTAAAAAATTAATCGGTTCAAACTTTATTTCTTTGGAGTATGAAACTGATAAATATTATGCTTACACGTGTTTAATAAATATTAAAAAATAAAACTAAGAGCGGATTAAACCCCGCTTTTGGCGGTAAAAGAATACAAGATTATGGATAATAAAAACAAAGAATGGTATAACTCAGAAATTCGTTTTCGCCATTTAAGAAATAAGAAAGGATTGACGCTTCGTGATGTTGAAAATGAGACTGGTTTAAGTAATTCATATCTAAGTCAATTAGAGACTGGAAAAATTGCAAATCCGAGTTTCCAAACAGTAATCAAACTTTTACGACTTTATGGAGTTCCATTAGTTTCTCCCGAAATAGCTGAAAACCTAATAAGTGTAAGGGATTCTTTGGTAATGAAAGATTATGACGAAGCCTACCATTCACTTTGCCTAATTGCAGACCCCGATTTGAAATATATAAATCATTGGTCGAGATTGGAAGGATTAGCAAAGTCATCAACCCTAATATTAAACCAAATAAAAAATTAATTATGAATAACGCAGACAAACAAAAGCCATCAGATTTTACAAATTATCCATTCGGATCAGTTTTCAATAAATCGGAATACGAGACAATCGCCTTAAATATTATGAAAATTCTTTCAAAAACTGGTGATATTTTTAGATCGATTGGATGGAGAGAATACAAAAAAGAAAGATTAGTTGATGGTAATTTTTCAGAAGGTGAAAAACGATTCTTTATCAATGTTGCGCCTTACTGTAAATCACTTACCAAAGCAAAAACATTCAGCAAATCTTGGAATTAGAAACTAAATAACACTTAATAATTATGAATACAGAATTACAAAATATAGTAAAAGAAAAATATCCTATGGAAGTTGGTAATTTTCAAATGAATAATATTCAATCTGAAAGGCGACGGGCATTTATTGAAGGATATGAATATCCAAAAGATTCAATTTCTCAATTATTAAAGCAGAACAATGAAATGATAGCGTTTTTAACTGATATTAAAAATGATTATGCAAATGGATTGATAGAGGATATTGAAGATGTAGCAATAAGAGCAGAAAACATTTTAAACTCTTTCGAATCAACTAACCCTTAATAACGTTTTCCTGACGTCGGGAAAATGATAACCCTTAAAATCACTTATACTAATGACTAAGCAAGAAAACAAGCAAAAACTATCACATAACCAACAACTTACGATTAATGTAAGTTTTCTAAACAAGCAAAAAAAATGAAAAGCACAATATTAAACATAAAGAAAAGAGTTCTTGTAGTGGAGATCCCGAGGTTATACGGATATAACTGTTATGGTGATAAGATGGTAATCCATAACGAATTAAACAAGCCAGTTCATTCTATTGATGGTAAATGGGATTTGATTTGTGGTGGACCTGAATTATCGGAAGAGATACTAGAAAATATAATTCCAAAAGAAATGTACAGTCATTTAAAAGACAAAGAAGCTGTTTGGTTTTATGCTTATTTCATATCAGCGATAGAAGCGAAAGATTTTACTTGGAATGGAATAAATCCCGTCTCATTAGAGCGTGAAAAAGTTTACAGGCAAATGGGAAATGATTTTACTGCCAATGGGATATTGAAGTGTTGGAATGAATTCGAGGCTAAAAATTTTCATTCTGACCGAGTTTTAATTTTTGAAATAGTTTAATTATGAGCAATACATTAGAAGAAATAAAAAACGAAGTAGCAATTGATCACGGATATGCAAGTTACCAAGAAGCCTCCGATTTTAATTATAGAGGAGTTATATCTGATATGACATTCGGAGAGATAGAAGAAGATTCTTACAAATTATATGCAATTAGATGTGTTGTAGCTTCTTTGGAGAAAGCAAGTAAAATAGTTTATGATAAATACAATGGCTCTTATGAATGCAAACAAGATATAAATAACCCTGATAACATCGTAATCCTTTAGCTATGGAACAACCTAAAAAACATATTAAAGTCGCTGTGAGCGAAAGACTGCCGGAAGTCAAAAAAGATGTAGTTCTAATTTATGATGATGACAAATTAGCAACAGGCTTTCATAGTGGAACATATTGGTGGATTTACGATGCAGAATGCCAACAACCCGAATTTTTCCTCGAAGAAGTTCCCGACCGAGAATCAGAATTGATAGAGATGTTGGAGAAACTCAGATCTGATATTAAAACATTAGAATCAGAAGCAAATACAACTGCTAAATCTTTAAATCAGAGAGGTATGGAAGCTTCTCATTATTCATCAAAAGCGATGGCTTGGGCATATAAAGTCAGCAGTGAAAAAATCGATTCTTTAATCCAATCAGTAAAACAACCAAAATGAAACAATACTTATACGTTTTAATTGACTCAGACAAAAAATATTGGGCGGGGATGATCGAAGGAATCGAATGGTGGGCAATATATTTTATGGATTCAAAAGTTTTTACTAATCAAACTTTAGCACAAAGAGAGCTTAACAAACATAAAATTAAAGCTAAAATATATAGAGTTTTAATTAATCCTGAACCGTTCGGAAATCCCGAATAGTTGAACAAGTGCAAAAAATGCACAACTTAAAAATTTAATCTATGGAAGCAAATACACTACGAATCAGAAATCTTCTACAAGACCAATTTGGCAACCTTTTAAAGGTGGTAGAATTAACGGAAAAATCAATAGTAACATCAGTAATTGATAGAAGTAAATTTCCGTTACCAGATGGGTGGAAAGCACAGCCTATTCCTATTGATGAATATTGGCTTTTGAAAATAGGGTTTCAAAGATTTCCTTGGGGATTAGTGAAAGGCGAGTTATTATTCAAAGATAATATTCAAGATCCTTGTAAAGAACTGACATTGGAAATTGGAAATGGTTTTAGAACGACTGTAAAATTCATTCACGAATTACAGAACTTATATTTCGCCCTCACAAACTTAGAACTAACAATTAAAGAGTAAAGAAATGAAATTCGAATGGAAAAACATTAACAAGGAAAAACCACTTTGTACTCAAACTGGTCAATGGGATGGTAAAAAGTCAGATGAAATAATCGTCAGAGACTTTAAAGGGAATCATTATTTGGTTTATTGCTATCAAGGTTTTATTGACGGTTCTGACTTCTGCGATTTCTATACTTCTCACGATGATTATACTATCGAAGGGGTACTTTTTTGGTCTTCAATTCCAGATGTTTATTAATTACGGAAACCCGTAAACAAAACCAAAACCTAATAACTATTTTTGATTATGAAATTTAAAGAATTTTTTAGAATAAAAGACATTGATGATGTTGTCGATTTATCAATTATGGCAATATTAATTTGCGCAATAGTATATCTACTTTATTACTTAGATTGGCAAGTTATTTTTTTAAGCGAGGAATAAATCTTCGCTTTTTATTATACTACAATTCCGTGAACATTCTGAATAAGTGTTTTTACTGCATTTTGATAGATCACCATCTCGGCAGCTGACATAGCTATATTCCCAAAAGAGATGTAAGAAATTGTATTTGCGACAGGATATTTACCATCGCCAATTCTAATATTTCCCGTGAAAGCGTTTGCTGTTCCACTGTGTGTGACGGTTCCCAAAGACACTGCATTCCCAAAAAATTCTGAAGTAGATCCATTTTTAATGACTCCAAATGGTCCTTTACTTAAAAATGAAGGAGAAAGTAGAGAAGATGTATTTCTTAAATATAATCCTTTTTTTTGTGGCGAAGTTCCTACTGCTCCAGTCAAAGAAAATAATGGCGCTGATTGAGCAAATAAATTTGAACTTAATGGGATTCCTATTCCCGGAATTGTAGTATTAGTAGCCACTAGGTTTTCGTTGATAAAATACATTGCGTGGCCACTACCAGATAATACGGATTGAATAAATGTTTCGGTTAATGGTACATCTATTGTTGATCCCTGGCTATTTCCAACACCGGCTAATACAATACCTTTATTGATTGTGTTGACAATAGTTCCTCCTCCTGCATTTGTAAGAGGATCAGCACCATTTTTAATATTAAATTTAATTTGATTGACCGTTGTTCCTAAAATTGCGTTTGCATAGATTATCTTATCCCAAATATTATTTGCTATAAGAGTATTTTTAAATGTCAGAAAGTGTGTTTTAACATTAACATCTTCGATTCCTGAATTTACTAGGTAAACATCGGGAGTAATTACTGCGTAATTTGCTCCAGGTATTGTTATTTCATATCCTCCGTTTGCCATAATTATTATATTTGATATTCGAAAATAGGTGACCAGTTATCCATTGATAAATCAGTCCCTAAAATGTTAAACTTTTGAGTTACGCCCTGAGAATCACAAAGATTTCCCATATTCACAATACTACTCGCTGTTCCTCCAGGCGTTAAAGTAGTATTGACTCCATATTGAATTAATGCCCCTACAGGAGATTCACTACATTTTAAGTTCACAGAAACCCCATCATCTCCAAGCGTTACTGATGTTAAAATATTCACGGTATTTTTAATTACAGCAAAACCTTTGTTTGTCAAAGTGACTGTGTTGGCAGCTTTAAACTGTAAGGGCGCTTTAGGAACTTCAAACTTCACCTTACAAAGATTCCCTTGAATTTGATATGATTTTGGATGTAGTGGTTTCCAATCAATCTTTTCTGAAATTATTCTACTAATTGCCAAGCCATAATAAGCACCAAGTAATTTTGAACTTTCTGATTTCAGGTGAAAACCATCGTTATATTTAAACTGGTACATTGCTGTTGCCATATAGAATCCCGGATTGTTCATCGCTAATTTATACTGAGATAAAGCAATATTTGGATAGGTTTTACCACCACCGTTAGATGTTGCTGTTTGATACATTACTATGATAATATCATCTGTTTGCCCGGTAATAGCTTTAATGTCATTATTTACATCAGTTTTAAATTGTATCATCGATGCTTCATAAGCAATTGAACTTGTAGATGAGCCGTAATCGGATTCACCTTGCGTCATAGTAATCGATAAAACCTTATAAACTTTATCAGATGCGTTAGTTAAAGCCTTCCCCGCGGTTACATCTGCTATAAGTTGTGTATAATAAGCTGTTCCCTTACTCAACTGAGCAATGGTAGTCGCTCCCCATCCCGGCGCTGAGCCTAGTAATTTCATTGGGAGAGTTGGAAATGTAACCGGAGAGAATTTATTAATTTCTAAGGCTAAGGATTCCAAAGTTCCGGAAGTTGGTGTTTCTCTTAATATTCCCGGCGAGGTTCCATCATTAACTCTTTCCGTTATTGGAACAAATGATAATCTTCTGTTTGTTGGATATACGCTACCGCCAGTGGATAAATCATAAGGAGATGTTCTTGTTACGCCGTCAAAATTTACAAGATTTGGAAACAATGCCGATGTTGTTATAACTACCTCTGTTTGTCCTACAGATAGGGATTGTCCGTAGGTAATAATATGATTTATATCTGCATATTTATCTAAAGAGGGTTTGGATGTTGTAGTTGCTTTTTCACCAGATGCATCTTCAACAAAGGCTATGATTCTGTCTTTGGTTGCTTGGGAAAATTTAGGAACCTCAAGAGAACCATCTGCACTTAGTTCATATCCAACATTCCCGTAAGGATCTCTAACTGTGAACTTACCATTTGTTGTAGGAACTAAAGCGCTATCTCCGCCACCGGTTCCGGGTATTCCTTGTGGTCCTTGAGGCCCTTGTGATCCGGTATCACCTTTTTCACCTTTCAGAGAGGCTAAATATACAGAAACATCACCTGTATTTCCGGCGTTAAGCCATATTTGATAGGATGACAAACCATCTTCACCAACATATCCATCTTGCCCTCTTAAGCTTTCTAGCCATTCTGATTCCGTTCCAACGAATCCGCTTTCAACTGCTACTTCATAGGCGCTTTTTCCGTCGCTTCCCGGTATTCCGCTAACAACCACCTCTGTATATTCAAATTCATAAACTTCATCACCTTGATTGTCTGTAAAATTAGCAGTGTCAGAACTTTCGCAAGTGCAAGATCCTGGATTATCAGTTACAATATATTTGCCGGAAAGAATAAGTTTATCCTTACCGTTGTGAGTACGGATGATCTCATATTTGTAATTGCCCTTTGGTAATTCAAATTCCGGAAAGTAAACTGTATTTTCATCAGAGAATAATCCGACCTCGCTAGTTTTTTCAATTCCTCCAAATTCAGAATAGACATAAAGCGTGAAAGTATCTGCAGAAATATCCGTGTTGTATTTGATCAACGGCGAACGGTAGGAATCTTGAATTAGCCGGGTTATGTTTTTTGTTGCGCAGCTCATTATTTTTTTTTAAATTTATTAATAATTATTGTATATTTACCATATGGAAAACTTTATAAACATAACAGGATTCGAAGGATTGTATATGCTAAATAGACAGGGTGTTATAAAGAGTCTTGAGAAACGCCATCCTTCTGGTTTTAAAGGGAGAGGTATAACTGTTAGACCTGAACGAATTATGACTCCAACTAAAGATAAAGATGGATATCTATGCATAAATCTTTCAAAAAACAAAAAAATATATGGAAAAAAAATACATCGTTTAATAGCGGAACACTTTATTCCTAATCCTGAAAAAAAGAAAACTGTAAACCATAAAAATGGTAATAAAACAGACAATAACATTGAAAATTTAGAATGGATGACAAACCTGGAAAATCTCAAGCATTCTTGGGATAATAATATGAAAACTAATTTCAATGTTAATGCAAATGCAAATAGATTAAATGGAATGAAATCAGCAAAAGAAATTTTCGCATATGATTTCAAAACAAATGCTTTTTTATGGTCTGAACCTTCAATTAAAAGCGCATCAAGAAAATACGGACTTGATATAAGATCTATGCAACGTGTTTTAAAAGGAGAAAAAAGGTTTGTTAAAAACATCATTCTAAAGTTTAGTAAAATATAAATAAGATTCTTCTTCTCTTCTCTTTTTTAGTCCAAGCAACTCTTTTTTTCCAGCAAAACGCCATTTCAAAAACTCGTTTCTGATTGTTTTATCATTAGGATTTGCATTTACTTTTTTCAATAAAGTCGAGTTTTTTAATGCCGTAACTCCAAGATTGTAAGCAAATGAAACCAAAGCATCAAACTGGTTTTGATTAATGTCATCCCGGCAAAAAGAATCAACGGCCTTTTCGTAAGGCGTCAGCATTACTTCCAAAAGATTAGTTGCAAATCCTTCTGAAATTGCAGAATCTGTAAGCTTCACTTTTCTACCATCCGGATAGTAAGTTGCACCATAGCCAATAGTAGGAACTTTTGCAGGACATAAATATGGTTTAGCTCTAAAACCTTCATATTTTTTAATCAGGTCTTTTCCTTGTTTTGATGTTGTAATTGCTTTCATTTCTTAATAAATTGTTTGATTAATGGAATAGTGGCTAATCCGGCGAGATATAATAAAACATACAACCACCAAGAACTCCTTTCAGATTTCAAATCCATCGATTTATAAGTGGTAACTGTATTATAATCTGTTACCGATTTCTGAGTGATTTCGGATTCATAAGAAGTAATCGTATTTCTGATAGTTTTAATTATCAATTTTTCCTCTCTATCTGAAAAGTCAAGATTTGCATCACCGGAGAAAACAACGCCATTATATTGAAGCGTGTAAGGTTTTCCGGTGCTGTTTATTTTTAATCCAGATTGTTTCAAATATTGTGAAAGATCAGTCTGAGCTTCAGCAGAACTTTTGACGAATATGTTTTCAGATTGAGCTACTTTCTCTGAACCGGACGTTTTTGTTTTTTCTTTCTCTGTTTGTTTGGTCCGGGTACCACAAGAAAAGAGAATGAAACTAATCAGTATTAATATTTTCGCTTTCATCTGTTTTATTTTTGGTGAATATGTTTTTAAGCCACTTTAAAAATCCCGATTTCGGTTTTTGCTCCGTTATTTCTTTCGGCTCATCCAAAGCCTCATATTGATCTGGTTTTGTGCCTTGTATATCAGAAATATTCGGCTCTTTTTTATTTTCCGACAATAAGTTTTTAATATAATTTTTAAGTCTATCCAATAGACTGTTTCTTTCTTTCTTAATCTTTTTAGACTCATTCAACAGCTTTTTTGTTTCGCTGTTTATCTTATCTAATTTTTTAAGATTGTGAACTATTTCAATGCTGTCTTTTACTTTTACACTATCCTTTGGTTGTGAAAAACTTAATAAAGGAAATAGCATTATTACTACTATCTTTTTCATAATCTATTGCTTTAATGCGTTTTTTATGGTCTGATTAAACTTTTTATCTTCGGTGTTATTTCTTTCCAGTATTTTCTTTAAACTTTCAGCTTCGTCTAGTTTTCTTTTCACCATTGCATTTAAATCCTGAGTAGATAATGAACTACTACAATTGTCATATAAAGTTTTGTAATTCAATGCGTTCTTTTCACTTCTTGTTACATCTTTTCTCAAAGAATCTATTTGAATATTTTTATATTTCGATGTATTATTGAGGCTTTCGATTTCTTCCTTTGAGTTTTTCTTTCCATCATCAACACCTCGAAAATAAGCGCCAATTCCAAATCCTATAAGAACAAAAAAGACGATGCCCCAAGAGTATTTTTTCTGTAAAAACTTCTGGATGAAAGTCATTCTTCCTTCCAAAAGTTCTGCCCCGTCTTTAATATCCATTTCTTAGTATTCTCGTTTCTTAATCTATAATTGATCTATTTCTGACTTCCGTTTCATTTCTTTGAGGAATACCAGTCCAGGCAACATTGAAAATGGCAGAATCATCGGAATCTATGGTGGTAATCTTTGTGCCTGTTGTATTAACAATCCAGCAATATGGCACGTTCGCCGGATTTGGCTCTTTTACACCAGTAGCGGGGTTGGTCCAATAAGTTGTATTAGCGCCCGGATCTCTGTCAACCATCAATTGTAAATGACCGTCGCCAGAATCAGCAGTCGTTATACAGTTAAATAAATTAATCTCATCCTCTTGCTCAGAACCTAACTCGTCTATTCTGATATAATTACAATTCACAAATTTGCATCGAGAAAAAGTCACCATTGCTTTTTGTGCCTGATTATTCCAGTTATGGCAAAAAACACCCAAATCACCCGCAGTATTTCTTTCAATAAAACATTGTTCAATTTGTATATTTTGACCCGACCATACACCAATACCAATTGGGAAATTGCAAAACTGTTCTTTGAATTTTACATTTTTTGCTTTGATATGTTGATACGAATTATTATCAAAATGTCCCGGATATTTACAATCAATTGCTTCAAGTGTAAGATCTTCAATATCTATGTCGGATTGAGCATTAATGACGTGTTTTGAATTGTGAGGTACGTCAGATAGTTTTTTGTTTCCTTCTCCGGCAACAGAGTAATCGCTTGGTGTGTAAAGATTTGCCATTGCAGTCAATGAATCATTTAAAAGAATAGTTTTGTTTATTCCTGCTCCTTTAAGCTTTACATATTTCTTTCCGACAATATCACATTCTGGCCAAGTTCCTTCAGGAATGTTTAGTATGTAGTTTTTAAATTCGGAAGCATCTGTAATTGATGCCTGTAATTCACGAATAGAATTAAAATTGGCAACATTTCTCTGAACTACAATATTAATTGTTTCTGTACTCCTGCTGTATTTCTCTTTGATTGAATTATAGATTATGGAAACATCAAGACCAGCAACTAACGCCCCGTAACAAGCTGATGTGCTTAATCCTTCAACTTGAAAAGAATCATTAGAGCCATCTCCACCAGCATATAAAGGCTGTGCTGTTGACAGTTTATCGATCGCAATATATTGCCCAGGATTAAGCGTAATTTCTGGAATTTCAATTTTTTGATAACCAGAACCGGGAACCGCAATATTATGCGTTGACACCTTTGTAAAAACAAAATTACTTCCTACACCTGCTGTTTTGTCGCCCACAACGTGAATTAATAAGTTTCCAGCACCAGTGAAATAACCTTCAATCTGATTGATAGGAATACTTTCTGAAGGTGTGAAATTCGGAATTACAGAAAGAACTCCTACACCATTAAGTGTATATTCATTCAGCTCTCCTAAAGAATCTCTTATTTCAAGATGATCGAGAACAGCCTTTGAGTTAACAGGCTCTACAGCCTCATAATTAAGCTCATCAATCGGACTGTTTTGAATAGTAGTTTTTATCTGTATGAAATTTGTTCCGTCCCAAAAAACAGCATTATAAAAACCATCTACTGTTGTAATAGGCGTCGAAGTCGGAGTATCTGAACCAACCGGAATGATCGGAACTAAATTCGTGTAAGTTCCAACCCGTAAACCATATTTACCTACAACTGTAGGTGCAGGATCTGACGGCAGCAAAGTTTTAATTTCGCCCTGGACCATCGATTGAAGATCAGCCATTGATGACTGTTTTAACACGCCCCCATCATTTATTAAAAAATTACCCGCTGAATTTACAGTAGTTGAAGTAATTTCATTTAAACCTTTGATAAAGGTCATATCTGGATTTAGTTTTTTTGCCATTATTTTGTTTCTATTAGATTATTTCCTTCTGCATATACCACATCATTGTTTGGATCTCCTAGAACATAAACTTTTGCGGTATCTTCTAATGGTTTACCAAAACCTATTAAACTTGATGAAAATGAAATCATAGAATCAACTTCATCATTTTGAGAAATAGAACTTATATAAGCTTTACCAGTATCAATTGAATAACCAGATTCTGATTCAAGCTTCCACTCAATCAATGTTCTTTCACGTTTAAAGGTCCTTAATTTTCGATAAGACAGTATTTCATTTCCAGCATCTTTATCATCTTTTACAACCATTCCGGAAAGTTCTATTGAATAGCTTTGTAAAGTTGGAAATGAAGTTTTCCACCCACCTGAGTCTCTAGTGGTTGTATCAATCATTTCTGATTCTTCTGAAATAGGCGAAGATGTAAGGCATCCGACCGGATACCATTTATCAAGATATTTTATATAAAATAGAGATTCCTCCCCTTTTATTTGCTCCAAACTCATAACCAACTACATCTATCTCTAATATAACAAAAAAAGCGGAAAATTCCGCTATACAATTGTCACTTTCGTTTCGTTTCCGTAATCTTCTTTACGATCAACAGTAAACGCTTCTAACTCGAGGTAATCTGATTCGAATTCTTTGCTACTCAGCTTTATTTCATTTCTGAAAGTGTCATAAGAGTACTTTGAAGGTTGGAATTTTCCTGAAACATTATTAATTGAAATTAAAGCGAGATATGGAATGTATCCAAAAACACTACCTTCAAAAACGATCATTGGTCTGGGAGAGATTCTAAGATTATCTTCAGCATTTATTGAAAGCAATTCTAAACTTTCTGCCTTGTCTTTCCTGTACCATATTTCAGTTGCGGTTTCCTGATCACCCTTGTAAATCGTTCCAACAAATAGTGTAGAATTTGAATCACCATTATAAACTGTTACGTTTTCTTTTGTCACCGTTGAAACTCTGGAATTTCTTGAAGCCGTGTAATAAACACCTTTTAAATTAGACTGATTATCAGGAATCAACTCTAAGCCGTACAATTCAAATCTTCCTCCCATATGTCCGCCATATGCGCCAGAAGGAGATTGATCACGCCAAATAATAAGTTGCAAAAGACCGTCAATTGGAGCCGTAATTGTTAATTCAAAGGTTGCGACCCCTTGACCATCAAAATAAATACGTTCAGATGGGGAGCCTCTAAATTCAACTCTTGATCTGTTATTGCTTACATAATTCATTTCTGAATAATTCTGCCATTTTCCTTCTTTAAGATTAAACCATTGATCTCCTACCCCTATAGAGAACATTAAACCTCCGGTGTTAAAGCTGAAATTTCCAAACTGAACTCTAAAAACCATAACATTATTCGCACCGATGTCCAAATTTTGACCCAGCGTAATTAATGGTACATCATCCCCATAATTCACAGACTCTGATGATAATCCGCTTTTATCATTTAATTTTGATACCTCATAACCAACTTGATTAATGTCCCACCCTGGAATATATAAACCGCCTCCTTCGAATGCTAATCCTCCGTTTCCTAAAACATTTGAAGCATTTCCGTATTTATAGTAAATTCGATAAGCTTGTACACTTGCTGAAATGCTTTTCATCTGATTACCACCGCAATGAAAAATATCGAATTCGTCGATTTGGCTTCCAATTTCTATATGAGGTTCTATCTGAATATTTTGGTCAAAAATACCATCGATATAATGAGAGAAAATAGTTTCTTCTTTCAAATCAATTGCTCTGTAAACCCACCACTCACCATTCATTTGTAAAATAGAAGCGTTGAAAATTTGTAAAGTAGATTTTAACACCGATTCGCAATCCATTATATTGCTTTTATCCTGGTAGAATCTTTCGGTATTTAAAAACGTCTCTTCAAAAATGTTATATCCGGAAAACCCATCATAAAAAACCTCTACAGAAATATTAATTGGTAGTGATAAATTAGTTCTATCCAGACAGTTTTTAACAACCTCTAGAACGGATAGTTTCCCTACGTAATTAATCCCGTTATTGGAAATAAATGATAGATTTTTAAGCGTTGAAAGACCATCATATGCGTCAATATTCAGCATCCATTTATTTGAAACCCAATTTTCAAAAATACCATCAGGCTTTATAAATCCAATAAAAATAATCTGATCATTTCTTTTGAAAACAGCCTGATACATCAATTCATCTTCTGAATATAAGTCTTGAAGCGACATATCAACATCGGCTTCTAATTCAATACTCAATGAACTTGCAATAATCGGTTGAAACAAATCTTTTTTCTCTTGGTAATTCAAGACTATTCTTCCGTGAATCTCAATCGACTCATTCAAATATCCTTTTTGGTTTATTTCAAGTCTAAATTTATCATTCCCGATGTTTGTATATTCTAGCCAGTATTTAAGGTGATAATTTAAATCCGGTGGTTCCGGTGGCGTAGTGTCACTATTTATGACATTTAGTAAAATCGTGAATGTCCTATTCGGACCTTCTAAAACTGAAACTGTATAGGTAAAGTTGTAGGTCCCTACAGCACTTGCGATATCAACGCCTGGAGAAATTAAAACTTCTCCAAAATCTTCAATATATTGAGGTGAAAAAATAAACACAGAATCAGAACCAGTTTCTATTATTGCTGTTGCTGTTTCGTTCTCACTTATAACACTTATTCTTAACTCAGTGTCGCCATATAAAGCACCATCAAAAACATTATACGTAATTGATAAGTTACTTTTTGAAAGTATTATTTTATCCGGCATTTAATCTCGATGCTTTATAATTATTAACTTCTAGTACACTTATTAAATCGGTTCCTGAAATTCTGAATCTTACCTCTCCGTCAGAACTTCCTCCAGACGTGAAATTTGACGAATAAGAATTTACACCACTTGATCCGGTGGCGGTGGATGCAGATGAACCATTCATCCCTCCTTTTGCAGCAGAACCTAACGCTCCACCAGCTACA
>Ga0247816_10000479_pt1 | contig 22347 bp, 18 predicted proteins | sample UWRJL209509C1_FD_179930 | JGI IMG/M metagenome (GOLD analysis project Ga0247816, IMG submission 179930) | Plant litter microbial communities from Arlington Agricultural Research Station in Wisconsin, United States - UWRJ-L209-509C-1 | ecosystem: Environmental > Terrestrial > Plant litter >...
CGAGCCTGAAGTAAACACCGTTTAAAGCAATATTTGCGGACGATTGATCGGTAATCGCATTCCCTTCAACTTTTGCGTTGTCTGGAAGTTTATCCAGTTGTTTTGTACATCCATAAGCCAACAGCAGACTGGCCATCAGGAAGGTATATAAAAATATCTTATTCATCTTTTGAAACTTAAAATCCTAATCTGAAACCAATTGTGTATTGTTTTACCGTTGGGTAACCACTTGCATCGCTGTATCCGTTGATCAAACTGTAAGGATCATTGCTTACTTCTGGATCCGGCCCCGGATATTTTGTGATCGTAAACAGGTTTGTGGCAGACATGTAGAGAGATGCAGTCTGCAGTTTCAACTTATCCATAAAAGTTCTTGGAAGCTGATAGCTTAACGTTACACTTTTTAACTTGATAAAGGAGCCGTCATAAATGTTATTGCTCGATGTTCCGATTTGGCCCCCCTGGCTGTAAATCAGTCTTGGGCGTTCAGAGGTCGTATTTTCTGGTGTCCACCTGTCAAGTATTCTGATATTCTTATTACTTAGATCTGTGATTTTTTGATTTTGAATATCAGACAGGTAAAGGATTTTTCCTCCATAGCTAAAGTTGAACAAGCTGATCAGTGAGAAATTTTTGTAGTTCAGTGTATTGGTATAACCACCATAAAATTTAGGTTCCGCATTGCCTATGATCAGGCTGGTGCTGGCAAATCCACCTGGATTAGCTATTGCAAACATTGGATCGCCGATATTTAGGTATGGTGAGATGAAAGGAGACAAGCTATACTCCCTTTTATAGGCAGCCAGTTGTTCAGCAGTGTTGATTATCCCCATAAATTGTGAACCATAAAACAAGCCCACTGGAAGGCCCTCGCTAATAATGGTATTACCAAGGTATGCGCCCGAGACGCCTGGGTCAGAAAATTTGGTGTTAATATTGGTTACCAGACTCCTGTTGAAAGAGAAATTAATGGCACCGTTCCAGGAGAAATTGCGTTTGCGGATATAATCGCCCCTTACGTCGATCTCCAGTCCCCGGTTTCTTATACTGGCCAGGTTAGCGTAAACAGTGCCGAATGAAGAACTTGGTTGCAACGGCAGGTTGAACAATAATCCTGTGGTATTCTTTTCATAGATACCTACATCGGCAATAAGCCGTGACCTGAAGAGGGAAAATGTGATCCCCGCATCCTTTTGGAGGGTAGATTCCCATTTGATTGTGTTGTTTCCCAATTGATAGGGTACCAGGGCATTGGTTCCGTTATAAGAAACAGGGCTATACAAAGTACGGAACATGTGGTCGCCAATATTTTGCGTACCTGTGTAGCCGGCACTGGCCCTGATTTTGAGGTCATCAATCCAGCTGACTTTCTTCAGAAAGTTCTCCTGGGACAATCGCCAGGCTATACCTGCTGACGGAAAAATAGCCGTCCGGTTATCTTTTGGAAATTTAGAGGATGCATCAGACCGTCCGGTTACGGTGAACAGATACCGCTCTTTAAAGGCATAATTGGCCCTTGCGTAAAAACTTAAGAGTGAATTTTGTCCAGAGGAGGCCATGTTTGGCAACGTAACCGCTGCTGATGAAAGGTCGTTCAGCACAAAATCGTCGGGAAAGCCCTGGCCACTCGCCGAGAAGGTATTGCTGTTATCCTTTTGCCATGAGGTACCAATGATGACATCAATACGGTTATTCTCGTTGAATTGTTTATTGTAGCTCAGGTTGTTTTCAAACATCAGACTGGTCGTTTCCGTTTGGCCCTGAGTGGCAGTACCGTTTTGCGAAGATCCTGCACCACTGTCAGTTACAATCAGCGCGTTGCCAGGTGCGTAATTCCTTTGACGGTATGCATTATAATTAACTGAGCCTACGGTTCTGAATTTCAGGTCTTTAATAATGTCGTATTCCAGTGCAACCGACCCTTGTAATGAGGCATTTTTTCCGCGGTTGATGCCGTTGATCAGTACCAATGGGTTTTGAATGCCTGATGAAGCATAGGAGCCCAGCTGGCTCCCGTTGAACGCATTTATCGAGCCATCAGCATTGTAGGGCTCAAATGTAGGCGGCGCCAGCAATGCCTGGGTATAGGCTCCGTTGGTGATGTTATTCACAGTAAAACCGTAATTAATATTGGTGATTGTCCGCAGTTTCGAGGTAATGTTATTATCAAGGTTAACCTTACCTGATATGCGGGTGAAATCGGTTCCTTTAATTATACCATCTTGTTTCGTGTAAGATAGAGAGGTATAATACCGGGAACCTTTTCCACCACCGCGGACGGAGAAATCGGCATTATGGGTGATCCCTGTACGCAGTACAAGATCCAGCCAGTCGGTATTTGCGTTACCGAGAAAATTGGGTGTATTCAAAATATTCAATGCCGTAGCACTCACCGGTCCCATAGGGATACTGGGTGGGGGAGAGTTTACCAGGTTTCTGGCGGCTTCGGTCATAATCATTTTATACTGGTCGGCGTCCAGAAGTTTTTCTTTCCTTGGGGATGAAATACCCGTATAATAGTTCACCTCCATTGTCGGTTTCTGATCCAGCTTGCCTTTCTTTGTTGTAATGATAATTACACCGTTGGCCGCTTTGGATCCATAAATTGCAGTGGAAGATGCATCTTTAAGAATATCTATGGTTTCAATATCGTTGATGTTGAGGCCTCCGAGGCTGTTCAGCCCCCTGGCAAAGGCACTGCTAACGGAGTTACCACTGGCATCTGAACCTGAGAGTGGATTGACCACCTCACCCTGACTTTGTATGTATCGGTTCTGCACGGTTACCTGTATTCCGTCTATAATATATAGGGGATCATTACCGCCCAGAATAGAAGTTCCTCCCCTGATTTTGATCCGTGCAACACCGCCTGGTGAGCCATCGCCCTGTACTACCTGTACACCAGCAGCTTTACCTGACAGTGCCTGGTCTATACTCATAAACGGCGCATCTTTAACTTCACTCACATTCACCGATGCCACAGAACCTGTCAGGTCTTTTCTCTTAGTGGTTCCATAACCAACTACTACTACGTCTTCCAGTTTGGAGTTATCTGTTTGCATCTGAATGGTGCCTACGTTACCGCTGACTTTCAACTGTTTTGATATGTATCCGATATAGGAAACGGTAATGGTGGCGTTTTCATCCACATTTTTGAGTGTAAACACTCCGTTACCATCGGTAGTAGATACCTGGTTTTTACCATTCACCTTTACACTGGCGCCGGCAAGTGGCCTACCATCTTCTCCAACAATTTTACCGCTGATATCAATTGATTTGATATAATTCAGGAATTTATCAAAGTAAGAATCTTTCAGTTGTTGTACGATCACAGTGTGGTTCCTGATCGTAAACTTAAGTTCTTGCCCCTGGAATACCTGTTCGAGGACATCTTTTAAAGGTGCGTTTTTAACATCAATAGTGACGGTATTCGTTTTATTCAACAGGGCATCAATGTATACAAAATCATAACCGCTTTGTTTGCTGATTTTATCAAAGATCTGATATAAAGAAACATTTTTCTCATTAAGGCTGATGTTCTGGGCACGTGCCGCAAAGGTTACCTGTAGAAATGCAGTGATCAGTAAAACAAAAGTTAGTTTCATAATCAACAGTAATTTAGCCATGAAGCCCGGAGGTTTACACGGCAGTTTAGTATAAAAATTCATACTTTAGTGGTTTGGGTTTAGTTGTAAGATGTTCTAAGCATTATATTCAATGGGTGAATCCAAAAATTTGCCAGGGGTGTTTGCAGCACTCCTGGTTTTTAAAGGATAAACCGTTATGGGAAGTAGAGTTTATGGCATAACGATGATCCTCCTTCCCTGAACTTCAAAGTGTACCTGATCTGTTAACTGAAGAATTTCAAGTAGTTCTGCCACGTTGGTAAAGCGTGAAGTCCTGCCTCCGAATTTCTCTTTTGTAATTTCCCCCCTGTATTCAATATCCACATTGTACCATCTGGAAACCTGCCGCATTATACTTTTGATATTGGCATCGGTGAAAATGAATTTTCCGTTTTTCCAGGCAATGAACTGGTCCGGGTCCACATTACTTACTTTGAGTTGTCCGCCCGGGCTTAAGTTTGCCTGTTGCCTGGGTTTTAGCACAGCAACGCCTTTAAGGCCATCATTGATTACACGTACACTTCCTTCCAGCAGGGTGGTTTTAATTCCTGGTTCATCCTGATAAGAGTTAATATTGAAATGCGTTCCCAGTACTTCTACTGCCTGCCCCCGGCTCATTACCCGGAAAGGCCTTTCCGGGTTTTTGGCAACTTCAAAATAGGCTTCTCCATCCAGCTGAACTTCACGTGCCGTGGCGCTAAAGGCAGCTGGATATCGTAATGAAGATGCGGCATTGAGCCAGACATTGGTCCCATCAGGAAGAACTAACTGATATTGTCCGCCTTTAGGGGTTTCGAGGGTATTATATACTAAAGTATTTACAGAGGAATTTGTCTTGTCAACCGTATAAACCAGTTGGCCGTCTTTGGTTTTAGAGATCCTGATTCCTGCTTGTGTAGCCAGATTACCATTTGACGAACCAGTTAGGGCAATTTTTGAACCATCAGCCAGCGTTAAAGTCGCATTGTTTCCGCCGGGGGCAAGGTGCCTGCCCGCTATAAATAATTGAGCTGTAGAATCGGGTCTTTTAAGCATGAAATAGGATCCGACAGACAGTATAAGGAGAACAGCGGCTGCAAGGCCATATTGCTGAAAAGTATAGCGCAGTCTGCGTTGCCTGATTGATTTTTCATGGAAGGCGATTTTTTGATCTACCTGGAGTTTGATCTTGCCTTTTATCGCCAGTTCCTGCGAGCTGTCCATCGGGAGCTCTTCGTTTGCTTCAAATAAACGGTAATAGCTTTCCAGGAAGCTAATTTCCTCCGCAGAGGCTTTACCTGCATTGTATTTTTTTAAAATCTCCTGGAAATATTGTTTTTGAATCTCTGTCATTGCTGGTCTTGTATATACATGACCGGGAAAAACACAAATAGCCCACGTAGCATTAATATTTTTTTGTAAAAAATATAAAACCCACTGATTCCTGCTTTGTTCTAGGCCCTATTAATCCTAATTCGTAACTACTATGGCAAAGTATTCAAAAAAAGCTGGGGAAAAGGTAGAAGAAACCATGCATGAAATGAAAGAAGGCAAACTCAAGTCCGGAAGTGGGAAAAAGGTTACCTCCAAAAAGCAGGCAATAGCAATTGGTCTTTCTGAAGCGAAGAAAGAAGGGGCAAAGGTTCCTAAAAAGAAATAGCTCAGATCATCAGCGAGGAATGGTGCGAAGCCTCCTTCCTTTCCTGATGAAATTCTTTCTGGTAACTTAAGGGGCTTTTCCCAGTGATTGACTTAAAGTATTTGTGGAAACTGGCAAAGTTGTAAAAGCCGCTTTCATAACAAATCTGTTTTACATTGATCTTGTTTTCAATCAGTAGTTTGCAGGCATGACCTATTCTGATTTCATTGATGAACTGGGAATAGGTCTTTCTTGTTCTCGATTTAAAGTAGCGGCAAAAATAATTAATACTGACGTGGGCAATTTCTGCGACCTCCTCTGTCAGGATTTTCCGCTTAAAGTTCGCCAGCGAAAACTCGTAAATCGCGTGTATCCTGTCATTTTCAGTTTCCTCAAAATTGTGCTTAAATCCCATGGATGAAAGAAGTTTTACCTGGCTGCTGTTTCCGATGCTGGTCAGGGCCTCTATCAGCAGGACTATTTTTTTTGAGCCGTCTGCTTTCAGCAGCAACTCCAGTATATCCCCAATTTCATGCCTGGCATGTCCGCCAATCTGGATGCCCCTTCTCGCTTTTTCAAGGGTGGTTTTAATCAGCTTGTTCTCGGGCAGGTTCAAAAAAGTTTCTCCCCAGAAGGTTTCGTTAAAATGAATTACCCGCACATCCGCGGTAGTATCGAGTTCCTCGTCAAAATAGATGTCGTCAAAACGCCAGTAATGCGGAAGGTTCGAACCAATAAGGATTACATCACCAGAACGGAAACGTTTAATGCTGTCGCCAATAAACTGCGTTCCGTTTCCACGTTTAAAATGGATCAGTTCTACTTCATTATGATAGTGCCAGCGGTTGTTGATATAAGGAACGTTATCCTGCCTGGCACTGAATGAGTTTACCGGGTTAGTAGATACTTTTAAAAGTTGAGGTTTCATTTTTTGTTACAAATGATAGCTGATTTTTGGTAAATATGCCAAAATCATTTAATCTTTCGTTTATATGGTAAAATAAATAAAATCAAAATTGCCTTCCTTTGGATACCCAAATACCCGTCAGATGCTGCGGAATCATATTTATAACGAATAATCCTGTCTGCAAATGACCATATGGCCAAATAAACTGAGAATACATATATGAACAGATTTTGTCTAACGCTCGACCTGATTGATGATCCGGAGCTTATAAAAGAATACGAAAGATTACACGAAAAGATATGGCCTGAAATCTATGCAAGTATTAAAAATGCAGGTATCGAAGCAATGGAAATTTATCGTTTTGCCAACCGCCTTGTCATGATTATGGATGTAGATAACAGTTTTACCTTCGACCGCAAATCTCAAATGGATGCCGGCAACGAAAAAGTGCAGGAATGGGAGACACTGATGTGGAAATACCAGCAAGCATTACCGGGAGCAAAGCCCGGAGAAAAATGGATGTTAATGAATAATATTTTCCAACTCTAATTGATATGCCAACAGAAATTACCTCTTATATACAAATACATCCGCTGGATAACGTATTGGTTGCACTGACCGACCTGCCTGCAGGATATACCATTAATTTTAAAGGACAAACATTTGATCTGCTTACCGCAGTCTCCGCTAAACATAAATTTACGCTGCAGGGCCTTGCCTCCGGTGACGAAATTTATATGTACGGGGTACTTGTAGGAAAAGCCAGCGAAGCCATTGCCCTGGGCTGTGCCATCACAGTTGATAATGTGGTACATGCTGCAGAAGATTATGAACTGGGCGACAGAAAAACCCAGTGGCAGCAGCCGGATGTTTCCGCTTTTGCCGATAAAACATTTATGGGTTTCCAGCGTGAAGATGGCAGTGTGGGCACATCCAACTACTGGATTGTTATCCCTCTGGTATTCTGCGAGAACCGCAATGTAGAAGTTTTAAAAGAAGCACTGATCGGAAAACTGGGCTTTAAAAAGCCGAAGAGTTACGAGAATGAAGTAGACAGCCTGATTGCCTTGTACCAAACCGGCAAATCAGTTGAAGATATTCTGACTGCAGACCTTCAGCGGTCTGCAGTGGTACAGCCTGCAAACCAGCTTTTCCCAAATATTGACGGAATTAAGTTCCTTAATCATGATATGGGCTGCGGTGGCACCAGAATGGATTCTGATACGCTGTGCGGCTTACTGGCCGGATACATTACCCATCCAAATGTGGCTGGGGCAACAGTTCTCAGCTTAGGCTGTCAGCATGCACAGGCAAGCATCCTTCAGGATGAAATTGCAAAACGTGATCCCAATTTTAAAAAGCCGCTGGTTATCCTGGAACAGCAAAAACTGGGAACAGAAAGTAAATTACTTGAGGAGGCCTTAAAACAGACCTTCGCAGGATTAATGATTGCCAATAAACAGCAAAGGACCCCGGCGCCGCTGTCTAAACTTTGTATTGGGTTGGAATGTGGCGGTTCGGATGGTTTTTCAGGCATTTCGGCAAACCCTGCACTCGGACATTTGTCTGATATTATGGTTACCATGGGCGGCAGCGTGATTCTTGCAGAATTTCCTGAATTGTGTGGTGTGGAACAAGAGCTGAGCGACCGTTGTACGGATGTTGATACCGCTAAACGTTTCATGGGCCTCATGCGAACCTATAATGCACTGGCTGAAGCAACGGGATCAGGGTTTTACGCCAATCCTTCGCCAGGTAATATCAAAGACGGCCTGATTACGGATGCGATTAAGTCGGCAGGTGCTGCAAAAAAAGGTGGTAATTCACCAGTAACGGCAGTGTTGGATTATCCCGATAAGGTAACAAAGCCAGGTTTAAACCTGCTGTGTACGCCGGGAAGTGATGTGGAAAGTACCACCGCCGAGGTAGCTTCGGGTGCCAATATTGTACTTTTTACCACTGGCTTGGGTACTCCAACGGGAAATCCGGTAGCTCCAGTTATCAAAATTGCTACAAATACCGCCTTATTCAATAAAATGCCGGATATTATCGACATCAATTGTGGTACCATCATCGAGGGTACAGAAACAATTGAAGAAGCCGGCGAGCGTTTACTCGATTATGTAATCGAAGTGGCCAGCGGTAGGATAAAACCAAAAGCAGTAGAATTGGGACAGGATGATTTCATCCCCTGGAAAAGAGGCGTTTCACTATAATTTAAAATATGTTTAGTTTAGAAGGAAAAACAGCAGTGGTTACAGGAGGCGGAAGTGGCATCGGAAGAGCTATTTCTGTATTATTTGCCAAACAGGGTGCAGATGTACATATCATCGAGCTCAACGCGGCAGCCGCAGAAGACACTGTAAACGAGATTAAAGAAAATCAGGGCAGTGCTTTTGCCTACGGATGTGATGTAAGCAACCAGCAGGAGGTATTAAAGGTGTTTAACCAGATTGGAACATTGGATATACTGGTTAACAATGCAGGCATTGCCCACATCGGTAAGGCGGATAACACCAGCGAAGAAGATTTTACCAAAGTATTTGACGTGAATGTAAAAGGTGCTTACAATGCCCTTTTTGCGGGAATTCCATTGCTTAAAAAGAGTACCACAGCAGCAATCCTAAATATGGCTTCTATAGCTGCCGTGGTAGGGATCACCGACCGCTTTGCGTATTCGATGAGCAAAGGGGCAATTTATGCCATGACCATGTCTGTCGCACGTGATTATATGGCTGACGGCATCCGCTGTAACAGCATTTCGCCTGCACGGGTACATACCCCTTTTGTAGATGGCTTTATTGCCAAAAACTACGCAGGGCAGGAGGAAGAGATTTTTGCGAAACTATCAAAAAGTCAGCCTGTGGGGCGTATGGGCAAACCCGATGAGGTGGCCGCCCTGGCATTATACCTGTGTTCTGAAGAAGCCGGGTTTATTACTGGAAACGACTATCCGATTGACGGAGGATTTATAAAACTAAATAACTAAAACTGATATGAAATTAATAAGATGGGGTGAAGCTGGTAAAGAAAAAACCGGTGTGATCATTAATGATGTGCAATATGATACTTCTGCCTTTGGTGGAGATTACAATGAAGATTTCTTTGAAAATAACGGACTGGAAAGGTTAGAAGAATTTGTAAAAGCAAATGATGGAAACCTGATCGAAGTTCCTGCAGGTTCACGTTTGGGTTCCCCAATTGCACGTCCCTCAAAAATTCTTTGTATCGGTTTAAACTATGCTGACCATGCAAAAGAGACTAATGCCACAATTCCGGCAGAACCAATTCTTTTTATGAAGTCAACTACTTCTTTGTCGGGCCCCAACGATGCAATCGTTATTCCTAAAAATTCGGTAAAAACCGATTGGGAAGTAGAACTTGCAGTTGTGATCGGTAAAAAGGCTTCTTACGTGGATGAAGCAGATGCGCTGGATTATGTTGCGGGTTATGCCTTGCACAATGATGTGTCTGAACGTGAATTCCAGTTGGAAAGAGGTGGTACCTGGGACAAAGGTAAAGGATGCGATACATTTGCGCCTATTGGTCCGTTCCTGGCTACTGCTGATGAATTGGGAGATATTGATAACCTGCGTTTATGGTTGACAGTTAATGGTCAGGTGATGCAGGATGGCAATACCTCAAACTTTATCTTTAAAATACCTGCAGTAATTTCTTATCTGAGCCAGTTTATGACGCTGCTTCCGGGTGATGTGATTTCTACCGGTACCCCTGCGGGTGTTGGATTGGGTTTCAATCCTCCTGTGTACCTTAAAGAAGGTGATGTGGTAGAATTGGGAATTGACGGGTTGGGTACCTCCAGACAAGAACTAAAAGCATACGTTAAGGAAGCGTAACCACAATAATTCAAACTCAAGTATTTAATTTACCGACCAACATGGATTTGCAGTTAAAAGATAAGGTAGTGATAGTTACTGGTGGCGCTAAGGGAATTGGTGAGGGAATTGTACGTCAGCTGGCCAATGAAGGCGCTATCCCTGTCATTATCGGTAGGAATGACAGCGACAACAACAAACTGGTAGAAGAATTAAAGGTTTTAGGACAGACGGCATTTCAGCTGGTTGCTGAACTGACCGATCCACAGCAAAATGAGGCTGTAGTTGCCGCGGTAATTAACCAGTTTGGCCGTATAGACGGTTTGGTAAACAATGCAGGGGTAAACGATGGGGTAGGTTTGGAGAGTGGGAATTACGAAGCATTCATCAGCAGCCTGCATAAGAATGTGGTCCATTATTACCTGATGGCACACCATTGCCTGCCGCATTTAAAGGAAAGCAAAGGGGCTATCGTAAATATCGGCTCTAAAGTTGCCGATACAGGCCAGGGGGGCACTTCGGCCTATGCTGCTTCCAATGGGGCAAGGAATGCACTTACCAGGGAATGGGCAGTTGAACTGTTGCCTTTTGGCATCAGGGTAAACTCGGTTATTGTAGCCGAATGTTACACACCACTTTACCATACCTGGATCAATTCGCTTCCTGAACCGGAAAAGAAACTGAATGATATCCTGGCTAAAATCCCTTTGGAAAACCGCATGACTACCGCAGAAGAGATTGCAAATGCAGCTGTATTTTTGCTATCGTCACGTTCAAGTCATACTACGGGCCAATTGATGTATGTTGACGGAGGATATGTTCACCTGGACAGGTCTGTTAGCGCATAGATTTATATATTTGCAGAAATGTTCAAAGCTATTCTTGCACATATACTCATCTGCTGTACGCTGGTTGCTAACCTGGGTCAGTTGTTTGTATATGCAGGTTTTGAATTGAACCAGGGATATATTGCGGCTGAATTATGCGTAAACCGTGATAAACCCCAGTTGCATTGTAATGGTAAATGTTATCTGATGCGCAAGCTGAAGCAGGCGGAACAAAAGGAGAAGAGCAGGGATCGCGAAGAGCAGCGTTCAATGTTTCAGCCAGGGATTATCGTTGAAAAGTTATCCTTCTGCCCATTTGTAGCAGGAGTTACCAAAATATATCAGCCGGAGCGCTCTTTCCGGCTGCCACAATTCGCCGCTGATATCTTTCAGCCTCCGCGTGTATAAATTCAAAATCTAAATAACCGGTATCATCTGATACCGGTATTTTCTCCGGATCCTCCGATGTACAACGTACTTTGAGAGCAGGTCTGGTGTATTTAATTATGAATTTATATTTCGCAATTTTCAATGAACATCTTCAGTTATACACTGTTGCTGGTGGCTTCTACTATGCTGTTTTTCAGCGCAGAGGCACAGCACAAAACAATTACAGGTACTATATACGACTCTCAGACCAAGCAAGCCCTAAGTGGTGTCAGCATTAAAAACTCTGCCAATCAGGTGCTGGCAGAATCAGACCCGGACGGGCATTTTTCTCTCCTCCCCGAAACACCAGATCAGCTCATCAGGTTTGTGCTTGTGGGTTTTAAAACCCAGCAGGTGAGTTACTCTGATAAAACAGAAACTTTGAATATCCAGCTGGATGCGGACGAGTCTAACTTGAACGAGGTGCGCGTAACTGGATTTGCCGGTAACCGTACAAAAAAGGAAACTGCCGGCTCTATCGCAATGATAACCAGTAAGGATATCAACCGGGGCAGTGGTGTTTCGTTTCAGCAGGCCATGAATTCCATTCCAGGTGTTCGGATGGACCAGAGCACCCTGTCCGAAGCACGGATCTCTATCCGTGGAAATGGGGTAAGGTCTTCTTTCGGTCTACGTAATATCAAAGTATATCTCAATGATATACCTGTTACCGAAGCGGATGGTACTACACGTATTGAGGCACTGGATGTGAACAGCATCGGCAGGGCCGAGGTAATCAAGGGACCGGCTTCCAGCATTTATGGCGCAGGAACGGGTGGGGTCATCAACTTCCAGTTACAGCGCTCTCCTTATCAGGAACAAAGTTTTGAAGGCTCGGCCCTGGCCGGTAGTTATGGTTTACACCGGCTTGCCGCAACCTACAGGAGCGGGGGAGATCTGATTAACAGTTATGTATCTTACGGATGGCAGGAATATAACGGCTACCGGGAGCATAGTAATGATATGAGAAGGTTCCTTTCAGGAAACTTCCAGCTTTTTCCAAGCAACAAACGGATTATCACTTTGCTGCTGAACCGTACAACGCAGTACTCACAAATTCCTGGGTCACTCACAGCTGATCAGGTAGCCGCTAATCCTGAACAGGCAAACGCCAGCAACCTGGATAAACAGGCTGGCCGTTACCAGACTTGGACGCGTGTTGGGTTGGGCCAGCAATACCAGTTCAATAATCAGTTTTCAAACAGCACCAGTGTATTTACGTATTCGTACGACCTTAACCACCCGCTACCGTATGCATACCTGAGGAATTTTTACCAGAGTTACGGGGGGCGGACCAGTTTTACCTATAATCCTGAGTTCTCAGTTTTGCCAACCAAGTTTATTGTTGGTGCTGAATTTAACCAGGGCCTCACCAAGGGAACGCAATATGTAAATAACCATGGTGTGGAAGGCGCGCTTTCTGCGAATATCGATTACAGGAACACGTTATACTCCTTGTTTTACCAGTCGGAAACCAAACTTGGCGACAAAACGCTACTTACCTTAGGCCTCAGTTACAATAGTTTAAAATATGATGTTTCAAATTACCTGATCCCTGCGCAGAGCGGCATTAAAGATTTCAAGCCACAGGCCACTCCACGTGTGGCATTGAGCCACAATTTCTCAGAGGCACTCAGCTTGCATGCCAGTGTAAGTTCGGGTTTTTCACCACCTTCCAGTTCAGAAGTTAAAAATGTGGACGGTTCAATTAATCCCAATCTGCAGGCAGAGAAAGCCATTAACTATGAGATCAATGCCAAAGGCAATCTTTTTGGCTCAAGGTTTAGCTATGACCTTTCGGTCTTCAAAATGGATATGAAGGGCGAACTGATCGGCCAGGCGGTGCAACAGGGCATCACCATTTACAATAACGCGGGTAAAACTTCACATAACGGTGCCGAACTTGCATTGTCATGGCAGGTGCTTAAACCTGAAGACGGCAGTGCAATTGCTAGTCTGCGTCCTTTTGCTGCCATTACCTATTCCGATTTTACCTTTAAAGATTACAAGATACTGGACGCGAACAGCCAGGTAACGGCCACTTATGATGGAAATAAACTAACAGGTGTTTCTCCATGGGTGCTCAGCGCAGGCCTGGATATGGAAACTCAGTTTGGCCTGTATGCCAACCTGAGTTATTATTTCAACGACAAGATGCCCTTAAATGATAAAAATACCGACTTTAACCCCTCATACCAGCTGGCGTCGGCAAAAGTCGGTTACAAGAGAAAATTTGGCCGCTCATTTGAAGGAAATGTTTATGGAGGAATTGATAATATCTTTATTGAATCCTACAGCTCTATTCTTTCTTTAAATGCGGTCGGTTTTGGTGGAGCGCAACCCGCATATTTTAATCCTTCTCCAAAAAGGAACGGGTATGCAGGTTTTTCCATCAAGTATTTTTTATAACAAGATATATCCAGGCCAGAACTTCTGCGCCGGAGTATAAAACAGCAAAAAGCCTTCAGATCTTTACAACCTGAAGGCTTTTTGTTTAATAAGAATTTAATTCTCCTGGACAGTAGTGAGCCACCATGTATTACCAAAGGGATCTTCAATCCCGCCGCTTCTTCCATAGTCCATGTCAGTAACCTGCGTTACCACCGAGGCGCCGTGGAAGATTGCCCTCGCGAAGGTTTCGTCGGCATCACCTACGTAGATGAAAAAATTACCTACAGCTTTTCCATACTTGTCTTTAGCTTCTGAAAGCAATATGACTGTGTGTCCTATTTTTATTTCGGCATTTAAAACCGTCCTGTTGTCCTCAGCTTTATTCAGCAAAACTATTTGTGCGTTAAAAACAGTCTCAATGAACTCTATAAACTCAGCTGCATTGACAAGCATGAGGTAAGGAATAATGGTTTGTTGATCTTTATAATTTTCCATTTATAGGTTATTATCATTACCATAACAATTAATTTACAAAGAGGTTTGCTGATTCGGTTTCTGTGCGGCAGGGGGCAGAAGGGCAATTTAAGCGTTAACTATACCCCGGGCCAGGCTTACAAATTTTATCCTGCTGAAACTGCTGTCATTTTACAACTGAAATGTTTAAATTAGTGCTGTATTGAAACCCATTTTCCGCTGCTAAAGCTTTGCTAAATGCTGTTAGCTACCCCGCCACATTCGTGAGTCTGAGTGGTTTATGTGAGCTCATTTTTTCAAAATCTCTGCGTTTTTAACTTTATGGTCAATATTAACTGCCTGTTATCCTGCATGGCTGAAATTTCATCCTAATTTAAAATAAGTCGATCCTTAAAAACACTTATCGTTATCGCACATCTAAATCTGCTATACAACAATGTTTTAAAGTATAGTATAACCTGCTGAAACGTATTATTTCCTAATATCTGACTATGAACATAAAGTTGTCAGAATGTAAAATTTAGAATTGTGTGCCACTTTTTTCCGATATTGCGGACAACCATGATGGGAATTGTAATCTGATTTCTATTTTTGTCAGATTAGATGGTATGAGTGCTGCCTTTTATATTCTCCATCTGAAAAATTAAGGAAAACCAAAGTTCAATAATGCAAAACCAGGGAAAAAAAATCAGAGTTGCAATCTTAGGCGTAGGTAATTGCGCCAGCTCGCTCGTTCAGGGAGTAGAATATTATACAAAATTTACGGATAGAACATCAGGTTTAATGGCCGATGATATTGGCGGTTATAAAGCTGCAAACATTGAATTCGTTTGTGGATTTGACGTAGATGAAAGAAAAATCGGCTTGCCTTTAAAGGATGCAATCTTTGCAAAACCTAACTGCACGATTATATTAAATGCTGATATTGAATCAGAAGCCCCGATTTATCCTTCACCGGTTATTGACGGCGTTTCTCCTCAAATGTCTGCCTATCCGGAAGCACAGCGTTTTGTGATCAAAGATGAGCTGAAAAATACAGATTCATTAGCTGATGCCGTTTCTTATGATAAAAATCAGGTAATGGCCTTACGTAATGATATCATTGCGCGGTTGCGTCAGCATGAAGCAGAAGTATTGATTAACTACCTTCCTGTTGGTTCACAGCTGGCAACTGAATTTTATGCAGAAATTTGTATTGAACTAGGTATTTCACTGGTAAACTGTATTCCTGTATTTATCGCTTCAGATCCTGTTTGGGAACAAAGATTTATTGACGCAGGTATTCCAATCATTGGTGATGACATGCGGAGCCAGTTTGGTGCAAGTATTGTTTCGCAAATGCTGCAGGAACTTGCCTTTGAAAGAGGTCACCATGTAAAAGCCCACATTCAGAGAAATGTTGGCGGAAATACCGACTTCCTGAATATGGAAGATAAAAACCGTTTGAAATCTAAAAAGATTTCGAAAGAAAATGTAATCAGGGCGCAGAACGATATCAGGGGCATTTCTACTGAAGATAGTTTCCTCCATGCTGGTCCGTCAGAATACATCGCTTTTTATGGCGACAACAAGGTAGCCAATTTCAGACTGGAGCTTGAAGGATTTATGGGTGCACCGGTAATATTTGATGCACAGTTATCAGTTCAGGATTCGCCAAACTCTGCAGGTGTTGTAATTGACGCCATCAGATATGTTTATGTTGCCAGGGAATTAGGTCTTGTTGGTGCTTTGAGAGGTCCTTCTGCTTCAACACAGAAAACCCCGCCTGAGCAAATGATGTTTAGTGATGCAATTTATGAGTGCCACGCATTGGCAAAACGCGAACTGACAGCGTCCACCAGAAAACAATTGAAAGTTGCGCAGGAGGTAATTTAGGCCCGCAAAACATATATTATAAAAAAACATATCACAAAAAAAACGATCAGGCCACATGCCTGATCGTTTTTTTTGTGATATGTTTCAATCGGTGCTTGTTATTATTTACTCAGCAGTTTGTTAATTTTAGTTTCAAACGCTGCTACAAATTTTGTGTAATAATCCCCCGTACCCGGGCCAAAAAAGTCTGTGGTAATTTCAGCAATCTTTCCGTCACGGCCTACAATCAGCGTAGTAGGGAACGTTTTTATCGGTGTAATCTGCGGAAGGGTTTTTTCAGTACGCTGCGGATCGGTCACTGTAACCGGGGTAATCAGCAGGGGATACTTCACATCAAACCTTTTTTGAAATTTCCTCAGGCTGGTTCGGGAACGTTGCACGTCAGTTGTGTATTCATAGGCAAGTCCTATCATCTCTACACCGCGCTGTTTGTTTTTATCATAATACTCGCTCATAAAAGCAGTTTCGTCCATACAATTAGGGCACCATGAGCCCATCAGCTGTATAATCACCACCTTATCCTTAAAGCGTTTGTCTTTAATTGATACCTGTTTGCCGTCCAGGTCCTGAAAACTGAAATCCAGTGTGCCGTCTTCACCGTCTTTAAGCGAAGTCAGCTTTTCGTCGGGCAGTGAGGCATTCGCATCCCTGATGCCTGTCCACTCCTGCACAGGTGCTTTACTGCTGAATAGCTTAGCATCCTGCAAGGCATTGTCCTTAACCGTTGCCGTAAAATACATGGCATGTACACCGTCAAATGTAGATAATTGTAATAAATCTCCTGTAACAGTCCCCGACAGAAATCTATAATCGCCGGTAGGGGTAAGGATTGATCCTGTAACTTCGTTGCCTTTCTGGTTGAAAGTACCTACGGCAGGTTCAGTACCTTTTGAATTGATAAAATCAATCTTCCATTTTCCAGATACATCTGCCCTAGCTTCACCATTAACCGGAAGGAACCTGTAAGCTTGCTTTGCGGATGCAGTGAACGGCATTTCGTTATCCTTAAGGGCCCCTCTCTTTATCCACGTACCAGAAAGACTGTCTTTTGATTCTATTTTTAGCTTAAAAGAAGACTCAAATACCGGCATATCAATAAACAATGAATCCTTCACTGCCTTAACATCTTTCACCAGCATTCTTTCCAGACCATTCACAACGTATAATACAGTCTTCCCTTTGAGTTGCTGTATATCCAGGTTAAACACAATGGCCTTGCCGTCTTCCCGCTGAAGAGAGGCGCGCCATGCGCCCGGGCGCAATGGTGTATCGGCCACTGCGGAAAAAGAAAATAGGGCCAATAGCCCAAAAAATGAGATCGCTTTGTACATAGGTAACGTTTTAGTTCGGTACAAAGATAGTATTATTTGATAATGACTACTAAATATATAGGGTAACAGTATTGTCACCGCAAGATGTGACAATTGAATAGCTTAAATATCAGTGTGAAATGTGTATATTCACTAACCAAATATTTGCGGAATGAACCGGCTTCTTTATCTTTTTATTGCTTTCGTGCTCCTTAATGACGCCCTTCCGGTCAGCGCACAGGCACCAATAAAAGATATTCCCGTGGATTTTTATGGTAACGTTTTCCATTTAGTCCCCATTGACACGGTTATTGAAGCTTTACCTGAAGCTTTGTCGGCATCAGCGCTGAGAAGGGGCTTCATGGAATTGAATAGACCAGCTTCGCAGCCGTTGATAGACTCACTTGCTGCATATAAGGAGAAGTATCAGCTTAACGACTGGCTGTATTATCAGCTGATCCGCAAGGTGGCCCAGCAACTCAGTCCCAAAGAAAGTAATTACGGGAGCTACACGCTGTATAAATGGTTTATGCTCGTTAAATCAGGTTACGATGCCAGGTTGGCGCTCGTTGATCACCGTGTTATCTTTTATGTATACAATGACGAGGACATCGCCGATATACCATTTTTCTATGTGGAAGGCAAAAAGTATATGTGCCTCAATTACCATGATTATGCACAGCTAAACCTCCATAAAGATCCTCCGGTACCGGTTCCTATTCAGGTGGCAGAAGCAAAAAATGCTTTTTCTTACAAAGTAACCCGAATGCCTGATTTCAAGCCCGCCAGTTATATTGATAAAAGGATAAACTTTGAATACGATCACAAACAATATCATTTTAGCATTAAGCTGAATACTGCTGTGAACAGCATCTTTGCCAATTATCCGGGGGTAGATTTTGAAACCTATTTTAATATTCCCATGAGCAAAGAAACCTATGGTTCATTGATTCCTTTGTTAAAACAGAATATCGAGGGCATGAACCAGAAAAAAGGGGTGGATTACCTGATGCGTTTTACGCGTTATGCTTTTCTTTATGAAGACGACCAGCAGAATTTTGGAAAAGAGAAGCGTATGTCGCCCGAGGAGACCCTGGGTTCAGCTTATAGCGACTGTGATGACCGGGCAGCATTGTTCTTTTATCTGGTGAGGGAAATTTACGACTTGCCAATGATCGCTTTGTTGTATCCCACCCATATTACTATGGCCGTACAATTCAGTAAGCCGGTAGGAGAGCCCATCCGGTACAAGGGTAAAGTGTATTCTTTATGTGAACCTACACCCGAAATTGACGACCTGCCTATTGGTAAGATGGCCGCCAAACTTAAAAATATTCCTTATCAGATTGTTTATCAGTATGATCCCAGGTAAATGTATTGACTGATATTTTTTTTGGTCCAACGCATTATCTCCTTGTAAGCTGAGAGATAAAAGTGTAAGATTGCATTTCATGGAAACGCAACATAAGCTGAGGCCCGTCATGTTTGTAGGGACATCGTCCGACGTAGGGAAAAGTGTAATTACTGCCGGATTTTGCCGGATATTTAAACAGGACGGTTACCTGCCTGCACCCTTCAAGGCACAAAATATGTCGCTAAACAGTTATGCTACGCCTGAAGGGCTGGAGATTGGACGTGCCCAGGCTGTACAGGCGGAGGCGGCAGGAATTCCATGCCATACAGATATGAACCCTGTTTTGCTGAAACCTACCACAGATAAAACATCGCAGGTGATATTGAATGGGAAATCCATAGGCAACCAAACCGCAAGGGAATATTTTATGTCTGATGACAGATCGGCCTTATTTGAAGAAGTCAAGCTGGCCTACGCACGTTTGTCTTCCAGGTTTAACCCCATCGTGATGGAGGGTGCCGGAAGTATCTCTGAACTGAACCTTAAAGCGCGGGACATTACCAATATGCGGATGGCCATTGCGGCCGGTGCGGCTACCTATCTGGTGACAGATATAGACAAGGGGGGCATTTTTGCAAGTTTATATGGGACAATGGCCCTGCTGGAGCCTGAGGAGAAAAAATGTATCAAAGGTATAATTATCAACAAGTTCCGGGGTGACGCAACGCTTTTCCATAAAGGCAAAGAGATGATCGAAGAGCTCTGCGGTGTGCCTGTAATCGGTATGCTGCCCTATTTTCGTGATATTTTTATTGAAGAAGAAGATGCCGTTTCACTGCAGCACAAACGCCGGCAGCCCGTAAATGATAAAGTAAATATCGCGGTAGTGCTGGTAGGCAGAATGTCCAATTTTACTGATTTTGACCGCCTGGAAAAAGATACCAGGTTAAACTTATACTATACACATTCCCTGGATGGCATTGAAGCGGCAGATATTATTATCCTGCCTGGAAGCAAAAATACCATTGCAGATTTGATTGAACTTAAAAATAACGGTCTTGCTGCCGCAGTGGTGCGGGCACACCGGAATGGTAAAACCGTAATCGGCATTTGCGGGGGATATCAAATGATGGGTGAACTGATAGCAGATCCGCTGCAGGTAGAATCGAACATCGGACAGGTAGCTGGACTGGGGATTTTGCCTGTCAGTACCACTTTACTGGCCGAAAAAACAACCCGTCAGTGTAATTTTACTTTCAGGGATTTCCCCGGGGAGTGCAAAGGATATGAGATCCATATGGGCGAAACCAGTGTTGCGGGTGAAGCGAAACCTGCCGCACATTTTGCAGACGGGCAAACCGATGGGTATTACCTGTCTGACAAATGTTGGGGATCTTATCTTCATGGGATTCTGGACAATGCTGATGTAATCAACGCACTGGTTGCCCCTTATACAGACGAGCAGGCTGTGCTGACCGATTACCAGCAGTTCAGGGATGAACAATATGATAAACTGGCCTTGCTGTTAAGGGCTAACCTGGACATAGCACAGGTTTATCAGCATTTAAAAAATTAAGTATGTTTCAGGGACACGGAGACGACGGATATTTTCACCATCAGCCTTTAGCGGCAGATTTTAGTACCAATGTATACCACGGCGGGGCACCGGCTGGTTTAAAAGAATATCTTTTTAATCAATGGGAAAAGGTACAGCGTTATCCTGAGGTGCTGGCCGAAAGCCTGACCAAAAAAATAGCCGTGCACTACGGATTTGATAATGATCAGATACTGGTGACAAATGGCAGTACGGAGAGTATTTACCTCATTGCGCAAGCGTTTAAAATGAAGAGGACAGCGATTGTTGTCCCTGCCTTTGCGGAATACGAGGATGCCTGCCGCATGTTTGATCATCAAATAAGTTTCATTTCCTGGGAGCTGCTGCATACAGCGCTGGATGGGGAGTATGACCTGCTTTATATTTGTAACCCTAATAATCCTACAGGTGCGGTGGTCTCCGACCTTGAACAATTGATTGCACAATATCCCCAGTTGATATTTGTAGTAGATGAAGCTTTTATTGAATTTACTTTTGCTGTCCCGTCGCTGCTCAAGTTAACAGAAAAATACAGCAACCTGGTGGTGATGCGATCGATGACCAAAGTGTACGCTATACCAGGTTTACGACTCGGTTATATTGTTGCGCATCCAATGCTAACCAGACTTTTCAGGGCAAATAAACTGCCCTGGACAGTAAATACAATGGCCCTTAATGCGGGACATTTCATTTTCGACCATTTTGACCAACTACAGCTGCCGCTAACTACTTTACTGGCCGATAAGGCTGTTTTTGTTGAGCAGCTTTCCGCTACAAGGCTGACTGTGCTGGACAGCAACACTCATTTTTTTCTTGCAGAAACGCCATTTGGCACTGCCCGTGAACTGAAACAGTTTTTGCTGAACCATTTTAACATCCTTGTCCGTGATGCGGCAAATTTCAGGGGATTATCTGAAAGGCACCTGAGAATAGCTACGTTAAGTCGCGCAAATAACAATTTACTGACCAATGCTTTAGCTGAATGGAAACCTATATAATCATCGTTATTCCTTTGCTGGCAGCATACCTGCTCGACCTGATCTTTGGTGATCCGGAGAAATGGCCACATCCTGTACGTTTTTTCGGTACGGTAATCAGCATGGGAGAAAAGCGACTGAATAAGGGAAAATACCGTTTTTGGAAAGGCATGTCCATGGTACTGGTTTTATGCTGCTGTACCTATTTGTTTTTTTACACGGCTGCCCATTTGCTGCTGCTCTACCTTGCACCGGTTTACCTCCTGTTTGCCACGGTTTTTATCTTTTATGCACTCGCCAATAAAAGCCTGATCACAGAAGGGCAGAAGGTTTTTGATGCCTTGCAGTATAAGGGACTGGAAGCCGGAAGGGAACGCTTGTCCTGGATTGTAGGTCGTGACACCTCGCAGCTCAGCGCCCAGCAGATCAGGGTTGCAGTGTTGGAAACCATGTCGGAAAACCTGAGCGACGGAGTGGTTGCCCCTTTGTTCTTTTACTTTATTGCCGGCGTGCCGGGAATGCTGACTTATAAAATGATTAACACCCTTGATTCTATGATTGGCTACCGTAACGAACGTTATGAATGGTTTGGCAAATTTGCCGCACGGTTGGACGATGTTGCCAATTTTATACCTGCGCGACTGACCGCCCTGCTCATGGTTATGCTGTCGCTTAGCCTTCGGGGATTGCAGTTTGTGTTGCGTTACGGTCATCAGCATAAAAGCCCCAATGCAGGTTACCCCGAAGCTGCGCTCGCGGGAATACTGGACCTCCGGTTTGGAGGGCCCAATGTGTATCATGGAAAGCTGGTGGATAAGCCCTATATTGGAGCGCATAACAGGGAGATCCGGCATGAGGAGTTTAAGATCGTCAGGAGTATCAACCATGGGGTGTGTTTGCTGATGGTTTTATCGCTGGCTATTTATTTTTTTCAGGTATAAGGACGCATGGAACGGAACAGCAGAAAATATATCATTACAGGCGGACCGGGTTCAGGTAAATCTACACTGGTAGAAGGGCTGGAAAAATCTGGTTACTCCTGCTCAGCGGAGATTTCCCGGCAGATGATCATTGCAGAGGTTGCCAAAGGAACTGATTGCCTGCCCTGGCTGGATATCCTATGTTTTTC
>Ga0247816_10000481_pt1 | contig 22310 bp, 17 predicted proteins | sample UWRJL209509C1_FD_179930 | JGI IMG/M metagenome (GOLD analysis project Ga0247816, IMG submission 179930) | Plant litter microbial communities from Arlington Agricultural Research Station in Wisconsin, United States - UWRJ-L209-509C-1 | ecosystem: Environmental > Terrestrial > Plant litter >...
GCGGCACATCACGCCGCAACCAGCGGCCGTGCCGTTGGGGCGCGAGCACGAAGTGGTCCACGATCACGGCCAGATCGGGCAGCTGGGACGCCTGGGGCGCGCGGTCCTCCGGCGTCAGCACGGTGAGTTCCAGTTCGGCGAGCAGGCCCCGGATGCGGTCGGCCGTGGGCCCGTGACCGTCAACACAGACGACGGGGCGCTCCACGGGGTGGTCAACGGGGTGCACCGGGGCTGCCGATCTGCCGGCGAACGGGAGGACCGCGCGAGGCTCTGTGCCGGGTGGCGCCTGCTCGGAGTCGAGGCCGACCAGCGCGGGGCCCAGCGCGTCGAGCAAGGCGAGGGTCGCCGCATCCGTGGCACCGGACTGCCGCCCGAGCATCAACGCACCCGACCTGGGGACCCCCACCCGGAGCGCCGCGATCACGTTCTCCAGCGGCGCCGTCACACCCGGCACTATCGCCAGCGGTCGGTCGATGCCGAGCTGGATGGTGTCGGGAGTGCGCCAGACGAGGGGATAACGAGGGTCGAGTCGTAGGATCATCCGGCGATCTTCCCCCAGGTTGAGCGGCGCCGCCGGATTCATCCACAGGCAGAGGGCGGTCGCGCGTGCGGCCGGCGGTGAATCCGCAGGTCCAGCCCAGACTCCGGCCCTAGGCTGACGCAATGATTGAGAAGACAGCACGTCGCGTCCTGGTCACCGGAGCCACCGGCTACATCGGAGGCCGACTGGTTCCCAAGCTCCTCGAGGCCGGCCACACGGTGCGGGTGCTGGTGCGTTCGCCCCAGAAACTCACCGACGTCCCGTGGGCCGATGACGTGGAGATCGTCGAGGGCGATCTCGGCGACCGGGCGTCTGTGGCCAGGGCGAGTGCCGACATCGACGTGTTCTACTACCTGGTGCACTCGATGGGAGCCAAGGGCGATTTCGAGCAGACCGAACGGGTGGCGGCGGGCAACGTCGCCGCGGCCGCGGCCGACGCACGGGTCTCGCGCATCGTCTACCTGGGCGGTCTGCACCCCGACAGTGACACCCTCTCGCCGCACCTGCGGTCCCGCGCCGAGGTCGGGCGCATCCTGCTCGATTCCGGGGTGCCGACGGTGGCCTTCCAGGCTGGGGTGGTGATCGGGTCGGGTTCCACGTCGTTCGAGATGATCCGGCACCTGACCGACGTGTTGCCGTACATGCCCGCGCCCCGGTGGGTGCGCAACTTCATCCAGCCGATCGCGGTGCGCGACGTGCTCTACTACCTGGTCGCGGCCGCGGACGTGCCGGCGGAGGTCAACCGCACCTTCGACATCGGCGGCCCGGATGTGCTGCGCTACGGCCAGATGATGAACGGCTACGCCGTCGAAGCGGGCCTGCACCAGCGCCCGATCGCGCCACTGCCGGTGCTCACCCCGTGGCTGGCCTCGCAGTGGGTCAACCTGGTCACGCCCATTCCGCGCAGCCTCGCGGTGCCGATCATCGCCTCGCTGCAGTACGACTGCGTCATGCACGAGCACGACATCGATGCCGTGATCCCACCGCCGGTGGGCGGACTCACCACCTACCGCCGCGCCGTGCGCCTGGCGCTGGGCCGGATGCGCGACGGCGACGTCGAGACCAGCTGGCAGAACGCCGCCACCGAGGGGGCGTCGAGCAACCCGTTGCCCAGCGACCCCGACTGGGCGGGCCACCTCGTGTACACCGACCTCAAGGAGAAGCGCACCTCGGCCAAGCCGGCCGACCTGTGGCGGGTCATCGAGAGCATCGGCGGCGAGAACGGCTGGTATTCGTTCCCGTTGGCCTGGGCCGTGCGCGGCTGGATGGACAAGATCGTCGGCGGAGTGGGCCTGCGCCGCGGGCGCCGGCATCCGGACCGGCTGCAGACCGGCGACGTGCTCGACTTCTGGCGCGTCGAACGCATCGACAGGGGCAGTTTCCTGCGGTTGCGTGCCGAGATGCGGGTGCCAGGGCGGGCCTGGCTCGAAATGCGGGCCGAACCCACGGATGACGGTGGCTCGGTTTACCGGCAGCGCGCGGTGTTCTTTCCCCGCGGGTTGGGCGGCCGGCTGTACTGGTTCTCGATCCTGCCGTTCCACGGTGTGATCTTCAGCGGGATGGCCAACCGCATCACCGCCGCCGCCGAGTCCGAGGCCGCCGTGCTGGACGCCGTTGCCGAGACCCCTGCCGACACCCCTGCGGACACTCCTGTCGCCGCCCCTGAGACACCCGAGACCGAGAACGCCACCGTCGCCTGACCATCCGCCCTGGCCCGACACCGGGGCCAGCTGACGGGAGCTTGCCAGCTTCGACCCTAGCCAGAGCCCCCCGAGCGGCGCATTATGGTTAGCGAGCGTTGAGGAGTCGAGATGTCCCAGTCAGTGGTGTTCGTCGGCGATGGCCTCAGCGCCGGAGCACGCTGGGAAGAACGGTTTCCCGAGCTGGAGGTGCAGAACCTCGGTGTGAACGGAGACACGACCGACGAGGTGATCGGCCGGCTCGACCAGGTCGTCCACGCCGACCCCGACGCCATCGTGCTGCAGGTGGGCACAAACGATGTGGGCTGGAACCGGTCGGACGAATACATCGTGCGCAACATCGAAACCATCCTCTGCACCCTGCGCAAACGACTTCCCGGCGCCCGGTTGCTCGTGCAGTCGGTGCCACCGCGGGAGAGAGACTTCGTGCACGTGATCCGCTCCGTGAACAGGCACCTGAGGCAGTTCGCACCGACAGTCAAGGCTCGCTACCTGGATCTGTGGCCCGCGTTGGCCGACAGCGAGGGCATGCTCAGCACCGAATGGTCCACCGACCGCCTGCACCTCTCCGAGGCCGGTTACGTGGTGTGGCTCTCCGAGCTTCGCCCCGCGATCACCGACCTGCTCGAACAGCCGTTGGAAACCACATCCATCAGCAGAACCCCCGCCTGATTGACGCTGATGCCGCGCGGAGCGGCACTGGATCCCGCTCGTTGCACTGGGCGTGGCTACCATGAGAGCATGCGCCGATCGTTACGTTCCCTGTCCTGCCTGGCGTTCGCAGCGGCTGTGTTCGTCGGCCTGTCGGGATTGGCCGCCACCTCGGCGCTTGCGGCGACCCCCGAGGCTGCGGGCGGAACCGCCCAGGCCGCGGTTCAGCCGGCGACCGAGTCGCTCCGGCACGGGGTCGACGACTTCAGCTTCGCGTCCATGCACGCCGACTATCAGCTCGGCCGCGATGACGAGGGCCACTCCACCCTGACCACCGCTGAGACCCTCGTGGCGCGGTTTCCCGAGACCGACCAGAACCACGGCATCCGCCGGTACCTGCCCACCCACTATCGCGGCCAGCCCACCGGCGTGTCCATCGTCAGCGTCACCGACGAAACCGGCGCCGACCGGGACTACGAGACCGAGGACTTCTCCGACGACGACGACGCGGACTTCCTCGAGGTGACCATCGCCGACGACGACTTCGTGCACGGCGAGCAGACCTACGTCATCACCTACGAGCAGACCCACGTCATCCTCTTTCCTGATGACACCAGCGATCAGGAGTTCTACTGGGAAGTGAACGGAACCGGCTGGGCGCAGCCGTTCGACACCGTCAGCGCAACAGTGCACGTGGCGCCGGAGCTGGTATCCGATCTGACCGGCCGCACCGCCTGCTACCAGGGCGGGTCCGCCTCCGGCGCGGCCTGCGACTCGCTCGACGAAGCGGCAGACGGCGACGGATGGGTCGTCGAAGCCACCGCCAACGATCTGGGCAGAGGGGAGGGACTGACCCTCGCCGTGGGCTTCGCCGATGGCACCTTCGTGCCCAGGGACGACTCGTTCACCGCCAACCCGTTCCCCACCATCGCCCTGCTCGCGGCGCTGGCCGCGCTGGTGGCCGGTCTCGTGGCGGTCTTCGCGCGCGCGACCCGGTGGCGGGACCAGCCCGGCCGACCCACCATCATCGCCGAGTACCTGCCGCCGGAGGGCGTCAACCTGCTGCAGGCCGGCGGTGTGCTCGGCGGCAAGGCCGCCGGCAAGGCCCTCACCGCCCAGTTCCTGCAGTTCGCGGTGCGCGGCAACGTGCGTGTGCTCGAGGGCGACGGCAAGAACCACTACCTGCTCGAACTACGCACCCGCGCGGGCCTCGACCCCACCGAACGGGCGGTCCTCGACGCGTTGTTCCCGGCAAGCAAGAAGATCGGCACGGTGCGGGACTTCACGAAGAAGAGCACCAAGCTGGGGCCCGCCCTGCAGAAGGTGGTCGCCGCGTCCCGCAAGGAGCTGCTCACCGACGGCCTCCGCGAGAAGAAGGGCGGCTCGCTGCGCCGCTGGCTCCTCGGTGCGGCCCTCTTCGCCGGCATCTTCGCTCTCGTGGCGAGCATCATCGCCTTGGCGACGGAGGTGGCCGGCGCGTGGCCGGCGCTGTTCCTCGTCGTGGGTCTGGCCGCCGCGATCCTTACGATCGTGGTGACAGCCGATGTGCGGCCGCTCACCGCTCGCGGCGCCGAACTCCGCGACTACCTGAAGGGTGTCACCGTGTACATCTCGCTGGCCGAAGCCGACAGACTGCGCGTGCTGCAGAGCCCCCAGGGCGCGCTGCGCACGCCGTACCGGCCCGACTCCGCCGGCGGAACGGTGACAACCGAACCCGTGCAGGTGCTGAAACTCTATGAACGGCTCCTGCCGATCGCGGTGCTCACCGGCCAGGAGAAGGAGTGGTCCAGAGTGCTCGGAGACTACTACGCCAGCGCCCACGAGCAGCCCGACTGGTTCGTCGGCACCGCGCCGTTCAACGCCGCGTACTTCGCCACCGGCGTCGCCGCGTTCAGCACGGCCGCGGCCTCGGGCGTCGCAGCGAGCTCGGCCAGCTCAGGGTCCAGCGGCGGTGGCTCCGTCGGCGGCGGAGGCGGCGGCGGCGGGGGAGGGGGCGTCTGATGGGCACCCCGGCCGAACCCACGTACACCCGCTCCGCGCTGGCTCCGGGCCTGCTCGGAGCCATCGCCCTGCTCGCCGGGCTGGCGCTGCTCGATGTCGGCAGCTTCGTCATCATTCGCTACATCGTCAGCATCCTGGCCCTGATCATCTGCGTCTTCGTCATCCAGGCGAAGGCATGGTGGTGGCTGATCGCCCTGGTGCCCATCGCCGTGCTCTGGAACCCGATCGTGGTCATCGAATTGCACGGCCAGGGTTGGGTGTCGGCGCAGTTCATCGCGGCCCTGGTTTTCATCGTCGTCGGGATCCGGACGAAGGTCCCGGTGCCGATGCACCGCTGAATCCGGGGGCGGGCATAGACTAAGGGTGCGTCTGGAGCCGGTCTCGACCGTGGCCCCGCAGCCATCAGTGCAGTCGGGGCTGAGGAAGCGGCGCCTCGCCCCTCGATCATGGGGTTCGACGTATCGATCGCACAGGCATCCTGCGGATGCGCAACACGACGAGCGCGCATTGAGTGCTGCGCTGGTGTGAAGTGGAGAAAAATGGCACACACCCGCCCCAACCCAGCGGGCCGCGCTGGGGCCGGCAGCGGTCGGACACGTCAACGCCCGCGCTCGCGCGACGACGACGCTCCGATCATTCCGATCCTGGCCCGCAAGGTGCGCGAGGTCGAAGCCAAGGCCCAGAGCGGCACCAAGCTCGGGCCCACCAACCGCACCAAGTACCAGGTCATCGCGCTGCTGATGCGCGAAGAACGCGCTCGCGTGAAGACCGACCACGAACTGACCGACGCCAACCGCGCCGAACTCCTCAAACGTCTCGACGGCATCGCCCAGATCCTCGCGAAGACCGCCGCCCGCGACACCAGCCTGATCACCCTGCTCGAACCGGATGCCGGCGTCTCCACCGTCGCGCAGCGCTTCCGCCGCGACTGGCTGCTCGAATCCGGCGCGGAACTCAGCCCGGACGAGCTCATCATCACCCGCGAACCCGAGGTCAAGCCCGAGGTGCCGCAGAATCAGGTCGTTCCGCAGTCTGTGCGGGCCCGCCAGCTGGCCAACCCGTTCCTGGCCCCCGACTTCAGTGCCGTGCAGGCCGCGCCGGTGTCGTCCGCCCGTCGCCTGGCCAACTGGGAACTGCTCGGCCCGCTCTTCAAAGCGTTCGAATACGGCTCAGGCGGCCAGGCAGCCAGCATGGACCTACCCGAGGCTCCCAACGTCGACAGGTTCTCCCCGCGCGGCATGGAGCTCATGCGGCACCAGGCCCGCTTCATCGAGAGCGCCCGCCTCGGCCACCGCAGCTACCTCCTCGCCGACGAACCTGGCCTCGGCAAGACGGCCCAGAGCCTGCTCGCCGCCTCCGTCGCCGGTGCCTACCCGCTGCTGGCGATCGTGCCCAACGTCGTGAAGATGAACTGGGTGCGCGAGGTCGAACTGTGGACGCCGCACCGCCGCGCCACGGTCATCCACGGCGACGGCGACACCCTCGACGCCTTCGCCGACGTCGTCGTGGTCAACTACGACGTGCTCGACCGCCACCTGGCCTGGCTCGGCACCCTGGGCTTCAAGGGCATGGTCGTCGACGAGGCCCACTTCATCAAGAACCTGCAGTCACAGCGGTCCAAGCACGTGCTCAGCCTCGCTGAGCAGATCCGCCGCCGCACCCCGGGCAACAACCCGTTGCTGATGGCGCTCACCGGCACCCCTCTGATCAACGATGTCGACGACTTCCGCGCCATCTGGCAGTTCCTCGGCTGGATCGACGGCGACAAGCCCACCGCCAAGCTGATGGCCCGCCTGGAAGAGACCGGGCTCACCCCCGCGGACGCCGGCTTCTACACCGCCGCGCGTGCCGCTGTCATCGACATGGGCATCGTGCGCCGCCGCAAGGTCGACGTCGCCGCCGACCTGCCCGCCAAGCGCATCGCCGACCTCCCGGTGGAGCTGGACAGCGAACTCGGCCGGTCCATCCAGAAGGCCGAACGCGAGCTCGGTGCCCGCCTGGTCAAGCGCTACAACGCCCTCGTGGCCGCGCGCCACCCCGGCGTCAAGGCTCCGGCCCTCACCGACGAGGAACGCGCCGCGTACATTCGCGCCGTCGCCCACGCCGACCTCGAGGAGTCGAAGGGCACGAGCACCGGTGAGAACGTGTTCACCATGGTGCGCAAGATCGGCCAGGCCAAGGCCGGGCTCGCCGCGGACTACGCGGCCCAGCTGGCCCACTCGGTGGGCAAGGTGGTGTTCTTCGCCAAGCACATCGATGTGATGGATGCCGCGGAGGAGATCTTCGCCAAGCGGGGCCTGCGCACGGTGTCGTTGCGGGGAGACCAGAGCGCCCTGGCCCGCCAGGCCGCGATCGACTCCTTCAACACCGACCCAGAGGTCGCCATCGTGGTGTGTTCGCTCACCGCTGCCGGCGTCGGCGTGAACCTGCAGGCGGCATCCAACGTGGTGCTGGCCGAACTGAGTTGGACGGCGGCGGAGCAGACCCAGGCCATCGACCGGGTGCACCGGATCGGCCAGGCCGAACCGGTCACCGCGTGGCGGATCATCGCCGCACACACAATTGACGCGCGCATCGCCGAGCTCATCGGCAGCAAGCAGGGCCTCGCGGCTCGCGCGCTCGACGGGGCAGACGAAGACGTCTCACCGGCAGATTCCGTGCAGGCCAGCGCGTTGGTCTACGTGCTCACGCAGGCGCTTGACGGAGAGCTGTAACACCGGGCCGGAAGTCCCTACCCCAGAGCAGCGCCGCCGGTGTTGACTTGATCCAGGCCAGAACCCGCCACCATGATGGTGGACGGGCAATCTGCCGAAATACAACATGCATGTAATAAGGAGTAGCCAGATATGAAGATCGGTATCCTCACCAGCGGTGGAGACTGCCCAGGCCTCAACGCAGTGATTCGGGGTGCTGTCCTCAAGGGAGGTCGCGCGTACGACTCCGAATTCGTGGGCATCCGCAACGGCTGGCGCGGGCTGGTTCAGGGCGAGTTCATGAAGCTCGACCGGCACAGCGTCCGTGGCCTCTCCCGCCAGGGCGGCACCATCCTCGGCAGCTCGCGGACCAACCCGTTCGAAGGCGAGAACGCAGGACCCGAGAACATTCAGAAGACCATGGATGCCGAGGGCATCGACGCGATCATCGCGATCGGCGGCGAGGGCACCCTCACCGCTGCCCGCCGCCTCACCGACGCCGGCATCAAGATCGTCGGCGTGCCGAAGACCATCGACAACGACCTCGCCGCCACCGACTACTCCTTCGGCTTCAACACCGCCGTCGAGATCGCCACCGAAGCGATCGACCGGCTCCGCACCACGGCCGACTCGCACGGCCGCTGCATGATCGTCGAGGTCATGGGCCGCCACGTGGGCTGGATCGCCCTGCACTCCGGCATGGCCGGCGGCGCACACGCCATCCTGATCCCCGAACAGCCCCAGACCATCGAGCAGATCTGCGCCTGGGTCGAGAGCGTCCGCGACCGCGGCCGCGCACCGGTCCTCGTCGTCTCCGAGGGCTTCCAGCTCGCCGAGATGGGCGAAGCCCACTCGCACAAGGGCCTGGACGCGTTCAACCGTCCCCGCCTCGGCGGCATCAGCGAGATCATCGCCCCGATGGTCGAAGAGCGCACCGGCATCGAGTCCCGCGCGACAGTTCTCGGCCACACCCAGCGCGGTGGCGCCCCGTCGGCCTACGACCGGGTGCTGGCCACCCGCCTCGGCATGGCAGCGGTCGACGCCGTCATGGAAGGCAAGTGGGGTTCGATGGTCTCCCTCAAGGGCACCGACATCGCCAACGTCAGCATCGCCGACGCCACCATGGACCTCAACCGGGTCACCCAGGCGCGCTACGACGAAGCGGCGGTGCTCTTCGGCTAAACCCGAATCCTGGCACTGACAAGCCCGGGCGGCTCAGGCCGCCCGGGCATTGTGCTGCGGGATGTGCGGTGGGAAAGCCGGAGAGTGGCGTCAGGCCGCGGGAGCGAGCTTGGCCTGCACCTGGGCGAGAGACGGATTGGTCGCTGCCGAGCCATCCGGGAACAGCACGGTGGGAACCGTCTGGTTGCCGCCGTTCAGGCTCATCACGAGCTCAGGGGTACCCTCGACCTCTTCGATGTTCACCTCGGTGTAACCGATGCCGTTCTTGTCGAGCTGCGTCTTCAGACGCGAGCAGTAGCCGCACCACGTGGTGGTGAACATCGTGATAGTTCCGGTCTCAGGCACAAAATTCATGCATCCAGCGTAACCGAGATTCCCGTGAAATCGCTTGCAGTCACGGCGTCCGGCCGCTCGCTACGATTGTCACCATGACCGACCTGCCCCAGGTGTGCGTGTGCTACCTCACCCGCTTCTCCGACGCCGGCGAGCCGCAGGTGCTGCTCGGCCGTAAGAAGAAGGGGCTGGGCCTGGGCAACATCGTCGGGCTCGGCGGCAAGCTCGAGCCAGGGGAGTCCGCGCTTGATGCCGCCGTGCGCGAGGTCGAGGAGGAGTCCGGTCTCACCGTCACGGCCGGCGCTCTCATCCCGATGGGCGTGCTCACCTACCTCTTTCCGCACAGGCCGGCCTGGAGCCAGCAGTCGAGCGTTTTTGTCACCGACAGGTTCAGCGGCATCCCCAGGGAGTCGGACGAGCTGAACCCGCAGTGGTTCACCATCGCCGACCTGCCCGTGGATGAGATGTGGGACGACGCCAGGCAGTGGTTGCCCGGAGTGCTGGCCGGCCGACCGGTTGAGGCCACGTTCACCTTCGGTGCGGATCTCGCGACCGTCGTGGCTCGCGACTGACCTGGCCGCGACCTGAACGCCCGGTAAACGGCGGATGTACGCCTCCTGAATTGACCTGCCCGCCTGAGGCTGTCAGGATCAACGAGGCCCGGTTTCGAGCCAGCCATCTCTGTTGCGTGCCCGGGTCTGTGCCCGAACCGCGCCACGGTGTGAAACACAAGGAAAGACGCCGGTGGATTTCACCCTTATCGTCGCGCTGGTCATTGCACTGGCACTCATCTTCGACTTCACCAACGGATTCCACGACACGGCCAACGCCATGGCCACGCCGATCGCCACCGGGGCCATGAAGCCCAAGGTCGCCGTCGGCGTCGCTGCGGTGCTCAACCTCGTGGGTGCGTTCCTCTCCACGGAGGTCGCCAAGACGGTCTCCGGCGGCATCATCAAGGAGGGCGACGGCGGCATCCAGATCAGCCCTGAGATGATCTTCGCCGGGCTGATCGGGGCGATCGTCTGGAACCTGATCACCTGGCTGCGGGGGCTCCCATCCAGCTCCAGCCACGCCCTCTTCGGCGGCCTGATCGGCGCCACCATCATCGGTGTGGGTGCGCAGGCGGTGGCGTTCGATGTGGTCCTGGCCAAGGTGATCCTGCCGGCGCTGATCGCACCGATCACGGTGGGCATCGTCGCGTTCCTCGCCACCCGCCTCGCCTACGCCATCACCCGACGCGATCCGGGCAAGCCGGATGGCCGCGGCGGCTTCCGCTACGCGCAGATCTTCTCCTCGTCGCTGGTGGCCCTCTCGCACGGTACCAACGATGCACAGAAGACCATGGGCGTGATCACGCTCACCCTGATCGCCGGCGGCTATCAGGCCGTGGGCTCCGGGCCCCAGTTCTGGGTCATCGCCTGCTGCGCCCTGGCCATCGCGATCGGCACCTACACCGGTGGCTGGCGCATCATCCTCACCATGGGCCGTGGGCTGACCGAGATCAAGCCGGCCCAGGGCTTCGCCGCCGAGACCAGCACGGCCGCCACGATCCTCGCGTCCAGTCACCTGGGCTTCGCCCTCTCCACCACCCAGGTCGCCTCCGGATCGGTCATCGGCTCCGGCCTCGGCCGCCGTGGCTCCACCGTGCGGTGGGGCATGGCCGGCCAGATCGCGCTCGGTTGGCTGCTCACCCTGCCGGCCTCGGCCATCATGGGCGCGTTCGCCGCCGGCCTGGCCCTGCTCGGACCCATCGGCATCCTGCTCGACATCGTCATCGGCACCGTCGTCGTCTACGTGCTCTTCCAGTGGTCCAAGCGCGACCGGGTCTCGCACGACAACCTGCACGACATCGACGATGCCGGCCACGTTGTGAAGATCAAGAAAACGCCCCGCAAACCGTCCCGCAAAGACCGACAGAAGGTTGCACTGTGATCGACTGGTCCGCGTTCTTCGTTGTCGCCGCCGCGGCGCTGGTCTCATCGGCCATCGTCGTCTCGCTCTACTCGCTGGGCCTGCGCCTGCTCACCACGGCCGGCCGCATCCCGGACGTGGAACCTGCCGAGTTCACCGGCGCGATCACCGTGCTCACCCCGGCCAGGGCCGCTAAGAACGCCAAACGGGCCCGCAAGGCCCGCAAGGCCAACCCGCTCACGGCCAACCAGAAGCGGCTGGCTCAGTACGCCGGTTACCTCTGCTTCGCCGTGTGCGGTCTGATCGTTCTCTACGGCGTCTACCTGATCGTGCCGGCCCTGCACGACTAGCCTGCAGCAGAAACAACGCGAGCCGTGAGCCGCACACCATCCCGACCGGGACGGTATGCGGCTCACGGCTCGCTGGCGTTGGGGGCTACGCTGTGCGGCGCACCCGCGCCACCCAGGTCATCAGGTGGTAGATCACGATGGCGGCGACAGTGCCCAACGCGATGCCGTTGAACGTGAGGGTGCCGGCACTGAAGGTGTAGTCGGCGATACCGATGATCAGCGCGGTCGCGGCGGTGAACTGGTTGACCGGCTTGGAGAAGTCCACCTTGTTGTCGAGCCAGATCTTCACCCCGATGATGCCGATCAGCCCGTAGAGGGCCGTCGTGACGCCGCCGAGCACGCCCTCGGGAATGGTGCTGATGACGGCGCCGATCTTGGGGGAGAGGCCGAGCAGCACGGCCGTGATGCCGGCCACCCAGTAAGCGGCGGTGGAGTAGATGCGGGTGGCGGCCATCACGCCGATGTTCTCGCCGTAGGTGGTGGTGCCCGAGCCGCCGCCGAAGCCGGCCAGCACCGTGGCCAGGCCGTCGGCGAGCAGCGCCCGGCCGGTGAGTCTGTTGACCGAGCTGTCGGTCATCTGCGCGACACCGCGGATGTGGCCCACGTTCTCGGCGATGAGCACCAGCACCACGGGCAGGAAGGCGGGCAGGATGGACCACACTTCGGGGTTCTGGAACGGGTTGGACGGCAGGGTCAACGGTGGCAGGCCGATCCAGGCGGCCTCGCCGACGGCGCTGAAGTCGACCTCACCCTGAATGACGGCGGCGACGTAGCCGACGATGACACCCAGGAAGATCGACAACCGGCCCAGGATGCCCCTGAAGAGCACGGTGCTCAGGATGACCGCCGCGAGGGTGATCACGGCGGTGAGCGGAGCCAGGGTGAAGTTTGCCTTGGCCACCGGTGCCAGGTTGAAGCCGATCAGCGCCACGATCGCGCCGGACACCACCGGTGGCATGAGCGCGTCGATCCAGCCGGCGCCGGTGACCTGCACGATGGCTCCGACGACGGCCAGCAGCACGCCGACGGCCAGGATGCCGAACAGGGCGCTGCCCATTCCGGCGGTGGCCGTGGCTGCGGTGATCGGGGCGATGAACGCGAACGACGAACCCAGGTAGGAGGGCAGCTTGTTCCGCGTGATCAGCAGGAACAGGATCGTGCCGATTCCGGAGAAGAGGATCGTGGTGCTCGGCGGGAAGTCGGTGATCAGCGGCACGAGGAACGTGGCGCCGAACATGGCGACCACGTGCTGGGCGCCGATGCCGATCGTGATCGGCCAGTTCAGGCGTTCGCCTGGGGCCACGACGTCGGTCGGGCCGACGGTCTTACCGTCGCCGTGCAGGGTCCAGGGCAGTGCCATTGGTGTCTCGTTTCTGTGGGAGCCGGCGGGCCGGATGCCTCTGGCGGCCCATTTGAGCGTAGTGCTCCGCCGGGCGGGCACCGAGTTTGCCCCGGCGTCAGCGGAGCGGATTAGGATCACCCCCATGACTTCGCACGCCGGCGCCCGCACCCTTGACCCGCTCGAGGTCCGGGTGTCCGGTGGGCTGGTGCGCGGCGTCAGCGAACGCGGAATCCGCGCCTGGCGTGGCATTCCCTACGCGGCGGCGCCGGTGGGTGCGCTCCGTTTCCGCGCCCCTGCCGCTGCCCCGCCTTGGCCGGGGGTGCGCGACGCTACCGAGTTCGGCCCCGTGGCCATCCAGAGCCATCGCGGCCAGTTCATCGGTGCCCATCCGCGGATCCCGCAGAGCGAAGACTGCCTGAACCTCAACGTGATCGCCCCGGATGCGCCCATCGACGACGCGGCACTCCGACCGGTGATGGTCTTCGTGCACGGCGGCGCGTACAGCGTGGGGTCGTCCAGGGAGAATCCTCGCCAGGGCGAGGGGCTCGTGCGCCGCGGCGGCATTCTCTACGTGGGCATCAACTACCGGCTGGGCGCGCTCGGCTACCTCGACTTCAGCCGCTACTCCACAGCGGAGCGACCATTCGAGAGCAACCTGGGGCTCCGCGACCAGGTGGCGGCGCTCGCCTGGGTGCGCGCCAACATCCGCGCGTTCGGCGGCGACCCGGATGCCGTGACCCTGTTCGGTGAATCGGCCGGCGGCAACGCCGTGACCACCCTGATGACGGTGCCGGCGGCCGCGGGCCTGTTCCAGCGGGCCATCGCCCAGAGCGCCCCGCCGAACGCCGTGTACCCGCCCGCGCTGACCGCCGAGTGGGCGGCGACGTTCGTGGGCATCCTCGCCGAACAGACGCTGGGTGCTCCGGAGACCGGTGCCACTGCCGTGCATCCCGCGGCGCAGCGCGCGAACCCGGCGGCGGAGCCGCCGGTGGACGCGGAGTCGCCGGTGCGGCTTGGCCTCACCGACGCCGAGGCGGTTCGTCTGCTGCTGGAGGCCGCTCCGGCCCGCCTCGCCGGGGCGACCACCACGCTCACGGTGCGCTCACCCGACCAGTACCCCGGCACGATCCCGCTCTGCCCGGTCATCGACGGGGACTTCCTGCCCGAACGGCCGCTCGACGCGTTCCGCGACGGCCGGGCGCACCGCGTGCCGCTGATCATCGGCACCAACCAGCGTGAGGGCTCACTGTTCAGCGGTCGCATCGACATTCTCGCGTCAACGCCGCCGCGGATGCGGGCGGTCTTCGCGAACACCAAGAAGAAGGCGAAGAAAAAGCTCAAGGCCCAGTACCCGGGCATGCCAGCGTCGCGGGCCGCCCTGGACTTCGGCGGCGACTACTCGTTCTGGTACCCGAGCGTGAAGGTGGGGGAGCGGCACTCCAGGTACGCGCCCGTGCACTTCTACAGATTCGACGCGGCGCCCCGGCTGCTGCGCCGGATGGGCCTGGACGCCACCCACGGGCTCGAACTGTTCCCGCTGTTCGACAGGCTCGACGGCTGGTTCGGCCGCGGCATGACGGTGCTCGGCGGCCGCCGCGCTTTCAAGGCGATCGGCGCACGCATGCAGGGCTGGTGGCTGAGCTTCGCCGCCACCGGCGTTCCGGATGCCGCCTGGCCGGCCTACACGGAGGTCGACAGGCTGACCCTCGTCATCAACACCCGCGACAGTGTGGAGTCGGATCCGCAGGCCGAACGCCGGATCGCCTGGGGTGCCTTCGTGCCGCACGTTTGATCAGCCCGCTTGGGTTGATTTCCACGACCGCGGGCCGCGTCGTAGACTAAGGCGTTTGGCGCGCCGCCGAACGTCGACCTGGAGAGCATCATTTCCACATCAGAGCACGAGTCCACCGCCGCTGCAGGCGCCCCCACCGGAACCGTTCCCGCGCCCGCGGCCGGACCCGAACCGACAGGCCGCGGCACCAAGTCGGCGCTCGACCGCTACTTCGAGATCACCCGGCGCGGTTCCACCTGGAGCCGGGAGGTGCGCGGCGGCCTGGTGACCTTCGTCACCATGGCCTACATCGTCATCCTCAACCCGCTCATCCTCGGCGGCTTCAGCGCCGATCAGGCTGCAGTGGATGTCGCCGGTAACTGGCTGCCCAACGGCCAGGTCGCGGCCGTCACCGCGCTCACCGCCGGTGTCATGACGATCCTCTTCGGTGTCCTCGCCCGCCTGCCGTTCGGCTTCGCCGCCGGGCTCGGCATCAACTCCTTCCTGGCCGTGAGCGTCGTCGGCCAGGTGACCTGGCCCGAGGCCATGGGCCTGGTCGTCATCAACGGCCTCATCATCGTGCTCCTGGCCTCAACCGGCCTCCGCGAAATGATCTTCACCGCCGTGCCCCGCCAGCTCAAGATCGCCATCACGGTGGGCATCGGCCTGTTCATCGCGTTCATCGGCCTGGTCGACTCCGGCTTCGTGCGCTCCAGCGGCGTCGCCTCGCCGCCCGTGCAGCTCGGCGAATCCGGCTCCGTCGCCAGCCTGCCCACCGCGGTGTTCGTGATCGGGCTCCTGCTGATCGGCGTGCTCGTGGCCCGCAAGGTCAAGGGCGCCCTGCTCATCGGCATCGTCGGCACCACGGTGCTCGCCGTCATCCTCGAGGCCATCTTCAAGGTGGGCCCATCGCTGGGAACCAACCCGGCGGGCTGGAACCTCAACGCGCCCGTGCTGCCGTCGAGCTTCGTCGCCCTGCCCGACCTGTCCCTGGTGGGCCAGGTCAGCTTCGGCGCCTTCGAGCGCATCGGCATCCTCGCTGCCGTGATGCTGGTCTTCACCCTGGTCTTCACGAACTTCTTCGACGCCATGGGCACCATGACCGGGCTCTCCAACGAGGCCGGCGTCTCCGACAAGAACGGCAACTTCCCCCGGCTCAAGTCTGCGCTGATCGTCGAGGGCGTCGGCGCCGTCGTCGGCGGGGCCACGTCCTCCTCGTCGAACACGGTGTTCATCGAGTCCGGTGCCGGAATCGGCGAGGGTGCCCGCACGGGCTTCGCCAACGTGGTCACCGGTCTGCTCTTCCTGGCCGCGATGTTCTTCACGCCGCTCACCCAGATCGTGCCGCTCGAGGTGGCCGCCGCTGCGCTCGTCATCGTGGGCGCCATGATGGTGTCGCAGATCCGGTTCATCGACTTCAGCGAGTTCTCCATCGTGCTGCCGGTGTTCCTCACCATCATCGTGATGCCGCTGAGCTACTCGATCGCCAACGGCATCGGCGCGGGGTTCATCAGCTGGGTCATCGTGCGCTCGCTCTCCGGCAAGGCCCGCGAGATCAGCCCGCTGCTCTGGGTCGTCGCGTTCGGCTTCCTGGTGTTCTTCGTGCGCGGACCCATCGAGGTGCTCTTCGGCGTGTAGCCGGATGCCGGCCGGTGCCCGCTGAGGCAGTCGGCCACGACATGACAGTTGAGGCCCCCTCGAAGCTTTCCAGGGGGCCTCAACTGTCGTTTCGGTGGAAGCGGCACCACCAGAGGGCTTGCCGGGACTGCCGTTTTTATGCACCATCCGGTCGGGAAGCGCTGCTTCCCTGCGTGGAGCGGACGAAATGTGCGGCTCCGGTGCCGGATGGTGCGGTCGCGATAGAGTGAATCGGTCATGAGCCACAAGCTCGTCCCCGACGGCAATGGAGCCAGCGTGCACACCACACCCAGCATGTCCGCAGACACTGAGACGATGAACACCGACGTGACCATAGAGACAACCGGCACAGCCATACCCGCCACTGGCGACCTGAGCGCCGACATCCCAGCGGCCACCCCGGGCTTCCGCATCGAGCGTGACTCGCTCGGCCGCGTCGAGGTTCCCGCCGACGCCTACTGGGGCGTGCACACCAAGCGGGCGCTGGAGAACTTTCCCATCGCCAAACGCCCGATTTCGGTGTACCCGGACTTCGTGGTGGCGCTGGCATCGGTGAAGCAGGCCTGCGCCCGCGCGAACGCCGAGGTCGGAGCGCTGAGCCAGGAACGGGCCGACTGGATCGACGCCGCCTGCCAGGAGATCATCGAGGGCAGACACCACGACCAGTTCGTCGTCGGCGTCATGCAGGGCGGCGCCGGAACCTCCACCAACATGAACGCCAACGAGGTCATCTGCAACCTCGCCCTGGAAAACGCCGGCTACGGTCGCGGCCGCTACGACATCCTCAGCCCGATCGACCACGTCAACCGCAGCCAGTCCACCAACGACACCTACCCCACCGCGATCAAGATCGCCCTGGCCTTCTTCCTCAAGCACCTGCTGCGCGAGCTGAAGGCGTTGCAGGGCTCCTTCTCGGTCAAGGCCGACGAGTTCGAGCAGATCCTCAAGGTGGGCCGCACCCAGATGCAGGATGCCGTGCCGATGACCCTCGGCCAGGAATTCCACGGTTTCGCCACCACCCTCGGCGAAGACTACGACAGGCTCACCGAGACGATCTGGTTGCTCGCCGAGGTCAACCTGGGCGCCACCGCGATCGGCACCGGCATCACCGCCGATCCCGGCTACGCGGCCGCGGCCATCCGCCACCTCAACAGGATCACCGGGCTCAACCTCGAGGCGGCGCCCGACCTGATCGAGTCGACCAGCGACGCCGGCAGTTTCATGTCGTTCAGCGGCAACCTCAAACGCAGCGCCATCAAGCTTTCCAAGATCTGCAACGACCTGCGCCTGCTGTCCTCCGGCCCGCAGGCCGGATTCGGCGAAATCAACCTGCCGCCCCGCCAGGCCGGCTCGAGCATCATGCCCGGCAAGGTCAACCCGGTCATTCCCGAGGTCGTGAACCAGGTGGCGTTCGCCGTCGCCGGGGCGGATGTGACGGTGACGATGGCCGCGGAAGGCGGGCAACTGCAGCTCAACGCTTTCGAGCCCGTCATCGCGCACTACCTGTTTCAGAGCCTGACCTGGATGACCCAGGCCATGTGGACCCTGCGGGTGAACTGCATCGACGGCATCACGGCCAACGAAGACCGGCTCGCGGCCATGGTCGGCTCGAGCGTGGGCGTGATCACCGCGCTGATCCCGCACATCGGCTATGCGGCCGCCGCCGCGCTCGCGCAGACGGCGCTGCTCACCGGGCGCAATGTGGCCGACCTGGTGGTGGAGGCGAACCTGATGACGAGGGAAGATGTCATGCGCGAGCTCGAACCGGCCCGGTTGTCCGGCATGCTTCCGGACACCGGCACCTCCTCCATCCCCATCATCGAATAGTCCGGTCTGCCCGCCGGCCGGGCTGGGCCCCGCACAGGCGGGAACCCGGCGCTACTCTGGTGCCGTGTCACTGCGTACGAGGCAGCCCAGCCGCCGGTACGGGCCGATCGAACACGATCGGCCCGCGATGCTCGACGCCGCCCTGCCCGACGTCGACTGGACGGTGCTGCCGCCGGACACCGAGAGCTATGGATTCCCGGCGCCGAGCGGCCGGCTCGCTGCCATCGCCCTGGGGCGGCGCGGCGACCCGCGGGTGGTGCTCGTGCCAGGGGCGACGGGGTCGAAGGAGGACTTCGTGCTGCTGGCACCGCTCCTCGCCGACGCCGGCTACCGGGTGGAGAGCTTCGACCTCGCCGGCCAGTACGAGTCCGCGTCTGCCGGACCCGGGCCAGGCCGACGCTTTGATTTCGACCTCTTCGTGGCCGACCTCGTGGCCGTGCTGGAATCGGGGGAGGCCCCGGTGCACGTGCTCGGCTACTCGTTCGCCGGCCTGGTCGCCGAGCTGACCCTGGCCAGCCGGCCGGAGCTGTTCGCCTCCCTGGTGTTACTCACCACGCCGCCGGGCCGGGGACAGACCTTTCGCGGTGTGCGCTGGCTCGGGCCGATCAGCGGTCTGGTACCCGCGCGCAGCATCGCGTCGCTGATGGTGTGGGGCATCGTCACCAACCGCAACCACACCCGACCTGGCCGGCTCGCCCTGGCGCGGATGCGATTCGGCTACACCCGGCGGAGCAGCCTGGACGAGATCATCGCTCTGATGAAGCACACCCCCGATGTGCGCCGCGCTCTGGCCGGCAGCCCGGTGCCCAAGCTCATCGCCGTGGGCGATCACGACCTGTGGCGGGTACGGCTGCACCGCAGGTTCGCCCGCCGCATCGGCGCTGACCTGCGGATCTATCCGACCGGGCACAGTCCGTGCGAGACCACCCCGCACCAGCTGGCCCGCGACATGCTCGCTCTCTACGCGCGCGGCCGGTGACGGCAGCACGGCAGCGCAGCATCCGGGCGCGGGTTGCTGCAGATTGCCCCTTCAGCGCTCGCGAAGGGGGCTTCTGCCGCGACTCGCGGAGCGGTGGCGGATGCGCCACGGTGAGTAGTCCGGCCAGCCGGAGAACAGCGTGCGACCGGCCCAGGCCACTCGGCGTCCGAGACCGGCCGGAGTCTGGAACGGGCGGGCGGAAATACCCACCCGCAGGGACCTGTCGAGAGTGACGGGTTCGTCCGGGCCCAGGTGCATGCTGAAGTCGAGGTCGTCGTGCACATCATTGCGGGTGCGGCGCACCCGCTCGCGGTTCGCGGCCCAGACCTGCCGGCGCATCGCGAAATTCGATCCGAACAGCGGCGGATGGCCGAGCCAGAACCCCATCCAGCGGAAGTAACCGCCGATATACAACCGATCACCCAGCCAGGCCGTCACCTGGCCACAGTTGTAGAAGTCGCCGGGGCCGGTGTACACAGTGGTGCCCGGTTCGGCCGTGAACCTCGCCTCGATCCGCTCCAGCCAGTCCACCGGCGGCACGGAGTCGGAGTCGAGCCGCGCGATCACGTCGCCGGTGGCCGCGTCATACCCCGCCGACGTGGCGGGCCAGATGCCCCGCAACGGCTCGGTGACCAGGCGCACGCCAGCGGCGACAGCGATGGCCGCCGTCGCATCCGTGCTCGCATTGTCGACCACGATGATCTCGTCGGCGGGCCGGCGCTGCTGGGAGAGCGCGCGCAGGCAGGTGCGCAGAAAATCGGCGTCGTTGTAGACCGGTATGACCACCGAGATGGTGAGGACATTCGCGGTGCCGGGCACGCTGGGCATCCCAGGTCAGATCTCACGGCAATGGGTTGTGAGCAGTCCGATCTTGTCGATCGAGACGGTGACGGTGGACCCGTCCTTGAGGAACACCTGCGGTTTGCGGCTGTAGCCGGCGCCGCCCGGGCTGCCCGTGGAGATCAGCGTGCCGGGCATCAGGGTGGAGGTCAGCGACAGGTAGGAGATGATCTCGGCGACGGTGCGCACCATGTCGCCGCTCGACGCGTCCTGCAGGATGCGCCCGTCGACATGGGTGGTCAGCCACAGGTTCTGCGGGTCGGTGATCTCCTCGGCGGTGACCACCAGCGGGCCCGTCGGTGTGAAGCCGTCGAACGACTTGCACCTGGACCACTGCGCCTCGGAGAACTGCAGGTCGCGGGCGGTGATGTCGTTCACGACCGTGTAACCGAAGACGTAGTCGAGGGCGTTGCGCACCGACACGTTGCGGGCCGGTCGGCCGATGATCACACCGAGCTCAGCCTCGTAGTCCACCTGGCTGGTCAGGTCGCTCGGCCAGGTGATGATCGACTCGTGCCCGGTCAGCGAATTCGGCCACAACGAGAACACCGTGGCGGCGGTCTCGCTGCGCAGCTTGAGCTCGGACGAATGGGCGGCGTAGTTGGCGCCGATGGCGATGATCTGCGGGGGGCGCAGGACCGCAGAGGAGTGCCGCAGGTCGTCGATCGGGGTGAGGCTGGCCCCGTGGGTCAACGCGTTCGCGGTGAGGGCCCGCACCCTGTCGAATTCGGGAGCGCCCTTCTCGATGAGGTCCTGAAGATCGCGCGGGGCGTCGTCGATCACCTCGTCGAGGAAGAGCGCTGCGTCGTCCACCACGAGGGCGAGACGGGGGACGGATTGGCCTTCGACTCTGAGATGCGCAAACTTCACTTCTTCAGCGTAACCGGCCAGAACCGTTCTTGTCGGGAACCGTCGGCGCGACCGGTCGCTCGCCGCCGGCCGCCCGCCAGAGGTGCATGCCCGCGTAGCTGCGCCACGGCGCCCACCGGGCGCCGCGCGCGGCGAGGTCCCTGGCCGTGGCCGGCAGGCCCAGGGCGTCGGCGCCCTGGCGCAGGGCGAGGTCGCTGGTGAGCAGGATGTCTGGACTGCCCAGAACCCGCATGGCCACGTAGCCGGCGGTCCACGGTCCGATTCCCGGCATGGCGATGAGCCGGGCTTCCAGGTCGGCGCGGGCTTCCCCCACGTCGAGCGCGAGCTCGCCGACCGCCAGCGCCTCGGCGACGCGGACGATCGAGTCGATGCGGGCGGCCGGGCCACGCAGCACCTCCCGGCCGTGTTCGGCGATGCGGGCGGCGGTGGGGAAGAGCAGGTGCGGCTCGGCGTCGGCGGTGTTCCGGTCATGGTGTCCCGGCACCGGCTCGCCCAGGGCGGCGCTGAGCCGGCCGAGTGCAGTGCGGGCGGACGCCACCGACACCTGTTGGCCGAGCAGCGCCCTGAACAGGGTCTCCTCGGGGTCGAGACTGCCCGGCACCCGGATGCCGGGAGTCCGGCGCACAGACCCGGCCAGCGCCGGGTCGTCGGCCAGGGCCCGGTCGATGGCCTGGGCATCCGCGTCGAGGTCGAACAGGCGGCGCACCCGGCTGACGAGAGGTGCGAGGTCGGCGAGGCTACTCACCCGCACCGTGCAGGCCACAGCCGGCGCGTCGACGGTACCCGCCAGTGCCAGGTGCAGGTGCGCCCAACCGTGCGGGAGCCGCAGGGTGCGTTCGTACCCCGCGGGGGTGGAGCGTTCGACGCCGGCGACGGCTCGCACGCCCAGGAAGGCGAGTAGGCCGGGCCCGTCGAACGGCGCCCGGGCGGGCAGGACGAGGCTGATTCTCGAGCCGGCCCCGTCGCCGACGGCGCCGGCTCCCAGGGCGTCGTGGGCCGGGCCTGGCCGTGCTGTCGACGACCGGGAACCGGCCCGCAGTGCCGAGGGGGTGCGCTCGTAGACGGCGGTGATGGTGTCGTTGAATTGCCGAACGCTGCCGAAACCGGCGGCGAACGCCACGTCGGTGACCGGCAGGTCGGTGCTCGTGAGCAGCACCCTGGCGGTCTGCGCGCGGTGAGCGCGGGCCAGGGCGAGGGGGCCGGCTCCCACCTCGGCGACGAGCACCCTGGTGAGGTGACGGGGGGTGTAACCGAGCCGCTGCGCCAGACCGGGCACGCCCTCACGTTCGACGGTGCCGTCGCCGATCAGGCGCATCGCCCTGGCGGCCAGGTCGTCCCGCACGTTCCAGGCCGGCGAGCCCGGCACGGCGTCGGGCAGGCACCGCTTGCAGGCCCGCAGACCCGCTTCGTGCGCCGCGGCGGCGGTGAGGAAGAACGACACATTGCCGGGCTTGGGAGTCACGGCCGGGCAGCTCGGCCGGCAGTAGATGCCGGTGGAGTGCACACCGGTGATGAACTGCCCGTCGAAGCGGGCGTCCCGCGACGACATGGCGCGGTAGCGTTCGGCGAAGACCGGGTCGTCGACGTTGCCCCGGGCCGAAACGCCGGCCGAAACGCCGGCCGAGACGCCGGCCGAGGTGGGGCGGGGTCCGGGCGCGCGGGCGCCGGCCTGGTCGGG
>Ga0247816_10000489_pt1 | contig 22113 bp, 20 predicted proteins | sample UWRJL209509C1_FD_179930 | JGI IMG/M metagenome (GOLD analysis project Ga0247816, IMG submission 179930) | Plant litter microbial communities from Arlington Agricultural Research Station in Wisconsin, United States - UWRJ-L209-509C-1 | ecosystem: Environmental > Terrestrial > Plant litter >...
GCCCCGGGAATTGAGGTAATCGAACTCCACCTGCGTACCGGCCTGCACCGCGGACTGGATGATCGAGATCGCCACGTCCGAGTTGGTGCTCGACACCGCGAGCTGGCTGGGGGCTCCGGTGGAGCTACGGGTGAGTTTGGCCATCAAGGAGGCGATGGCGTCCCGGTCGCTGTTCTCCGGCAACGCGGACAGGTACTGCAGACCGGCGATCAGCGCGGCGGCCTCGCGGGCGGAGAATCGGGGGGAATCGTCGATGGCCACCATGTGGGTGAGCACGATGTTGTCGTTGTTCTCGAATTCGTCCCACTGGATGTCGAACAGGTCGCCGTGCAGATACTGGCGGGTCTCCCCCGGAACGCCCGACATGGCGATGAGGTTGACCGCGTCACGCACCCGCTCCGGGGTGACGCCGAAATGCTCGGCGACGGCAGCCACACTGACTCGGTCGTGATCCATCAGGTACGGAACCAGCGACAGCAGGAAGGTGAGCTTGTCGGAGGCGCCGAAGGCGGCCGGCTTGGCGTTCATCGGCTGACCTCCGAGTCGGACGGGTTGCTGGCGTCGGTGGGCTCCGGCGCGTGGCTGTCTCGCACCAGGCGCAACCGGTTGATGACGGCCGTGCGAAGCAGTGGTGGGGAGAGCACCAGGACCTCCGGGCCGAACTCGGCCAGCTCGTCGGCCAGGATATTCAGGTCGGTGTAGTGCAACTCCACGTTTCCGGTGTCGGCCGCCACGGTGCCGCGTTTGCTGAGCCGGACCGCGGCATCCGTACCGGGTTCGGCGGTGATGACGGCGACCTGGGCCTGCCACAGGGCGTCGAGTTCGGCGAGGGCCAGCTGGCCCTGGCCGTCGTCGGCCCGGCTCCCGGCGCTGCCGGGGACGGTCACGATGGGGCCGACGATACGCGACAGCAGGAAGGTGCGGGTGGCGTCGGCGTCGCGGTCGGTGCCGTACAGGTGCCACCGGCCCTCGTGCAGCACCACGGCCAGCGGGGTGATGACACGACGACGCGGGGCGCTCTCGCCGGGCTTGAGGTAGAGGAACGCGACAACCTGACCGCGGTCCATGGCCTTGCTGAGTGGTTCGAAGGCTGCTTCCCTGGCGCGCAGGAACGGTGCGTAGCCCACGATCGGGTCGGTGGAGTCGATGCCGAGCGAGTTGAGCTTGGTCAGCGCACGCCGCGACTCCGCGGAGAGCGAGCCCTCCCGCCAGACCGTGGCGGCGAGTTTGAGCAGCATGATCTCGTTCGGCGAGAACGAGATGTCAGCGGGCAGGTCGTAGAGCCCCTTGGGGATGCGGTAGCGCAGGTGGTGGTTGCTGCCGGGGTCGTCCGGTGACTCGATGGTTTCCAGCGGGATGCCGAGTTCGCGGATGTCGTCTTTGTCGCGTTCGAACTGCCGCTCCAGGCTGGCATTGTCGCCGCCGACGACGAACCGCTGGCGGTATCCCTGCACCGTGGAGAGGATCTCTGACTTGGTCAGGCCGATCTGGGTGGCGATGAGCGCGAGCACCAGACTGAAGAGGCGCTCCTCGACGGTGACTGGATGCTGCTGGTCTGATGTGGGCGACACGTACGCGATCCTATCGGGGCTGGTGCTGCCGGTGGCGCCGGTCCGGGCGCGAGGCCCGGACCGGCACAGGGTTTAGTCGACGCCGAGGATGTCCACGACGAAGACCAGGGTGGAACCTGCCGGGATTGTGTCGGAGGCCTGGTCGCCGTAGCCCTGGTCGGGGGGAATGACCGCGACGATCTGCGATCCGACGGTCTGACCGATGAGGGCGTTCGCGAAGCCGGGGATGACCCCGCCCTCTTTGGTGGTGCCGTCGGCGGCGACGAAGGCGGCGGGCGAGCCCTTCGCCCAGCTGGAGTCGAAGACCGTCTTGGAGTCCCAGATCACACCGGTGTAGTGCACGGTGACGATGGCACCGTCTTCGACGACGTCGCCGTCGCCCTTCTTCAGAACGCCGACCTCGAGGTCGGTGGGCGGGTCGGCCGACGGCACGATGACGCCGGGCGTGCCGTCTTCGGCGAGGACGACGGCCGGTAGGCCGGCCTCGGGCAGCTGGGCGGCGCCATCCGCTTGCGTGAGGTAGCTCTTCACCACGTCGAGAACGAACACGATGGAGTCATCTTCGGCCACGCCGATGTCGGCGTTACCGCCGGCCGGGCCGAACGCGTCCTCGGGTGACGCGACCACGGCGATCCGGGAGCCCACCTGGGCGCAGAGCAAACCGTCGGTCAGACCGGCGATCGTGGCCTCGTTCAGCACGAAGTTGGCCGTGGTCTCGCCGTCGTACGAGCTCTTTTCGATGGATTCACCGGTAGTGCCGTTGAAGACGCTCAGGTCGACCTGAACCTTCTGGCCGAGCACCAGGCCAGGACCGTCGCCCTCGATGATCTGGCTGCGCTGGGTGCTGTCGGTCTTCAAGGGGGTCGGGAAGTCGACCTGCGGAACCGAACCGAAGTCCCCGGTCACCGACACGAGGTCGGAGGCCGCGCCGGAAGAGACCGGGGCGTCGCAGTCGGCCACGTCGGTCGCGGGGCTGCACGCGGTCAAGGTCACGAGCACCAATCCGGCGGTGGCGATGAGTGCGGGAACTTTACGCACGGGTCCTCATTTCGATACGGCGACGGCATTGGGATGCTGACGGAGAAGTGGCGGGGAAAACAAAAATGATGGCGTTTCGCGCCTCGGTGCAGGCACGCCGAAACCCATCCTAACCGGCGTCGAGGTCGCGAGCCTTGGAGAGCGCCGCGCCGTTCTCGGCGGTGCGGTTGCGCTTACGCATGACCTTGGCGCTGACGGATCGTTCGCCCAGGGCGCCGGGGGTCCAGGCCTCGACGTCGGCGTCGCTGAAGTCTGTCTTCGACGGGCGGCGCTTGAGCTCAGGCAGGATCGTGTCGGGGGCGAGCCGGCGGGCGGTGATGAGGAAGCCGGTGTGTCCGATCATGCGGTGATCCGGGCGCACGGCCAGGCCCTCGACGTGCCAGCCACGCACCATCGTCTCGTGCGAATCGGGGTTGGTGTAGTCGCCGGTGGCACGGATGGCCTCGGCTACCCGGGACAGCTGCGTCACGGTGGCGACGTAGCAGAGCAGCACTCCCCCGGGCTTGAGGGCCTCGGAGACGACCTCGATGCACTCCCAGGGGGCGAGCATGTCGAGAACCACCCGGTCGACGGATTGGGCGGGCATGGTCTCCGGTAGTGTGTCGGCCAGGTCGCCCAGGGTGACGGACCAGTTCTGCGGGTCGTGGCCGAGGAAGGTCGCGACGTTCGCGCGAGCGACGTCGGAGAATTCCTCCCGGCGCTCGAACGAAGCCAGCCGGCCGGCCGGGCCGATGGCGCGCAGCAGCCACAGCGACAGCGCGCCCGAGCCCACTCCGGCCTCGACAACGGTCGCGCCGGGGAAGATGTCGGCCTGCGCCAGGATCTGGGCGGCGTCCTTGGGGTAGATGATGGCCGCACCGCGCGGCATGCTCATCACGAAGTCGATCAGCAGCGGGCGCAGGGCAAGGTGTTCGACGCCGACGTTGTTGGTGACCACGGAGGCATCCGGCTGACCGATGATGTCGTCGTGCTCGAGGATTCCACGGTGGGTGTGGAAGGTCTTTCCCGGCTGGAGGGTGATGGTGTTGAGCTTGCCCTTGGGGCCCGTCAACTGCACTCTGTCGCCGGCCCGGAAGGGACCGCTGTTCTGGATGACCTGGTTGTCGCTCATGAGCGGGCTGCGTCCTTGCTGGTGGTGATGGTGGGGGTCGGATAATCGGTGGGTGCCGCGCGGCGTGACTGGTACAGCGCGGACACCGTGGCGACGGACGTGTCGGCCAGGGTAGACCAGAGCGTGTACTCGTCGCTGTCGGGGAGGGAGATCATGTGGGGAACGGCGATGGCCACGGCGCCGGAGGCCACGGCGGCGGCAACCCCGGGTATGGAATCCTCGATCGCGACGCAGTGCTCGGGGTCGACGCCCAGAATGTCGGCGGCAGTGAGGTAGGCCTCTGGGTGCGGTTTGCTCTGCTGCACCATGTCGCCGGCGACGATGGTGGCGAAGGCGTCGAAGCCCACGAGGGCGCTGATCTGGCGGGCCATGCGCTGCTCGGACATGGTGACCAGTGCCATCGGGATGCCAGCGGCGTGCAGGTCGGTGAGCAGTTCCAGTGCTCCGGGACGCCAGGGCACCCCAGCGGTCGACAGTTGCTCCTGGACCCGGTCGGTGAGCCTGTCCACGATCGCCCGGGCTTCGAGAGCGACGCCGCGGCCCTGCAGAATGGCGGCCGACCCGAGCAGTCCGGATCCCACCAGGAGCAGGCCGTCATCGTGAGTCCAGGTGCCGCCGAACGACTCGACGAGCTCGGTCTCGGCGCGCATCCAGTACGGCTCGGTGTCGACGAGGGTTCCGTCCATGTCCCAGAGAACGGCTGCTGGCAGATTGGTGTGGGGAGGGATCGGGGTCACGGGGTTCAAGTTTAGGGGGCACGGCCTATCCTTGAATCAGGCCTCCCAGTTGTGGCGGCCGGAATACACGAGGTTTCACGCAGTGACAGACGGCAATGGGTTCCTCAGCGGGCGACTCCTGGTGGTTGCGTTCGAGGGTTGGAACGACGCGGGTGAGGCCGCGACGGGCGCTGTGCGTGCGTTGAAGGATCTCCTCGACGTCACCGAGGTCAAACGGCTCGACCCCGAGCTCTACTTCGACTATCAGTTCAATCGGCCGACGATCTCGACCAATGAGGACGGCCAGCGGGTCATCGAATGGCCGAGCACCGTCATGTACGGGCCGCTCATTCCCGGCATCAGCGGCGAGCCCCTGGCGGAGGACGCCCAATTGCGGGTGAGCGGAACCAACGCCGGCAATATCTACCTGCTTCTCGGCACGGAGCCGTCCCGCAGCTGGAAGAGCTTCGCCGCCGAAATCCTGGACTCGGCCCTCGCCGCGGATGTCAGCGGCATCGTGTTCCTGGGTGCCATGCTGGCCGACGTTCCGCACACCCGGCCGATCTCCATCTTCGTGTCAAGCGACAACCCGACGGTTCGCGCGGAGCTGCAGGTGGAGCGCAGCAACTACGAGGGACCCGTCGGAATCCTCAGCATTCTCTCCGAGGCGGCCGAGGTCGTGGGGATCCCCAGCCTGTCGATTTGGGCGTCAGTACCGCACTATGTGCACAACGCCCCGTCACCCAAGGCCATGCTCGCGTTGATCGACAAGCTCGAAGAGGTCATTGACGTGGTCATCCCCCGTGGCGATCTCGTGTCGGATGCCTCGGAGTGGGAGACGGGCATCGATGCTCTCGCCGCCGAAGACGAGGAGATGGCGGCGTACATCGGTCAACTCGAGCAGGCCAGGGACACCGTGGACTCCCCCGAGGCCAGCGGGGAAGCGATCGCTCAGGAGTTCGAGCGCTACCTGCGGAAGCGTGGTGACGGCCGCGATGGCCGTGACGGTCGTGACGGTTGGGCCGACGGTCGCCCCGGCCCCGAGCCGCGCCAGCCCTAACCCGCGTCGCGACCCACGGACGCACCCCACCCGGTGGTCGAGCCCGTCGAGACCCCGCGACCCCGCCTACGGTTCGCGCCCATCCCGGTGGTCGAGCCTGTCGAGACCCCGCGACCTTGTCCGCGGACGCACCCCATCGGTGGTCGAGCCTGTCGAGACCTCGCGAGCCAATCTGTGGACGTTGGGCAGTGCCCGTAAACCCCTCGCGTTAGGCCGTCGTCACGTTCAGTGCAGCTTAAGACGAGCCCTCCGAAGGAGCGTTCCCCCCGCTGTGAAGCCGTCCTTGCCCGGCCGTTCGCGGTGCAGCGGGATCAGCACTTGCCCCGGGTCAACGCTGACCGGTGGCCGCAGCCAGAACTTGCCCTGGTTCTCGAAGATCTGCCAGCCCTGATTGTGCAGCAGCAGGTGATGACCCCGGCAGAGCAGAATCCCCACATTGATATCCGTCGCGCCGTGATCCTTCGCCCACTCGTCAATGTGGTGCGTCTCGGTGAACGACGGTGTCTTTTCACAGCCCGGCCATCGGCAGCCGCCGTCCCTGACGGCCATCGCGGCGCGTTGCGCGGGGTTGAACAATCGCTCTTCCCGGCCGACGTCCAAGGGTCTACCGCGGGTGTCGAAGGCCATCAGCATGGTGCCGGTGTCGCAGATGAACCGGGCGACGGTCTCCTGCGTGACGGGTGCCGGGTTTCCTTCGAGGTAGCCGTGGCCGCGGCTGCCGGGTTTGCCGACCAGGATGTCGTCCACGGTGAGATCGGCCGCCGTCTTTGTGGTCGCTACCTCTGCCGGGGCCGGCTGTTCCGGGTCGATGGTGCTGACGATCTGCACCACCGGCCGGCGCCCGCCGAGCATCTGGTCCGGGTTCACGCTGGTGCCAGCTTTCAGGAGGTCGATGAAGCCATCGCAGGCGATCTGGTCGACGGTGCGCGGGTCGTTCTTGACCTTCTGGGACCAGGCTTCGCGTTCCGGGTCGACGAACCGAACGCCGCCGCGCTTCGGGCCGGTGAGGCTGTCGAAGGTGGCCTGCACGAACGCGGCCTGCTCGGGCGGGAACAACGCGTTCACGTGCAATTGCCCGCTGACGTCGGTCCACATCTTCAGGTACCGGTTGTCCCAGGCCTGTTGTTCGCGCTTGCGGATACCGTCCGCGTCGAGGGAGTCCCGGGTCTGCCGGGACAGCTTGACCAGCTGGTCCAGGTTCAACGTCTGGGCGGCCTGGAGCAGCTTGTCGACGGCAGCCGCGAGGAGTGGCCCGGTGACGACCTCGTTGATCTCACGGAGCCCTCGGCGGATTGCGTCGGCCTTATCCACGGTCAGGGTCCCGGCTGCGACCGCGTGCGAGATGGCCGCGTGCCAGGGCAGTTCCACCGGCTCCTCCGGCAGGATCAAACCCTCACCGTCGAGGTCGCCATCACCACCGGCGGCCCCGTCGGGATCCAGGTTCCGTTCGAGCTCCCGGCGCTCCGCCTCAGCCTCAGCTGCCGCCCGTGCCGCGGCGGCCGCGGTTTCGGCAGCTTCGGTTTCGGCGAGCATCGCGCCGACCCGCACCAGCTTGTAGGCATCGTTCTTGCTGCCACCGGTCAGGTCCTGAATCAGCGCTTCCGGCGAAAGGTACCCCTGCTGCGCAGCCAGGCCGGATTGACCGAGTTCGTACCGGGACCGCTCCGCCAGCACCCCCGCCATCCACGCCTTGCGAGTGTCGAGTTCTCGCTCCAGAACAGCGAGAGCCTTCTGGCCCGCGAGTACCTCGGCATCCGCCAAAGCGGCATAGTCAGCCCGCGTCACACCGAGCGCGGAGACGGACTGCACGGCCGCCAGCAGACCATCTCCCGAACCGACCGCATTCACCGCCAGATCAGGCGTTACGCCCGACCCGGCGGTGAAGGAAGATTCGAAGGTTGTCATGCCCTCGAATCTACTCCGATTCAAAGGTTTGTGTGAGAAAATCTCGGGTTGTGGAGAATCTGTTTATGTACGGGCATGGCCCAGGCGCGAGCTTGGAACCGAGCGCTAAAGACTGATGCCGAGCAGCGCGTCGATGGCGTTGGCGACCAGGGCCGGGTCGTCCACGCCTGACGCGGTCGCAGCATCCACGCAGGTGAGAGCCTCGAGCGTGTTGAGATCGTCGACCAGGGCGGCCCGCATGCCCTCGACAACGTCCGCAGCCGAAGCCGTGCCCACTCGATCGGGCGCGAACGCGCTGCCCCACTGGCCCAAGCGATCCTCCGCTTGCGCGAGCTGCCCGGCGGTCCATTCCCAGTCCGTGCGGTAGTGCTGTGCCAGGAGAGCCAATCGGATGGCGCGCGGATCGGTTCCAGCGGCGCGCAGCTTGGAGACGAGCACCAGGTTGCCGAGCGACTTGCTCATTTTCTCGCCCTGATAGGCGACCATTCCGGTGTGGCTGTAGACCTGCGCCAGTGGATGCCCGGATAACGCGGCCGCGTGGCCGGCGCTCATGTCATGGTGCGGGAAGATCAGGTCGCTGCCACCGCCCTGCACGGTGAAGTCGGTGCCGAGCTCGGCAAGAGCGATCACAGAACACTCGATGTGCCAGCCCGGACGACCTGCTCCGACGGGTGACTCCCAGGCTGGTTCACCAACACGGGCCGCACGCCAGAGCAGGGGGTCGAGCTTGTCACGTTTGCCAGGGCGGTCGGGGTCTCCCCCGCGCTCGGCGAAGAGGGCGAGCATGGTTTCCCGGTCGAGGTTGCTCTCGTCTCCGAGCGCCCACGGCGCCTGCCGTTCGGCGGCCCGAATGTCGAAGTACAGGTCGGCGCCGGGCTCACCGTCGGCGGGCAGAGCGTCCGGGGCGGGCACTCGGTACGCCAGCGCAGACTCGCGTAGCTGCAAGACCGCGGCGGAGATGTCGTCGATCACATCGGTGACGGCCACGAAGTCGTCCGGCGGAATAATGCCCAGCGCCTCCATGTCGCCGCGGAACAGATCGGTCTGCTCGGCCGCCAACACCCGCCAGTCAACGCCGGTCGCCGTAGCCCGCTCAAGCAGGGGATCGTCGACATCGGTGACGTTCTGGGCGTAGTGCACCCGGTAACCACCGTCACGCCAGACCCGCTGGAGCGTGTCAAACGCCAAGTAGGTGGCGGCGTGCCCCAGGTGTGTGGCGTCGTACGGCGTGATGCCGCAGACGTACAACCGTGCTACATCGTTCGGCTTGGCTTCGACGATGGCGCCCGTCGCCGTATCGTGCAGCCGGGGCGCTGCGGAACCACCCGGAATCGACGGGACAACGGGGTGTGACCAAGCATGCATAGTGCAAGCCTAACTAGGCGGTGAGGATGTTCGTGCCCAGCAGGATCATCACGACGACGCCGAGAGCGATGCGGTAGATCACGAACGGCAGGAAGCTGCGCTTGGAGATGTAGCGCATGAAGAACCCGATCACAACGAGGGCGACGGCGAACGCGACCACCGTGGCGACGAGAGTTTCCAGCGGCCCGAAGATCTCCGGCGTGCAGTTCGCCGCCGCGGCGACGCAGGGCTCGGAAACGGACTTGTAGACTTGGTAGAAACCACTGCCGAAGACCGCGGGAATCGCCAACAGGAAGGCGTAGCGTGCGGCTGCGGCGCGTTCGTAACCCATGAAGAGACCGGCGGTGATCGTGCCGCCCGAGCGGGACACGCCTGGAATCAGAGCGAGTGCCTGCGCGAAACCGAAGATGACACCGTGGCCCACGGTGATGTCGCCCAGCTGGCGACGTTTGGCCCCGACGTGGTCGGCAATGCCGAGCAGGATGCCGAACCCGATCAGCATGAACGCGGTGACCCAGAGGTTACGCAACGTGGTTTCGATCTGGTCCTGGAACAACAGGCCGAGGACCACGATGGGCAGGGTGCCCAGAATGATGAGCCATCCCATGCGCGCATCCTCATCGTTGCGCGGCACCTTGCCAAAAAGCGACTTGGACCACTGTCCGATGATGCGCACGATGTCGCGCCAGAAGAACAGCACCACGGCCGCCTCGGTGCCGATCTGGGTGATCGCGGTGAATCGGGCGCCGGGGTCCTCGCCGGTGCCCAGGAACTGCCCCACGATGCTGATGTGCGCACTGGACGAGATCGGCAGAAACTCGGTCAGTCCCTGGACGAGGCCCAAAATGACCGCGTTGATGAAGTCCACGTGATACCCGTTTCGATTGTTCGGCTGTGCTGGTTACTACGTCGGCAGCGTTGGCTAGTAGCTCGCCAGCAGATCGGTCAAAACCGTTCTGCCAAACACTAATGCGTCAAGTGGGACTCGTTCGTCAACGCCGTGGAACAGCGCGGGAAAATCCAGATCCGCCGGGAGCTTCAGCGGAGCAAAGCCGTACCCCTTGATGCCCAGCATGCTCAGCGCCTTGTTGTCGGTCCCCGCGGGAAGCAGATAGGGCAGTACGGGTGCGCCCGGGTCATGGGTTCCGAGGGTTCCGACGATCTTGTCGATCAGCGGACCGGCGAATTCGGTCTCGAGTCCGACATCGCGGTGCATGATGACGATCTCGATGTCCGGTCCGACCAGGTCGGCGATTTCGGCCAGCACGGCGTCCTCCTCCCCCGGCAGCGACCGCACATCGATGAGCGCTTCGGCCCGGTCAGGGATGACATTGTGCTTGTAACCGGCCTGCAGCACGGTGGGGTTGGTGGTGGTGCGCAGGCTCGCCTGGATGAACCCGGATGCCGTGCCGGTCGCCAGGGCCAGTTCGTCCGGGCCCATCGACTGCGGGTCGACGCCCAGGATGCGCGCCACCTCGCCCAGCAGCTGCCGGGTGGTGTCGGTGAGCCGGATCGGCCACTCCCGCCGACCGATCTTGGCGACGGCTTCGGCGAGCCGGGTGATGGCATTGTCGTGGATCAGGCGGGAACCGTGAGCGGCCGGCCCGTGCGCGACCAGCTTGATCCAGATGAGAGCTTTCTCACCTGTCTGCAGCAGGTAGGCGCGCTGGCCGCCGAGAGTGATCGAGTAGCCACCCACCTCGCTGATGGCCTCGGTCGCGCCGGCGAAGAGTTCCGGCCGAGTGTCCACCAGGTGGTGCGAACCGAGTACACCGCCAGCCTCCTCATCAGCAAAGAATGCCACCACCAGGTCACGTTCGGGCTGCTCGCCGGCGCCGATGATGTCCTGAAGGGACGCCAGGATCATGGCATCCATGTTCTTCATGTCCACGGCTCCCCGCCCCCACAGCATGCCGTCGCGAATCTCGCCGCCGAACGGGTCGACCGACCAGTTAGCCGGATCGGCTGGAACCACGTCGAGGTGCCCGTGCACGACGAGGGCGCCCTTGCTGCTGTCCCGGCCAGGCACACGCGCCACGACGCTCGTGCGACCCGGTGCTGCGTCGATCAGTTCCGGGGTCAGGCCGAGGTCGCGCAGCTTCTCGGCGACGTACTCGGCGGCATCCGTCTCACCGTTCGATTTGCCCTCGCCATAGTTCGAGGTGTCGAAGCGGATCAGGTCGCGGGCGATCTCGGCGGTCAGATCGAGCGCCTCCACCGGAGCAGAGCTGGGCGTGGATGCTGTCATGCAGTTCACGCTACCGGGCTTCCCCGTCGACGGCGGTGCCCGAGCCGCGCCCATGACGGTCTGTGGCGTCCTGAGGTGGCGGGAGGGCCTCCAGATCCGTGCTAAGTTATTCCTCGGCAGCAGAACGAAACAGCGGCCGAAACATCCAGTCCGGGTGGCGGAAATGGCAGACGCGCTAGCTTGAGGTGCTAGTGCCCGTATAGGGCGTGGGGGTTCAAGTCCCCCCTCGGACACGGAGATTGTTGGTCGAACAACAGTCAACGAGAACTGGTTGAGACAGTTCACGGGCCGGATCTTAGGATCCGGCCCTGTCTCGTTTAACGGTCCTATTTCCCTGTCGCTTGGGTCCGGGAATCAGCGGCCCATAGCGGCCGCGACGGCATCGGTCCAATTCGCGTCCCATAACTGAGCATCGCTACGGTTATACGGGTCGAAATGACCCACGAAGCTCGGACGCGAGTGCAGGTCGGCGATAATCACGGTCGACCTGGGCGCGTACGGTGCGATGGCAAACGGGGCCAATCGGGTTCCGCATCGGTCAGACTCTCCTCGATCTAGTCGGGGAGACGTGTGCCGCCGACGCCATGCACCCGTCCCTGAAGAGAGCGAAGCACCTCGGGTCACCCCGAATGGCGCTCTCCTCGGCCGCGCTTGTCGCGGCCAGAAACGGACACCATGAAATCGCGACACATTGCCGCACTTTCTTTCACCGCAATCGGCGGACTTCTCCTTTCCGGCTGCAGCGCCGGCGAAGCCGCCACCTTGGAGAACGGCGACGCCAAGGACCTCTCGATAGCCGTCGTCTTCGGCTGGGACGAGGGCATCGCTGTCTCCGTGCTCTGGGAGGCCATCCTGGAAGAGAAGGGCTACGACGTGGCCCTGGACTACGCGGACATCGGGCCCACCTTCGCCGGACTGTCGACCGGCGACTACGACGTCTTCATGGACTCGTGGCTGCCCACCACACATGCCTCCTACCTGGAGGAGTTCGGCGACGACATCACCGAACTCGGGGTGTGGAACTCCGAGGGCCGCAACACCATCGCCGTGAATGCGGATGCGCCGATCGATTCGCTGGAGGAGCTGGCTGAAAACGCCGACCTCTTCAACAACCGCATCGTGGGAACCGACCCGGGCGCGGGCCTGACCAAGATGACCGAAGAGAACGCGATCCCGCAGTACGGTCTCGAGGAGATGGAGTTCGTGATCTCCTCCTCCCCCGCCATGCTCTCCGAACTGAAGGCCGCAACCGACGCCGGCGAGAACATCGTGGTCACCCTGTGGCAGCCGCACTGGGCCTACGACTCGTTCCCGATCAAGAACCTCGAGGACCCCCTGGGTGCCATGGGCGAGGCCGAGGAGATGACCAGCTTCTCGCGGATAGGTCTGGAAGACGACTCCCCGCAGGCCGCCGAATGGATCTCGAACTTCACGATCGACCTGGAGACACTGACCTCGCTGGAGTCGGCACTGCTGGTCGACTACACCGGCGACGACTACGACGCGCCCGTCGCCGCGTGGATCGACGAGAACCGCGAGTGGGTCGATACCCTCACCGAATAATCGTTCTGAAACGGATGCCCCGCACCATTACAGAGGTGCGGGGCATCTTCATCTTTAAACCGGGGTGAAACCGCGACCGCTCGACCGGACACTACCGGGTATGACGAGAACTGACACCTACACCGGCGGCGGCATGGGCCTCCGCTGGGCACGGTGGCTGCCCGCGGCTGCACTAACGGTCACCGTGACGATGGGGTCCACCGGATGCGCGCAGTCCGCATTGAGGTCGGCCATCACGAGGCCGTGGTCGGCGTCGCCACCCGTGACCGCCGAAGAGGTATATGACGCCTGCGGGGAGCCCGGGGTGGTCGACTACGAACCGATCGAGTCGTTGAGCGCGATGGCGGACAGCACCGTCGTCATCCGCGGCACGATCGACCACATCCAGTCCGGTCGCACCATGGCATACACCGATCCGACCGGTGTCAGCATGCTGGAGAGCCTGGTCATCGTCGTGCGGGGAGCGGAGGTAGAGGCCGGAGCATTGGACCCGGCCGGTGACGGCAACGTCTACATCGAGTTCAGAGCACTCGGGACAGCCCTGACCGGTAGCCGACCGTACTCGGACTGTGCCGATCTGGTCCCGCCGGGTACCGCGATCGTCGCGTACCTGGAGCCGGCCTGGGACGGCACCAGGCAGCCCGTCGACGGCTACCTGGAACCGGTCGACATCACCGTCGAACTGACGACACCCTCGGCTGGTCGCCCGGCCGGACAGGAGCTGTACCGTCCCGCGGCCTTGGAGGGTTTGATCTGGCAGACGCCGGGCAGCAGCGAGGTGATCTGGCCGCTCTATCTGGGCACCGGCCCCGGTGATATCCAGGATGCGCTGCCCGGAGGAACGCTGATCGGCGGAGCCGCCTGATCGGTCGCCGAGCCTGACGAGACCCGGTGAGTCGACCTGCGGAACGCCGCCGCGGCATCCGCAGACCCGGTCGCCAGGTCTCGACAGGCCTCGACAGGCTCGACCACCGGTGAGGCCGCCCAGTCGGGCGACCGTCAGGCCACCCGCACCTCGATCTCGCCGGGCTCGGCCCCCTCGGCGCCGAAGACCAGGCGCCGGTTGGCGATCTTGTCGGTGAAGAACCGGTCGTGGCTGACCACGACGACGGCGCCGGGGAAGTGCACCAACGCGCGTTCCATCACCTGGGTGCTGGACATGTCCAGGTGGTTGGTCGGCTCGTCGAGCAGCAGCACCGAGGCACCGGAGAGCAGGCACTGAGCCATCGCGACCCTGGCCTTCTGCCCACCGGACAGGTTGCCGATCTTCTGCTTGAGGTCGGCTTCGGAGAACTGGAACATGGTGAGGAACCGGTTCACCGACTTGCGGGTGGCGGTGAACGCGAGACTGCCCTCGGTGGCGTTCACGGCGTGGCTGACGGTGTCGCTGTCGTCGAGCTCGGCGAGCACCTGGTTGTACGACACCATGCCGGCGCCCTTGGCCCAGTCCACCTCCCCGTGATCGGCCTGCTCCTCGCCGGTGAGCACCCGCAGGAGAGTGGTCTTCCCGCTGCCGTTGGAGCCGAGCACGACGATGCGGTTGCCGCGGCGGATCTCGAAGCTGAGGTCGTTGAATAGCACCTTGTCGCCGTAGGCCTTGCTGAGCATCTCCACCCGGCAGAGTACGTCCTTGACGTGCAGCTTGCCGTAGATCTCGGTGATGATCGTGTCGACCGGGCGCGGTGTGCGGGACTTCTTGATCGTGGCCAGTTGGCCGCCGAGCTTGCGGCTGGCGGCCTTCTGCGCCTCCCGGCGGTCCGCGATGCCCTCGGCTTCGAAGGCGAGCAGCTCGGATTCGTGCACGAACTGGGCTTCCAGGGTCTTCAGTCGGAACTGCTTCTGGATGATGTACTCGCCGAAGTTTCCCGGGTACTCGTGCAGGTGGAAGTTCTCGACCTCGATGATGCGGGTGACGACGGCGTCGAGGAACTTGCGGTCGTGCGACACAATCACGGCGGCGCCGCGGAAGTCCCGGAACCAGCTCTCCAGCCACTCCACCCCGGCCACATCGAGGTAGTTGGTGGGTTCGTCGAGCAGCAGCACGTCCGGCGCCTCGAGCAGGATCTTGGCCAGGGCGGCCCGGTTGCGCCAGCCGCCGGACAGCTCGTCGATGGCGCAGACCCGGTGCGCCTCATCGAAGCCGAGAATGGAGAGGGCCCGGTCGATGCGCCGCGGATAGTCCCAGCCGTCCAGCCGGTCCATGTCTTCGAACAGCTCGGACTGCCGGTGGATCAGCCGGTCCAGCTCGGGGCGGGCGGAGGAATCCGCGGCGATGGCCGAGTCGATGTCGGCCAGCTCCGACTGGATGCCCTTGATCTCGACGAACAGGTCGTCGAGCACCTCGGTGATGGTCGCTTCGCCATTCAGCTCGGAGAACTGGGAGAAGTACCCGATCCGGGTCCCGTCGTCCACGCTGACGGTTCCGCTGTCTGGCTGCACCTGGCCGAGGATCAGCTTGATCAGGGTGGTCTTGCCCGAACCGTTCTTGCCGATCATGCCCACCCGGTCGCCCGGCTCGAGGCGGAAGAAGGTTTCGCGGAGCACCTGGGTGTTCTCGAAACGCACGCTGACGTCGTTCAGCCTAATCAGGCTCATGGGTGCCTCTCACGGGGTGGGTGCTGAAAAATCTTCGGGCTACGCGTCGTGCTCGGCGGCGTCGACGATGCCGATGAACCGGGTGCCGATTCCGTCGACCTCGCGACGGCTGAGGCCGGCCGCGGGTGCGGGCAGCTCGTCGTAGCCGTGGTGGTCACAACTGAGATAGCTGAACGTCGGCCACCACTTTTTCGGCCGAGCAGCCTCGGTGAACCCGCAGACGTCGCAGACCAGGTCCACCCACACCTTCTTGCTCCCCCGGTTCGCCCTGGATTGCACCAGCCACGCGGGCGGGTTGGCCTCGATCTCGGCGAACTCGGCGTCGGACATACGGCTGGGAAGGTCGTGGCGTGAAGCCATCTCGAGGGGAATGTCGAGGCGAAGCGCTGCTTCTCGTCTGGTAATCATCGTGATCAACGATAGGCGCTCCACACCCGTCGGCGCTCCGCGGACGGAACTGGTTCAATGGGGTATGCCTGTTACAGCTTCACCACTCGGCCTCCTCCTCGACGTGGACGGCCCCATCGCCAGCCCGGATACCCGGACGATCAGCTCCCCCAGCATCGTCGGTGACCTGATCCGACTGGCTGCCGGCAACGTGCCGATCGCGTTCATCACCGGTCGGTCGGCGCACTTCATCCGAGAAGAGGTTGTCGCTCCCCTGCTGGCCGCTGGCTTGCCCGACGACATGCGCATGTATGGCGTCTGCGAGAAGGGCGCCGTCTGGTTCCCGATCACGGCCGCCGGCATGGGCGACGTGGTGGTCGACGACAGTGTGGCCCTACCCGATGCGGTGGTGTCCCGCATCCGCGATCTGGTGAACTCCGACTACGCCGACACGATGTTCTTCGACGAGACCAAACTCGCCATGATCTCCGTCGAGCAGCGAACGGATGTCGACCGGGCCACGTACCACGCGGCGCAGAAGTCCTTCAACGCGGCGGCCTACGCCATCCTGATCGAGCACGGCCTCGGTGTGCGGTTCGGAGCGGAGAGCTCCCCCGACGCCGACGGCGCCGTCCCGTTCCGGATCGACCCGACCATCATCTCCACCGACATCGAATCGGTCGATCTCGACAAGGACCACGCCGCCCAGCGCGCCCTGGCGTTCTTCGCCGAGACCGGTGAACTCCCCCGGGTGTGGCGATCGGTCGGTGACTCCCGTAGCGACTACCTCATGGCGGACCACCTGCACGCGGCCGGCTACGACGTGGCCCACGTCGACGTGCGCCCGTCGGACGGCATCCTGACCCGGCCGTACCCGATCATCGTGGAGGGTGACCTGATCCACGACGCCGCGGGTGCCCAGTTCCTGGGCTCCTGGGTGCAGAAGCTGGGCCTGGGCTAGGCAGCCGGCCGGCCGCTCGCTGGCCTAGTCCTCGACGAAACGGATACCGTTCTGCAGCGTGCTGCGCAGCTCGAAGACCTTCTCGAAGCTGCCCTGGTCCATGCCGGCGATGCCGTCGCGCAACAGGCTGACCAAACGGGAGCGCGGCACCACGACCACCATCGGACGCCGTCCGCGGCTGGGCAGAGACAGCGGTTCGCTGACGGCCTCGTCCGGGGCGACGACCACGAGCGCGGTGAATTTCACCCGCAGGGACCTGGCCAGAATCTTGGCGGCGCCGGCGAACTCGTCCAACGGCTCCTCACCGGGATCGATGGCCTCGCCGACGAGCTCGTTACGGCGCAGCTGCACCGGCGACCCCCAGTCCTCGGACAGAATCGCGAACAGGCCGGCCGGGCCGAGCACGACGTGGTCGATCTTCTCGGCATCCTCACGGGTGGCCACATCGTGCCAGGCGGTGTACCCGATCCCGAGGGCGGAGATGAGCTGCGCCGTCGCCTCCTCGGACAACGCCTTGGCCAGTCGGTGCCGGATCTCCCGGGGGGCCGAACGAATCAGGTCCGGCGCGTACGGGTCGTCGACACTGGTGCCACGGCCCACCCACTCGCGCAGCAGCGCGAGATACTGCTGACGGGAATGCCCGCCGGGGTGCCCGTGCATGCGGGCCTTCATGCTCGACGATGACGCGGCACCCGTGGGTCGACCGGTGGACGGGCGGCTCGCGCTGCCCGGGCCGGCGGAGTAGGACGCGTCCGGATACCGGGCCCCGTCGTAGGCCGCGCGGCTTTCCGGACTGCCGAGACGTTCCCAGGCGAGCTGCACGGCGTGGAACGAGGCCGCACTGCCGCCGACATCGGGATGGGACTGACGAAGCTTCTTGCGGTAGGCGCGACGCAACTCGTCGTCGGTCGCCGACGGGCTCACGCCGAGCACCTCATAGGGGCTGGCCGCGGCCGGACTGTCTGACATGGCGTGCGGTCTCTTTCGGCCGGATCGGGTACTTAGCTCATCGAACAGCCTAACTATCGTTGCTGATATCTCGCCGACACCGTGGCGGGGGCCTCCCCCGATCGTCCCACTGGGACCAGGGATGTGCCACGATCAGCGAGTGACTAGTTCAGCGCCGCGTTCACGGGTTCATCGTTCCTTCGCCCGCTTTGTGGCGATGCTGGTGGTCGGCATCACGGCCGGCCTGCTGACCGGCCTGGCCGGGGACTGGACGTTGGCCGGCACGATCGGCTGGGTAGCCGCCGCCATGCTCTATGTCAGCTCGGTGTGGCTGTCGATCGCCCGACTGGATGCCACGGCCACGGCCGAACACGCCACCAGCGAAGACCCCACCAGGAGCGTGATCGACGTCCTGCTGATCCTGGCCAGCCTGGCCAGTCTCGGCAGCCTGCTGTCGGTGTTGCTGCAGGCCAGGGACGCGGACGGCCAAGTGCAGATCATGCTCGCCGGCCTGGCCGTGATCAGCGTCGCCCTGTCCTGGCTGCTCGTGCACACGCTGTTCACGCTGCGATACGCCTCGTTGTTCTACGGCGGCCGCGACGGCGGGATCGACTTCAACCAGTCGGAGGCGCCGCGCTACGCCGACTTCGCCTATCTGGCCTTCACCGTTGGCATGACCTTCCAGGTATCGGATACCACGGTGACGTCACCGATGGTCCGCGCCACGGTTCTCCGTCACGCCCTGATGTCGTTCCTGTTCGGCTCGATCATCCTGGCGACGCTGATCAATCTGATCGCTGGGCTGTCGCCCTAGCCGCGAAACGCCTGCACGGTGCGCCCGGTGACACCGGGCGTCGCCGTGAATATCGCCCCCGCCAGAGGGTCTTGACCGGGGTCGAGGTTCTCCCGGGAGGTGGTGATGAAGAGCTGGCTCAGGTCGGGGCCGCCGAAGGTGCAGGCGGTCACGTTCCGGGCATCCACCGTGATGATCTGTTCGAGACGGCCCTGGGCGCTGTAGTGGTGCACAGCACCGCCGCCGTAGAGCGCCACCCAGACACCATTGTCGCTGTCGACGGTGAGCCCGTCCGGGTAACCGACGGACTCCGGAATCTCGATGAACGGACGCAGTCCGGTCAGTCCGGCGTCCGAGTCGTAGTCGAACACAGCGATCCTCCCGGTGGGAGTGTCGTTGTAGTAGGCGAGGGTGCCGTCCGGGCTCCAGTCAAGCCCGTTGGAGATGGTGACGTCGGAGTGCACCCGACTGACCGACCGGTCGGGGCTCAACCGGTAGAGCGCGCCGGCGCCGGTGCGCTGGTCGTATGCCATCGACCCAGAGTAGAACGACCCGTCCGGCGCGCAGCCGCCGTCGTTCATCCGCACGCTGTCATCCGCCCAGACGTCGGGCAGGGCGGTGAGGGTGCCGTCGGCGGCCTCGAGGGTGAAGCCGCGTTCGGTGGCGATCACGGCGCCGCCGCCCACGCGGGGCCGGAGTGCCGCCGCGATGCTGTCCACGTGACGCCGGGTCACGGTGCCATCGTCGGCGAGGGTGAGCACGTCGCCGGCGAAGAGGTCGACCAGGCGCAGGCCTCCCCACGAGTCCGACCAGACCGGTCCCTCACCGTGGAACGTGACGACGTCGGTCAATTGCTCGGCGCGCATGGCACTCCTGAGGGCTGGGCGGAACGGATGCCGGGTCGGGAGTCGGTCTAGTCGCGCAGCATGTGCATGGGGATGGCCACGGCGAGGCTGACCGCGACGATGCCGGCGAAGAAGATGACGGCCTGGAAAGCGGTGACGCTGAACGCGAGCCCGAACAGGAAGAAGCCGAACACGAAGGCGGCCATCGCGATGATGAAGGCAAGGATGTGCATGGTCTGGTTCCTCTCAATGGCGCCACGAAGACATTCCGGGCCCGATTCGAGCGTACCGGTCGTCGCGCATCGCGCCCAACGGAGCGCGCCGCCCGGTGATCGGCACGGCGAAGAGCGGTTACGCGCTGTAGCCGACCTCGCGCTCGGGCCCGACCGGCTCGATGGTGTCGGCATCGTTGCCGGTGATCGGCGCCACCGGGTAGAAGGCCAGCTCGGCGGCCGCGTGCCGGGACGCGTCCACGACGGCGTCGACCAATGCCTGGTTGCCCTCCGTGTGCGGGTCGAGCCAGCGGTCCCACCATTCCTCGGGCAGCACCACGGGCATCCGGTCGTGGATGCCGGTCAGGCCACCCTGGGCCGGTTCGGTCAGGATCGTGGCGGTGAGCACCCAGCGGGCGGGATCGGTGTTGTCCAGGGCCGGGTTGCGCCACCAGGAGTAGAGGCCGGCGAGGGCCAGCGGCAGCCCGTCGTCGGAGTGCACGAAGTACGGCGTCTTGACGGTGCCCTCGGTGTGCCACTCGAAGTAACCGGTGGTCGGCACGATGGCGCGGGTCTTGGCCAAAGCGGTGCGGAAGGTCGGCTTCTCCGCCACGGTCTCCGACCGGGCGTTGAAGGTCGGGAACGGCGCCGTCAACTCGGGCGAGAAGGTGGGGATGAGCGACCACCTCGCCGATTCCAGCCGACGAACGGCGGGATCGGACTTCATCGACTCCAGCACGATGGGGATCTGCTCGGTCGGTTTGACGTTCCAGGACGGCTCCGGGAGGTTCTCTCCCTCGAGTTCGACGTCGAACATTGCGGCGAGATCTAGTGCCGTATCGGTCATGATGAATCGCCCACACATGACTTCAGGGTATCGTGCCGAGCAGGGACCCCCTGGTTATCCACACCGGTTGACTAACTCGAATCTTCGTTCGAAAATAGAAGGGTGTCCATTCCCCTGAGTTCCGAATTGGCAACACCGCTGACGCGGGTTGCCGAGGGGACCTCTGCGGCGTCCGCACGGGTGCACGAGTTACAGGCACGCATCCACGGCATGCAGCGAGATCACTGGGAAGCGCCCGGTCGCAGCCTGCCCGGCCCCCTCGCGGGTCTGTTGCCCAACGGGGTTCTCCGTACCGGAGTCGCCTACACGATCGACAACTCCCCGTCGCTGGTGATGGCGTTGCTCGGTGTGGCGTCGGCCGAGGGCGCGTGGTGCGCCGTGGTCGGTGTCCCCGACTTCGGTGCCGAGGCGGCTGCGGGCTTCGGTATCGATCTGAACCGAGTCATTCTGGTGCCCGATCCGGCCGAGCACTGGCTCAGTGTCACTGCCGCCCTCGTCGACGTGCTCCCCGTCGTCGTCGTTCGTCCTCCGACTGTCGCCAGCACCGCCGAGGTCTCCCGGCTGGCCGCCCGGCTGCGGCAGACCGGATGCACCCTCCTGGTCGCCGGGCCGTGGGCGCTGACCGAGGCCACCCTGCACCTCACCGACTCGCGCTGGCAGGGGCTCGGCGACGGCCACGGCTATCTGCAGTCTCGCGAGGTGAGCGTGACAACCTCGGGCCGGAACGGGAGCGGACGCGCCCAACCCGTCCGGCTGATCCTGCCGGAGCCGGCGCCGGCCGCATCCGTCGCCGGGGTAGCCCGCTCCGCCACGACCCGGATTCCCGCGGTCAGCGCATGAACCGGGAGCGGACCCTCGTGCTCTGGTGCCCGGATTGGCCGGTCATCTCGGCCCGCTCTGTGGCCGGCTTGGCGTCGGACACGCCGCTGGCCCTGGTGGACCGCGGTCTGGTGTTCGCCTGCTGCGACGCGGCCCGCCGCACCGGCGTGCGGCGCGGACTCACGGTGCGGGAGGCCCAGTACCGCTGCACCGACCTGGTGCTCCTGCCATACGACCCGGTCCTGGATCGTCGCTCGTTCGAGCCCATCCTCGACGGCATCGAGGAACTCACTCCCGGAGCGGCCGTGCTGCGCCCCGGCACCTGCGCCATCCGCGCGCGGGGGCCGGTGCGGTACTACGGCGGCGAGCTCCCGGCCGCGCGGGCGCTCCTTCATTTTCTGGCGACAGCCGGCGTTCCCGACGCGCGAGTCGGCATCGCCGACGGTCCGTTCGCCGCTGAACAGGCGGCCCGGCGTCCGGTGTCCGCTCCGGGAGCGGAGCCTGACCGACGGGTGCACATCGTGGAGGCCGGGTTCTCCGCCCGGTTCCTCGCGCCGCTTCCCGTGAGCAGCGCGGTGGACACCGCCCTCGCCACCCTCTTGGCGCGGCTGGGTGTGCACACGCTCGGCCAGTTCGCCGCCCTGCCGGCCCTCGACGTGCACCGGCGGTTCGGCGCGGCGGCGGCTCAGGCCCACGCCCGCGCGGCTGGCCGGGAGCGTGAGGAGGTCATTCCGCGTACCCGCGCGCCGGTCTTCGACCGAGGTCTGGACTTCGAGCCCGCCCTTGACCGCATCGATCAGCTCGCCTTCGCCCTGCGCGCGGTGGCCGAGGACTTCGTCGGCACCCTGCGCGAGGCCACCCTGGTGTGCACGGCCGTGACCATCCTGGTGGCGACCGAGGACGGCGCGCTCACCGAACGCACCTGGCGGCATCCCCGCTGGTTCACCCCGTCCGATCTCATCGACCGGGTGCGGTGGCAGTTGCAGGGCGCCGGCCGGGCCAGCTCCGGTTTGGCGGCCGCGGTGTCACGGGTCGCGCTGACGCCCGACCGGGTGGATGCCGTCGCCAACCACGAGGACGGCCTGTGGGGAACCGGGCCCGATGAGCGCATCCATCACGCGCTCACCCG
>Ga0247816_10000492_pt1 | contig 21998 bp, 16 predicted proteins | sample UWRJL209509C1_FD_179930 | JGI IMG/M metagenome (GOLD analysis project Ga0247816, IMG submission 179930) | Plant litter microbial communities from Arlington Agricultural Research Station in Wisconsin, United States - UWRJ-L209-509C-1 | ecosystem: Environmental > Terrestrial > Plant litter >...
TTCCACGCAATCAATAGGTTGCTTCCAGTTCCTGTCAACGCATATTTTTTGGATGCGGCAATGCTGGAATACACTATTGAAGAAGGTGGCAAGCATTTAAAGATGGTAGCACAGAAAGACGGTGCACTCTGCTACGAGGAATGCTAATTGCATGCACCTCCCTGGGCGAGTCGGGGAGGTGCATGTTCATTTTTAGGGAATGGGCTAAAATTAGTGGCAAGACCCTTGAAGTTTCTCGGTATATCGTACCAACCTGGCAAATAGTGTATATATTTACGATTTTATGGTTTTGCACCATACCTTTAAGATTTTTATATGAAATACCATTTTGCATTCCTGTTATGTTTTGTTTCAGCAGTCACCTTTTCCCAAACACCTTTTGTCACAAATATTACGGTAGACGCACGGCAACGTGCAGCTGAAATCAGCCCTCTTCAATACGGCCAGTTTATCGAGCACCTTGGACGGGCAATAGATGGTGGTATTTATGACGAAAATTCCAAACTTTCGGACGGTGACGGTTTCAGGATGGATGTTATGGAAAAGGTTAAGGAACTACGCACTCCTATATTGCGGTATCCTGGTGGTACTTTTACCAAGATATACCATTGGGAGGATGGCATAGGTCCAAAATCAGGCAGGAAAAAACGCAGGAACCTGATCTGGGGCGGTGTAGAAAATAATCACTTTGGAACAGCGGAGTTTGTTAAATACTGCAGAAAGATTGGCGCGGAACCTTTCCTGGTTGTTAACATGGCAACCGGTTCGCCCGAAGAGGCGGCAAACTGGGTGGAATATTGTAATGGGACAACTGATACCTATTATGCGAATCTACGCAGGGCCGATGGATATAATGAACCATTCAACGTTAAATATTGGGGTATTGGTAATGAGGAAGGTGCAGAAACAGACGCAGGTCGTCACCAGGATGTAAATGAATATATCAAAGATACCTGGCAGTATGCTAAATTAATGAAATTACAGGACAACACTTTGAATTTGATTTTAGTTGGTAATTCAGAAGATCTTGAATGGAGCAGTAAAGTGGTTGCAAAGTTAGGACCGGTTTGTGATTACCTTTCACTTCACCTTTATTCTATTCCTTCTGATACCAGCTTCAATTCATTGATCAAATCCATCGACGAGATAGAACGACCGCTTAAGAGGGTAGATTCTTTACTGTCTACCGTACCTGCCAAAGCATCTGGTTTTAATTCCTGGTATAGATTTCCGGCCAGGACCGCGCCAATAAAGATAGCCGTAGATGAGTGGGGAATCTGGGATATCAATTCTGGAAAAGGCGTTGGAGCCTACCGGCTTGAATACCAATACAATTGGTTGCATGCCTTGGGTGTGGCTACTTTCTTAAACCTTTTTCAACGCCATAGCGGAACCATCGGAATGGCAACCTGGGCACAAACCGTGAATGAACTTGCGCCGATCATGGCAGATTCGACCGGTTCATACCGGCAAACTGTTTTCGCACCGCTAAAGGCATTCAGAGATTATGTTGGCAAATACAACCTTGCAACGGAAATTTCGACCTATGAAACCAGTCCTGGAATAAAAGCTGTCGACGTTGCAGCAAGTACATCTACTAATAATTCGCAGATTACTTTTACCCTTGTAAACAGAGATATTAAAAATGCTGTAAAAACTACCATTAATATCAAAAATTTGGGATCAGTTGGCAAAAATGCAGTTATAAAACAAATCACGTATACTGGCAAAACACTCTACGGGGTCAATTCGGCCGCAACAGAAAATACCATGATCAATACGCAGGTAATCAAGAGCGCCGACCTTAGCAATTTTAAGGTCTCATTATCACCTGCATCATTTACTATCATTATGCTTAGCGCTAAAGATTGAGCGATAGTTTGTTCTAAAACTGATCATATGATCACCTTTAAAGATAAATCAAATACCAATGCTATCAATTCCTTTTGCGGATCATGCTCAAAAACACTGGTGTAATACCCAGATACGAGGCAATGTGTTTTTGGGCGATGCGCTGTTCAAGTTTAGGATAAAGTTGCTGGAACTGTATATAACGTTCTTCCGCAGATCTGGAGATGATTGAATTAACGCGTCGCTGATATAAACTGAAACCGTTTTGGGCCAATATCCGAAAAAAGCGCTCCAGTTTGGGCATATCAATATACAACTGCTCCAAAGACTGGTAACTGAAATAAAATAATTCTGTAGTTTCCAGGGCAGCGATGCTGTAATAGGCCGGCACCTGACCCGAAAAGCTAGTTATGTCTGTCGCCCACCAGTTTTCAGGGCAAAACAGAACGTTATGCTCCAAACCCTCCTTATCCCGGTTAAAGACACGCAGGCAACCTCTGTCAACGAAATAAAGGTTGCGGCAGGTCTCGCCGGTTTCCAAAAGCATTTTGTTTTTTTCTAAAACCTTATGCTTCAGAACAGACGTTAGGTGCGTCCGTTCTGAAGCGTCAAGATTAACGTGGAGGGCAAAATTTGCAAGTATGTGTTCAAAAAAAGGCATCCTACAAGGTAGGAACAAATCCAATAATTGTCGTCATCTTGTTTTCATCGTTATATTCTACATAGTCCCTCCCAGTAAATTCCCCTTTGCCTGGAATATTGATGCTCCACTCGTAATAACAATGATGATCGAAATACTCGGGTTCAGTCAACAGGGAAAAGGTACGGCCGGGCACTTTCTCATGCGAAGACATTACCAAAGCAACAAATGCATCAATTCCTGTTACCAGAGGTGTATTTTTGTCCTGATAAGTGATTTCATCAGCCAAGATTTGTGTAAAAGCAACTTTCACTTCTGCTGCTGTCTTTTCATTCCATGCGTCTGTGTAACGCTCAACTGTTTCTTTTAAAGTTTTCATATCCCAAAATTAGGGATGCAGTTTCAGCTGAAAATTAAAGTAGTTTAATAAATGAAAAAGTTTTAAGGAAAGAGAAGACATCAAATATTAGTCTATTTCTCAGTTTGTAGTGCTTTTGTTTTTAAATGAGCTAATTCTTCTTTGCTGTAATAGTAGCCATTACGTATTACTGCGTTAATGCTGCGCAAATACCGTATGTCTACCAGCGGATTAGCATCAAGCAATACCAGATCGGCTATTTTACCTTCCTCTACACTACCCATATCAGCTGTCCGGCCTAGAAATTCTGCGGCATTAGTTGTTGCTGTTTGTAAAATATGTAATGGGGACAGCCCTGCCTTTGCAAACTCTTCAAACTCAAGCTGCAGCGATTTACCGTTTTGATCATCAGTACCTGCCAGGAGTTTAAGACCCATTGTGTCATATATTTTCACAAGCTTTAACTGAAGATTATACGCACTTGTTAGTATTTCCTTACGCTGGGGAGTCAATTCCTTTTCAAATTTTTCCATAACCTTTTTGTGCTGTTGCTCCCTTTTTGCATTATCATAACTATAACCACGTTCATTTTTAATTTCTGGTAAGAAAGCCAGTTGGTATTGACGTAAGTGCGCCAAAGTAGGACACTGCCATGTGCCGTTAGCGAGATATTTCACAGCATTTTTTCTTGCTTTCGCCTCGCTGAAAGTACTAACAATGCGGCTGATCCGTTGATATTCTTCATCGGAGGTTCCAACCGCTGGGTTCATCAGGGTGCTCTGCAATAGTTTCATAGACAGCTTATCCATAAACCCGGGCAGGTAATGGAGTATGGCCGGTTCCCTGGGTGCAATGTTTACCAAATTGGATTCTTCGGTAGAGCAGGCGGTCAATCCTCCATAATTTAACCCCAGGTGTTCCACGCTTCTGAAGCCCGAATCTGATGCCGCCATCATATCCGCGTCGGCCGTAACATGTCCCAGAACTGGAATGCCTATTCGTTTTGCTTCAGACAAAGTTGCAAAAAAGATACTCGGAGATAACATTCCTATTTTTATAAAATCAGCGCCTTCCGCTTTTTGCTGGCGCACATTTCTCTGTGCCGCTTTTATGTTATGGGTATTTACTGGGGTTAAAACACTGCCAGGCATCCCCAGCATGATTGGTTGCTGATTTTGTATTGGAAGTTCATGTTCCTTTCTCAATTTTAAAAGTTCTGAAGAACCGCTCATCTGGCGAAAGCCGGTTATTCCGTTGCTCAGCATAATCGACAGATTTTCTGATACATATGGATAATCAACCACGTGCATGTGCATATTTATTAAGCCGGGCATAACATACTTTCCAGATGCCTCAATCACTTGCACATCCTGTTGGGCAGCGCCCTCTCCGGTTGGTGTTATTTTGAGGATTTTTCCATCAACAAGCAAAATGTCCATGTTCTTTAAGAGTTTTCCAGTTTTTGTGTCTACGATGGAAACACCTTTGAGCAGGATTGACCTTGGAGTGGTAGATTTGGACCACCATTGATTGTTGGCTCTTTTATTAAGCGAATCAATAGTGTTATCAGGACGCATTGCAAAATATACTACTGTACCGGAAATCAATATCAGCGCAGCAATAATTTCAATAGATTTTATCAAGGCGTATTCTGATCCTATAGTTGACCTCATAGCTGGGTTTTGTTTGTTAAACATGCCGCAAAAGTATTCATCTCAACAAGATTAAAATAACTACTTTTGGCATAAAAATAATCCAATTAGGTTTTTATGAATATCAATATTACAGGTTCTAATGATGATTTGGACGCTGTGGCCAAAGCGATTGGAACTATTATTAAGGATGATACAATCACTATCCCCGACAGTTTAGGAAGCGGCAATATAAAACGATTTGATTTTTCTTCTTCAATGAAAATGATGCTGGTTCAATGTATTTTCCATGAGGAAATCACCTTTAAACGTAATTCATTGGAAAACGAAGAAATTATCAGCCTTGGATTTCGTAATGTTGTTGATGATGAGCCGGAAAAAAGTAATTCCATAAAAGGTTTACCATCTGTGTTTGTGTCCCGGACAGATTTTGAAATTGAATTTCAATATCCTGCCAGGACTAATATCAATTTAATAATTATCATTATTAAAATCAGCTTATTGAAAGAGATGCTAAATGCTGACGAAAATATCATTTCTCAACTTCAACCCATCTTTTCGATAGACAAGCCTTTTCATTTTGAAGAGCTTATGTCTGCAGAAATACAAGGTATTGCCAGCCGGCTGCATAAAGTGCAGGCCACCGATCCACTCCGTCTCTTTTATTGTAGAGTTAAAGGGGAAGAGATGATTTATTTATTTTTACAAGCGTTATTAAAAAGGAAGGATATTTTCAGTCATCCCTTTAATAATGAGGATGTAAAGATGATATATCATATAAGAGGCCGTTTAATCCATGATGTTAGTGAAATACCCAACTTACCAGAACTGGCCAGATGTGCATATATGAGCGAGAGCAAAATGAAAAAGTTATTTAAGCAAATCTTTGGCAAGAGCATCTACAATTATTACCAGCATTGCCGGATGATGGAAGCTGCTTATGTGATTAGGGAGAAAAACTATTCGGTATCGCAAGCTGGGCATCACGTTGGATTTACAAGCCTTAGCCATTTTACTACGGTATTTGAGGAGCATATTGGTCTAAAGCCGAAAAAATATGCTCAAGGATTAATTCATAGCTATGATTCCAGACTATAGATCCCATCACTAATCTGATGCTACGTCGTGTGCCTGATTGCAATTATCTTCATTTTGGCTAAAACGGTATGCAATTCGGTTACCTCAGAATGTATGAGGTTCTGCACCTTTGTAATGTAAATGACAACCGCTATTATAAAAACTATTTTAAGTACCGGCCCAAACTTTACAAATATTGATAGGCTTCACATGGTGAAATAAAATTAGTAAAAATGCAGATAGAAAAAGTAATTGAAAATTGGATTGTAATTAGTAACAGTTATAACACAGAAACATACCTGTCATTTTATGGGGAAAAGGCAATTTTAGACGATCCGTCGGTTGGTAGAAAATTTAGTGGTAAAAAGGGTATCAGGGAATATTTCGAGAGTTATTTTATCGGGTATAAAACACAGACTAAGAAAGTGAGTCTGCTTGTGAAAGATGATAATCACGCGCATCTGGAAGTAGAGTTTACAGGTGATTTCCCTGAAGGCAAGATCGGCGGAACTTTTGATTTTACCTTCAAAGATGGCTTGATTGAATATTTATCGGCGGATCTAATTTCGTAAATGGTGCACGGTTGAATCTGGCAATTTGAGAGATAAATACAATAGAAAACAACAATGGTTTAGCCTGCATTTTGACTTTCGTCGGAATATCTAACGCCGGTTAAACCATTGCTGTTTCTGGTAAAATTGAGATGTAGTGCTGATTAGCACGCGTACACATCGAATAACTGGAATGCTTTTAAATTTCGCTCAGTTAAATGAAAGTGACTATCTATTTCTGACAGTTCATTATCAATAATTTCTATACAGAGATTCATGTTTTCAGAATGACCTATCATCAGTCCCAGACTTATATTAGCTATTTTTTCGCTCCACTTCACAATTCCACTTTTATGCATCACCCGTTCCGTATAACAATTAAGGTAATGTTCGTGTTGACTGGCTGGAATATGAAAAAATTCCCTGGTATTTGTAATATAATTTAAAAGGTCTGCAATGATATTTCCATGATACGGGTTGATTTTCACATAAGCAATTTAAAATCAAACATTTGTAACCGGATGTTGTTTCTAATATAGACTTAAAAAATTATCTATCTATGAAAACATCTCTTATCTACTTAGCTGTTACTGGCTTATTATTTTCAACAGCACCCTGCGCCTCGGCCCAGATCAAAATGAATTCAAAAGGCATTGGAGCATTAGGCAAAGGCGCAAAAGCTATGACATTTTCTGATGCCGATGCGGCTAAGCTGGCATCTGAGGCGGTGGCCTATATGGATACGCACAATACCGTAGCCGCAGAGAACGATCCGTATACTGTCAGGCTGAAAAAATTATTTTCCAAACATCAGAGTGAAGGCGGTTTAAAGCTCAACTTCAAAGTTTACAAAGTAACTGATATTAATGCATTTGCTTGTGCTGACGGAAGTGTTCGTGTGTTTTCTTCCCTAATGGACATCATGACCGACGATGAACTTTTAGGAATTATAGGCCATGAGATAGGCCACGTAGCCAACAAGGATACCCGGGATGCTGTTAGAAGCGCCTACAAAAGAGAAGCTTTGACCGACGCTGCATCTTCTCAGTCTGGTGTGGTCAATACATTGTCTGAAAGTCAGCTGGGTGCTTTCGCCGGTGCATTGTTAGATAGTAAATATAACCGTAAGCAAGAAAGCGAAGCAGATGCTTTTGCGTACGACTTTATGAAAAGCCACAACTATAAGGTGACTGCATTGGCAAGTGCCTTTAATAAGTTTGCGGACATGGAAAGCTCATCTGGTGCCAAAAAAAGTAAATCGGAAAAAATGCTCAGTTCACACCCAGACAGTGGCGAACGCGCCGCTAAGGTGATGGAAAAAGCCAAGAAAGACGGTTTGTCTAAATAACATTTAATAAAATATGTAAAAGCCAGTTAGATAAGTTTTCTAACTGGCTTTTATTAAGATTGCCACTTGACTATATTATCAATAGCCTTTTTCCAAAATAGCGATCATGCTTGCCTGACTTTTCAGCAACTGGTCTTTTAATTCTATAATGGTGTTTTTCTCTTTGATAAGTGCTCTAAGCTTTTCAATTTCAACTCTTGCATCCACCAGGGATTGCGACGCTATTTTTTTTGAAAGATCTGTGTTTTGGTAGAACTGGAAGAAATTAAAGTTCAATACTTCACAGATCTTCAATAAAATTTCTGTGTCAATTGATGCTTCTTTGAATATAGTTTGTAATCGGCTTTTACCTATACCCAACGATTCAGCGAATGTAGCTGTAGATAGATTCTTGCGCTTCATTTCTTTCCAGATCATCAGGCCAATATTAACACTCATGGATTATTGCTTTTTTATGTGAGGTTTAAATTATAGAAATTTAGGGACTGAAAAGAGTTTATTTAGTAATGATATCTGGTTTAATTCTTTATAAGTAGGACACGTGCCGACCTCACCCCAGCACGATCCTATGAGACGTTAATGGATTTAAAACCGAAGTTGCCGTCCGTTGATCATCCAGTAACAATTTCCGGAAGCGTAAAATAAAACGTCGCTCCATTCCCAACCGTACTTTCTGCCCACATTTTCCCTTTATGTCGCGAGATGATCTCTGCACTTAAATATAAGCCTATTCCAAAACCAGATACGTTTTGTGCAGTATTGCCTTCAACGCGGTAATAGCGATCAAATAACTTGTGCAATTCTGATTGGTTTATGCCATTGCCCTCATCTTTTACACTCACTGAAATACTACCGTCAGCTCTGACAGCTTTGATGGTGACTTTTTTGTCTTTGGCATATTTTACTGCATTGCTTAAAAGGTTTGTTAAGACCGTACCAATTTTGTCATGGTCAGCAATGACCATAATCTCTTCACAGTTTATCTCGAATTCCTGAACGCCAGCGGTCAGAAGAATTTCCTCTACTATTTCCAGGATCAAATTATCGAGTCTGAACTTGCTCAAGTTAAGGTGAATCTTACCGGATTCTAATCGGGAAACATTCAAAAAGCCATTGATAAGACTATTCATTTTACTCACCTGGTTTGAGGCGCGGTCAAACAACGATGCGTTATATTCGTCATTATTTTTACGTGCATTCCTTAATCCAAGTTGGGTAAATCCGCTAAGCGAGGTTAAAGGCGTTTTTAGCTCATGGCTGACCATGCCAATAAAATCATTTTTACGGATCTCATCCTCCTTAGATTCTGTTATATCGAATAGTGTTCCAACGACGGAAATGACGTTACCTTTTTCGTCAAGTTCTGCCTTTCCCGTAGAATTAAGCCATCTTCTTTTGCTTCCATCAAAAGGTTGTATCTGATAATCTTCACTGAAACTTATATTTTGGTTGATAGCTTTAGCTATTGCCTGACTGAAACGTTCCCTGTGTTCTGGTACCACCACAGCCAGAGTATGCTCGTAAGTGAGTACCTCGTCAGGCGGGATAGCATGAATTATTCGCCCTCGTGGAGATACTTCCAGCAGATCTGTAGCTACTGTGATCCGATATATACCCATGCCTGACGAATCCATTGCTAAACGTAAAGTATCACTCACCTTTTCCAGTTCAAGACGGGCAGTTACCTGCTCAGTCACATCGGCAGCCACTGTGATCATCCCATTTATCAACTGATTCTCGTCCTTAAGTGCTTCAATAGTTAGATTAACATATATTGTTTCGTCTTCTCCGAAACGATGTAATGTTAATGGAATCTCACCAGATACAAACCGTTCACCAGTTTGATAAACATGTTCCAGTATTTCCTTAAAACCCTGGCTTGCCAATTCCGGAATGACTTCAAATAGTGGCCGTTTTAAGGTGTCATCCTTTGATCTTCCCCAGTAGCTTAACATCCTGTCGTTGGCAAGTTCGATAACATGTTGAGGCCCGCGGTAGATGGACATGGCTACCGGCGCTTCGGTAAGCAAATTTCGCAGTTGTTCTTCTGCATAACCACGGGCTTTACTAATATTTATCTGTGCACGGACCTTGGTAAGTAACTCTGCAGCAGAAAAAGGCTTTATCAGGTAATCGTCAGCACCTGCTTCCAGGCCATCAATTCTTGATTCCTCTCCTGCACGTGCCGATAAGAATATAACGGGCAGGTTATAGAGTTCTTCGTCATTCCTGATATGTTTTAATAATTGCTTCCCATCCATTACGGGCATCATCACATCGCTCAGCACTAACGAAGGGCGGTTTTGTTTGATTTTTTTTAATGCCTCGCTGCCATTAGATGCAGTGTTTATGCTGAAATATGGTTCCAGCAATCGTTTAAGATAGGCACGCATATCCCCATTATCATCAACAATAAGAATATTGGTTTCCAGATTGACGGTATGATCAGGTGTGCTTACGATATCACTCGATGTCTGAGTAACTTCATCAGAGCTCCCTCTTGCTTCATCTTGTAAGAGGCTATACGCTTCACGAATAAAAGGCGCGGTTACAGTACTCATTTGCGTTTCACGGATAGATTCAACCACTTGGTTGTCTGGCAAATGTGTTTTTCCTGACGGTATTTTAACTGTGAATGTACTTCCCCGGCCTTCCAAACTGGTGACGCTGATATGGCCGCCATGAAGCTGTACCAGTTCGTGAACTAACGAAAGTCCGATTCCTGTACCTTCATGGGTTCGGCCCGCTGAGTTTTCTACGCGGTGAAAACGCTCGAACATATGTGGTAGCTCCTTTTCGGGAATACCGACACCCGTATCTGTTACACGAAGTACTGCACAATCACCTTCCTGCTGCAGGTCTACTAAGATAGTCCCTTCCAGGGTATACTTAAAGGCATTGGATAACAAGTTGAGAACTATCTTTTCCCACATCTGACGGTCGGTATAAAATTCGCCGGTTAATGTATGGCATTTGACCAGTAACTCCATCCCTGCTTTTTCTATAATAGAGCGGAAACTACTGGCAAGATCGGTGGTAAGCTCAACCAGGTCGAGTATCTGGTAAGCAGCCTGGATACGGCCCGCTTCAACACGGCTGTAATCCAAAAGATTATTTACCAGTTTCAGCAAACGCATTGCGTTACGGTGAGTTGCCTCGATCTGCGCTTTTTTATGTCCATCAGACTCTGTTTGCAACAGATCTTCCAATGGACCAAGCATTAGGGTTAACGGTGTCCGGAATTCATGGCTCACATTACTGAAAAATGCAGTTTTAGAGCGGTCAATTTCAGCCAGGGCTTCAGCGCGCTTTTGTTCCTGCTCATAGGCATACACATTGGAAATGGCAGTATTAAACGTGCCTTCAAGCTGGTCATAAAAATTGAGGTACGAATCGTCTAAGGCCCGGCAGGCGCTAACACCTGCGATAATAAAACCAAAAAGATCTTTCTGCCCCGAGATCCTTATCGGCAGGATCATTGCCGTATGTGGCGTTGTATCATATGGGCCGCTATGAAAATCACCAAATAATGTTTTAAGATCTTCAACCTTTAGCATTTCACCAGAATCTATAACTTGTTGCAGGGGCCATTTGCTACCATCAAATGCAACAATATCTGGTGCCAAAACAGCAGCTTCAGCAATTCCGGCAGAACTTACCAGTTTAGCTTCGGTACGTGATAACTCATAGAAAAGCATAAAAGGCACATCCAATTGATAGCTATCAAACTGCGCATTGGTTAGGTCTGCAATTTCCGTAACTGATTTGGCTTTACTAATTACTGCACCGAGATCCTTTAATACCTGTGTACGCCTGCCCGCCAGCATCTTCTCAGTAGTTTCTGTAATGGGGTGAAAAATTCCGCCAATACCACCAGACTCATCTCGGATAGGAGCAAAAGAAAATGTCATCCATGCTTCTTCAAGGTAACCGTATCGTTCCAGAAACATACGCTGATCGGTTATATAGGTACCTTCTCCCTGTTGTCCGCGGGTGAATTTATCACCCACAACTTCCAATGCAGATTCCCAGCAGACACGAAAATTCATACCCATAGATTGGGGATGCATTTCGCCACAAATAGGCCGGTAACTATCATTATAGATTTGAATGGTTTCGGGGCCCCAGGCTATTAATATTGGGAAGGTAGATGAAAGACATAAACTTACTGAAGTGCGCAAACTTTGCGGCCAGCTTTCCGTAGGGCCTAAGGCTGTTTTTGACCAGTCCATGCTGCGGATCAGCTTACCCATTTCGCCTCCGCCTGATAAAAATTGTTCACTGCTTTCAGTCACCTCTATTAACATCGCTTAATTTGAATGTGGTAAAGATAAGGTTTTGAAACATTCGGAAACAATGCCGCTGGCGTATTGTTGCCAATCTTCCTCCCATGAGTATTCCGTCATTTTCTTCACGCAGCATTATGGGCGCCGGATGATCCAGTCCGCTGCGGAGCCCGGTGCACCACAAGATGACGTCGGCGTTAATTTTAACGGTGCAAAATAACTTTATAATGCGTATGAAAGTATAGAAATTAAATTGCGTATCGCATTTCTGCGTTCGGTCATACAATTATGAGAGCTAAAATTGTAGTGTGATAGCCGATGGTAGCTAATATTTATCTATTATTGAGTCAAATTTCATATTATTTGCCATTTACGGTTAGCCGATGTCAGTATATCTATTATACAATGATAAACAGCTTCTGGACTCATTAAGATCCGGAGATAAAGACGCATATACCGAAATTTATCAGCGTTATTGGCCGATTCTTTTTCGTCATGCACGTAAACTATTAAAAAATGAGAAGGATGCTAAGGATGTTGTGCAGGAAACGTTTATTAGTTTATGGACGATAGCAGCAGACCTTGATCAAAAAACTTTGCTCTCACCGTATTTGTACATGACCGTACGGAATAAGATTCTAAATATATTTAGGCATAATAAGGTGGTTAATTCTCATTTGACCAGTCTTGATGATTTTATGAGCAGCGGTACGAATATTACAGACCATTTGGTGCGTGAAAAACTATTGATCAAATTAATTGAAGAAGAGATCGCCAATCTTCCGCCCAGGATGCGTGAAGTATTTGAACTCAAAAGGAAATCTAACTTGTCCTACAAAGAGATAGCAGAAATTATGGATATTTCGGATTTGACAGTTAAAACCCAAATGTCTAAAGCAATCAAAATACTGCGTGAAAAATTTGGTGAACAGTTGAACAGTTTTATGCCTTTTCTTTAAATCTATTTCATTTTTTTTGGTAAAACTCTTCTTTTAAAGGCTTTTAGTTTTACTTTTCAACTTATCTGACGGTAATCTTATTTATTTTTCCATATTTCTTCGATTTGGATACAACATTCATTTATGCGGGGTGTCATAACCATATACCTAGCAAGAAATAGTACAATGAGTAAGGAAAACTCGGCAGAGCTGATTGATAAATACCTGGCAGGGAAATGTTCGGAGCAAGAAAAAGCAGTACTGGAATCATGGTACCTGGTCAATGCTGCATCGGCCACTGATACGTTGCCTGAGCCAGATTATGTAACGATAGAAAAAGAAATGTGGCCGGTAATTGAACGTGCAAGTAATCCGGCAGTGAAGCGGAGAAGGTTATGGCCGAGGATTGCGGCTGCAGCAACACTTCTATTCGCACTTTCTTTTGGGTTCTATACTTATCATTTGCGACAAGCATGGGATGCCGAAAAGCGCTATGCAACAAATATTCCTCCTGGTGGAAGTAAGGCATATCTTACACTTGCTGATGGAAAAAAGATCAGCTTAACCGATGCCGGCAACGGGCAAATCGCTGAGCAATCCGGGAATAGTATCACTAAAACCGAGGATGGCCGTCTGATATATGTATCTTCTAAGCAGGCGGGCGGGGCGAAGAATACTGATCACTTAAATAACACAATAGAAACTCCCAAAGGAGGTCAGTACCAGGTTCAGCTTCCTGATGGTACCAAAGTATGGCTGAATGCGGCAACATCGCTAAGTTATCCGTCAACCTTTGCCTTGTTAAAGGATAGAAAAGTAGCATTAAAGGGGGAGGCTTATTTTGAAGTAGCCAAAGATAAAACCAGGCCCTTTATTGTGCATGCTGACCAACAGGACATCGAAGTATTGGGAACACATTTTAATATGAGCGTTTACCCTGATGAACCAGCGGCAAAAACAACGCTGCTGGAAGGCTCGGTAAAAGTGAGTGTAGCCGCAGAACAGCAAATACTTAAGCCGGGTGAGCAGGCTGTTACTTTGGGCAGCAGGATCAAAATTTCCCCTGCTGATACGGAGCAGGCACTGGATTGGAAAAACGGAGATTTTATGTTTAAAAAGGAAAGCCTGGCAGAGGTGATGCGCAAAGTATCACGCTGGTATGATATCACGGTAGTATACGAAAAAGACGTGGACCAGCTGCAAACTTTCAGTGGCCTGGTATCCAGGTCTAAAAATATCTCGGCGGTACTCAAAATAATGGAATCTACCGGACAGCTCAGGTTTAGTATAACAGGCCGGAAAGTAACGGTAATGAAATAAATAAATAAACAATCAACTTATAACCAATTCACTCAAACTAACCACATGGAAAAATTTTACAGAAACCCTTAGCGCAGCCGCAAAATGTAGTTATATGAACCGGGAGTGGTGGAACACCCCCGGTAAAAGTTTAACATTCATTAAAACCCGAATGCTTCGGGCATTGAAAAAATCAACTTATTAATGAACCGTCGTGATTGCTGCAAACCCTTGAAAAGTATAAGCAATCACCGCATAAACAGACGTAAATGTATGCATTTTTACTTTAAAAGCCTATGCAGGCCTTCCGCCGGCATGGCCAAAACCCTGCTTGTAATGAAGCTTATTTTCATCCTACTAACAACCGCGATATTACAAGTAAGTGCAGTGACCTACGCACAGAAAATAACACTACAGCAGACACACGCCCCATTGATCATTGTATTAAAGGAAATCAGAAAACAAACTGGTTATGACTTCTTTTACAGCGATAAAATGATGGACAATGCTAACCTGGTAACACTTCATCTTAAAAATGCTGATCTGAAAGAAGCATTGGAACTTTGTTTTAAAAACCAACCTTTAAGTTACACAGTAGAAAATAAGACAGTGACCATTAAACCAAAGGAGAAATCACTGCTTGACCAGATTATCGACCGTTTAAAAGCGATAGATATTTCCGGTCGTGTAGTTGACGAAAGGGGCTTACCCTTGCCGGGTGCCACAGTCAGGCTAAAGAAAAATACCCTCACCATAGCTGTCATCACAAATAAGGATGGCCGTTTTATATTCGGCAATGTTGATGAGCATGCAATTCTGATTGTATCCTACCTGGGTTACCTGGACAAGGAAATCAGCGCCAATGCAGACCTGCAGAACATTGTATTGGAGATGAGCAATTCCAGGCTCGATGAGGTCCAGATCCAGGCTTATGGAACAACTTCACACAGATTAAATACTGGTAATATTACTTCGGTAAAAGCATCTGAAATAGAGAAACAGCCTGTTGGCAATATTTTACTTACCCTTCAGGGAAAGGTACCCGGAATGTCAATCATTCAAAACAGCGGCATGCCTGGAGCTGCTCCTGCGGTGAAGATCAGGGGAACAAATTCAATCAGCGCAGGAACATCGCCACTGTATATCCTTGACGGCGTTCCGATACCAGAAACACAACAAAGCATTAACCCGGCTGTATTGGGAGGCGCGGCAATGAGTGGTCTGGAGGGAATAAATAACGCTGATATTGAAAGTATAGAGGTATTAAAAGATGCTGACGCAACAGCAATTTATGGCTCAAGAGGTGCAAATGGAGTGATCCTGATTACCACTAAAAAAGGAAGGGCAGGAGGGACAAGTGTAAACTTTAGTACCTATACTGGAATAAGCAGGGTACAGCATTATGTTGATATGCTGGATATCCAGCAATATAACCAGATGCGCCGGGAAGCACTGGCAAATGACGGTCTAACTGCTACAGCAACAAACTCTCCGGACCTGATTTCCTGGGATACAACCAACGTTCATAACTGGCAGAAAGAATTGATAGGGGGCACAGCCGCTACCACTGATGCGAATGTTTCTGTATCAGGAGGTTCTGGAGGGACAACCATTTATGTAAATGCTGGATACCACAGGCAAGGAACGGTATTTCCAGGAGATGCCGATGATGTAAGAAAATCTATTAGGTTGAATGCAAACCATGTTTCCCAGAACGGAAAGTTTACCGCAGGAGTTATCGCAGGTTATAACACCAGCACGCTCAATCTGCAGGGACAAGACCTTACCAGCGCGATAGACATGGCACCTTCCTATCCATTATATACGGCTACGGGGGCGCCAAATTTTTCTGGCCAGAGAAGTTATCCCTTAGCCTATACCATGCAGCCTTACAACAGCCAAACCAAAACCTATAATGGCCATGCCAATATATCCTACCAACCGGTAAAAGGACTAACTATCAAATTGGATGCAGGTTTAAACAATGTTATAAGCAACCAGACTTTGAAAACGCCCCTGGAATCTTTGAATCCCACTTTGAACACCAGCGGCAGTCTATATACAGGCAGTTACCAGACCAATACCTGGATTGCTGAGCCTCAGATTACCTATGCCCGCCGTCTCAATAAACATAGTTTTAATTTCCTGATTGGTACTTCTTTTCAGAAAACAACTGCAAGTGCCATGAGCGGTACGGGTACAAATTTTGCAAATGAGGCACTACTGGGCAATTTAGCTTCTGCGGCGACGATCACTATAGGTCAGTCTGATAACGAATATGCATATACGTCACTCTTTAGCAGGCTGAATTACAATTACGATGAAGAGTACCTGGCGAATGTAAGTTTTAGAAGAGATGGTTCTTCACGGTTTGGACCGGATAAACGCTTTGGTAACTTTGGAGCGGTTGGCCTGGGCTGGATCTTCACTAAAGAACGCGCTGTACGTGAAGCGCTCCCTTTTCTAAGTTATGGAAAGATTCGCGGAAGTTATGGTATAAATGGTAACGACCAGATTTCCGATTATGGCTATTTAACTACCTACAATAGTAGCTCAAATGGTTATCAGGGCACTACACTTGCCCCCGCTTCACTCGCTAACCCTACGTATCGCTGGGAAGAAAACAGGAAGCTTGAAGCAGCGGTAGAATTGGGCTTTTTTAAAGACCGTATCATTTTAAGCACTTCGTTTTTCCGTAACCGTACAGATAACCAGCTGATCAATTACACGCTTTCTCCGCAAACAGGTTTTTCTTCTTATCAGGCTAACTTCCCCGCATTATTACAAAACCAGGGTTGGGAATTCGAACTGAATACGGTCAACCTTAAACAGTCAGCACTTAAATGGAAAACCTCTGTAAACGTTTCATTCAGCCATAACAAATTGTTGAAATTCTCCGGGATTGAACAAACTTCCTATTTCTCTACCTATATTGTTGGTCAGCCGATCACTATTGTAAAAGGATATGTATTCAACGGGCTTTCTGCAACGGGTGTGCCTGTACTGGCTGACTTGAACAACGACGGAAGTATCAGTTCTACGGCCGACCGTATTGTGCTCGGAAATACTGATCCGCTGACAGGAGGCTTGTCAAACGAGTTCAGTTACAAGAATTTTGATTTTAGTTTCTTTTGGGATTACCTGCGCCTGAACAGCTATGATCCGGCGATCTCGGCGGTAAGATCAGGTACAATAGGTACAAACAGAACGGTTGTTGTTCTAGATCGCTGGCAAAAACCAGGTGATGAACTGGTTACCAATACTCCAAAATTTACCACCTCTTCTGCTACATATGTGGCCCGGAATTATCTGCAATCTGATGTGAACTGGAAGGAAGCGAATATTTTCAGGTTGAGAAATGTTGCATTCTCTTACAATCTTCCGCAGCAGCTGATGAAGAAGCTAACCATACAAAAAGCCAAAATATTTTTCCAGGGACAAAATTTATGGACATCGGGCGATCATAATACTGTACTGGATCCTGAAACGGGCTATAGCAGCCTGCCGCCGCTTCGTACGTTAACCCTCGGTATCAATTGTACATTCTAATTGAAAAAACATGAAAAGATATACTGTATTAAATCCTTTGAAATATCCCTTACTCCTCATCATCCTGTTTTTGCTTTGTGCAAATATGGCCTGCAAAAAGTTTGTAGACACGCCTTTGCCGGCCAGTAAAATCCCTGCAGAGCTAGCATTAGCTAGCGACGGAAGCCTTGTATCCGCGCTGCTGGGTGCTTATGCTGCAGTTACAAATACAACAGTGTTCACAACCTGCTATTTTAGCGATGAATTGATATTTTCCAATGCGGCAACCAGCACCCTGCAGGCTCAGGAAAATACTTATACCCCGGATGTGGATTATGGCTATTTCAGCAACTACTACAAAGCCATTTACAATGCCAATCTTATTCTCGAGGCCTTAAATAAATCCAATACCATTACCCCGGCAGTGGCTAAGCAGGTAAAGGGAGAATGCGAGTTTCTACGCGCGTTTAGTTATTACAGGTTAATCAGCTTTTACGGAAGCGTGCCACTGGTACTTACCACTAATGTAGAAGTGTCTGCCACGCAGGGGAATACGCCTGTAGCTCAAATTTATGATCAGATCATAAAAGATCTTCAAGACGCTAAAACCTTATTGCCTGCCGCTTATCCTTCGGCCGACCGGGTACGGGCAAATCAGTCAGCAGTGAGCGCTTTGTTGGCCAGGGTTTATCTGCTGAAAGAGGATTGGGCAAACGCCGAACTGGAATCCACTCAGGTAATCAGCTCTGCAGATTACAAGATGCCGGCTGATTTAAATGCGGTTTTTGTGAAAGGCAGTACAGAAACGATCTGGCAGCTTTGGAATGTGAATGGATACACACCTGGTGGGGCAACTTTTCTTCCGAGTGTAACCTCGTCTGTATTTTACCGACTGAGGGATGGTCTGGTTAATGCTTTTCCCGCTACGGACAAACGCAAGGCAGCCTGGATAAAAGCAGGTACTGGAGCGTCTGCTAACTTTTACTATCCAAATAAATACAAACAACGGGTAGCCGTCACTTCCGCTGCGGCAGAATATCTGGTTGAATTTAGACTTGCGGAGCAATACCTGATCCGCTCTGAGTCCAGAGCGCATCAAAACAAGATTGCTGACGGCCTTTCAGATTTGAATGTAGTACATGGAAGGGCAAACACAGTTTTATTCACATCTGCTGATCAATCAGATTTGTTATTGAAAATAGAACAGGAGCGAAGACTTGAACTGATGACGGAGGAAGGACTCCGCTGGTTTGATTTGAACCGCACCGGCAGAACTGCATTTTGGCTGGCGCCCATCAAACCTACCTTTACGGCAAGAGCCGTGTTGCTTCCATATCCAACAAGTGTACTCATGGCAAATCCTAACTTAATGCAAAACCCGGGGTATTAATTGAATCCAGGCATTCTTCATAAAAAATGCCTGGGTTTATTTCTTCTTACACTCTAATCAAAAAAAATGAAAATATTTTTCTGGGGCATACTGATGTTATGCTCAATGGCGCTCTCTGCACAAACAGACACTGTGAATATCTCTGCAATAATAGGCGGAAAAGCTGCAGATCAGGATACAGATAAAAGACTAGCCGTAGGGGGGCAGCTTCCGGACTTCACGGCTAATGATCCAGACGGTAAAAAAATCAGTCTGTCAGATTTTAAAGGAAAATATGTTCTGGTAGATTTCTGGGCTTCCTGGTGTATTCCGTGCAGAAATGAATTTCCTTTTCTTAAGAAGGCATACAGTAAATACAAAGATAAAAACTTTGAGATCATAGGTTATTCAATAGACTCAGAAGCCTCTGTATGGGTATCTGCTATTGAAAATGATGATACGCCATGGGTGCAGGTGTCTCATTTACTAGGATACAAAGATCCTGTTGCCGTTAATTACCAAATAAATGGGGTGCCTGCTAACTGGCTAATAGCTCCTGACGGGAAAGTGATTGCGCGCAATTTGCGTGGTGAAGAAGTAGGAAAGGTGCTTGCCAAATTTATCAAATGACAGATTATGAAATTGTATAAATCTTATTTTCTGCTGTTTATTGCAGCAGGTTTTTCCCTGACGGTTGTTGCGCAAAATCTGAAACCAATAAGGGGAACGATTAACCAGAAGTATTCAGAAATAAAAACCTGGTCGTACGACCTGCCAAATGGTGCGAGGATGGTGATCAGACCAGATGATTCATCGTCTGTGATCCAGATCCGTGCATTTAGTCCGGGTGGTGCATTATTGTTTCCGCAGGATGATTATGCTTCGGCAGTTTGTGCTGGGGACATTATCGCGGCACCTTTTGAAAAAAAAGATGTAGCTTCCCTGCACATGACCGCTGGGGTGGACAGCAGGTACGCTACTTTAACAGCTAGCTGTACTGCCCCGGAACTTGAAAAAGCACTGCAGCTGATCTACAGTTATTTTACCGATCCTAAGGCAGATAAGGCTGCTTTCAACACTAAGGTGGCTCGGTTGAAAAAAGAAGAGCGACTAAGGTTGAGGCTGCCTGAAAATGTGCTTTCTGATACATTGAGTGCTGTTTGCGGCCAAAGAAGGGTAACAATGGCCGCGCTCCAGTCGGCAAATGCGGACCGGGCCTTTGCAATATTTAAATCCCTGTTTGGCAATGCTGCAAATTTCACATTTGTACTCACCGGAAAACTGTCTGGTACTGCGTTCAATGAAAGCCGTAAATTAAACCTGATTTCAACATATCTGGGCGCACTGCCTTCGAAAAAAGACATGTCACAGGAATTGGCAAAACCGAACCGTAGCAGAAGTACATTTTCTACAGAAGGGGAGCAGGTCCTGCTAAAGGCGATCCCTCAAGTTCCTGCAGGCAAAATTTACAGAACTGTTTATGCAGGTAACAGCCCTTATGCTACTGTTAAATTGATCTATCATGGCAACTATGAGTTTAGCGACTCCACGGATCTTCAATTAAAGGTGATGACCTATCTGCTTGGGCAGCAGTTGGGCAGCAGAGCTGAACTGAAAAACGCAACCGCATTGCTTTCGATTGATAGATATCCCAGGCGGAATTTCTTTATCACAATTACTTATCAGTGCCCGCCTCAAGAATTACAGAGTAGTATAAAAGATGTGCAGGAGAGTATCAAAAACCTGCAGCAACATGCATCACCAGATGTTATTAAACTGTATGTTACAGAACAAAGGCAGCTCCTGAAAAAGCAATTTTTTAACAACGGGTTCTGGACAGATTACCTGGAAACAAAGTTTAAGCTTGGCGAGGATCCATATGATATAGCCCATTACCCGTATTATTTCAGAAAGGCCACTTCGTTGTCGATACAACAGGCCGTAACTGATTTTTTGACGACTGAAAATTGCGTCCAGGCGGTATTGCTGCCAACCAGAATGCGGCGTAAATAGTTGGGCAAGTCCCTATAAGATTATCAGAAGATTTAAAAATACAATATGAATACAATTAAATGTCTGGCCTTGGCCAGTTTGTTGCTTTTCGTGTTTTCCTCATCAGTGAAATCACAGCACATCATTCCGGTACCCAAGCCAGGAACGATAAAAAGTGAGTCAAAAGTGCCCGCTCTAAATATCACGCGCCTTACTTTAAGCAATGGTATGAAAGTTATTCTGATGCCAAATATGTTTGAACCTGGCTCAATCTACTTCTCTCTGATTTCACCAGGCGGAACATCTTCTTATGCTAATGCGGATTATCTTTCTGCAGAACAGGCAGCTGTAGTTGTGCGCGCAGGAGGGTTGGGGAATTTTGATCAGAAGGAACTTTCGGCATACCTTAAAGGTAAAAAAGCAGGGGTGAACAGCTTTATAGTTGGTCGCACAGAAGGGCTCAACGGACGTACTACACCTTCAGATCTGGAAACTGCAATGGAGCTGACCAATGCTTATTTCACAGCGCCCCGTAAAGATGCACAGGCATTTGATGCAATGATTGCTCATTGGAGAGCTGAACTGCCGGATCAAGTGAAAACTGCGAATGATATCTTTAAGGATACCATCCGCATGGTTAGGGCAAATTATAACACACGTTTCCTTATGCCAATATCTCATGACCGTTTGGACCAGATTAGCCTTGATAAATCTTTTAAGATTTATCAAGAACGTTTTGCTGATGCATCTAATTTTAGCGCCATATTTATAGGTGATATAAATGCGCAACAGATTAAACCTCTGTTGGAGAAATATCTGGCTGGTTTACCCTCTACCTATTCCAATGAAAAAACCACAGAACTTGGGATTAATATTCCGAAAGGTAGGATAGAAAAAAATGTTTATAAAGGAAACGCAACCGAGGCACAGGTGCAGCTTTTATACTCGGGTGAATTTAGTGCGGATGAAAAAAATAAATTTCTGCTGACCGCAGTGGTGAATGATTTGAGGCGGCGCTTGCCAGGGAAAGTGAAGTCTGTGGATAAAGGGGTGTATGGGCCTGGTATAAGTTCCAACGTAGTTACAGGTAATGATGATCATTATGAAAT
>Ga0247816_10000494_pt1 | contig 21985 bp, 22 predicted proteins | sample UWRJL209509C1_FD_179930 | JGI IMG/M metagenome (GOLD analysis project Ga0247816, IMG submission 179930) | Plant litter microbial communities from Arlington Agricultural Research Station in Wisconsin, United States - UWRJ-L209-509C-1 | ecosystem: Environmental > Terrestrial > Plant litter >...
GGAGGATTAACTTCGATTGCCAATTTAGATGGTATGAAAATTAAAAGGCCAATCAAACAAGATCAAATTGATCAGTTGGAGCGTATAGACCTGAATCTATCTAAAAATGATACGCTTAAGGAGAAATTGAGTAAAAAATTAAAAGACGATTTAAAATATGTTACAATTCCTGTAAATTGGGAAAAAATTGTAAAAGATAAAAATCATTATTCTAATGTCACTTTATTTCCAGGAGATGAAATTGAAGTTGCAATCTATAATGAAGGTGTTAAAGTAACAGGTAATGTTTTATTAACATCGGAAATACCTTATAGAAATGGAAAAGGATTTAAATATTATATTAACTCAGTTGGGGGAGTAGATAGTAAAGGCTGGAAGAAGAAAGCGTATATCATTTATCCTAATGGAAAAGCCGATGTAACGACTTCATTTTTGTTTTTTAGATCTTACCCTAAGGTTGAACCAGACTCTCAAATTGTAGTTCCGGAAAAACCTGAGAGAAAAAAAATGAGTGCTGGTGAGTGGGCTGGTTTAGGAACTGCTTTTGCGAGTTTGGCATTATTAATTGTTACAGCTTTTAAATAAGAATTTTGATGGATAATACACCTGTTCAAAATGACGAAATTTCGTTAAAAGAATTACTTCTAAAAGTAAAGGAATTGTATTCATATTTGCTATCCCAATGGAAAATAATTTTCTTAGCAGGAATTATTGGGGCTGCATTAGGAATAACTTATTCTTTAATTAAAAAACCTATTTATACAGCAACATTGTCTTTTGCATTGGAAGATGAAAAAGGAGGTGGTGGATTAGGGAGCGCTTTAGGTTTAGCTAGTTCATTTGGATTAGATCTAGGTGGAAGTGGAGGAGGAATTTTTACAGGCTCTAATCTAACAGAGTTGTTTAAGTCAAGATCAATGGTTGAAAAAACATTGTTGTCACCAGTAAACATAAATGGTAAAATAATATCATTAGCTGAAATGTACATTCAAAATAATGAATGGAGAGATAAATGGTCTGTAAACCCCAAACTTGTATCTATTCAATTTTTACCTAATAGCAATAGTAAATTATTTACTCGTGTACAAGACAGCATTATTGGTGTAATGTATCAAAATTTGTCAAACGGAAGTTTGTCAGTTGGGCAAAAAGATAAAAAGATTTCGATTATTAGTATTGACGTTTCTTCAACTAATGAATTATTTGCAAAATATTTTTGCGAAGCTTTGGCTAAGCAGGTTGGTAATTTTTATGTTGATACAAAAAGTAAGAAAGCCAGGATTAATATGGCTATATTAGAACGTCAGGTAGATTCTATTCGTAGTGAGTTAAATGGCTCTATAACTGGTGTTGCAGTTGCGAATGATAATACATTTAATTTAAATCCGGCAATGAACGTCCGCAGAGCACCTTCTGCCCGTAGACAGGTAGATGTCCAGGCTAATACGGCTATTTTAACAGAGTTGGTTAAACAATCTGAAATGGCTAAAGTGACATTACGTAAGGAAACACCATTGATTCAAGTTATTGATAGACCTATTTTACCATTAGCAAAAGAGAGTTTCGGAAAATTAAAAGGTGGAGTTTTAGGGGGAGGGATATTTGTTTTTATCTCTATATTTTTTTTGGTGGGGAGAAAGTTTTATAATGAAAATCTAAAATAATAATAAAATGTTTAAAGATAAGATATTACTTATTACTGGAGGAACAGGTTCTTTTGGTAATGCAATGCTTAAAGGTTTTTTGAATTCTGATTTAAAAGAAATAAGAATATTTTCTCGAGACGAGAAAAAGCAGGAAGATATGCGAATCGAATATAAAAATAACAAGTTAAACTTTGTGATAGGTGATATTCGTAATTTTAATGATGTAAATCAGGCTATGATGGGGGTAGATTTTGTCTTTCATGCCGCAGCCTTAAAACAAGTCCCTTCATGCGAATTTTATCCGATGCAGGCCGTTCAAACCAATATACAAGGAGCAGAAAACGTTTTGGAAGCAGCAGCAAGAAACAATGTTGCAAGGGTAGTAGTATTGAGTACCGATAAAGCAGTGTATCCTATCAATGCTATGGGAATTTCTAAAGCGATGATGGAAAAATTGGCAGTTTCAAAAGCTAGAGATTCGAGGGTTCAGAAAAATAACGCCATAATTACGGCAACGAGATATGGTAATGTAATGTGCTCGCGTGGTTCTATTATTCCATTATTCATTAAACAAATTAAAGAAGGAAAGCCATTAACGATTACTAACCCTGATATGACGCGTTTTATGATGTCTTTAGATGAGTCTGTAGAATTGGTAATGTTTGCTTTCGAAAACGGAAATCCGGGAGATATTTTTGTTCAAAAATCACCTGGAGCAACTATAGGTATTTTGGCTCAGGCTCTTAAAGAATTGTTTAATTCTGATAATGAAATAAAGATTATTGGAGAAAGACATTCTGAGAAGAAGTATGAAACTCTGTGTTCTAAAGAAGAAATGTCGAAAGCAGAAGATTTGGGTAAATTTTATAGAATTCCAGCTGACTTTAGAGATCTTAATTATACGAAATACGCTCAAGAGGATGGGCCTAGACTCGTTGATGAAGAATATAATTCAGAAAATACTGATAGATTAAATGTTGATAGATTAAAGAAATTGTTGTTAACATTAGATTATGTAAATGAAGAGCTTGCAACATTAAAAAAATAGTATGAAAAAAGTTTTAATATTAGGGTCGACAGGCATGGCCGGACACACCGTATATAATTATTTAGATAAGCTTAAAACCTATGAACTTTATAACATTAGTTATCGACATAAATTAAACGAATCGACTATAATCTGCGATGTTAGAAATCAATTTGAATTGGAAAAACAAATATCTTGTATAAAACCGGATATTGTTATAAACTGCGTTGGTATTTTACTCAAGGGATCGCGAGAAGATGTTAAAAATGCAATTTGTATTAATTCGTATTTACCACATTTTTTGTCAAATGTTACATCGAAGTATGGAGGTAAATTAATACATCTAAGTACAGACTGCGTTTTTAGTGGAAAAAAGGGAGCGTATAAGGAAATGGATTTTAGAGATGCTGACGACGTATATGGACGTAGCAAATCGTTAGGAGAGATAAATAATGAAACAGATTTGACAATCCGTACATCAATTATAGGTCCTGAATTGAAACAAGATGGAGAAGGATTATTTAGCTGGATCATTAATCAATCGGGTAAAGTTAATGGTTTTTCATCTGTTTTTTGGAGTGGAATCACTACTTATGAACTTGCCAAGTTTATTGATTTTTCAATTATAAATAATATAACTGGCTTGGTTAATGCTACAAATAATGCAATAATAAGTAAGTTTGATCTATTGTCAAGTATTATTGAGGTTTACGGCCTAAAAAATGTAGAACTTATTCCTAATTTTGACAAAGTAGTTAACAAATCTTTATTGAATACTAGAAATGACGTTGATTATGCATTTCTTGGCTACAAAGAAATGATAAGGGAACAATTCATTAATTATTAAATGAATGATATAGTAATATTATTAACCTGTACCATAAATGTTAAAGGCATGACTTTTACAGCATTAACTGATGTACAGGTTAGAGAAAAACACTACCTTGAAGCGATTGAATACTATTTTAATCGAACTAAAGTTAAAATTGTTATTGTTGAAAACACGGGACATGACTTTTTTCGTAGTTTAGATGGAAAATTATTGCATTCTAAAAGATTAGAAATTTTGTCTTTTAATGGAAATAATTTCCCAAAAGAGCTAGGAAAAGGTTATGGTGAACTCGAGGCAATATCTTACGCTATGAATAATTCCAAGTTTATTTCTGCCGATACATCAATTATAAAGGTTACAGGGAGGTATAAAGTTTCTAATATTCAAACCTTTATTAAGGATGTCAGCACTAGTAGTAGTGATTTGTGCCAATTTCTTTATTTTAAGGGGCATAAAGCAGCTTTTTCAGGTATATTTATCGCTTCTAGGTTTTTTTTGAAGAATGTTTTAGAAAAGAATCATCAATTAATGGACGATTCTAAGGGAGTGTATTTTGAGCACATCTTAGCGAGATCTATAATCGATTATCGCTTTGCTGGAGGAAATTATAAAATGCTAAAATCATTTCCACGCTTAATAGGTATTTCTGGAACAGATAATAAGCAACATCCTACAAATAAGTTAGTTTTCTGGTTGGTTAGAAACTTTATTTATAAAGCTTTAAAAACCAGTTATTCTATATTAGAAATAATTACACTAAGATTTTTTTACAACTGATTTAGATTATTTTGAATAAATTTATAAAAAGGTTTTTAAATGATGGGAGTAATAGAACATCAATAGCCAACAAAAATATAGCAGGAACTTTTATTGTGAAAGGTTTCTCTATCATTATTTCACTTTTATTAGTGCCACTTACAATTGACTATGTAAGCCCTACGGAATACGGAATATGGATAACTCTAAGTTCATTTTTAACTTGGTTTGCTTTTTTTGATATTGGATTTGGTAATGGATTGAAGAATAGATTAACGATAGCTTTGGCACATGAAGATTACGACCTAGCAAAAAAGTATGTAAGTACAACTTATTTTATTTTAATAATTATTAGCTTGGGCTTAGTTCTGATTATAACTAGTCTGAATTTCTTTGTAGACTGGGGGGACTTGTTAAATGCCCCACAATATTTACATAAAGAGATACAGAAATTAGTGTTAGTTGTATTCGTAATTTTTGGATTTCAATTTGTCTTGCAATTAATTAATGTCGTTTCTGCAGCTAGGCAAAATGTCTTTATCTCTTCGGTAATAAATTTATTAGCTAATTTGTTATCTCTTATTGTAATCTACATATTAACTAAAACAACCACCGGCTCTCTTTATAATTTAGGTTTTGTAGTAAGTTTTTCTCCAGTCGTAATTTTTTTAGTCTTTACGGTTTATTTATATAATAGTAAATATAGAGAATTTTCTCCTTCTTATAAATTAATAAGGTTAAAATATGCAAAGGACTTAATGGGAATAGGAGCTAAATTTTTTGTTATTCAAATTGGGTTAATTCTGTTTTATAATATGGATAATATTATAATTTCGAATGTGGTCTCTGCAAAAGCCGTAACATCTTATGCTGTTGCGTTCAAGTATTTTTCGATTTTAAATATGATTTGTAATATAATTATGGCGCCATTTTGGCCTGCATTTACTGATGCTTATGCCAAAGGAGATAATGTTTGGATTAGAGCTACAGTAAAAAAATTATTTAATTTTTTCCTTGGCATCGCCGCTTTAGGTGTTATTATGCTAATTTGCTCGAGATTTGCTTATAATATTTGGTTGGGCGACAAAGTAGAAATTTCTTTTGGATTATCTACTATTTTGTTCATTTTTACTGTTGTAAACTGTTATCGGACAATATATTGTTATTATCTAAACGGTATTGGGAAAATTGAAATTCAACTAGTCGAAATTTTAATCGCTGGTATACTAAATGTTCCTTTGGCAATATTATTAGGTAAAAATTTTGGTGTCGAAGGTGTAATTGCTGCAACAACTATTATAAGTATAGCCTGCTGTTTTGTTGAAATTAAACAATATAGACTTTTAATTAATAATAGAGCTAAAGGTATATGGAATAGATAGAATGCATGTTGTTATAAACAAAGCGTTAATTAAAAATAATTAATATTTTTTTAAGCATACAAAAGCTACAACTGTTATAAGTCATAAACATATATAGAAGTTTCCTAATAATTTTAATATTGATAATTCCTAGTATATTTAAATGATAGAGAAAATTAAGAAGTTTATAAAGGAGAAACCTTTAATAGAAAAATACGTTAGAATATTTCTTGGAAGTAAAAAAATAACCGAAACTTTTCCGAAGAAAAAAGTCAAAGGTATCAATAATAAAATTAATATAGATAAATCAGCAACTTTGTATAGCTGTAATTTTGATATTGTAGGGGATAATAATACAATAGAAATTTATGAGTCCGCAATTTTAAACAATGTCACTTTTTTTATAAGAGGAAATAATAACTTAATAAAAATTGGAGGAAAAGTCACATTTAATAGAGCAGGCGTAATTTGGATAGAGGACAATAATTGTAAAGCAATAATTGGAGAAAATACAACATTTGAAGACTCGCATATTGCAGTGACTGAGCCATATTCAGAGATTATTATCGGTGAAGATTGTATGTTTGCTTATGACATTGACTTAAGGACGGGAGATTCTCATTCAATAGTTAATTCTCAAACCAATGAACGAATTAACTATGCAAAAAATATAAATATCGGGAACCATGTTTGGGTTGCTTCGCACGTAACTATCCTTAAGGGAGTTCATCTTTCGGACAATTCAGTAGTCGCAACAAGAGCAGTTGTAACCAAGTCATTTTTGGAAAACAATATTTTAATAGGTGGTATGCCTGCCAGAAAAATAAAAGAAAATATAAATTGGGATAGAAAAAGATTTTAAATATCTCAATCTAACAAAGAAATATTGTCAGTTTATAGGCGCAATTAGTTGAAGCAATCTATTGAATAAAATTAATTTTGAAATTATTCTATATATCGATTTAGTAGTACCTATACGTAGTATCCGATTATTGATAATAGAATTTTATGGAATAATTTTTACCAGTAAAAATTATTCTCTTTGAATATCTCCTTATTATTGAAATAGTTAAAAAAATTTAATGTGAAAATAGTTAGTGTAATTACGGTAGTATATAATGGGGTGAATGAAATTGAGGAAACAATATTGAGTGTTTTAAATCAACAATATACAGACATAGAATATATAATTATCGATGGAGGATCAACAGATGGCACGATAGACATTATTAAAAAATATTTAGATAAAATTGCAGTTTTTGTAACAGAACGAGATGGTGGTGTATATGATGCGATGAACAAAGGAGTATCATTGGCAACAGCAGAATGGATTAATTTTATGAATTGCGGAGACAGTTTCTATAATAATGATGTTTTAAAAAATGTATTTAATGTGGGGAGAATTAAAGGTGATGTAATTTATGGATCAGTTTGTACTTTCGACAGATATAAAAATGTTATAATCCAATCTATGCCTCTTCAAAATTTGAATAAAAGGATGATCTTTTGTCATCAATCATCCTTCGTGAAGAGAGAGTTGCTTTTAAGATATCCATTTGATAAGTCGTTCAAGATCTGTGCAGATTATAACCTTTTCTATACTCTTTATAAACATGGGTTTAGTTTTGAAAAAATAAATCAATGTATCGCAAACTATGAGATGGAAAATGGACTCTCATCAAGAAATGCGTTTTTGAGTGAAAAGGAAAATATGAAAATTAACAAAACATGGAATAAGCCATTGAACATGACTATTTTAATGTGTAGGATGACTAAATTTCATTCGTTAAGTTTCTTGAAAAAAATGCTGCCATATAAGGTTATGAAAAGATTGAAAGATTATAAATACAGCAGTTGAAATTCAAACGATTACGATGATTTATTATATAGTTTGTGGGATTTTAATTTTATTTACTATTGCAGATGGGCTCAAACATTCTCCTAAAAGTTCGCAATTTACATCTGTATTTACAGCAGTAATATTGATTCTATTTGCTGGTTTGCGATATGAAACTGGAACAGATTGGTTTTCATATACAGACTTCTATAAGTATGGAGGTGAAAATATTGAACCAGGATATATGTTGTTTAATGACCTTTTTAGAAAGTCTAATATACATTATAATTTATTCTTAATATTTATAAACACCGTTTCGTTATCGCTTGTGTTTTTCGCATTTCGAAAGCATGCGAAGTTAGTGGGTATTGCTTTTTTACTCTATTTTTGCGAATTATATTTGTATTTTAACTTTAGTGGCATGAGGCAGGGTTTAGCCATTTCTATTACACTATTTAGTTTTACATATGCTATTGATAGAAAATTTTTAAATTTTACAATTTGTATTCTAATTGCAAGTACCTTTCATATAACTTCTTTGATATTTTTTTTAGCATATTTTATCCCTAAAGGGAGAATGAAACTTTATCATTATGTGCTTCTAGCAATATTTTTTCTGTCTATTTCATCAGCAATCTACGCATTACTAAATTTTGTATCCGGTAGCCTTGGGGATAAACTTAAATTTTATGCTGAACTGGATACACATAGTGAAAATATTCAATCATTATTTGTGGTGGGTATTATAAAGAGAAGCTTAATTTTATTAGTTTTATTAATTTTTGGCAAGCCCTTTTTTAAAGTGGAGAACAATATTTATTACGTAAATATTTATCTTTTTGGTTTTGGGATATATCTAAGTACTTATTTAATCTCCCCGGACATGGGGGTTAGATTGGGATCCTATTTTTTAATTTTTGACACTATAATTGTTGGGAGACTCGTTTTTGCAAATTATGAAATCTTACGGCGTATATCAATTATTTGTTTATTTTCAATTATAGCGCTATATAAAATTTATACATATGTAAATATGGATACCTATAAATATCACAGTATATTTAAATTAAATGAATAGTCTATTCAATTCATTCCAGAAAGGCAATAGATTATCCTTATTATAAAAAATATAATCAATGAAAATTGTATTCTACATATCTTCCATGGCACCCGCAGGAGGAATTGAAAGAGTGTTGTCTCAGCACATTTCTTTTTTGTCCAGCCAAAATGATGTTGTTTTAATTACTGATGATGCGAATCCTTCATTTTATGAACTTCCAGGCAACGTAAAACATATTTCTTTAAATTTAGATACGGAGCTTTCTTTAAAAACCAGTAAAATTAGAAGGATAGTAAAAATTTCCGCCACTTTGGTTAGAAACATCAAACTACTAAGCGCTCAATTTAAGGCTATTAAACCAGATTGTGTATACACTGCCCACCCCTTAAACTTGTTAAAGGTGGTTTGTAGTGTGAGAAGGTTCGATAGAATATTTGTTACAGAGCATGCTTCTATAACTGGCTACAACATAATTTATAAAAAAATTGCTCTTATATTATATAAGAGGATTAAGCTATTAGCAGTACCAACTACATTAGATTCTGATAATTACAGGAATTATGGAATTGAAAATCAATATTTGCCTAACCCACTTCCATTTTATCCCGAAAGAAGTGCAGATCTAAGTAGCAAAACAGTACTAAATGTTGGAAGGTTTACGGATGATAAGCAACATTTGCTGTTGCTTGAGTTATGGGCGCAATCAACAGCAGTGGGAAAAGGTTGGATATTAAAAATAGTAGGAAAAGGAGAAAACTACGAGAAAATCATTGCAAAAATTGAAGAATTAAATCTGCAAGGCTCAGTACAGCTAGTAACACCAACAAAAAATATTATTGACGAATATATGGAAGCCTCTATTTTTATGTTTACTTCAAGAGCTGAAGGGTTTGGCTTGGTTTTGGCAGAGGCTATGGCTTGTGGGGTCCCTTGTATTTCATTTAATTGTCCAAGCGGTCCTAGAGATATTATTAATGATGGATTAGATGGCTTCTTAATCAACGTAGGAGATACAATTAGCTACGTGAAAAAACTTGATTTGCTTCTTCAGGATACAGAGTTGAGAAAGAAGCTAGGTGATCAAGCAAAAAAATCTATCAAGAAATTTTCGGGAGAAATAGTAAGCGAAAAATTGAATAGACTTGTTAATGCTCATTTTAAACAACTCCGCAAATGATTAGTGTAGTTATACCTATGTACAATTCTGAGAATTGTATTGAGAGAGCTTTGCTTTCTGTTATTAATCAAACATATCTAGGGAAAATTGAAATTATTGTAGTTAACGATGGTTCTATGGATAAATCTCAAAAAGTGGTGGAAAACTTTATAATAAACCATCCTTGTGATGATATTAAGTTAATTAATCAGACAAACGGAGGGGTTTCCAAAGCTCGAAATACTGGATTAAAAAATACAAATGGAGACTATATTGCTTTTTTAGATTCAGATGATGCTTGGTTTTCCAATAAAATTAGTAATCAGATAAATATTTTAAATGATAATGTAAATATTGATCTTTTAGGAACAGCTTTCGAAGGTTTTTATTTTTCAAATAAATTGGAAGAAGAAGTAATGCATATAAAATTTAAAGATTTGATATTTAAAAATTATTTTCAACCATCAACTGTTATAATGAAAAAAAGTATTGTTGATAAAATCGGGTTATTTGATGAATCTCAAAAATATGCTGAAGAGGGTAATTTTTTCTTTAGGGTATCTCAGGAGTTTAATTGCTTTTTCTTCAATAAAAAACTTATTGTGTATGGTGATGGAAAAAAGGGATTTGGTGACAGTGGCTTAAGTGCAAATCTTAAAGAAATGGAAAAAGGAGAATTGAAAAATCTTAAATTTGCTTATAATAATAACTGGATAAATTTTGGAGTTTACAGTTTCGCAGTAAGTTTTTCGGTACTTAAATATATAAGAAGAATTATACTTGTCAAAATTAGGAAAATATGAACCAATATAGTTTGTCACAAATTTTATACTTGAGTTATTGTAAAATTAGAGGTTTTTTTATTTTTTCTAATGCTAGACTTATACGTTTTCCTATTGATATAAGAGGTAAAAAATTTATTAAAATAAATAAAGGATTTACAACGGGTTATGGGTGTCGTCTTGAATCATTTCCAGAAAATAAAAAGAAAGCATTGTTTATTGGAGAGAATTTTCAAATGAATGATTATGTACATATCACCGCAATGGAAAGTGTAAAAATCGGTAATAATGTGTTATTGGCTAGTAAAATTTATATATCAGATTGTTCACATGGTAGTTACGCTGGTAATAGCTTTGATAGCCATCCAGATTCAATACCTAAAGAAAGAAAGCTGTTTTCTAAACCTGTATTGATAGAAGATAATGTGTGGATTGGTGAATTCGTATCAGTACTGCCTGGAGTAACAATAGGTAAAGGTACCATTGTTGGAGCAAATTCCGTTGTTTCAAGAAGTTTACCCCCCTATGTAATAGCGGTAGGTGTACCAGCTAAACCAATTAAAAAATTCAATTTCGACAATGCGAAATGGGAATTAATATAAATTAAAAAATAAATAGATTAATAAATGAAAAATATATTAATAACTGGTGGGGCCGGATTTATAGGTTCCAATTTGGCATTGAAATTAATAGATAAAGGTTATAAAATTACCGTTTTAGACAATCTTTCACCCCAAATTCATGGTGAAAATCCTAAAGAAACTTCACCATTGTTTTTAAGTATAAAAGATAAAGTGAAATTTCTTGAAGGTACAGTTACCAATATTAATGATTGGAAAAGAGCTTTAGAAGGTCAGGATATAGTGGTCCATTATGCTGCGGAGACTGGCACAGGACAATCAATGTATGAAGTGAAAAAGTATGTTGATGTAAATGTGAACGGTACTTCTTTGATGTTGGATCTTTTGGTTAACGGACAATATAATGTTAAAAAAGTAGTTGTTGCCTCTTCTCGTTCTATTTATGGGGAGGGGAAATATATCAGTAAAGAACTGGGAGCTGTATATCCTAGACATCGTACTGCTGAGGAAATGGATCAAGGAAATTTTGAGCCAATTTATGGAGGTTCTTCTGTGCTGGAATTGGTGGCAACAGACGAAGATTCTAAAATACATCCTTCTTCTGTTTATGGTATTACCAAACAAAACCAGGAGCAAATGGTGCTTACGGTTTGTCCCACGATCGGAATTGCGGGTGTAGCGTTTCGTTATCAAAATGTATATGGTCCTGGACAGTCGCTAAAAAATCCTTATACGGGTATTTTGTCCATTTTCTCTACGCAAATTAAGAATGGAAACGGAATTAATATTTTTGAAGATGGTAAGGAAAGTCGTGATTTTGTTTTTATTGATGATGTGGTAGAAGCTACTATTTTAGGAATTGAAAAAGAAGAAGCTAATAATCAAGTTTTCAATGTAGGAACTGGAGTGGCAACTGATGTGATTACGGTGGCAGAATCTTTGTCTAAAAACTACGGAGTAGAAGTGCCAATTACCATTTCTGGGAATTATCGTTTGGGAGATATTCGTCATAATTTTGCGGATCTTACAAAAATAAGATTGACTTTAGGATTTGAACCGAAATTTTCTTTTCAACAAGGACTTATTAAATTTACAGAGTGGGTTAATACTCAAGAGGTACACGAAGATAGATATCAAAAATCAATTGATGAAATGAAGGCTAAAGGTTTGTATAAATAGAAATGTTTCAAGGAAAAAACGTCTTATTTATTTCAGTGAGTTTTTTTAATTATGAAAATCTAATTAAAAAGGAACTTGAAAATATGGGAGTAAGAGTTGATCTTTTTGATGAACGCCCTTCTAACTCTTTTTTTAGTAAAGCAATCATTCGTATAAAAAAAGAAGTGTATTCTGTTAAGATCAATAAGTATTTCAAAGGAATTATTGAAAAGATAAAAGATAAAAGGTACGATTATTTTTTATTGATTAAAGGAGAAGCAACGCCTAAGTTCTTTTTGGATTTTCTGAAAGAAAATAATCCAGGCATAAAATTTATTTTTTATACTTACGATTCTTTTAAGAATAATTCAAACGGTTTAGAAATACTTAGTTATTTTGATGAAAAATTTACTTTTGATAGCCATGATTCGGCTAAATACAGGATGAACTTCAGGCCTTTGTTTTTTGCCGAGGAATATGGAACGTTGAATGTGAATATTAAAGTTTTTGAAAATGATCTTGCTTTCGTAGGTACAGCACATTCAGACCGCTATAGCATTAGTGAAAATGCTAAAGAATGGTGCAATAAACATGGTTTAAAAATGTTTGCCTTTTATTTTTCACCAAGCAAAACATTATTTAGATTTAAAAAATTAACAGATAAAGAATTTAAAAAATTTGATTTACATAAAATATCTTTTCAGAGTCTTTCTCATGAAAAGATTATAGAAGTTTATAAAAATACAAAAGCTATTTTAGATATTAATCATCCTGGTCAAAATGGATTAACAATGAGAACTTTTGAAGCATTGGGTGCTGGAAAGAAATTGATTACTACTAATCCTAATATTAAAGATTATCCTTTTTATCATCCACAGAATGTTTTAATTATAGACAGGGAAAATATTATTTTTAAAGAAGATTTTTTTGAAACAGATTTTAGAGAAATTGATGTAAAGATTCGAGAAAGTATGTCTCTCAAAGGTTGGCTTTATGAAGTTTTTGGTTTTAGTTCAAATGAACATTGGAAACAGGTAATAAAATAAAGGTATGAAAGTAGCTGTTTTTGGAAGTTCTGGTTTTATTGGTAAAAACGTAGTGACATCTTTACAAAAGATCTGTAAAGTTTATGAGATTTCACTACGGAATTCTTGTTGGGTAAATGATGTTGAGGTTGATACTAAAGTTTTTCTAAACCTTGTGGGTAAGGCACATGACCATGATAAAATTGCTACTAAGGAAGATTTTTTTCACGTAAACTTTGATTTTGTAAAAGATATTTTTAAAGCTTTTATCAATTCAGATGCCAATTTGTTTATTCATATTAGTTCTATAGCCGCTGTTGAAGAATTCGAATCAAAATCCCCACTGACGGAGGAAAACGTATGCCGTCCTTATTCGTGGTATGGAAAATCTAAGAGGGAAGCTGAACTTTGGCTTATGAAACAAAATCTACCCGAGGGTAAAAAAATGATTATTTTAAGGCCACCTATGGTACATGGAGAAGGTGATAAAGGAAATTTATTGTTGCTATACAGGTTGATTTCCAAAGGGATACCATATCCACTTGCTTCCTTTCAAAACAGAAGATCTTTTGTTTCTATTGAAAATTTTTGTTTTTTCATTAAAGAAATAATCAATCGACCAGATAGCCTTTCTAATAAAATTTATCATATTTCAGATGATGACTTGGTATCTACAAATGAAATAATAAATATAATTAAACAAGTTACTAAAAAGAACACTCTTGATGTAAGTTTGCCAAAAGTATTGGTGAAAACTTTAGCCAAAATTGGTGATTTTTTACCAATACCCTTAAATAGTATTCGACTAAAAAAGATGACGTCTGACTTTATTGTTTCTAACCAAAAAATTAAATCAGAACTTGGTATAGGTAAATTACCTTTAACAGCTAAAGAGGGTTTGATAAAAACAATTAAAAATATAAAACTATAACAATGAAAGTTGCACTTATAACAGGAATTACAGGACAAGACGGTTCATATTTAGCAGAATTATTATTAGAGAAAGGATATATGGTTCATGGGGTAAAAAGAAGAGCTTCTTCTTTTAATACACAACGTATTGACCACATCTATCAGGACCAACACGAAACTCATGTCAATTTTAAGTTGCATTATGGAGATTTGACAGATTCTACAAATATTATTCGAATTATTCAAGAGGTACAGCCTGATGAAATCTATAATTTAGGAGCGATGAGTCATGTAAAAGTATCCTTTGATTCACCAGAATATGTTGCTAATGTTGATGGAATTGGTACACTAAGAATTTTGGAGGCAGTTCGTATTTTAGGATTAGAAAAGAAAACGCGTATTTATCAGGCATCGACATCTGAGCTCTATGGTGGTTTAGCAGAAAATAAAAATGCAAAAGGGTTTTATGATGAAAACTCGCCTTTTTACCCACGTTCGCCTTATGGGGTAGCAAAAATTTACGGTTTCTGGATTACTAAAAATTACCGTGAAGCTTATAATATGTTTGCTTGTAACGGAATTTTGTTTAATCACGAATCACCTCGAAGAGGAGAAACTTTTGTAACTCGTAAAATAACTATGGCTACGGCTGCAATTGCTTTAGGAGAACAAGACTGCTTATATCTAGGAAATCTAGATGCCCAGCGTGACTGGGGCCATGCAAAAGATTATGTAGAAGCCATGTGGCGTATTCTACAGCAAGATGTTGCAGAAGATTATGTAATTGCTATGGGAGAGACTACTTATGTACGTGATTTTGTAAAAATGTCATTTGCTGAAGTTGGAATAGATATTGAATTTAGAGGAGAAGGAATAGATGAAAAAGGATACGTAGCTTCTTGCAGTAATCCTGATTATCAGATCGAGTTAGGAAAACAAGTTATTGCTGTTGATCCACAATATTTCCGTCCGACAGAAGTAGACTTACTTATTGGGGACCCTACTAAATCAAAGACCCAGTTAGGTTGGGTGCCTAAATATGATTTGGCGGGATTAGTAAAAGAGATGATGGCGTCTGATATTCAGAATGTAAAAAAAGAAAAGATGTTAAAAGAAGTAAGATCGATTATTAAGTATTAATTTAGATAAATCAGAATAACTTTATTCCTGATTAGAAATTAGCATTATGAACTTAAATGATAAAATATATATAGCTGGACATCGTGGAATGGTGGGTTCGGCTATTTTACGCCAATTAAAAGCTGAAGGATATACAAATTTTATTTTGCGTACCTCTTCTGAATTAGATTTACGAAATCAACAAGCAGTAGCTGATTTTTTTATAAAAGAAAAACCAGATTATGTTTTTTTGGCAGCTGCAAAGGTGGGAGGAATTATTGCTAATAATACCTATAGAGGAGACTTCATATATGAAAACTTAATGATTCAAAATAATGTGATTCATCAATCATATGTAAATAATGTGAAAAAATTAATGTTTTTAGGGTCTTCTTGTATTTATCCAAAGATGGCTCCTCAACCTCTAAAAGAGGAATACATGCTTACTGGAGAATTAGAGCCAACAAATGAACCTTATGCAATTGCAAAAATTGCCGGTATCAAAATGTGTGATGCTTATAGAGATCAGTTTGGGTGTAATTTTATTTCGGTTATGCCAACAAATTTGTATGGACCAAATGATAATTATGATTTAAAAAACTCACATGTATTACCTGCAATGCTTAGAAAATTCATTACAGCAAAGCGTAATAAAGAGACTTCAGTTACTATATGGGGAACAGGAAGTCCTAAAAGAGAGTTTTTGCATGCTGATGATCTTGCTGAGGCGTGTGTCTTTCTAATGGAAAATTATAATGAAGCTGGATTGGTCAATATTGGAGTTGGAGAAGATATTTCAATTTTAGATCTGGCAATTCTAGTTAAAAAAGTCGTTGGTTTCGAAGGTGAAATTCTAACGGATACAACCAAGCCAGATGGTACTCCACGTAAATTAATGGACGTTTCTAAACTAAGCAGTTTCGGTTGGAAGGCTAAAACTAGCTTGGAAGAAGGTGTTCAGAAAGTTTACAACGAAATAAAAGATACTAATTGGGAGTAACCTCATAAATAATGCAATACACAATACTAGGAATAATTTTAATGATTTTGATGTTACTTTATTTTAAAGTGGCTGATCGTTATAATATTATTGACAAACCCAATCAAAGAAGTTCACATACAGAAATTACCTTAAGAGGAGGTGGAATCATTTTTTGGTTCGCTGCTCTAATTTATTTTTTACAAAACATTCAGACGAATTATTTTTTCTTTACCGGGATAACTTTGGTCAGTTTAGTAAGCTTTTGGGATGATATTAAGAGTTTGTCTAACAAAATCAGGATTTCAATTCACTTTTTATCCATTACTCTGATTTTTTATGATTTAGGAGTATTTACCCTGATGCCTTTTTATGGAGTTGGTATTGCCTATATCCTGGCAATAGGATTGATAAATGCTTATAACTTTATGGATGGGATTAATGGTATCACAGGATTTTATACTTTGGTCGTTATGGTGGCATTATTATATGTCAACAAAAACATTCAATTTTTCTTTGATGCTGTTTTTATAAAGTACGCCATGATCGCCAGCTTAGTTTTCTTGTTTTTTAACTATAGAAAAAAGGCAAAATGTTTTGCCGGGGATATTGGTAGTATCGCTATTGCTTTTTGGGTTATTTATTTGATTTTGAAATTGATATTAATAACCAGCTCTCTAGTTTGGCTTTTGTTCTTAGCAATCTATGGTGTTGATGCCATTTGTACCATTATCCATCGATTGTACTTAAAACAAAATATTTTTGAAGCACATCGTCTTCATTTGTATCAGGTTTTAAGTAATGAATATAAAATACAACACCGTTTGGTGTCTTTGTACTACGCAATCGCTCAAAGTGCAGTTTCAGCTTTAGTTATCTTTTTATATCAAAAGGTTAATGATATAGTACTATTTGTAATTGTGATATCACCATTACTTTTATTATATAGCCTTAAGTTTTATTTGTTAAATAAAAGAGATTTAAAATTAAAGGCATGATTCCAAAAATAATTCAGGGAGGTAATTTCTCCGATCATCGTGGAACTATTTCGTATGTTAATGATTTTAAGTTTTCGGATATCGAAAGATTCTATATCATTAGTAATTTTGAAGGAAATCCTATTCGTGCCTGGCAAGGGCATAAATTAGACACCAAAAACTTTTATTGTTTAACAGGTTCTTTCAATATTCATTTTATAAAAATTGATAATTGGGAAAATCCCTCGAAAGAATTAACAGTAGAAACTATTTATGTTTCTGCTAATGACAGTAAGATAGTTCATATTCCTGCGGGTTATGCTAATGCTATAGAATCTTTAGAAAAAGATTCAAAACTAATTTCTTTTTCAACATTACCGCTTGCAAATGTTGGTGACGATGATGTTCGTTATGCTTCAGATTATTGGAAAATTAATGAAAAATAAACGAATTTATTTATCCTTATCTGAGCAAAGCGGTTTTGAACAAGAGTTTATTCAAAAAGCTTTACAAACAAATTGGATCACTTCCGGAGGGCCAAATGTTGATGAATTTGAAAGTGCTTTAGAAAATTATCTAGATGAGAAATCATTTGTATCGGCACTCAATTCAGGTACATCAGCTATTCATTTAGCATTGGTTTTGCTAGGAGTAAAGGAAGGAGATGAGATTATTTGTCAAAGTATGACTTTTTCGGCTTCGGCCAATCCAATTCTGTATCAGGGAGCCATCCCAATTTTTGTAGATAGCGAATTGGACACTTGGAATATTTGTCCTGAGCAGTTAGAAATCGCAATTAAAGATAGAATTAAAAAAGGAAAAAAGCCCAAAGCGATTATAGCAGTGCATCTTTATGGGACTCCTTATAAAGTGGATGAAATTCATGCTATTGCAGATCGATATAATATTCCTGTTATCGAAGATAGTGCTGAAGCTTTAGGAAGTTCTTATAAAGGGAAAAAATGCGGGAGCTTTGGAGATTTTGGAATATTTTCATTCAATGGAAATAAAATAATTACAACATCAAGTGGAGGTGCTTTAATCACTAATTCAAAAGAATTAAAAGAGAAGACTATTTTTTATGCAACGCAATCGAAAGACGAAGCGGTACACTACCAACATAGTCAGATAGGGTATAATTACCGAATGAGTAATATTTGTGCCGGTGTGGGACTGGGGCAGATGAAAATTTTAGATAAAAATGTAGATTTCAGAAGAAAGATAAATGTTTTTTATAAGGAGATATTTATGGATATTGAAGGAGTGGATGTTTTTGAGAGTATTAATGAAAATTATTTTTCGAACTATTGGTTAAGTACTATTCTCGTTGAACCTTATAAAAATAGAAATAAAGAGAGTTTGAGACTTGCACTTGAAAATGCAAATATAGAAAGTCGCCCACTTTGGAAACCTATGCATTTACAGCCAATTTTCGAAAAATACCCATATTACGGTAATAAAATTGCCGAAAATTTATTTGAAAAAGGATTATGTTTACCCTCGGGATCAAATTTGTCAATAGAAGATAGAAAGAGAATTAAAGAAGTTATAGTTGACTTCTTTAAAAAATAAATAAGAATTGATTTTAATATGAAAATTGAAGAAACGTTTATAAAAGATTTAGTAGTTGTAGAACCAACAGTTTTTGGTGACGAAAGAGGTTATTTTTTTGAATCATATAGTAAAACTAAATTTGAAGATTTAGGCATTAATATTGAGTTTGTTCAGGACAATCAGTCTTTTTCTAAAAAAGGAACTTTAAGAGGTTTACACTACCAAAATCCACCATTTGCACAAACAAAATTAGTTCGTGTTTTAGAAGGTGAAATTATTGATGTAGCTGTAGATTTAAGAAAAGATTCTCCGACTTACGGAAAAGCATTTAGTGTTCTGTTATCAGCTGAAAATAAAAAACAATTACTGGTTCCTCAGGGATTTGCTCATGGCTTTTCAGTTATTAGTGAAACAGCATCTGTAATGTATAAATGTGATCAGTTTTATAATAAAGCTTCTGAAGGCGGAATTAAATTTGACGATCCATCACTTAATATTGATTGGGGAATGGATCTTAATGATGCAATTGTTTCTGAAAAAGATCAAATACTTCCTTTTATTGAAAACTGTAATAGTTTATTCTAATGGAAAAAATTCTTGTAACAGGAGCAAATGGACAATTAGGTTCTGAATTAGCTGTTTTATCATCAAATTATGCTCAATATAAATGGATTTTTGCTGATAGGACTCAAATCACTTTGGACGATTTAGAACTTCTTGAAATTCAACTCAATCAAATTCAACCTGATGTAATTTTTAATTGTGGTGCCTATACAGCAGTTGATAAGGCTGAAACTGAAAAAGAATTAGCTTTTACCATAAATCATAGCGCAGTCGAATTAATTGCAAAATATACTCAAGAGAATAATGTGAAACTAATCCATATTTCTACAGATTATGTTTTTGATGGAACTTCTTCAATCGCCCTAAATGAAAACGAGGAGACTAATCCTGTGAATGTTTATGGAGCAAGTAAAAGAGCAGGTGAAATTGTTTGTTTGAGAGAAAATCCAAATTCAATTATTATAAGAACTTCGTGGGTTTACAGTAAATTTGGAAATAATTTTGTAAAAACGATGCAACGATTAATGCAGGAAAGAGAGGCCCTTAACGTGGTAAACGATCAAATAGGCTCTCCAACGTATGCAGCTGATCTTGCTCAGGCTATGATTGATATTCTGGAATTTCCAGAATGGATTCCTGGTATTTACAATTATTCTAATGAAGGTGAAATAAGTTGGTATGAATTTGCGTTGAGCATAAAAGAATTTGGAGGCTACAGTTGTAGTGTTGGCGGGATACCATCAGCATCTTATCCAACTCCTGCAAAAAGACCTGAATTTTCATTGTTAGATAAGAAAAAAATTAAAACCATTTATAATCTCGATATTCCAAATTATAAAGAGAGTTTGAAAAAAATGTTTGTATAAGTAAAGATGATTTTAATATTTAATTTTAACATTTCGATAATTAAGAAATCTATAATTTAAATCTAAAGTCTAAAATCAAAATATATGAAAGGAATTATTTTAGCCGGAGGTTCTGGTACACGTTTACATCCATTGACTCTTGCCATGAGTAAACAAATGATGCCGGTATATGATAAACCAATGATTTATTATCCGTTGTCTACTTTAATGATGTCAGGGATCAGTGAAATATTAATTATTTCTACTCCGCATGACTTACCGAATTTCAAAAAACTGTTTGGGGATGGCTCTAGTTTAGGTTGTAAATTTAGTTATGCAGAACAGGCAATTCCTAACGGTTTGGCTCAGGCTTTTGTAATTGGAGAAGAATTTATTGGTAATGATGATGTAGCTTTGATATTGGGAGATAATATCTTTTTTGGATCTAATATGCAGGAACTTTTAAAATCAAATACAAAACCAAATGGTGGTGTTGTTTTTGCTTATCATGTTTCAGATCCGGAACGATATGGAGTTGTGGAGTTCGATGAAAATTTTAAAGCAATTTCTATCGAAGAAAAACCTGAAGAACCAAAATCTAGTTTTGCAGTTCCGGGATTATATTTCTATGATAACTCGGTTGTGGAGATTGCCAAAAATATAAAACCAAGTGCTCGAGGTGAATATGAAATTACTGACGTTAATAAAGTATATTTAGAAAGAGAAGCCTTAAAAGTGGGTATTTTAAGCAGAGGTACAGCCTGGCTGGATACTGGAACTTTTAATAGTTTAATGCAGGCAGGACAATTTGTTCAGGTTCTTGAAGAGAGACAAGGATTAAAAGTGGGTTGTATTGAAGAAATTGCCTGGAGACAAGGATTTATAAATGATACTCAATTAGAAGAACTTGCATTGCCATTAGTGAAATCTGGTTATGGATCTTATTTAATAGAGTTTTTAAAACAAAAGAAAAAAGGTGTTAAAATCTAATTTGCACTAATAAATAATTTTTTAAAACCTTTAATTTGTATTTTTGTAAGACAGACAAAGTTTACAAAATTAAACTAAACCAAATTGAATACAGATAAACAAACCAAAATAGCCTCTTTGTTGCATAATTTTCTCTCACCGAGAAATCTAAGAACTAGCATTAATAATCTTAGCTATCTGCCTAGATGGATTATTATTGCTATAGATGTAATGGTGCTGATTTTTTCATTCACTTTTACGTATATGTTGTTTGAAGGGACGGCATTGGGTTATATTATTACCTCACATCAGTTTTATTTTGTCTCGAGTCTAATTGTTATCAATGTATTTTTCTTTTGGCTGTTTAGAACATATTCGGGGATTATTAGACACTCATCTTATATAGATGCTATTAAACTGCTGTTTTCTCAAATGTCAGTTTTGGTTTTCTTTTTATTCTTTAATTTAGTTTTTGAATTGTATACCGGACATAAAGCTTTTTTAAATACAGCACTTTTCATAAATCTGGTTTTATCATTTTGTGGTTTATTCCTTTATCGCGTTGTAGTAAAACAAACCTTCGAATTGTATTTTTCAGAAAAAACCAATTCTAAGTTAATTAGAACTGTAATTTATGGAACTGATGCTAATGCTATATCGGTTGCAAATGCATTAAAATTCGAAACACCTTCACGATTTAAAATTGTTGGTTTTGTAGATAAGAATAATCAGAATGCATCTAAGAGAATGCTGGATTTGCCAATTCTGATTTTAAGAAAAAAATTACCTGCTTTAATGCGTTCTGTAGCAGCAGAAGGTGTTATTATAGCAGATAAAAGTTTATC
>Ga0247816_10000495_pt1 | contig 21982 bp, 19 predicted proteins | sample UWRJL209509C1_FD_179930 | JGI IMG/M metagenome (GOLD analysis project Ga0247816, IMG submission 179930) | Plant litter microbial communities from Arlington Agricultural Research Station in Wisconsin, United States - UWRJ-L209-509C-1 | ecosystem: Environmental > Terrestrial > Plant litter >...
GCCGGCCAGGGCGGTGTTCCAGTCATGGAGATTCGGCCCGGCGGGAGTTCCCGTCGGTGCGGTGGAGCCTGGTACCAGCTCGTCGTCCATACCCCCATTCTCTCACGAATCGAACAAAAGTGTGAGAAAATGTCGGGATTGCGCAAGACAATTTCGAAGTTGTATACGACCGCCTAGTTGTAGCCAGCACCGCCCTCGGCCAGAAACGCGAGTCGCCGCAACGTCTCAGTGTTGCGCGCTGTGATGGCCGAGTCGCGCAGGAACACCGGAATGAACCGGCCGGGGCCGGCGGTGGCGTCCTCGGTGATGCGCACGACGCATCCGTCGCCCCGCTCCTTCACATCCACTGCCACGTGGGCCTCGCCGATCGGCCAGCCGCGTGCCTTGAGCAGTGCGTGCCGAGGCGGGTCCCATTCCAGAACTGAGGTGGTGTCGTCGATGAGGGCAGGCCAGACGCCCACCGAATGATGGATGGCGGTTCCGGCGGCGGGCCAGGCGGGGTCGACCTCTCTGATGCGGGAGGCGCCGACGACCCAGCTCGGGTACAGCCAGCCGTCCGCGAGAACCGCGAAGACGCTTTCGGGGGAGCAGTCCATGTACCTGTGGTTCACGGCCACGGTGTCACCTTTCAGTCGAGCGATCGGGGGAGAGGTCGGGGGCGGTGCGCACCCCGAGGTCGTGGTGAAGCGCGCTCAGGGCGGCGTGCCAGCCGGCAAGGCCGTGCACTCCGGGGCCGGGCGGGGTGGATGACGAGCATAGGTAGACCCCGGCCAGCGGTGTGCGCCACGGGTCTGGCGAGATCACCGGCCGCCGCACCAGCTGGGTCAGGCTCACCTCGCCGGCCGAGATGTCGCCGCCGATGTAATTGGGATTGTGGTGTTCCACGTCGGTGGCGGTTCGGCTGGCGCTGGCCAGAATGGTGTCGCTGAAGCCAGGTGCGTACCGCTCGATCTGGCGGGTGATCGCAGCGGTCTGGTCGACCGTCGAGCCGCGTGGCACGTGGGTGTAGGCCCAGAGCGTGTGCCGGCCCGCGGGTGCGCGACTCGGGTCGATGCCGCTGGGCTGGGACACGAGCACGTAGGGCTCCTCGGCGTGCCGGCCACGGGCCACGGTGTTCTCGGCGCGCCGGATCTGCGCGCGGGTGCCGCCCACGTGCACGGTGCCGGCGGCCCTGAGCCCTGCGGCCTGCCAGGGCACCGGGTCTGACAGGGCGAAGTCGACCTTGGCGACGCCGTTGCCGTACCTGAAGGCACGCAGCCGTCGAGCGTAGGCGGCGGGCAGCTCTCCCTCGGCGAGCCGCAGCAGGGCCCGCGGCGTGAGGTCCAGCAGCACCACTCGGGCCGGCGGCAGGTCGCTGAGCCTGTGCACCTCGGTTGAGGTGACGATCTCACCGCCGTACGCGAGCAGGTCATCGACCAGGGCCGTCACGATCGCGCCGCTGCCGCCGACCGGGATCGGCCAGCCACCCGCGTGCGCATAGGTGGCGAGGGTCAGGCCCGCGCCGGCGGTCGCGATGCTCGGCAGCGCTCTGATCGTGTGGGCGCCGACACCGGTGAGCAGGGCGGGCGCGGCATCGCCCGAGAATCGCAGATCCCAGAGCGGGCTGCCCTGCTCGAGGGCTCGCAGCCCGAAACGCAACGCGGTCACCGGATGCCGTGGCACCCGCAGGAGCGAATTGCCGGTGAACTCCGCGACCCGGTCGGGATGAGCGACCAGGGGAGCGAACAACCGGTTCCAGGCCGCACCGTCCCGGCCCAGCTCCTCGACGGTGCGGGCCAGGCTGTGGTACGCCAGCCCCGCTCGCCCGCCGGGCAGCGGATGACCGTAGGAGACCTCGGGAACGACCAGGCCGATCCGGTCCGCGAGCCCGAACCGTTGAAAGAACTCCGATGCCAGGGCGAGCGGATGCACGGCGGAGCAGACATCGTGACGAAAGCCCGGCAGGGTCAGTTCCGCCGTGGCGGCGCCGCCACCGACGCTGGCTGACTTCTCGTACACGCGCACCGAGAGTCCCGCCCTGGCCAGCGTCACGGCGGCGGCGAGCCCGTTGGGTCCGGACCCGACCACGATCGCGTCGACCTCCGGCGCCCCTCGTCTTGGCACGGTCATCAGTCACTCTCCGCTCGTTGATGTCGTGAGCCAAGTCTGGCCCACGACACCGACATCGACGAGGTCTACACGAAAGCGGCCAAGCCGGTGATGCTGCGTCCCACGATGAGGGTGTTCATCTCCTGGGTGCCCTCATAGGAGTAGATCGCCTCGGCGTCGGAGAAGAAGCGGGCGATGTCGTAGTCGAGCACGATGCCGTTTCCGCCGAACAGTTCCCGGCACCACGACACCGTCTCCCGCATCCGCGACGTCGTGTACGACTTTGCCAACGCTGAATGCTCGTCACGCTGGGTGCCGTCGTCGAGCATCTGGGAGACCCGCACCACCATGCCCAGGCTGGCGGTGATGTTGCCCAGGCTCTTCACGAGCAGGTCCTGCACCAGCTGGTGGCCGCCGATCGGCTTGCCGAACTGCACCCGCTCGGCGGCGTAGGCCACCGCGGCCTCGTAGGCGCCGATTGCCAGGCCCACGGCGGCCCAGGACACCTCGGCCCTGGTGAACCGCAGCACGCGCGCGGTGTCGCGGAACGAGTTCGCGGCCTGCAGCCGGTTGTGTTCGGGCACCCGCACGTTCTCCAGGGTGATGTCGGCGTTCTGCACCGAACGCAGGCTGATCTTGCCCTCGATCTTCGTGGCCGTGTATCCAGCGGTGTCGGTCGGCACGATGAAGCCCTTGACGGCGCCGTCGGCGGTGTCCTTGGCCCACACGATGGTGATGTCGGAGAAGGTGGCGTTGCCGATCCAGCGCTTCTGCCCGTTGAGCACCCAGGTGTCGCCGTCGAGGGTGGCGGTGGTCCGCAGCCCCTGGGCGGAGTCGGAGCCGCTCAGCGGCTCGGTGAGGGCGAAGGCGCCGACGATCTCACCGCTGGCCAGCCGCGGCAGCCAGGTTGCCCGCTGCGCGACCGACCCGCAGGCGGCGATCGACCCGGCGACGAGGCCGTTCTGCACGCCCACGAAGGTCGCGACGGATGCGTCCACCCTGGCCAGCTCCAGCGCCACGAAGCCGCGGAAGACCGCCGAGTTGGTAAACGGCCTGGTCTCTTCCCAGCCGAAGGAGTACGCGCCGAGGGCACCCAGTGGCTTGATGATCTCGGACGGGAACTCGGCCCGCTCCCAGCATCCGTTCACGACGGGCCGCACATCGGACTCGAGGTAGGAGCGGATGCGCGACAGGGCGGTCTTCTCCTGGTCGTCGAGAAGATTCTCGTATCCGAAGAAATCACTGCCGAGCGGTTCGAAGGTCATCTGGCTCCTTTGCGCGATGATGTGCGGTCGCGCGAGCGCGCCCACCGGGACTTTCAGCCTAGGACGGCGCGCCGACGCGACGAAGGCAGTTGGTAGTTTGGTCTAAACCACGAGGTTCAGGAGCCAACCATGTTTGTGGGCATCAGCAACACCCCGCGCGATTACGCCTGGGGCTCGCCGACCGCGATCGCCGATCTGCTCGGCCGTCAGGCATCGGGCGGCCCCGAAGCAGAGCTGTGGCTCGGCGCGCACCACGGCTCCCCGTCGGTGATCGTCGATCCCGCCCGCACCGGCGGCGCCGCGAACCTCGCCGAATGGATCGACCGGGACCCGACGAACGCGCTCGGCGCCGGACTCGCCGCGGAGGCACGGCTGCCCTTCCTGATGAAGATCCTCGCCGCCCACGGCCCGCTCTCGCTCCAGGCGCACCCGTCGCCGGCTCGCGCCGCGGCCGGCTACGCGCTCGAGAACGCCGCGGGCATCCCCGTCGACGCCGCTGACCGCAACTACCGCGACCAGTTCCACAAGCCGGAGATCATCTTCGCGCTCAGCGAGACCTTCCAGGCGCTCTGCGGGTTCCGAGACCCCCGCCAGATCCGGTCCATCCTCGCCGAGCTGCGCGCCCTCGACGCCACCATGGACGACCCGCAGCCCGCCGCCCTGCTCGGACTGGAGAACCGCCTGATCGGCGACGACGCGATCCGAGACGTCGTCGAGTGGCTGTTGCGCGACGGTCGCGGCGGCGACACCGGCGAGGTGTCCTGGCTGGTCGAACGAGTCGTGGCTCTCGCCGAGCGGGCGGCGTTCCTCATCGAGGGCGGCGCCAGGGTGAGCTTCGCCGCCGAGCTCGACACCGTGCGGGCACTCTCGGCCGCGTACCCGGGCGATCCGGGCATCGTCATCTCCCTGTTGACCAACCTGGTCTCGCTGAAGCGCGGCGAGGTGCTCTTCCTGCCGGCCGGCAACATCCACGCCTACCTCTCCGGTCTGGGCGTCGAGGTGATGGCCGCGTCGGACAACGTGCTGCGCGGGGGGCTCAGCCCCAAGCACATCGACGTCGACGAGCTGCTCGACGTGCTCGACTTCGCGCCGCTGCCGGTGCCGTACCTGGCGCCCGAACTGCAGGCCGACGGGGTTGCCGTCTACAGGCCGAACGTGCCCGACTTCGAGCTGGCGCACATCGAGGTGTCGGCGGATGCGTCCGCCGCCGAATCCGGTCAAGCCGGGGTGCCGATGCGGCAGGTGACCCTCACGGGCCCCGGTATCGCCATCTGCACGGCCGGCCGCTTCCTGGTCGCCGGTGCGGGATCGTCGATCTCGCTGGCCAGGGGCGAGTCCGTCTACATCACGCCGGACGAGGCGACGCTCACGTTCGCCGGCTCCGGCGAGGTCTTCCTGGCCACCACGCCGTAGTCGGGGTCGCCGAACGCGCCGTCCCCTGAGGCCGGCACCGGCCGGCGGCGCCCGAAGGTGCGCCGGTAGGCCGTGGGCGTGGTCTGCAGGCTGCGCACGAAATGGTGCCGCATCACCGCGGCGGCGCCGAACCCGGTCTGCACCGCGATCAGGTCCAGGGTCGCATCGGTCTCCTCGAGCAACTGCTGGGCCAGCATCAGGCGCTGCCGGTTGAGCCAGGCCGTCGGCGTGGTGCCCAGTTCGGCCCTGAACCGGCGCGCGAACGTGCGCGGCGACATCAGTGCCCGCCTGGCGAGCTGATCCACGGTGAGATCCTGGTCCAGGCTCCGCAGCATCCAGTCGGTGATCTCGGCGAATGAGCCGCTCTGCCGTTCGGGAATGGGCGCCTGGATGAACTGGGACTGGCCGCCGTCGCGCTGCGGCGGCACCACCATGCGCCTGGCGATCACATTCGCGGCAGCCACGCCGAGCTCCCGGCGCACCACGTGCAGGGCCGCGTCGATGCCGGCGGCGGTGCCTGCGCCGGTGACCACGTGGTCATCGTCGACGAAGAGCACATCGGGGTCAACGGTGGTGTTCGGGTAGGCCTCGGCGAGGGCATCGGCGTACATCCAGTGGGTGGTGCTGCGCCGGCCGTCCAGGATGCCGGCGGCGGCGAGGATGAACGCGCCGCTGCAGACGCTGAGCACCCAGGCGCCCCGCGCCTCGGCCTCTCGCACGACCCGCAGCACGTCGGGGTGGATCTCGCTGCCGGCCTCATAGGCGGGGATCGCGATCAGGTCGGCGTCCGCCGCGGCGGAGAGGTCATCGTGCACCACGATGTCGAAGCCCAGCTTGGTGCGCAGCGCCCCCGGCACGGCCGTGACCACATGGAAATCGAAGACCGGCCCACCGTGCGCCGACCTGTCGATGCCGAACACCTCGCAGATCACCCCGAACTCGAACGGGGCCATGCCAGGGATGGCGACACAGACGATTTTGCGAAGCATGCGGGTCCTCCGGCAGGGTTGGCAGGAATGTGCGGGTAAACGGCAACTCTGCCACTCGTGGCAGGAAATCACAAGACCTATCTTTAGTGCCATGATCCTGTTTCTGAGTGTGCTGGTGGTCCTGACGATCTGGGCCGTGGTGGCGAGCCTGACGGCGCTTCGTTCCGACGGGTTCGGCCAAGCCGACCTGGCGCGGCGTAACCGGCATCCCGAGCCGTTCCCACGCGGACGATAGTGTGGAGTGAAACGGCGGCACACGGCTGCCCGGAGAGCGCAGGGGCACCACATGGCTTGGCTAGTTACCGGAGGGGCCGGCTACATCGGCTCTCACGTCGTCCGCGCGTTCCTGGCCGAGGGCATCGACGTCGTCGTGCTCGACGACCTGTCCAGCGGCCACGCCGACTTCGTTCCGGCCGGGGTTCCGTTCATCGAAGGCACCCTGCTCGACACCGCGCTGCTCACCAAGACCTTCGCCGACCACGAGATCAGCGGCGTCGTGCACGTTGCCGGGTTCAAGTACGCGGGTGTCTCGGTCACCCGTCCGCTGCACACCTACGAGCAGAACGTCACGGCCACCGCCCTGCTGCTCGCCGCCATGGCCGAGGCCGGCGTCGGCCGGATCGTCTTCTCGTCGAGCGCCGCCGTCTACGGCACGCCGTTCACCGACCTGGTCACCGAGGAGACGGCGAAGAGCCCGGAGTCGCCGTACGGCGAGTCGAAGCTGATCGGCGAGTGGCTGCTGCGCGACCAGGCCGTCGCCGCGGGCCTGGCGCACACCTCCCTGCGCTACTTCAACGTCGTCGGTTCCGGCGCCCGCGAGCTTCGCGACACGAGCCCGCACAACCTGTTCCCGATGGTGTTCGAGGCCCTGATCGAGGGACGCACGCCGCGCATCAACGGCAACGACTACAAGACCGCAGACGGCACCTGCGTGCGCGACTACATCCACGTCGCCGACCTGGCCATCTCGCACGTCGCCGCCGCGCGCCGCCTGGACGCCGGGCTCCAGATCGCTCCGGTCTACAACCTCGGCTCCGGTGAGGGCGTGTCGGTCGGCGAGATCATGAGCACAGTCGCCGCCGTGACCGGCATCGACTTCACCCCGGACATCGGTCCGCGCCGCACCGGTGACCCCGACCGCATCGTGGCCTCGGGCGAAATGGCCGCGCGTGACCTGGACTGGAAGATGAGGCACAGCCTAGAGGACATGGTGCGGAGCGCCTGGGAATCCCGGCAGGCATCCGGCGACTGACTTAACGACACGATTCGGGCAGAGTGGGCGAGTCTGAACCCTCTAGCCCGCATTGAGGGTTTACGATCCGTGACTTGACGGAACCGAACTACACCGGTGTAATTAGTTCTAGCGCGAAAACGTGCATGAGCTGATGGGTGGAGGCGATATGACGTTGTCCGAATATCGTTCTGGGGTACCTGAGGACTGGTTCGTCGATCCCGTACGCCTCGGCGTGCCCGGCGTTCGCAAGGAACCGTCCACCGTAGAGGGCGCCGACGACAATCCGCTCGCCTGGCAGACGGACTCGCTGTGCGCGCAGACCGACCCCGAAGCCTTCTTCCCGGAAAAGGGCGGCTCGACCAGGGACGCCAAGAAGATCTGCGGCTCGTGCGAGGTGCGCCCCCAGTGCCTGCAGTACGCTCTCGCCAACGATGAACGCTTCGGAATCTGGGGCGGACTGTCCGAACGCGAGCGTCGCAAACTCCGCAAGCGCGCGGGCTGAGCCAGGTCCACCGATCGCGGTCGACCGCCCGAATCCAGGGCGCGCCTGACCGGTTGAACCATCTTCGCCGTTATCCGACCTAGGCTGTCTTCGATATGCAAGCCAGAGTCACCGCCATCATCGTCGCCCGTAACGGCGCCTCGCACCTCGAGCGAACTCTCGAGGCCCTCCGAGCGCAGACCCGTCAGCCGGACACCGTCATCGCGGTCGACTGCGGGTCGAGTGACACCACCTCGGAGCTGTTGGCGGCGTTCGGCCCCACGCACCTGATTTCAGCGGATGCCGCCCTCTCGTTCGGCGCCGCCATCAACGCGGCCACCCGGGTGATGAGCCCGCCGGCCGGTGACCACGAACTGCTCTGGCTCCTCGCGCAGGACAGCGCGCCGGAGCCCGGCGCCCTCGAAAGCCTGGTCGGCGAGTTGGAGATCGCCCAGTCCGTGGCGGTCGCCGGACCCAAGGTCATGGAGTGGGTCGCCGACGAGTACATCCACGATTTCGGTCAGTCGATGACCCCGTACGGGGCCACCGTCACCCTGGTCGAGAGCGAACTCGACCAGGAGCAGCATGACGGTCTCAGCGACGTCCTGGCCGTCAGCGCCGGCGGCATGCTCGTGCGCCACAGCGTCTGGGAACTGCTCGGTGGTTTCGACCCCGCGCTGCCCATCGTTGATGACTCCCTCGATTTCTGTGTGCGGGTGCGCCTCGCGGGCTACCGCGTCTCCGTGGTCGCCGCGGCCAGGGTCAGCTCGGCCGGAGACGGCGTGGCCGGCCCGGACGGTTCGTCGCGTGGCCGCGCCAGCCGCCGCCGGGTGCGCGCCGAACGCTCGGCCCAACTGCACCGACGACTGGTCTACGCCCCGGCGTGGGCGCTGCCCGTGCACTGGATCTCGCTGATCCCGCTCGCCTTCCTCCGCGCCATCGGCGACCTGCTGCGCAAGGAACCCGGCGCGATCCTGGGCGAATTCTCGGCCGCGTTCGCCGCCGCGTTCCAGGGCGGTCGGGTCAGCGCTGCCCGACGCCGGCTGGCCGCGACCCGCACCCTGGGCTGGACCTCGATAGCCTCCCTCCGGGTGTCCGCCGCCGAAGTGCGCCGACGGCACGCCCTCACGAGGGAGGCGGCCCTGACCGGGGCCAGGGGCGACCGGCCGGAGATCCGCTTCTTCGCCGGCGGCGGTGCCTGGACCCTGCTTACCGCGGCGGTCGTCGGCGTCGCCATCCTGGCGCCGCTGCTCGGCGCCCAATCGCTCACCGGCGGCGGGTTGCTGCCGCTCTCCGCGACGGTCGGCGACCTCTGGGCCAACGTCGGCTACGGCTGGCGCGACATCGGCCTGGGCTTCACCGGGGCCGCCGATCCGTTCGCGGTCGTGCTGGCCGTGCTGGGCACCCTGACCTTCTGGTCGCCCTCGTTCGCCATGGTGCTGCTGTATCTGCTGGCGCTCCCGCTCGCCGCGATCGGCGCCTGGATGGCCGCCACCCGGCTGACCCACCGCGGCTCGATCCGCGCCGTGGCCGCCGTGCTCTGGGCACTCTCACCCACCTTCCTCACCGCGATCGCGGCCGGGCGACCCGCCGCGATCATCGTGCACCTGCTGCTGCCCTGGTTGTTCTTCGCCGGCTTCGCCGCCGCACGGTCCTGGTCGGCATCCGGATCGGCCGCGCTCCTGTTCGCCGCGATCGTGGCCTGCGCTCCGTCCCTCGCGCCCGCACTGCTGCTGGGCTGGCTGCTGTGTGTGCTCGTCAGCGGGCGGAGCGTGATGCGTTTCGTCGGCATCCCCCTGCCGGCTCTCGCCCTGGCGATCCCGCTGCTCTGGAACCAGGCCGTCCGCGGCAACTGGCTCGCGCTGCTGGCCGACCCCGGCGTTCCGATTCCCACGGCGGCCGTGCCGACCTGGCAGTTCATCCTCGGGTTCCCGGCCGGCGACTTCGGCGGCTGGACCCAGCTGCTGCCGGCCTGGGGCGGCGACGCGGCCGTGGCCGACTACCTGGTGCCGCTGCTGCTGATCCCGATCGCGGTGCTGGCCCTGATGGCGCTGCTGCTACCCGGCGCCCGCGGCGCGGCGCTCGCGCTGCTCACCGCCGTGCTCGGACTCGGCACGGCGATCCTCGCCGCGTCCCTGTCGGTAGCCGCCCTGGGCGCGCAAGCCGTGGGCATCTGGCCCGGTGCCGGGCTCAGCCTGTACTGGCTCGGCCTCGTCGGTGCCGTCGTCTTCGCCGCCCGCGGCCTGCACAAGGTGGCCCTCGCGCCGCTCGTGGTCACGGCCGTGGCCATGGCCGTCGTCGCCCTGCCGCTGGCCGCCGCGATCCCACTGGGCACCTCGGTGGTCGAGGAGGGCGCTGGGCGCACCCAGCCCGCCTTCGTGACCGCCGAAGCCGCCGTTGACGACAGGGTCGGCACCCTGCAGATCACGCCCCAACCCGACGGCTCAATCCTCGCCACCATCGTGCGGGGCGCCGGAGTGCGCCTGGACGTCCAGTCCACGCTGAACAGCACGGCAACCAGCCTCAGCACCGAGCAGACCGAGCTGGCCACCCTGGCGGGCAACCTGGCCTCACAGAGCGGGTTGGACGCCTCGGCCGACCTGGCTGAATTCGGCATCCGTTTCGTGTTGCTTCGGCCCGCAGCCACGACGCCAACCGAGTGGGGCGACGACGCCACCCTCAGCCAGGCGGCCTCGGACACGACCACCCGCACCACGACATCGCTCGACGGTAACGCCGCCCTGGCTCCCGTCGGCGACACGGCCTTCGGTCGCCTGTGGCGATCAGAGGCTCCGACGGATGCCGCCGTCAACGGTCAGATCCCCGCAGACGCCGGCGGCGTCTTCGGCCTGGTGACCGGAATCATCGCCGTGCTCGTGATCGGTGCGACGGTCCTGCTGTCGGTGCCGACCGGTGCCGGCCGCGAGGCCGTGCGGCAGGCCCACCGCGACGCGATCCGGCGAGCCTCCAGGCTGAGCAAACCGGTCAAGCCCACCCGCGTGGCCCGCCCCTCGCGACCGGCGCGGCCCAAGCGGGGCAAGCGACCGGCCGGCAGGCGAGCGAAGGGAACGGGGACCGCTGCGGCCGGAACGGCGTCGCCGGCGGGGGAGACCGCTGCCGAACCGGAGCGAACACCCGACCCGACACCGGCAGACGCTGACCGCACTGAGGACACAGACCATGACAACTAAGCGCAGAGTCGCCGTCGTCGGCGCCAGGTACGCCGCCGGGTTGGTCGGAATCGCCGCTGTGACGCTCGCCGTCGGCGGCGCCGCGATCATCCCGTGGCCGTCCGTTGTGCGCGAGGCGCCGTCGACGTTGGTTACACCGATCGCCAGCGACCAGCTGCGTGTCTGCCCGGGCCCGCTCCTCGCCCTCGCCGAAGACTCCACCCAGGCTGATGAGGCCACCTCCGTCGGCCCGTACACGGCCGTGTACGCGGCACGGAGCGCCGGGGCCGACTCGAGTGACCTGCCCGTTGACCGCACCGATCTCGCCGCCGCCGACAACAGCCAAGCGGCCAGGGATGGCGCCCCCGGCCTGCTGAGTGTGCCGGTGGAAGCCGGCTCCACCGCCGCACCCCTGGTCTCTGGCTCCCAATCGCAGACCGCGACCAGTGAAACCCTGGGCGGATTCGCCGCCGCAGCATGCACCGAGGCGTCCAGCGACTCGTGGCTGGTGAGCGGGTCGACGGACGTGGGCCGCACCAGCCTGGTGCTGCTGAGCAACCCCACGACCGTCGTGGCGTCGGTCGACCTCGCCGTCTACGGCGAAGCCGGCCAGGTTGACGCCCCCGGGTCCACCGGCATCCTCGTGCAGCCGGGCAGCCAGCGCATCGTGTCCCTCGCCGGGCTCGCCCCCAACCTGCGCTCACCGGTCGTGCACGTCACTGCCACCGGCGGGCAGGTCGCCGCCAGCCTGCAGCAGAGCCTGATCCGGGGCATCCAGCCCGGCGGGGTCGAGCTCAGCGGGCCCACCACGACTCCGTCGACCGCGCAGACAATCCCCGGCGTCGTCGTCACTGCCGGCGGCACCGAGGCGTCGGTCGATGTCGGCGCTGTGTCCGACGACACCCCGTCGGTGCGAGTGCTGGTACCCGGCGACACCGCCGCCACCGTCAGTGTCGGCGTGCAGAGCGAGGATGGCGCCTCCACCGGCACCTCCCTCGAGATCGAGTTGCAGGCCGGCATCGCCACCGAGATCCCGCTGACCGGCGTCGCCGCCGGCAACTACACCGTCAAGCTCAACTCCGATCAGCCACTGGTGGCCGCGGCTGTCACCACGACGACCGGAACCGTTTCCCCCGACTTCGCGTGGGTCGCGGCCGCCGCGCCCCAATCCGGCGAATTCCTGGTCAGCGTCGCCGACGGCCCCGCACCGGCTCTGCACCTGGCCAACACGTCGGGGTCCGACACCGATCTGACCCTGACTTCGGAGCTCGGTGCGCCCATCGAGGTGAGCATCGCCGCCGGCCAGTCCGCCGTGGTGCCGCTCAGCGCATCCGGACAATACCTGGTCAGCGGCGGAGACGGTATCGCGGCCTCTGTCGGCTACACCGGCGACGGCCAAACCTCCTCGTTCACCCTCAGCCCGATCGGGCCGCTGGCCGCCGCCATCCCGGTCTACTCGCACTGACCCGTTAGCCCGCCCTGACCCAGCGTTGGAGGATCAAGCCGTGACCCAGACCAGCACAACACCGGCCGGCGCACCCGCCGGCAGCCATCTGCTCGTGACCGGCGGTGCCGGATTCATCGGCGGCGCCATCGTTGAGGCCGCCCTCGCCAGGGGCTGGCGGGTGCGGGTGCTCGACTCGCTCCGTCGCGATGTGCACGGCGGCCTGCCCACACTCGATCCCCGGGTTCACTTCGTGGTCGGCGACGTCACCGACCCCGGCGTGGTCGCGCATGCGCTGCGCGGCATCGACGTGGTCTGCCATCAGGCCGCCAAGGTGGGCCTGGGCGTCGACTTCTCCGACGCCCCCGACTATGTGCACAGCAACGAGGTCGGCACCGCTGTGCTGCTGGCCGGCATGGCCGCGGCCGGAATCAGCCGGTTGGTCCTGGCCTCCTCCATGGTGGTCTACGGCGAGGGCAGCTACCGCAGCGCCACGGGTTTCGCCCGACCGGGCCCGCGGCGGGCCGCGGACCTCGACGCCGGCAACTTCGACCCCACCGACGCCCAGACCGGGGAGCCGCTGGAACCGGCTCTCGTCGGCGAAGACGACCCCCTGGACCCCCGCAATGTCTACGCGAGCAGCAAGCTGGGCCAGGAGTACCTCGCAACGACCTGGAGCCGCAGCACCAACGGCCGGGCGGCCGCGCTGCGCTACCACAACGTCTATGGACCGGGAATGCCGCAGAACACGCCGTACGCCGGCGTCGCCTCCCTGTTCCGGTCGGCCCTGCAACGTGGTGAGGCTCCCACGGTGTTCGAGGACGGCCGTCAGCGCCGGGACTTCGTGCACGTGCGCGACGTCGCGTCGGCCAACCTCGCCGCCATCGACTGGACCGGCCACGCCGCGGCCGGCTGTTTCCGTCCGTTCAACGTCGGCAGCGGCACCGTGCACACCATCGGTGACATGGCCGAGGCCCTCAGCGCGGCAGCCGGTGGCCCGGCCCCCGTCGTGACCGGGGAATACCGGCTTGGCGACGTGCGCCACATCACCGCATCGTCGGAGCGGCTGCGTACCGAACTCGGCTGGACCCCGGCGGTGAGTTTCGACGAGGGGATGCGCGAATTCGCCACGGCCCCGCTGCGGGCGGCCGTGGTCTGAGCTCGGCGGGGCGGGCGCCCTCAGGCGCCGACGGGCTCCTGATGAGTGGGTAGCAGCACGTCGAACCGGCATCCGCCCGTGGTGTTCTGCACGGTGACCTCGCCGTGGTGTGCGGCGACGATGCCGTCGACGATCGCCAGGCCCAGGCCGGCCCGACCACGGCCGGCGGCGTCGGTGGACGGTGTGCGCGGTTCGGTGCCGCGCCAGCCCGGCTCGAACACCCTCCCGAGGTCCTGCGGGTCGATGCCGCCGGCGGAATCCTGCACCGAGATGACGGCGCGACCGTCGGCGTGTTCGGTGACCGATACCACGATGGCGCCGCCGGGAGCCGACTGCTGCACGGCGTTCATCACCAGGTTGCCGACCGCACGGGCCAGCTCCCGCGGGTCGGCGAGGATGGTGAGCCCCATGGCGCCCTCGAAGCGCAGGTCGAGTGTCTTCGACCGGGCGACGGGACCGAGGTCGGCCACAGTGTCGCTGATCAGGTCGTAAAGGGCCACCCGCGCGAGGTTCAGCCTGAGCGTGCCCGAGGTGATCCGGGATAGCTCGAAGAGGTCGTCGACCATGCCGTTCAACAGGTCCACCTGGCCGCGGATCTGCCCGTAGTACCGAACGGGATCCTCCACCATGTCGTCCTCCAGGGCCTCGGCCATGGCCCGGATGCCGGCCAGCGGGGTGCGCAGGTCGTGTGAGATCCAGGCGACCAGCTCTCGGCGGGACGATTCGATCTGGCTCTCGCGGTCCCGGGATTCCCGCAGTCGTTCTCCGGTGGCGGCCAGCTGATCGGCCAGCGCGGCGAACTCGGTGTTGCTGTGCCGCTCGGCTGACGCCATCGGCTCGCCCCGGCCCAGGCTCGCCGCCGCGAGGGTGAGGTGGCGGCTGTCGCGCACGATCCACCGGCCGAGGAGGCCGGCCATGAGCAGCGACACGCTGCCCGCGACCCCGGCGACGAAGTAGAACACCGTGAGGTCGTGATCTGAGACGTACATCAGCGACGCGGCCGCGGCCATCCCGCTCACCACCGACACGATGGTGGCCAGGGCCACAACCACAAGTTGCAGCACCAGCGAATAGCCGGCCAGCAGGCGCAGGCTGATCAGGCCGAGCGTGCCGACGATGACGGCGCAGGCGAGCGCGATCACGAGCACGCTGGCGAGCCCGGTGACGGTCATCGCAGGGCTCCGGTCTCGTGGCCGCCGGGCTGGGCCGCGGCAAGCGGCTCGGGGTCGAACCTGTAGCCGACGCCCCACACTGTCTTCAGCAGTCGGGGGTTGGTCGGGTCGCGCTCGATCTTCTCCCGCAGCCGCCGAACGTGCACTGTCACCGTGGACAGGTCGCCGAAGTCCCAGCCCCACACCGACTTGAGCAGCTCCTCCCGGCTCAACGCCCGGTGCGGATGGCCGATCAGGTGCGCCAGCAAGTCGAATTCCCGGGACGTCAGCACGAGAGGCTCACCGTGCATCCGCACCTCGTGCGCCCCCAGGTCCAGCGCAAAGGGGCCGGCCGCAACGGCTTCGCCGTGCGCGGGTTCCGGCACGGTGCGGCGCAGCACCGATTGCACCCTGAGCACCAGCTCTCGGGGCGAGAACGGCTTTGCGAGGTAGTCGTCAGCGCCGGCTTCCAGCCCGTCGATGCGGTCTTCCTCCTGGTTGAGCGCGGTGAGCATGATCACCGGGATCGCCCAGGCGGCCTTGATCCGGCGGCACACCTCGATGCCGTCCAGAACGGGCAGCATCCGGTCGAGCACCACAAGATCGGGCCGTTGCGCCTCGGCTTGGGCAAGGCCGCTGTGGCCGTCCCGGGCCTGGTCGACGACGAAGCCGGCGGCAACCAGATACCGGCAGACGATCTCCGCGACCGTTGGGTCGTCGTCGATGACGAGGATGCGGCGGGGAGCGTCGGGGGGCCCGGTTGTGGGCGTTGGATTCACCTTTGAAGGATAAGCGCTCCGCCGCCGAGTCCGGCAGCGGCGGATCCTTCCCCACTCCGTAACGTTTTCGCCGGAGTGTCGGCGGGTCAGCCAACATAGGGTCGAAGAGTGAGCGAAACCCGGGTCGATGTCGTCATGCCGTGCCTGAACGAGGCGGCCGCACTGCCGTGGCTGCTGGGCCGGCTGCCGGAGGGCTACCGGGCGATCGTGGTCGACAACGGTTCGACGGATGACTCGGCGCGCATCGCGGAAACTGCCGGGGCCACGGTGGTCCATGAGGCGCGGCGCGGGTTCGGTGCGGCCGCTCACGCCGGGTTGTTGCGGGCGACGGCGCCCATCGTGGCGTTCTGCGACGCCGATGCGTCGATGGACCCCCTGGACCTGCCTCTCGTCGTGGACCCGGTTGCCGCCGGCGACGCCGATTTGGTGCTCGGTCGACGTCGGCCGACCACCGCGGGATCGTGGCCGGTGCACGCCCGGATAGCCAATTCCACTCTTTCTTGGCGACTGCGCCGAACAACAGGTGTGAACATTTACGATTTGGGCCCGATGCGGGCCGCGCGCAGGGAAGACCTGCTCTCCCTCGACCTGCAGGACCGGCGCAGCGGCTACCCCCTCGAGGTCTTCCTGAAGGCCGCGGAGCGTGGTTGGCGCATCCGCGAGGTCGACACACCATACGCGCCGCGGGTCGGCCGGAGCAAGGTGACCGGCACCGTGCGTGGCACCCTCACGGCCATCTCCGACATGTCGCGCCTCCTCAAGGAGGCCCGACGATGACCACCCTGATCGTGATCGCCAAGGAATGTCTGCCCGGCAAGGTGAAGACGAGGCTGCATCCCCCGCTCAGCCTCGAACAGGCCGCCGAACTGGCTGCCGCCAGCCTGCACGACACCTTGGCCGCCGTCGCCGGGCTGCCCGCCACCCGGCGGGTGCTCGCATTCGACGGTGTTGTCGCCCCCGCCGCCGCGGCCGGATACGACATCGTGCCCCAGGTGACCGGGGGGCTGGACGAACGCCTCGGCGCGATCTTCGACGGCTGCACCGAACCTGCCGTGCTGATCGGCATGGACACGCCCCAGGTGTCCGCGGCAGTGCTCGCCCCGTTGTTCGAGGCCTGGCCCGACGATGTCGACGCCTGGTTCGGGCCCGCTGCCGACGGCGGCTTCTGGGCACTTGCGCTCCGGCACCCAGATGGCGACCTGCTCAGGGGGGTGCCGATGTCGGAGAGCTTCACCGGCGCACACCAGCTCGCCCGGCTTCGCGCCGCGGGACTTCGGGTGCGGATGCTGCCGACCCTCACGGATGTGGACCACATCGAGGACGCTCTGCAGGTGGCCGCGCTCGCCCCCACCGGCCGGTTCGCGGCCACTCTGGCCGGCTTCGGCGCCGCGCTGAGCGAGGTGCGACGATGACCCTGCTCTCCGGCCGCCCCGACATCGATCAGGCCAGCACCTTCGGTGCCGGTGGCACTGAACCGTATGCTGCCGCCCTGCAGGAGGAGTCCGCGGTGCTGTACCTGCGTCGTGACACCGGGCATCTTCCGGCCTCGGCGGCCATGGACGCCGGTCGGTGGAGCGCCGATGCCGACGCCACCGACCTCGACCTGCTGGCCGGGGCCATCGGTCCCGTGCTCGACATCGGCTGCGGTCCGGGTCGGATGGTGCGCGCGGCCATGGACCTGGGGCTGTCCGCCGCGGGGGTGGATGTGTCGCCGACGGCCGTGCGCATCGCCACAGCGGCCGGTCTCGCGGTATTCAACCGGTCGGTCTTCGCTCCGATGCCGCTCGAGGGCGCATGGGGAACGGCCCTGCTCCTCGACGGCAACATCGGTATCGGCGGTGACGCCGGGGCGCTTCTCGCCCGCTGCGCCGAGCTGCTCGCCGTAGACGGTTCGCTCGTGGTCGAGGTGAGCTCAGACCCCGATCGTGATCACGCCTTCGAGGGCACTCTCGAAGACGCTCAGGGTCGGCGAAGCGACGTGTTCCCCTGGGCGGAGATCGGCATCGTGCCCCTCACCGCTCGAGCCGCCGAAGTCGGGCTGCGGGTGGCTCAGGACTGGGTTCGCGACGGACGCTGGTTCGCGCGCCTGGTGCGCAGGTAGAACCAGGCCGAGACCGCCACGCTGGCCACCGCGAGAGTGAGCCAGAACAGACCCAGGTTCAGTGCGTAGTCCAGCGGGAGGATCGTGGGGTTCTTCGGTTCGAGGCCCTGCGCCACCACCGCTGGCAGCACGATGAGCGTCATCAGCGAGCCCACCACGATCGCCGCCTGCACCGTCACGATGATGCTGCCGGCCACCCGGTGCCCGGCACGACGGGTGAGCACCCCGAGCGCGAACACCAGTGGGGAGATCACCGCGTCGTGCAGCACGATGGCCGCGCCCAGCCACAGCACAACTCCAGGCAGCCGGCGCAGGGCCACGGTGTCGAACATCACATACGCGCCGAGTCCGAGGCCGAGCACGCCGACGGCGACGAGAACGAGTCGCGCCGCGCGCATCCGGCCGGTCGGTCGGGCCATCTCTGGTGTCGTCATCACGCGTCGATCGCCTCGATCCGGCTGAGCCATTTGGTCTGCAGAACACCGGGCCGTCCGGGCGCGATCATGCGGGCCGGGTAGCCGTGCTCGAGGTCGAGGGTCTCGCCGTTCAGCTCGAGGGCCACGAGGGTGAGCGGATCGCGCACGTACTCATTGCCCATCTCGGTCTGCTTGAACCCGCCGCGCTGTTCCAGGCTGATCAGCCTGAGGTCGGCGTCGGGGGAGCCCCCGGCCGCGTCGACGAGGTCACGCAGACGCACTCCCCGCCAGGATGCCATCTGGCTCCATCCCTCGACGCAGGCGATGGGCAGGTCTACGTCGGTCTGGGGGAGGGCGGTCAGCTCGGCCCTGGTGAACGAGAGTTCGGTGCCACCGACCGCCACCGTGAGCACCCAGGCCGGCGACAGGGCCGCCGTGGCCACCTTGGCCTGGGCTGAGGTGCGGTTGACCGGCACCCCCTGCTGGCCGACGCCCTTCTTGCGCGGACCGAAGATGTTGACGGCATCCAGCGGCGCGAAGGTCTGCCCCGCGGTCAGCCCCACGACGGCCGCGACGGCGAGTGTCACCGTGGCGAGGAACCCGCGTCGGCTGGTGCGGGCCGGCACAGCCGGGGTTGCGTCGATGTAGGAGAGCACCCGGCCGGTCAGGCCGCGGGTGCGAGGCAGCCCCTCGCCGGCGGCTTCGGCGGGCACGGCCGCCGGGTCGACCGTTCTGGCGTCGGCGACGGTGTCAATGGGGTGTCGTTCCTCCGGCCCGGCGGACGGCGTGGCTCGCCAGTGCGCAGCGATGAGCGGGAGCTTCACCCCGATGTGCACCAGCAGCGAGCCGATGATGACGAAGGCCAGCGCGAAGTGCACCTGCTTGAACGGAAACGGGAACGGGTACCACTGGTACGTGTTGAGCAGGCCGATCGTGATTTCGACCAGTGCGGCACCGACGAAGAGCGCGATCGACGCCCGCTCGAGGAGATTGGCGAAGGATCTGACCGGCGGGTACTGGAACAGCTGCGGAAACACCACGTAGAGCTTCGCCAGCAACAGCGGAAAGCAGGCGATCCCGGCCACGATGTGGGTGCCCTGGGTGACCTGGTAGAGCCCGGCCGGCCGGGTGGGGAACGTCATCCACGGCAACGGCTGCTGCAGGAAATGGCTGTACAGGCCGGTGCCGAAGCAGAGCAGGAAAGCGATGCCGAGCAGACGGCCGATCACGGTGGCCATTCGCGGGTTCCGCACCGGAGAGGCGAGCTGGGCCCTGGCCTCGTACATCAATCGGCGCATAGTCCATTCCACCACCGCGTCCCCGTCCGGGGGGCCCGCAATCATTACGGTTCCGTGACGGGCCGCACACCGGGTGGGCCTTCCTCCATCGTTCCGGGAGGATGGCAGGGTGCGTATTGCCGTCGTGTCGATCCTCCTGTTCGTCAGTGCCGCCCTGACCGCGGCACTTGTGGCGGCGTTCGACCTGTTCCGGCCGCACCGCGACACCGTGCCGCTCCTGGTGGGTACCGTCGTCCTCTGGCTGCTCTTCGCCGTCGCCCTGGTCGCCCTGCGCCGGGTCAGCGGCCGCGCCGTCGTGGTTCTGGTGCTCGCCGGCTCGGTCGTGCTCGGCGGCGCGGCGATGGCCGGCCCACCGAACACGAGCACAGACTCGGCCCGCTACGCCTGGGACGGCATCGTGCAGAATGCCGGCATCTCGCCGTACGCCTACGTGCCCGCCGACGAACGGCTCGATGAGTTGCGGCCGGACTGGCTGTTCCCGGCACCCGTCGCCGGCGAGGCCGGCGCGGACTGCGTGGGCGAGCGGATCGAGACGGTTGACCGCGATGCCGGCCCGCCGCTGTGCTCGGCGCTGAACCGCACCACCGTGCCCACCATCTATCCGCCTGCCGCCGAAATCTACTTTGCCGCCGTTCGGGCCGTGGTCGGGGCGGAGGCCGGCTACTGGCCACTGCAGTTCACCGGCCTGCTGCTGAGCGTCGGCGTCACCGGGATGCTGCTGGTCGGTATGCGCCGTCGCGGAATCGACCAACGGCATGCCGCCATCTGGGCCTGGTGCCCGCTGGTGGCGACCGAGGGCGTCACCAACTCGCACATCGACCTGCTCGGGGTGGCGTTCATGCTCGCCGCGGTCTTCTGGGTCAGCAGCGCGAAATATGTCCGCGGCGGCATACTGCTCGGAGTGGCCATCGGGGTCAAGTTGATCCCGGCGATCGCCGCGCCCGCCATGCTCGCCAGGCAGGGCTGGAAGGTCATCGCCGCGGCGGTCGTGACCTTCGCACTGCTCTATGTGCCCTATGTCCTCGCCACCGGCATCGGCGTGCTCGGCTACCTGCCCGGTTACCTCACCGAGGAGGGCTACGAGGACGGATCCAGGTTTGCCTTGGTCTCCCTGATCGCGCCGGGCGGCGCAGCCATCGTCGTGGCGGCGATCCTGCTGGCCGGCCTGGCCGTGGTCACGATCTGGAAAACCGACCCGGAGCGGCCGTGGCTCGGTCAGCTCGTGATGATCGGCGGAACCCTGCTGGTGCTGAGCCCGAGGTACCCCTGGTACGCCCTGCTGCTCCTGCCGTTCATCGCACTCAGCGGCCGGTGGGAATGGCTGGCGATCCCGCTCGCGTTGACCCTGCGCCTGCTGGTGCCCTCGCTCATGGTCAGCAGGGTCTCCCTCGCCGTCGCCCTGGTTCTGATCGTGGTCGTGTCAGTGCGCCGGGCGGGGCCTGGCGCGCTCGGCCGGTGGCGCGGCGCGTTCACTCGCATCAGCGGCCCGCGAACAAATGATCAGCGCACGTAGCGCAGGATGTTCACTCCGGTCAGGCCCCATTCGTCGTCGAGGCTGTAACCGAGGGCGGCGAGTTTGTCGGTGACGCTCGGGCGCCAGTCCTGTTTGTCGCTGGTCACCAACCACACGGTGTCGACCCCGTCGAACCGGTCGGTCACGGCATCCAGCGGATATCTGGTCTCCCACAGCTGCCCGGTCTGGGCGGCCGGGGTTTCCAGTTTCACGTCGATCAGACCGTCGAATGCTTCGGGGTACGAATAGGCGATCACCCGGGTGGTCGCGGCCGGATGCTGGCGCACCGGTCCGTAGATGATGGCTGCGGATTCCGTCGGTTGGGCTGCCCGCTCGCGGGCGATGAGGTCGGCGACCTCGCTCCACGACGAGTTCTGCTTGGCCTCCGGCTGTCGTTGGGCCACGAACTGGGGTGCGGCCAGGGCCACGAGCGCCACGAGCGCCACGACGATCAGCCAGCGGCGCCGCAGTGCGTTCAGGGCCACCCCCATCAGGATGGCCACGGCGGGCGCGCTGAATGTGAGATAGCGGGGGGAGTAGAGCGGCGTTGCAAAAGCGGACGCCACAACGACCCCGAGCGTGGGCACCACAAGCCACGGCAGGGCGATCGCCAGCAATGACGGGTTACGCGCCCGGCCCAGAGGCACGGGGAGGCCCGTGGCCCGGGTCCGGCGGGCAGCGAGCACCAGGGTGACGATGCCGGCGATCACCAGCGCCCACGCCGCGACGGCGAAGGGCCGGTTCAGGTAGAACCACTGGGTGACGACGACGCCGTTCCAGGTGCCCCAGCTGATCGGGGCGATCCAACTCACCTGGCCGGACTGGGCCACCACGCCGAGGGCGAAGGGAACCAGCAGTGCGGCAGCGGCAACCGACGAAAGCAGCCAGCCGACGAACGAGGCTCGAACTGCCCGATCGCGTCGACGGCCGGTCAACGTCGTCCAGAGGGCGGTGAGTCCGTGGGCGCCGACCAGGAAGGCCAGGTAGATGAATGTGAGCGCGGAGGCCACGGCGACCACGCAGTAGAGCGCCCACCACAGCACGCGGACGCGCCGGGGTGCCGGCCCGCGGCGCCAGGCCGTGAGGAAGATCAGGGTCAGCGCCACGGCGAGAGCCGCGGTGAGTGCGTATGACCGGCCTTCGGTGCCCATCCAGGTCACCCGGGGCAAGAGGCAGAAGGCGATACCAGCGAGAACGGCGGTGCCGCGGCCGGCCTTGGAGCGAACCAGGATGACCGTGAGCGCGGCCGCGACCCCGACGAAGACGGCGCTCGGTAACCTCAACGAGAACGGCGAGTAGCCCACAAGATCGAGCCAGAGATGCATCCCGGCGTAGTACAGCCCGTGCACGGCATCGATGCTCAGAAGCATCCGGCCGAGTTCGGGCCAGCTCCGCATGGTGGCAGACACGGTTGCCGCCTCGTCGAACCAGACCGACGGCTGCCACGACCAGGCCAGTGTCAACACGGTGCCGAAGAGTCC
>Ga0247816_10000501_pt1 | contig 21804 bp, 21 predicted proteins | sample UWRJL209509C1_FD_179930 | JGI IMG/M metagenome (GOLD analysis project Ga0247816, IMG submission 179930) | Plant litter microbial communities from Arlington Agricultural Research Station in Wisconsin, United States - UWRJ-L209-509C-1 | ecosystem: Environmental > Terrestrial > Plant litter >...
CAGCGCGGCTAACCTGGCGTCCTGCCAGGTTACCCACGCTCCAAAGCCTGCGTTCGGCCAGCGTGGTTTAACGGGGCGCCTAAGATCAAGATCAAAAGCAAGAGCACGTCGGCCTGAAAGCCGACCTGAGTGGTAGAAGCAAAGGCGAAAAAATTAAAAAGCCAGTGCGGTCTAATGTGGGAGCTGGCTTGCCTGCGATGCAGGCACCTCGGTCCACCTGAAAGAACTGGATCAAAAATGACCGATCGTTCCCACGCTCCGCGTGGGAATACATCCTGGGACGCTCCGCGTCCCGCTGTCGCTGCAAGGCTTGAGTACTGCGCAATGGTGACGCAGAGCGTCACGGGATGCATTCCCACGCAGAGCGTGGGAACGATCAAAAGCAGATCAGAAGCCAAAGCGAATCTTGCTGTGGAGCCTGGCTCTTCTGTGGGAGCGGGCTTGCTCGCGAATGCGGTGTGTCAGTCATGCATGTATCAACTGATCCACCGCTTTCGCGAGCAAGCCCGCTCCCACATTTGGACTGTGTTTTTTCAGGTAGATCGAGGTGAGGCCATCGCAGCAATGCGGCGACCCGACAAGCCAGCTCCCACAGAGACCCAGTTCCGACAGAAACGCCAATGCCTGCAGAGAAATCGATTCCCCGCACTTGATCTGCCGTTGATCTGCTTCTACCACTCAGGTCGGCTTTCAGGCCGCCGTGCTCTGCTTTTGATCTTGCTTGTGACTTTGATCTGAGGCGCCCCGTTAAACCACGATGGCCGCACGCAGGCAGTGCGGGCACACCGAGCATTAGCGAGGTACCGAGTGGTGGGGCACATTTGGTTACTTTTGGCTGGGCCGGCATTCCGGGCGTTTGCCAAAAGTGACCCGCCGTAAGGGCGGAACCCTAAGCAGCCGTGACCGCAGCAACGGATATGCCCCAGCCATATCACACCGGCAAGATCCCGGCCCCATAGGTTTATACTCACCCCCCTCGCAATCAACCCCTATCAAACCAATTGAGATCCTCATGAGTCTTTCCCTCTCTACGACGCCTACGCGCAAGCCGGTCGCGCCACTGGTGGCGTTTGTCTTTCTGGTGCTCGGCGCCCTGTTCCTGCAAAACACCGTCGGCTCGCATCAAGTGCTGTTGCTGGTGGTCGGCGCCGCACTGGGCTTGACGCTGTATCACGCAGCCTTCGGCTTCACTTCGGCCTGGCGCGTATTCATCACGGATCGGCGCGGCGCAGGGTTGCGCGCACAAATGGTGATGCTCGCGGTGGCGGTCCTGCTGTTTTTCCCCGCGCTGGGTGCCGGCACGCTGTTCGGTCAACCCGTGGTCGGGCTGGTAGCCCCAGCCGGAATTTCAGTGGTATTCGGTGCGTTCATTTTCGGCATCGGCATGCAACTGGGCGGCGGGTGTGCGTCAGGCACGTTGTTCACGGTGGGGGGCGGTAACGCTCGCATGCTGGTGACCTTGTTGTTCTTCATCTGCGGTTCGTTGATCGCCACTCACCACGTTGACTGGTGGTTTTCGCTGCCCGCATTCCCGGCGATTTCAATCGTCAAAAGCTTCGGCGTGGTACCGGCATTGCTGGTGAGCCTGGCGGTGTTCGGGATCATTGCGGCAGTGACCGTACGCCTGGAAAAACGTCGCCATGGCCAGCTTGAAGCCGGCGTGACCAGCGAGCACCAGGGCCTGCGCCGTTTCCTGCGCGGGCCATGGCCACTGGTATGGGGCGCGATTGGCCTGGCCTTGCTCAATTACGCCACCCTGGCGCTGGCCGGGCGGCCGTGGGGCATTACCTCGGCGTTCGCGCTGTGGGGCGCCAAGGTCGCAGGTGGGTTGGGTGTGGATGTCGGTAGCTGGGCATTCTGGCAAATGCCGGGCAATGCCAAGGCCCTGGCCGCGCCGGTGTGGGAAGACGTGACCAGCGTGATGGATATCGGCATCGTGCTCGGCGCGCTATTGGCCGCAGGCTTGGCCGGGCGTTTTGCACCCAGCCTGAAAATCCCGGCTCGCTCGCTGGTCGCGGCGGTGATCGGTGGTTTGCTGCTGGGTTACGGTTCGCGCCTGGCGTACGGCTGCAACATCGGCGCCTACTTCAGTGGCATCGCCTCGGGCAGCCTGCATGGCTGGGTGTGGCTGGTCGCAGCGTTTATCGGCAACAGCGTGGGCGTGCGTCTACGACCGTTTTTCTTCGCGGGCGAGCGGCCACAGGTGGCATTGAGCGGTTGCTGAGAACCTCACTTTGACGTCCTCGCCCCCGGGTTCTGCCAGAACGAGGGATCGGCGCTCTTGAGCCGCTCAACCGCATTGTTGATGTGGCTGAGCGCCGCATGCCGCGCACCCTCAGGGTCACGCGCGGCGATGGCCGCGTACACCGCAAAGTGTTCAACCCGTACGGTTTTGGCCAGGTCCCGGCGGCGCTCCTCGTTGGAGCGCGTGATGCGGATCGCTTCCTTGATGAATTGAGCGATAAATTCATGCAGCGACGGGTACAGCGGATTGCCCGTGGCTTTGGAAATGGAGTGATGGAACGCCAGGTCTTCCTCGACCCCATCGTGCCCCGCCTGCTCGGCTGCATCGATGGCCTTCAGCGCCTGGTGAATGGCTTCCAGTTGCACGGGCGAATGCCGCTGCGCTGCCAGGGCTGCAGCCTCCCCTTCGATACCCCGGCGCAACTCGGTAACCCGTAATACCGCCTCGATCGACCCGCCGACATCCAGGTCGATAGTGAACGCCTTGATATGCGCCCCCTCGCTGACCACCGTGCCACTGCCCTGCCGCACCTCGACCAGCCCGGCTGACTTCAAGCGCGAGATCGCCTCGCGGATCACCGTCCGGCTGACCCCGAAACGCTCCGCGAGCACCGGCTCCGTGGGCAGGCGCGCGCCTGGCAACGCTTCGCCACTGGCGATAAACGCCTTGAGGGCCGCCGTTACCTGATCGGACAGCGTGCCTTTGGCAGGCTCCTTCAGCACAGCCAGCGCATCGGCGGAACACGACGATTTATCAGATGTGGGCATAAGCATCTCTGGGCTCAAATCGGTGAACGGTACTGCATTTTAGACCCGTCGTCGTCCCTGAGTTTCGCCCCTTGAATTCGTATGACGTATTATGATAAAAAATCGCCCTGCATGTTTGTCGAACAAAAACAAAGTGACCCACTAAAAAAATAAGGATGGGTGAACACATGACCGAATCAGTGATTCAAACCGGTGCCGCCGTGCCCGCTGATCGCTTCGAGGACTTGGCATACCGCAAAGTCGCGTGGCGTATCCTGCCGCTGTTGTTGCTGTGCTACCTCGTCGCCTATCTGGATCGGGTGAACGTAGGGTTCGCCAAATTGCAGATGTCCGACGATCTGCAATTCTCCGAAGCGGTCTTCGGGCTTGGCGCCGGCATCTTCTTCATTGCGTACTTCCTCGTGGAAATTCCCAGCAACCTGATCCTGCATCGCGTCGGAGCAAGGCTGTGGATCGCGCGCATCATGATCAGCTGGGGCGTCATTTCCTCGGCGATGGCGCTGGTGAATACGCCAATGTCCTTCTACATCATGCGGTTCCTGCTGGGGCTGGCCGAGGCCGGGTTCTATCCTGGCGTGATCCTGTATTTGTCGTACTGGTTCCCCACCCATCGTCGCGGCAAAATGTATGCGCTGTTCGCCACCGCCGTGCCGCTGTCCGGGCTGATTGGTGCGCCGTTGTCGGGCTGGATCATGAGCGCCTTTGACGGCGACCACGGATTCGCCGGCTGGCAATGGCTGTTTTTCCTCGAAGGGCTGCCCTCGATAGCCGTCGGGATTCTGGTGATTTTCTGCCTCAGCGACCGCATCTCGAATGCCCGCTGGCTGACCAGCGCAGAGAAAGCCCTGCTGCAAAAACGCATCGACGCCGAAGCCGCCGGCCATCAAACCCACAGCCTGAAAGAGATGTTCCTGCAGCCACGCATCTGGCTGCTCACGGCCATCTACTTCTGCATGATCGCCGGTTTCTACACCGTGGGTTTCTGGTTACCGACACTGATTCGCCAGGCCGGCGTCAGCGATGTATTGCAAGTCGGACTGCTCACCGCCATTCCGTATGCCGCAGCGGCGCTGACCATGATCCTGGTTTCACGCAGCGCCGACCGGCTGCGCGAACGTCGTTGGCACCTGGCGCTGACCGCAGTGCTCGGCGGCATCGGCCTGTTCATCTCCGCCACCTGGAGCGACAACTTCACCCTCTCGATGATCGGCCTGACCCTTGGGTCGATGGGCGCCTTGAGCACCCTGCCACTGTTCTGGAGCCTGCCGACCGCGTTCCTCGGCGGCACCGCAGCGGCCGCCGGCATCGCCCTGATCAACTCGTGGGGCAACCTGGCGGGCTTCGTCTCGCCGTACTTGATGGGCTTCCTTAAAGACGCGACCCACAGCACCACGATCGGCATGTATGTAATGGCAAGCGCGCTGTTCCTAGGCGCCCTGCTGGTCTTCAGAATTCCCGGAAAACTCGTCAACCACTGACGTTTGGAGTAACTCATGAACATCCTCGTCACCGGTGCGGCCGGCTTCCTCGGCCGCCGCCTGATCGAAGCCCTGCTGCTGCGCGGCTCGCTCACCGACCGCGCCGGCAAGCTGTCGCCCATCACGCAAATCGTCGCCTTCGACATGGTCGCACTTGAGGGCATCAATGATCCTCGGGTCAAGGTGGTGTGTGGCGATATCGCCGAGCCTGAAGTGCTGGACAGCCTGATCGATGCAACCACTGACAGCATCTTTCATTTGGCGGCCGTGGTTTCCAGCCAGGCCGAAGCCGACTTCGAACTGGGCATGCGCATTAACTTCAGTGCGACCCGCAACCTGCTGGAACGCATTCGCCTGCTCGGTACCTGCCCAAAATGGGTGATGACTAGCTCCGTCGCAGTATTCGGCGGGCAACTGCCGGAACAGGTTCCGGATGATCACGTCTGGGCGCCGCAGAGTTCCTACGGCACGCAAAAAGCCATGAACGACCTGCTGCTCGCCGACTACAGCCGGCGCGCATTCGTCGATGGCCGTAGCCTGCGCATGCCGACCATCGTGGTGCGCCCAGGCAAACCCAATATGGCCGCTTCCAGCTTTGCCAGCGGCATCATTCGCGAACCGCTGAACGGCGAGCACAGCGTGTGCCCGGTGCCGCTCGATACTCGGTTGTGGCTGATGTCACCGGCCATCGCGATTCAAAACCTGATCCACGGCCATGAGCTATCCGGCGAGCAATTAAAGCAGGGCCGCGTGATCAACATGCCGGGCCTGTCGATTACCGTCGAACAGATGATCGATGCACTGCGCGAGACCGCAGGCGCAGAGGTTTCCGGGCGGATACGCATGGAGCGTAACCCGGCCATCGAGCGCATCGTCGGGTCGTGGCCGGGAGCATTTCGCGCTGACTACTCCCGGGATCTGGGGTTCACAGCGGATGAGCATTTCACCGATGTGATCCAGCAGTTCATGAATGAGTATCTGGCGGGGTAAGCCCCACTCAGTACCCAACGTGCTGGCGCCTGGCGGCGTGCAACACCGTCAGGCGTGAGCCAAGGTGGCTGGCTCCAAAGAAGCTCCACCCGTTGCCGGTTTGGGCAAACTGACCACCACCACTTCATCCGCAACGCTTTTCGCCCTGCTGACGATTGCGTCCCAAGTGCCGGCATCCCCACCAATCCAGAATCGCAGCCGGCCAATCGAGCGCTGCTGAATGCGCTCCACCGCGCCATGCAGCAACACCGCTTCCTTGCCCAAGGCCCCGGCGATAGCCTCCGGGCGCGGTTCCCATCCGGCGCTGCCGTTGTAGAACAAGTCCAGCGTCAGCCCCTCGCGCCCGCGTGCGTCGTCATCGTTGTGGGCATGCTCCAGTGCACCGAGCAATGAGCGGGTGACCTCGTGTTTGGGAGCGCCAAACACCTGCCACACGTCCCCGAGTTCGACCACTTGCCCTTCGTCGAGCACGGCGACGCGGTCGCAAATGTCGCGGATCACTCCCATTTCATGGGTGATCAGCACAATCGTCAGGCCCAGCCGACGGTTGATGTCGCGCAGCAGTGCCAGGATCGACTGGGTACTTTCAGGGTCCAGCGCCGAGGTTGCTTCGTCGCACAACAGGATTTCCGGTTGCAGCACCAGTGCACGGGCGATACCCACCCGCTGCTTTTGGCCGCCGGAGAGTTGCGCGGGGTACGCGTCATGACGCGACTCCAGGCCGACGAGTTTGAGCAACTCCACAACCCGCTTCTCTCGCTCCTCACGAGGAACCCCGATCAGGCGCAACGGCAACGCGATGTTCTGCGCGACGGTGCGCGAGGACATCAGGTTGAAGTGCTGGAAGATCATCGACACACGCCGGCGCAGCACGCGCAGGCGCTTGGTTTCAAACTGGCTGATGTCTTCGCCGCCAATCAGGATTTCGCCCTCGCTGGGAGACTCCAGCAGGTTGAGCATGCGCAGCAAGGAAGACTTGCCCGCACCGCTACGGCCGATAATCCCGAAAATTTCGCCTCGATTGATGTCCAGCCGGATGTCACGCAGCGCGCGAACTCCGTTGGGGTACAGCTTGCCAACTCCTTTGAGGCGGATCTTCACTTCGGGGTGTTCGGCTTCGCGTGGGTTTGCCATACAGGACGCTCTTGAAAATTGGGAAGTCATCAGGCCATTCAGCAGCGGCCTCAGAACGCCGGGTAAATGGCGCCTTGGTAGCGGGTCTTGATGAACTCGCGAGTGGCATCACTGTTCAGCGCATCGGCGACGATTTTGATCGCCTTGTCGTGTTCGTTTTCCGGACGCGTCACCAGGTATTCAGCCCAGATGTTCTTGCCGTCCTGGCCCTTCTCGATATACAGCGACTTATCCAGCGGCAACTTGGCTTCGAGCACGTAGTTACCATTCAGAGCTGCGAGGTCGACCTGGCCCAGCGAGCGCGGCAACATCGCCGATTCCAGCTCCACAATCTTCAGCTTTTTCGGGTTCTCGATGATGTCGCGAATGGTCGGCAGCGGGTCTTCCGGGGTTTCCAGCTCAGCTTTGCCCTTGAGTTTGATCAGGCCCAGTTTCTGCAGCACCAGCAGGCCGCGACCACCGTTGACCGGGTCGTTGGGAATCGCGACACGGGCGCCGTCGGCCAACTGGCTGATGTCGGTGATCTTCTGCGAGTAGGCCACAAAAGGTTCGATATGCACCGGCACAATCGGCACCAGGTGAGTGTGGCGCTCACGGTTGAAGTCGTTCAGGAACGGGCGATATTGGAAGTAGTTCGCGTCCAACTGTTTGGACACCAGTTGAGCGTTGGGCTGGATGTAATCCGAGAACACACGGATATCCAGGTTGACCCCTTCCTTGGCGACTATCGGCTTGATGAACTCAAGGATCTCGGCGTGGGGTATCGCGGTGGCGCCGATGATCAGCTTCTCCGCGGCGTGGGTCATTGAGGCGACTAACATGCTGGAGGCGATCAGGGTCGACGCTGCCCATTTGCTAAGTTTCATGCGTGTACTTCCTTTGAGTTTATTTGCGGCTGAAATGGGAAACGAGGCGATTGCCAGTGGTTTGCAGCACCTGCACAAGCACAATCAGCAGGAGCACGGTGACGATCATTACTTCGGTCTGGAAGCGCTGGTAGCCATAGCGAATGGCCAAGTCGCCAATGCCGCCACCACCGATGGCGCCGGACATGGCGGTGTAGTCGACCAGCACAATGGCGGTGACCGTCACCGCTGAAATCAACCCCAACCGCGCTTCCGGCAACAGGGTGAACCAGACAATTTGCCAGGTGCTGGCGCCCATCGACTGACCGGCTTCGATCAAGCCGCGATCCACTTCGCGCAACGCGGTTTCCACCAACCGTGCGAAGAACGCCGTGGTACCGACTACCAGCGGTGGGATCACGCCGCGAACCCCCAGCGCGGTGCCGGTGAGCAAGGTCGTCACCGGAATCAACACGATCAGCAGGATGATGAAAGGCACCGAGCGCAAAATGTTCAGGGCGAACGAGACGACGCCATACAGGTAGGGTTGCGCGAGCAGCTGGCGCTTGCCCGTGAGGAACAGCGCCACCCCCAGGGGCAGCCCGAACAGCACGGTAAACACCAGCGCACCGCCGAGCATGGACAGGGTGTCCAGGCTGGCTTCGCTGATTTGGCTCCAGTCTATGAGGTCAAACGACATACGCGGTGCTCTCCCTCAAATCCACGAGTGCAGCGGCGGATGCACGCCATTGAGGTAGAACTGCCCCACCGCGAACGGCTTCCAGCGCACCGGGTCGTGCAAGGTGTGGGTTCGGGCATCGCGCCACAGGCGGTCGAGGTTGTGCTTCTGCAAGGTCGAACGTGTGCCGCCCAGCTCGAACAGTTTATTGGCCGCGGCCAGGGCCACTTCGGTGGTCAGCACCTTGGCTTCAGCCACGGCGATCTTGGCCAGGGCAATGCTGTTCAGGTCGACTTGGGCCAGCGTCGCATCGAGCTGACGCCCGGCACGCTCAAGCAGCGCTTCGGCGGCGTGCAGGCGAATGAACAGATCACCCACCGCAGAGATAGTGAACACGTCATCACTGGCTTTATCAGCCTTGCTGTCGATCCAGGGCCGCGCCTGCTCACGCACAAACTCGACGGTCGCCTGCAAGATTCCACGGGCGATGCCAGCGTCGATGGCCGCGTGGATCAACTGGCTTTGCGGCCCAATGGCGCTGGGGTTGTCATACACCTCATGCGCCGGCAACACCCGTGACGCGGGCACGCTCACCTGGTCGATCAACACACTGCCGCTGGCGGTGGTGCGCTGACCGAAGGCCGACCAATCGTCCACTACCGTCAGGCCAGGCGCGTAGCGGTCGGCCAGCGCGACGGTGACCTTACCTTCTTCGTTGAGGGCGACAATCGGCACGATGTGCGCAAACAAGGCACCGGTCGAATAGAACTTGCGACCGTTAACCTGGTGCTGGCCATTGCCCTGGTCAACGATGCGCGTTTCGTACGCTTCTACGTCTTTGCCGTTGGCTTCGGAAAACGCATTGCCCAGCCGGTAGCCATCCAGCACCAGGCCAAACACTTCACGCTGCTGCGCTTCGCTGCCCGTTTGCCGAATCACTTCGAGTATCTCGAAACTGTTCTGGGCAATCTGCGCGGTGGAAGCATCGCCCGCCGCCAGCAGCGCAAAAACCTTGGCCACTGTGGCCTGGGAAACCTGCGCACCGCCGTAGGCTTTGGGGATGGTGATGCCCCACAAACCGCTTTGCGAATACGCCTCGACCTCGGCATAAGGCAACAGACGATGGCGATCACGCTCCCCTGCCTGGGCGGCGAACACCTTGGCCAACTCGGCGGCCACTTCCAGCGCCTCGGCATCGTCGCGAATCACCCGCGCCTTTGCGGTGGGGGGCGTCGGGCGCCACTCGGAACTGCCGGGAGGTGAAGCGGGTAAGACGCTGGATGGCGTGGAACTTGAAGCTTGGCTCATGACTTGATCTCGTCGCATAGGGATCAGCAATCTCGGTGGTTGCTGTTCCTTGAAGACAGAGCAAAGCCTATGCCAAACATTTAATTCAATATAAACAGTAAGTTACGATGCCTAACGGGACGCTTTCGGGTTCAGGAAACAGCACTTCACTGATTTGCTGTTGCTGGGGCAACAGTTGATTCAGCAGAACGGGCGTGGAGATTTTTGCAGGAATGAGCCGTATCAACCGATCGGAAGATGGCTTTCAGCCACCGCTAATTGCCATCATCCAGCCTTTCGGCTAAATTGAGATTAATTCTCAACTGCGTATCGTTACCATGTCACCCTGCACCCCTCCCCACGAAGCGCCTCAGTCCATCAGCAGCCTGTACTGCGACCACCATAGTTGGTTGGTGCGTTGGCTGCGCACGCGTTTGGGGTGTTCTCATCAAGCGGCGGACATGGCCCAGGATACCTTCGTGCGGCTGCTGCTCAGCGAACGCAAAAGTCCGGCAACTCTGCGGCTTCAGCAGCCCCGGTCCTATCTGGCGACAGTTGCCCGGCGGGTGATGGTCGACAGTTTCCGCCGCAGAGCGCTGGAGCAGGCTTACCTGGAAGCACTCGCCCTGCAACCGCAAGCCTATGCGTTGTCGCCTGAAGACAAGCTGTTGATGGTCGAGGCGCTGCACGCAGTGGATGCGATGCTCGACGGGCTGGGCCGCAAGGTGAAGCAGGCGTTTCTGCTCTCGCAATTGCAAGGCATGGCCTACAAGGAAATCGCTGAAAAACTTGGGGTGTCGGTCAGTTCGGTGACGCAGTATGTGGCCAAGGCTTCCGAGCATTGCTTGTTGTTTGCCCTGGAATCCGAGCTGTGACGGCCGACGATAAACGTCAAGCCCTGCGCGCTGCAGCGCAATGGTTGGCGCGCCGGGCAGGAGCGCCTGATGACGCTGCGCTGCACTACGCCTGGCGCCAGTGGTGCATGGAAACCCCGACCAATCACTGGGCCTGGCAGCGTGTGGAACGCCTGCAATCGCAACTGAGCAAACTGCCCGGTGGCGTGGCGTATCAGGCGCTCGATCACGCGCCGGCGGTGCTCCCGCAACTGAGCCGTCGTTCACTGCTCAAAGGTATTGTCTTGATCGGTGGGGTCAGCGGCCTTGGTTGGTCGGGCTACCGGCAAGCACCCTTGTGGTTGGCCGACCAGCGCACGGCTGTCGGCGAACAGCGCACCCTGCAATTGGCCGATGGCACCCGCCTGACGCTCAACACGTCAACCGCTGTGGATATTGAATTCAGCGCTCAATTGCGCCTGATCAAACTGCGCGCCGGGGAAATTCAGGTGCAAACCGGCAACGACGCGCGCCCCTTCGTCGTGCGCAGTGCCCAGGGCGACATGCAGGCCCTGGGGACGCGTTTTGACGTGCGTCAGCGCGACGCCAGCACCTGGTTGAGCGTATCTGAACATGCGGTGCAAATTCGCCTGGCCGATGGTCGTACCCAACGGGTCAACGCCGGGCAAGCGATGAACTTCAGTCAGCGCAATTTCGGCCCCCTGCAAGCGGCGGCCCCCGGCAGTGAACATTGGGTAGACGGCTTTTTGCTGATTGACGCCTGGCCCTTGCATCGCCTGCTGGGCGAGTTGAGCCGCTATCGCGTGGGCTATCTCGGCTGCTCGGACGAGGTGGGCAACCTCTTACTCTCCGGCGCGTTCCCGCTGGACGACATTGACATGGCGCTGGCCGCCATTGCCCGTGCACTGCCTGTTGAAACGGTCCAGCGCACCCGGTATTGGACCCGCGTCGTGAAAAGAACCTGACCGGAAAAAATAATTGACCGGGTATCTGTAGAAACGACAAACCCCGTTCGACCTACTCCTGAACTTATAAAACGCTGCCAACTATCAGGAGCTTTCATGTCCCCCCGGCAAACCCAATACACTGCTGAGCACCCCTATCGGCCGCGCAAATCGCCGCTGGCCAACGCCATGCTTTGCGCCAGCTTCGCCTTACAGTGCATGGCACTGACGCCAGTAGTCGCCAACGCCGCACAGGCGCAAGCGAGTACCGAACAGAAAAGCTTCAAGATCCCGGCGGGCCCGGTGGGGGCGGCGATTACGCGTTTTTCCGGCGAGGCCGGCGTGGTGGTGTCGTTCGACGCCAACCTGGCAGCCGGGCGCAGCACGTCCGGGTTGAATGGCGTTTACAGCATCGAACAGGGCTTCGCTGCCTTGCTCAAGGGCAGTGGCCTGCACGCACAGAAAATTGATGAAAGGACCTACCTGGTTTCCAGGCTGGAACAGAACGGCCCCATGAGCCTTGGCCCCATCAGGGTCGACGGGCAAGAAATGGGCGGCACCACGGAGGGCACGGGCTCGTACACCACCGGCGTGACCAACACCGCGACCAAACTGAACCTGTCACTGCGTGAAACCCCGCAATCGGTCAGCGTCATGACCCGCCAGCGCATCGACGACCAGAACTTGAGCAGCATCGGCTCGGTACTGGAGCAGACGCCGGGAATCAACGTGCAAAGCCCGGGCAGCGACCGGTTGTATGTGTTCTCCCGCGGCCTGGCCGTGGATAACTATCAATATGACGGGATGCCCACCACCTCGTTCGCGTTTAGCCAGGCATTGCCCCAGGCCCTGTCGGACATGGCGATCTATGACCACATCGAAGTGCTGCGCGGGGCTTCCGGTTTGCTGTCCGGCACGGGCGACCCTTCCGGGACGGTGAACCTGGTCCGCAAAAAACCCACCGCCTCGTTTCAGGGCTACGTGAGTGCCGGCCTGGGTTCCTGGGATCAGTACCGCACTGAAGTGGACGTATCCGGCCCGCTGACGCCCACCGGCAACCTGCGCGGGCGGGCGGTGGCGGCCTATCAGCAAGGCAACAGTTTTACCGATCACTTGCAGCAGGAAAAAACCATCCTCTACGGCGTGATGGAAGCCGACCTGAGCGACAGTACATTGCTGACGGTAGGGGCCGAATACCTCTACAACGACCCGCGCGGATTCTCCACCACTGGCCTGCCATTACTGGACAACAAAGGTAATCGCCTGCACACCTCACGCAGCGACAACCCCGCCAGCCGCGACAGCAGCAACCGCCAGGAATCGGTCAACGCCTTCGCCTCGATCGAGCAAAAGCTGGCCAACGACTGGTCGTTAAAAGTTTCGGCCAACTCCCTGTACGGCACCCGCGAGTACGACTCGATCATCGTCGGCACCACCACCGGTTTCGTTAACGCGCAGACCGGCAGCGGCCTGGGCTATACCGCGACCAAAGGCGACAATACCCAGGAGCAAAAAGGCCTGGATATCATGCTCTCCGGCCCCTACCAACTGCTGGGGCGCGAGCATGAGCTGGTGGTGGGTTTCAACTACCAGAGCTACGAAAACCGTCGCAACGGCTTCGGCAACTTGCTCGCCAATGGCACCAGCAATAACGGGGTCAGCGGCAAACCGGTGAATATCTACACCTGGGACAACTATGCCCCCACCGCGTCCTACAACTTCAACCGCGAAGACGACGACATCGACCAATGGCAAAACGGCGCCTACCTGGCCACTCGCCTGAAACCTGTCGATGACCTCTCGGTGATCCTCGGCGCGCGCGTCAGCAACTACCGCTACGACGCGCTGTTTCATTACCACGTGGCTAACCTCAAGGCCTACGACACCGATGACACCCTACGCGTCAACGGCAAGGTCACGCCCTATGCCGGCGTTGTCTATGACCTGACCCCCAACCACTCGGTCTATGCCAGCTACACCAGCATCTTCAAGCCGCAGCCGTACCGCAACACCGCAGGCAATCTGCTGGACCCGCGTGAAGGCGACAACTACGAAATCGGCCTCAAGAGCGACTACTACGGCGGCCGGCTGAACACCGCCATCGCGTTGTTCGAAGTCGACTTGCGCAACGATGCCATCGCCGATGGCCTGGTTGCAGGCAGCGACATACAGACGGCCTACCTGGCGAAAAAAACCAGGACCCGTGGCATCGATATGGAAGTCAGCGGCGAACTCCTGCCGGACTGGAACCTGAATGCCAGCTACAGCCATAGCGTGGTCAAGGACGCTGAAAACGAGCGTGTCAAAACCATCATTCCTGCCGACATGGTGAAAGTCTGGAGCACCTACCGCCTTCCCGGCGAACTGGATCGCCTGACCGTTGGCGGTGGCGTGAACTGGCAAAGCGCAATTCACATGACCGTGGACAACTGGCAATTGCCCGCGCCGGCCAAGGTCAAGCAAGGCGACTATGCCACGGTGAACCTGATGGCCCGTTATCAACTCACGCCTGAGTGGTCCACCACCGCCACGCTCAACAACCTGTTCGACAAGAAGTACATCAGTTCGCTGGACGAAAACTTCCGCAGCGGCTCCTACGGTGCGCCCCGCAACGTAATGCTGACGACCAAGTACATGTTTTGAGCGAAAAGCCGGTGCAGGGGCGAGAGCGCAAGGTTCTCGCCCATGGCACGTCAGAATGCTCAACACATTCCCACGCCTCAGGCCGCTGTTTCAGGTTTTAGAAACCTCTGTGGCAAGCACACTGATGTAGCCGGCGGCAAACGCCTCCGGGATCCGCTTGGGCTTGCCGGTGGAAAGCTCGACGCAGGCGAATGTGGTGATCGCACGCAATAAAATCTGAGCATCCGCCGCTCGAATCACCTGGAAGTGACGAACCAACTTGATCCGTTGCACGCTCACGATCCAGGTGGCAATCAGCAGCCGTTCACCTTGGTAGGCACTCGCCAGGTAATCCACTTCATTGCGCAGCACCGCAACGCCGCGATCCAGTCGACGGTAGTCGGCAAGTGTGATGCCCAGTTCCCAGGAGTGCGCCCAGGTGCAACGCTCCAGCCACTTCACGTAGACCGAGTGATTGGCGTGGCCCAAGGCATCGATATCCTCTTCGCCGACGTCAACCTCGAGGATGAAGGGGGCGGGATAATCCCAGGGGTTTACCACTTTTCGATCCATGGGCGCAGGTCCAGCTCGAAGGTCCAGGCGTCACGCGGTTGCGTGTGCAGGTACCAGTAGTTGTCGGCGATGTGAGTCGGATTGAGGATGCCGTCCTGATCCTTGAGCGCGTAACGCTCCGGGAACTGGGTGCGGATGAAGTCGGTGTCGATCGCACCGTCGACCACTACATGCGCGACATGAATGTTCTGCGGCGCCAGCTCCCGGGAAGCACTTTGCGCCAGGGCTCGCAGTGCGTGTTTGGCGCCGGCAAACGCGGAAAAGTTGGCCGCACCGCGCAAGGCGGCCGTGGCTCCGGTGAAGAGGATTGTGCCGCGCTGGCGGGTCACCATTCGCCTGGCCACCTCACGGGTATTGAGAAAGGCCGAGAAGCAGGCCATTTCCCAAATCTTGAAATATTTGCGCGCGGTTTCGTCAAGAATGCTGCAGGGCACGTTGGCGCCGATGTTGAACACCAGGACCTCAATCGGTCCGATCTGCGCCTCAATGCGTTCAACCAGCGCGACCACTTCTTCCTCCTTGCGCGCATCAGAGGCAAAGCCGTGGGCGACGCCGCCCTGCTCGCGAATGCTGTCGACCAGGGGCTGCAATTTGTCGGCATCGCGACGGGTGACGCAGGCGATATAACCTTCGGCGGCGAACTTTTTCGCAATGGCACCACCGGTGGAATCACCCGCGCCGATGATCAACGCTACCTTGGCTTCGGTTGGACTGAACATTGCAGCTCCTTTGGTAAACGATCGTTTTTTTATAAAACATACGCTCACCCCCAGCGACGGTCAAGGCGCTCATTACAGGGTTAGTTATTGCTCGTCGGGTTTGCGCAAATGATGCTTTTCGATGACTCGCAGGTTGGCGTCGAGGATCTCCTTTCGGGTTTCATCGCTTTCAACCATGCGTGCCAATGCAATCGCGCCGATGCACTGCGCGATCACTGCCCACGCCGCATCAGCGTCCTCGGTACGCGCACTCCAGGCCTTTTGAATGCTGGTCACACCGGCTTCCACCGCCTGGCGCACTTCAGGCCCCGACCGGGCAATTTCGGGGCCCAGGGTCGGCAGCACGCAGCCTTCATCAGGATGCAGGGCATGGGACACACTCAGGTATTTGCGCAGCCATTTGATGACGTGATCGTCGGAAGAGTTTTCGTCGCCGGCCAACATTTCCCGACTGTTCTCCACCTCCTCTTCGATCACCGCCTGGAACAACGCCTGCTTGGACGGGAAGTGGTTGTAGAACGCGCCACCCGTCATCCCCACCGCCGACATCAACGTGTCGACGCTGGTGACACTGAAGCCACCCTTTTTAGTGATCGCACGGCTGCTGCAAAGCAGCTTCAGGCGAGTCTCGTCTTTGTGTGTTTTTGAATAGCGCATAGGCCCGGACCGGCGGTTTGACAGAGCTGAAACAGTAGCATAACGTTCGTTTAGTAAACGATGGTTTTTCTATGAGAGGAGCGTTTGCATGAAGGTGGAGTTTTTCTTCGACGTGGGCAGCCCGGCGGCCTATCTGGCTTGGACGCAACTGCCAAAAATCTGCGCGAAACAAGGCGCTGAACTGGTGTATCGACCAATGTTGCTTGGCGCGGTATTTCAGGCCACCGGCAACGCCTCACCCGCCGCCGTGCCGGCCAAAGGTCGTCATTCGGCAATCGACCTGGGGCGCTTCGCCCAACGTTACGGCGTGCCTTTGGTGATGAACCCGCACTTCCCCATCAACACCTTGCAACTGATGAGGGCCGTGACCGGTGTGCAGATGCGCCAACCCGAACGGTTCGAACATTTGCTGACGACACTGTTCGACGCCCTGTGGGTTGACGCGCTGAACCTCAACGAACCTCCGCTGGTCGGTCGCACGCTGATTCGAGCAGGCTTTGCAATCGACGAGATCCTGGCCCTGACCAACGACCCGGACGTAAAGGCGCAACTCAGAACGACCACCGACGAAGCGCTTGAGCGCGGCGTATTTGGTGCTCCGACGGTCTTCGTTGGCGACCAGATGTTCTTTGGCCAGGACCGGCTGGACTTCGTGGAGGAAGCGTTGTCCTGAAGCGCCACACCGACCTTCTCACCTGCCTGAAAAAAACAATTACAACAGGAGTGAATCATGTATCAACGCGCCAGAAATCCGGCCTACCCCGCAAGCTTTCCCGAGCATATCGAACTGGATGAACAAGAAACCCTGATCACCACCCTCGAACGGTCCTTCGCCCGCCACGCCCACCGAATCGCTGCCACTTGCCTTGACGAGCAACTGAGCTACGGAGAGCTGGCGCGACGCTCAAAAAACTTCGCCATTCATCTACAGCAGTCCGGCCTGCAACGCGGTGATCGCGTGGCCCTGATGATGCCCAACAGCCTGCCCTACTTGATCGCGCTTGCCGGTGTGATCCGAGCCGGCATGGTGGTGGTCAACGTCAATCCGCTGTACACGCCCAGGGAACTGGAGCACCAACTTACAGACTCTGGTGCCCGTTGCATCGTGATTGCCGAGCCCTTTGTGAGCGTGCTGGAACAGGTTATCGAGCGCACATCGGTCGAGCAGGTGCTGACGACACCTGTCATCGGGCTGCTGGAGCAAATCGACAGCCAACACGCCCTGCCATTCGCCATGGCCCTTACAGACCAGGACGCCACAGCGCCGACGGTAGTTGCCCCGTCAGACATCGCCTTCCTGCAATACACCGGCGGCACAACCGGTGTATCCAAAGGCGCGGTGCTCACGCATCGCAGCGTCGGCGCCAGCCTGAAGATGATCCTGCTGTGGTTCACGCCTGCCGACATCAGCCATCAAATCGCAATCGTCTTGCCGTTGCCGCTGTACCACGTCTACCCGATGTCGGTCGCACTGATGTCAATTGCCTTGGGTGCGAATCTACGCCTCGTCCCCAACCCACGGGATACGGCGTCGGTGATCAAAGAGTTAAAACGCGCATCCTTCGACATGTTCATGGGCGTCAACACGCTGTTCAACAGCCTGGTGGAAGACCCCCAACTGAAAACCGTAGATTTCAGCACTACCTACGCTGTAATCGGGGCCGGCGCCTCGGTGCAACAACCGGTGGTGGAACGCTGGATAGCCGCAGGTGGTGCGCCCATCACCGAGGCTTACGGCCTGACCGAAACGTCGCCGTGCATGATGTTCAACCCTCGCGGGCGCAACGGCAGCATTGGTATTGCGATGCCCTCCACCGAACTGCGGATCGTCGACAATGAAGGCCAAGCGGTGGTTGCACCGGCCTCGGGAGAACTGCAGATCAAGGGGCCACAGTTGTTCGCGGGTTATTGGCAAAACGAGCAAGAGACACGCGCCGCCTTCACCGATGACGGCTGGTTCAAGACGGGCGATATCGTGACCCTGGCCGAGGACGGCTTCATGCACCTGGTCGACCGCAAGAAGGACATGATTCTTGTGTCGGGTTTCAACGTTTACCCAAAAGAGATCGAGGACGTGGTCGCCAGCCACCCGGACATACTTGAATGCGCCTGCATCGGTGTGCCCGACGAGCGCTCGGGTGAGGTACCGCATCTGTTTGCGGTGATGCGTACGGCGGGTATCACGGTCACGGCCGATCAGATCAAGGCGCACTGCCGCTCCGGCCTGACCGCCTACAAGGTGCCGCGCTACATCACCTTTGTCGAGGCGCTGCCGAAGTCATTGGCGGGGAAGATATTGCGCAAGGATTTGCGCACGCCGCACTGAGTTATGGATGAAGGCTACGGCGAGGGCGTGCAGTTATTATCTGCACGCCCTCTAAAAAAGCCTTACACCTGGCCCAGGTAATGCCCCAGCCGCAGTTCAAAATCCGCCCCCGCTTCGACCGCAACGCTGCGGGCCCGCAGTCCACGCTCACGCACCTCCGGCCTTTGCACCGCCTTCAGGAACGACGTCTGGCTCTCTAAAAGAGCCTCTGGCTGCGGCGGCACTGCTGCCCGGTTGACCAATCGCTTGGCCTCGGAAATCGCAAACCGGTCAAATTTGGCGATTCGGCGCGCAAAGTGATCAACAAAATCGTCCAACTCGGCATCCGGCAACGCACGGTTGATCCATCCGTAACGTTCAGCGGTTTGAGCGTCGAAATCGTCCGCTCCGATGATGATCTCCAACGCCTTTGCCCGACCGGCAAGCCTTGGGAGTCGCTCAATGGCGCCACCGCCCGGAATAACACCGGCAGCCACTTCCGGCTGCCCAAAAAAAGCCCGCTCAATGCTGGCAAATCGCAGGTCGCAGGCGAGCGCAAACTCACTGCCCGCTCCCCTCGCCCTGCCGCGCACCGAGGCAATGCTGACCACCCGCGATTGCTCAAGCCGGGTGGTCAGGTCGATCCAGGTAGGCAGGCCCGTCGGCCCGGGCGCAGTAGGCGTTTCACCCGCTCTTGAGAGGTCATAGCGGGCAAAGAAAAAGTCCGGATGCGCGCTATCAAACACCACCACAACCAGCTCGGAGGACGCTTCTATCCGTCCGACGATTTCCTGCAACTCCAGGATGGTTTCCGGGTTGACCAAATTGATCGGTGGGTTATTGAACGTCACCGTCCAGTACGCCGCAGACTGCTCAGTGATGGTGAATTGCGTCAGCTCTGACATAGGTAGCCTTCTATCTGATAGTGATGGCTCAGCGCTGTGGAGTGCGCCTGCGTTCGTTTTTTGCGACCGTCCATGTTTGCCACTGCCAGGGCTGCTTCACCTTGCTGGCCTTCACGCCGACTTACATAGTGATCACTACGAAACACTAAACGCTTTACGAAAACCCCGTCAAGGGAATTTAATAGCGATCACTATGAAACTTCAACAGGATAACCCATGAGTAAAACCGGTCGCCCACTCTCATTTGATCGAACCATCGCGTTGGACATCGCCATGGATGTGTTCTGGCGGTTTGGCTACGACGCTACGTCGATCAGTGTGCTGACGGCTGAAATGGGCATTACGGCCCCAAGCCTTTACGCCGCGTTTGGCGATAAAAAAAGTCTGTATCTGGAGGCGCTTGACCGCTATATGCATCGACCGGGGCTTGAGCTGGCCCCTCTGCTTGAGAGGACGCCGACTGCTTTTGACGCCGTGAAATACATGCTGATCGGCGCGGCCAAACAACAAACACGCGCTGACCGGCCCCGTGGATGCATGCTGATGAGCGCTCGGGTCAATACCCCTGAATCATCGCTGGATAAATGCATCATCGCGCTGCGCAACAGCATGTTGGAGATGATCGAAAAACGCATCTGCAGAGGGATTGAAGAAGGCGATGTTCCCGGTCACGCCCATGCGCACGACATGGCCAGCTTCTACATCATGGTGCTGCAAGGCATGTCGGTTAGAGCCCGCGACGGGGCCGCAGAAACGGAACTGCTGACGCTGGGAAGTTACTCGCTCCAGTGCTGGCCTGTGGCGCGAACCACTGATCAGCAGTAGAAGCATTCATTTCAGGTGCCACGCCCCAACGTCTCCTGCAGGAACGCGATGAAGCTTTGTAGCTTCGGTGTCATGTGACTATCGGGCAGGTGCACTACATGCACAGCCCATGTGGGTGCCGGCCAGTCGGAGAAAAGGCGCACGAGCCGCCCCTCCTCCAGGTCCTCCTTGAGCATCAGCTCGGGTTGCAGGATCACACCCAGCCCCGCCAGCGCCGCCTCTCGCAGCGCCATGCCGCCGTTCACATCAAGCCGGCCGCGCACGTTGATGCGCTCGGAACCCTTGCCGTCAGGCCGCGGAAAACACCAGTCCCGCTCAGGCCCAGTGGCGAACAGGAACGCCAGGCAGTTGTGTTGCGCCAAATCGGCGGGCACTTGCGGATGACCGTGACGCGCCAGGTAGGCCGGCGACGCACAAGCCACACGCGGGGACGCTCGCAGCGGCCGCGCGATCAAGCCGGAATCGGGCAACTCGCCCACACGAATCGCAGCGTCGAAACCCTCTTCCGCGAGATCGGCGAAACGATCGCTGAGGGACAGTTCCACCTCTACCTCAGGGTTGCGGTCCAGGAAGCTCGCCAGCACCGGCACCAGAGCCCGCGTGCCGTAAGTGATCGGACAGCTCACCCGCAGCCGGCCGCGGGGGCTGACCTGCATCTCGCGGGCGTCGAGTTCGGCAGAGTCGACCAGCGTGAGGATTTCCAGGCACCGGGCGTGATAACGCTTGCCGAGTTCGGTCAGGCTCTGTCGCCGTGTAGTGCGATTGATCAAGCGGCCCTGGAGGCGTCGCTCAAGTTCACGCACGTGGTTACCGACCATCGTGGGGGTCATTCCGCTGCCCTCGGCGGCAGCGGCAAAGCTGCCACGCTCAACCACCCGTACAAACATCGACATGCTGGTAAAACGGTCCATTCGCAAGCCTCACTAAGGAGTGACCGAAGAATTAGCCTGTTTATCAGGCTGGCCTGATGAATGATAGTCGTAGCCTCGTTTCACTTATCACCTGTGCGGAGGCTTTCATGACCCTTTCACCAAACACAACGAATCTGCAGAACCAGCGGGTCGTCCTGCTGGGCGGCACTTCGGGTATTGGCCTTGCCGCGGCAAAGGCGGCGCTGGCCGCGGGTGCCTCAGTGGTTGTCGCCTCCTCAAGCAGCCAACGCGTGGCCCAGGCCCTGGCCGAACTCGGCAGCCGGGCTGAGGGGCACACTGTTGACCTGGGCGATGAGGCCGCAGTACGCAGCCTGTTCGAACGACTCGGCGAGTTCGACCACCTCGTCTACAGCGCGGGCGAATCGCTGCAAATCGGCGAGCTGGCCGAGACCGACGTCGGCGCAATCCGCAAGGCCTTTGACATACGCGTATTTGGCGCCATCACCGCGGTGAAACATGCGTCGCCGCACCTTCGACCCGGCGGTTCGGTGGTGCTGACCGGCGGCGTCGCCAGCCTGCGACCGCAGAAAGGCTGGACCGCAGGGGCCAGCATTTGTGGCGCCATGGAAGCCTTGACACGCGCGCTGGCGGTGGAACTGGCACCGGTCCGTGTCAATTTGGTGAGCCCTGGTTTTGTTCGTACGCCGCTGTGGGCCGGGATACCCGAGGCTCAGCGCGAGGCCATGTATGCCGCCAGAGGCGCGGCACTCCCGGTGGGCCGCGTAGGAGAACCGGAGGACGTTGCGCAGACTTATCTCTACCTGATGACTAACCGCTTTTCCACAGGCCAGAGCATCGTGGTGGACGGGGGCGCCGTAGTGGTCTGACACCTTAGGCATGGGTATCTACACATTTTGAGTTGCTGATGCCTATTGAGTACATATCCGTTGCTGCGGTCAGGGCTTCTGTTGGTTCCGCCCTTACGGCGGCTCACTTTTGATAGAGCGCAAAAGTAAGCAAAACGCTCTTGCCCGGTATGACTCACCCACATGGGTTACATATCAGTTCACGCACATAGGTAACAGTTATTAACTGGCAGGGTC
>Ga0247816_10000502_pt1 | contig 21792 bp, 18 predicted proteins | sample UWRJL209509C1_FD_179930 | JGI IMG/M metagenome (GOLD analysis project Ga0247816, IMG submission 179930) | Plant litter microbial communities from Arlington Agricultural Research Station in Wisconsin, United States - UWRJ-L209-509C-1 | ecosystem: Environmental > Terrestrial > Plant litter >...
TGCTGCTCTTGTCGGTATTCACCCTGTACATAGGCCTTGCCCTGCTGAACGTATTCGAACGGGTGCCCTGCAGCTGCGGAGGTGTCCTTAAGAACATGGGAATGCAGTCCCATTTGGCATTTAATCTCTTTTTTCTTCTGCTCTCCATTTGGGGCGTTCGGCTGCTTCGATCAAAGCAGGACCCTATGCCCCTTTGACCGATACCAGAAGACGTAGCAGGCACAGCCCGGACGGCTGCCCTGTCTATGCCAGGGAATGGGCCTGATGAACCCGCTGAAAACCTGCAAACCGAGTAAGCGAACTTCGTATTTTTCATTTTTAACATTTCAATTTAAAGGTTATGAAAAAGCTAAAAGTTGATTTCTTGTTTGTGGCAGCATTGCTGCTGAGTGGCGGACTGGCCATGGCAAACCATTCAGGCATGGTTGCCTCCAATGTCTACAATTCCACACCCAATGCAGCGAGCCCGACCTGGACGCCAATTCCGGCCGGTGCCACCGTCAGCTGTGACAGTGATAATACCAAGCTTTGTTCGGCCTTTCAGGATGAAGAGGGTAATATCTCTGAGCCTGTACGGGGGAGAGCTTCTTTGTAACAGCATCACAGCCGTGTCAAATCGTTGTTAAGGGTAGGCCCGCCGGAAATCCGGCGGGCTTTTTTCAGGTGCAGGGCTAAAAAAGATAAAATTGATTTACGGGTTTTGCGCCATGTCATGGGTTGCAATCTCATCAAGCGGGATTCGGAACAGATACCTTTTGTCGCCGGGTTTCAGCGTGTAAACCTGGGAGGAAAATGTTCTTTTTAAGGTCTGCGCAAACTGCGGATCCTGATTTAACCGCCTCAGATCACTCCACCGGAGCCCCCGGCCGACTAGCTGCTTTCTTCGCTCGGAGAGAATCAGGCTCAGTACCTGCTCCTGGGACCCGGCCGAATGCGGGAGAAACGCTCCTTTCACCCAGCGGGTCTGCAGCAGCTCATCGAGCAGCTGCACGGCTGCAGCCAGCTGACCGGACCGGGCCAGACATTCCACGCGGATCAGGTAAAGCTCATCGGTGCTTAGCCCCTGGAAGGGATAGATCGTGCCGGTATAGGAACCTTTGAACTGCAGCTGACCGGTAAAAAATAACTGCTTTCTCAGATCCTGGTCATCGTAGCGTGCGACCAAAGCCGAATCAGCAAAAACAGCCTGGTTGGCAAGAAACGTATTATTGGCGCGCAGGTAAAAGATCACCTCGGGATTCGGCACATTGAGCGTCACCGGAAAGGGCAGACTCGAACCCGTTTGAAGGGTATTATAGTCCAGAAGGGTCTTTTTTTCAGCCAAAGCCAGGGATGCCTGCCCGGAGGCGTTGCTGTAGTCCTGCATGGAAAGATAAATTCTGGCCAGCAGCGCACAGACGGCCACTTGGCTCGGACGCGTCAGCAGCTGCGGCGTCTGATCCAGCAGCGGCCGTGCGGCCGCAAGATCCGCAAGGATCTGCGCATAGGTCGTTTCAAGCGAAGCCCTGGGCATCAGAAGGTTGATATCTGAGGACAGCGGAAGCGGGATGCCAGCCAGCGCCGTGGCCCGGGCCTGATCGTAAGGTGCTGCAAACTGCTGGGCAAGGTTGTAAAAAGCCAGTGCCCTAAAAAACAAGGCGCTTCCTTTCAGATTTCGGTAAGCCGGACTCTGGTTTTCTTCGCTAAGGCTTTCAAGCCCTTCAAGCACGACGTTACAGGTAAAAATCTGTTTATAGGGGATATCCCAGTCGCTGAGTTGCCCGGCAATCTCATCACTCCAAAGGTAAGTACTGCGTACGGGCTGCGCCAGGTTGTTCCAGCCCGTTTCGCTTACCCGGAAATCCCCATCCGCGGCCAGTGGTAAAAAAGGAGCCACGTTCATTAGACTGTTCGCATTGTCCAGCAGCGCCTGATAGTCACTGACCGTACGCGGTACCAGAAGTGACTGCTGCGGTTTTTTGTCCAGAAATTGCTCCTGACAGCTGCAGAGCAGCACCGCAAGTACTAGAAAGATAAAGCATTTCATATCGTAACATTTAATATTAAAAATCAAGTTTCAAACCCATGCTCAGCGTGCGCGGCAAAGTGTAAAGCGCCTGCGCGTAATCCGGATCAAGCTTTCCTTTGGAGGCTTTCCATAAAATTCCGAGGTTGTCGGCATACACATAAAACTGCGCGGTTGAAAAAGGGAACGCTGAGCCCGTCTTTCTAGACCAATTATAACTCAGATTCACATCCTGAAGCCGTATATGATCCGCTTTTTTAACCAGACCCTGCGAAAGCAGGTAGAAATTATCGCGGTTACTGTCCGAGAAAGCCGGCTGGGATGGAACCTGGGTCAGCTGCTGATCGCCTGGTTTGTGCCAGCGGAGCCCGTAATCGCCATGCACGGTCAGTCCGTCGGCCAAATCCGAGTAGGAAACAGATCTGGCACGGTAGAAATAGCCCAGCCGGTAGGTCATGTTGACAGAAAGCGACAACGCTTTCCAGCTCACTGTCTGGCGAAAAGCGCCGAACACTTTCGGCCGCGCCGGGCCGTGATAGATCATCTGTGAAGGGTCGGCGGCCAGTATGGCCGCATAGTCTTTGCTGACTTCCCCGTCTACATAACCCAAAGGATCGCCACTCAAAGGATCCAGCCCTGCCCAGCGCAGACTGTACAGGGCATACAGCGGTTTTCCTTCCAAAGGATAGGTCCCTGCCCCATCCCCGTTTCCCAGGTAAAAAACAGCCAGCGTGGTTTCATCGTACTTTGTGACCTTGTCAGTAACCTGGCTCAGTAGCAGCGTACTGTACCATTTAAACTGCCGGTCAAAAATCCGCGCATGAAGTGAAAGGTCAATCCCCTGCCCTTTTGTAGCAGCATAATTGCCTGTGAAGGTCTTAATGCCTGATGAGCCCGGATAGGGCCTGACGCCGATCAGATCAATCCCTTTTTTATGATAGTATTCCAGACTGCCGCTAAGCACCCGGTTCCGGGTCTCAAAGTCGACGCCGGCATTAAATGTCTGAATCCGCTCCCACCGAAGGCTGGGATTGGGAGGATTCTGGATGGTGGCATACGTTGCCCCGGTCGCGGCATCACCCTGCGCCCCGAAGGCGGCAGTGGTGAAAGCCGAAACATTTTTGTTGCTGTTGCCACTCGAACCGTAGGTGGCCCGCAGTTTCAGATAGGGAAGCCATGCCGCGTGGTAGAAAGGTTCCTGGCTCAGGTTCCAGGCCAGGCCAGAGGAGAAAAGCGGGACCCCTTTGTCATTGGTTTTCACCCCGAAAAGATTACTCTGGTCAAGCCGGGCACTGGCTGAAAATACATAGCGTTTTTGGAAGGTGTAGGCCGCATTGGCGTAGTAAGAAAGGTAGCGGTCCGACTCCCCTGTTTTGGTATCCAGATACGGAATCCTGCTGCTATTGGAGGGGTTAACAAAATTTGGAAAAAAGGTCACGTAGTCCACCGCCTTGCCCGTAGCGTAAGCATCATCATAGCCGTATACGCGGTAGGTACTGCCATTTTTTGCCAGGTCGCGAAGTTCTGCGCCTGCGATGGCCGACACCTCGTGCCGGCCCCAGCTCTGGCTGTAATCCAGCTGGCTGCGAAGGTTATGCGATCGGTAGGCGTTTGACGCCTGATCCAGGATCCCTCCTGCCGGGATAGGACGGACCAGGGTTCCGCCCGCGCCGAGCGAAGTGAAAGAGTTGACCAGGTTACGCGCTGTAAAGGTACTCGCGCTGTAATAGTTTCTGCCCTCACTGATGCCGCGGGCGTATTGGTAGAGAACATTGGCCCGAAGCGCCTTCGAGATTCTATAGTCAGCGGTCAGATTCATGCGGTAATCAGTCAGTTTTACCTTGTTATCAGTAAGACCGATTTCCTTGATCGGATTATAGCTCCAGTCGAGCAGCCCCATACCTACCGCCCTCTGCACAAAGGAAAGGCGGTTCTGCCGGATCAGATCCAAAGGATTTCCACTGCCGTCTGCCAGTCGTGCGTAGGGGTACATAGCCGTTCCTGTGTAACCGGTCAGCGCGTTCGTATAGGTGGGCAGCCCCTGACTGTTTTGGGTGCTGGTGCTCTGTGTGAAGTAGATCCCCGCAGTCAGGTCCAGACGTCTGCCGACCGCATAGGTGTTACTGGCATTAAACGAAAAACGCTCGTAACGGTTACCGGCCTCACTGGCGCGGCTGCGGTCATAGCCTCCGGAGAGAAAATACCGGTTTTTGCTTCCGCCCCCCTGGATTCCCAGCGAATACTGCTGATTCAGGCTGGGTTGATACAGATATTTCTGATAATCGTTTCTTATATCGATCTGTTTAAAAGCATCCAGCTGCTGCTGGGCCTGCTGCGGTGTGATCGTCTTATCCCGGGCAGCAATCAGCGTCTCAACGGCCGGCGTGAAAGGGTACTGCCGGATATTTTTTTCAGCATTGCCGTAGCTTCCCGCTTCAAAGCGCAGCCGCTCGTTTTCAATGAAATCTGCGGCACTGATCTGAGACTGATAGAAAAGATCAGGACTTTGCCCGGCCGTAAAATTGGTATTGAAGCTGATTTTCGGCGCTGCATCGATAGCCCCCTTCTTGGTGGTAATGACAATTACTCCGTTTCCGGCCCTAGCCCCCCAGATCGAGGCCGCGGCAGCGTCCTTTAAAACCGTGACGCTTTCCACATCATTGGGGTTCAGCGTGCTTAGATCCCCCTCATAGGGAAAATTATCGATGACAATCAGCGGACGCGTGGAAGAATTGATCGTGCTTTGTCCGCGGATCAAGAGTCCCCGGGCTGAACCGGTTCCCCGGTTGGTGATCAGGCCCGGCACAAGATCATTGAGCCTGCTGATCACATCGGTACTGACCCTTCGGTTAAAAAGAGCATTGTTGACACTGGAAAATGAGCCCGTTGCACGCTCCCTGGGAATATTCTGGTAGCCGGTGGAGACCACCACTTCCCCTAACTGGTTGGCATCCGGTGAAAGCGCAAAGGTTAAGCCCGTTTGCAAAGGAAGATGAAGGCTGATTTCCAAGGTGCGAAACCCGATGTAAGAGATCTGAAGCTTGGCGAAAGAATCCACAAGCGCGATCTGAAACCGGCCTTTTTCATCCGTAATGACCCCCTGACTGCCCCCTTTGACCTTCACCACTGCCCCGGGCAGTGCAAGCGAGTCAGCAGCGGAAACCACACTGCCCCTCGCTATAAACTGGCCACGCGCTGTAAGAAAAAAGCCCGGTAGCAAACAGAATGCAAGAAAAAAAGTAACGTATGTTTTCATATTAAAAAGATAGAAGTGAGGATTAGTTATCACCGGAGGTCTCTGGACGCATACGGTCTTTGATCACCAAAATATCCACGCTGTCCACGGTTTCAACCAGCCTTAGATCGTAGCGTGAAAGGCCGCGGTTGACATCTTCCAGATCAGAGAATTTCACATCCAGCGTTAAATCAATTTCTCCCTGATACCCTGTGTGATCAGTGATGGGCAGCGGCGAGCTGTTCATATAAATCCCGTTCAGCCCCACCAAAAAATTTTCCATCGTCGTGCGCCGGGCCTGATAGAAAAACCCGTCATAGGACACTTTTCTTTGCTCAGACCTGCTTTTTATTTTATCAATCCCTGAGGTTCTGACCAGCGCGAGCACCTTCATTTTTCTTTTTTCGATCCCTGCTTCATACTGGGGAAACATGCGCCTGAGATCCATTTGCACCATGGAAAAACCACTGTCGGCGAGCTGCCCCGGAACGACCAGTTCATAGCAGTAGCTATGCTGCGGCATCCACTCCCTGGCCGTTTTTCCCATATGAAAAAACTGGCTGCTGTCGCGCACTTCGATCGAGACGGAGTTATCCGAGAAAAAGTGTCTGGCTCTGCCGTACGCGTAGCCGTACATCGAGCGAAGATTCTCATTGCAGTAGGTTAGCCGCCAGGACTGGCCTTCCCCGGTGGGTTTAAGAAAAGAGGTCCTGGACTGCATGCCCGGAATGTAGCCTGTCAGAACCGCATGGTAATTTACCGCTCCGAACGCGGGTAACTTCTGTTGGCCGATAAATTCTAAAAGCGGCGTGGTATGCGGATCATAGGACAGTCTGGGCTCATCTTTTTTCTCAGTCAGAAAAGCAGATGAGCTGCTTAAAACCTGCTGTATTTTAGCAGCCGTAATGTCTTCCAGCCCCGTAACGGCCCTGAGCACCCCGTCCTGATCAATCCACACGTAGTGCGGAACGCCGCTATGCGGAAACAGGGATTTTAAAAGCGTATCTCCCACCACTTCCGGCCCCTGTATACGCATGCCGTTTCGTCTGGCGAATTTCTGACGAAAAACGGAAATCTGCTCTGCGGTCTGATAGCTAACGGGCAGAAACTGCACCTTGCCGGCAAACTGTTTTTCAAGCGAGTCCATCTGCGGAATCATCATCACACAGGGCTTGCACCAGGTGGCCCAAAAATCAAGAATCAGCATCTTGCTCCTAAAATCAGACAGTTTGGCACTGTTTTTCTTAAAATGTAAAAGGTTAGCAATAACCACATCAGGCACCTTTTCACCGACCAGAGGCGGCTTCATAGTTCCCAAAATCTGCGCGTCTGCCGGTTTCCAACACCAAAGCAGAAAAAATAGAATCGTAAAATAGAATATATAGGGCAGCAGTTTGCCCGGGAAGCAAAAACGAGTGTTCATTGCAGCGTTTAGTAAGGAGTGAAACAAACAGATGGTAAGATAAACAGGCACGACCAGGCCGAAATGGGCCTAATCTATCCGTAAAGCTTACTGATAGCCAGATGAGATATTATCCGAAAAAGCTATTCAGGCTTTCGGATAATGAGTCGGAACGTGAAGTTTAGATACAGATTCATCGCTTAACAGTTTGTACTAGATAAAAAGAGATGAGTTCGAATTAAATGGCCGGAAAACAGGTAACAGACGTTAAAGTCTAATTCAGGTTATAATCCACAATGGCGGCTTTCAGTAAAAATATTTTCTACGACCTATTAGCAATATAAAACCATACGAAAGGCCGATCGCTAGGTGTAATCGGGCATTTTGTCTATATTTGTATACGGTTGCAATTTCGGTTTAAAATAAAAATCGTTCAAAAAAACCGGGTAGTGTTACACCAATAAATAGTTGTTTTTCACAATCATGAATCAAGAGCAAGACCATTTCACCGTACTTGAAAATAAGACCATAGGCAGAAACCTAGCCCTGTTCAGAAAACTTCGGGAGAAAAAAGCCTTCGAAGTTGCGGAGTATATCGGGATCGGAGAAGCTGCGTATACAAAGTATGAGCGTGGTGAAGCAAAAATTACGATTGAAATAATTCAGAAGGTGGCTGAATTACTGATGGTCGATCCTTTACAAATCCTAACTGCAAAACCAGGAAGCTTTGTGGAAAATGTGTCGAATTCTTCCATTGCAATTCAGGAAAATAGTATATTCCAAACTACAAACGATCAACAGACTCAGCTGATGATGAAACTATTCGAAAGTGTTGTAGCTATGAACGAACGGCTCATTAGTTTATTAGAAAAGAATAAGGGAATCTAATTTTCCTTCGAGCAGACTTTGGCGGCGACAGCAGATGATGAATTTTTGTGTACTACATCCCACTTCTGTCAGTCATTTACACGTTCTACCTTATGCAGTCTTCTCTAATGTCCGACTTCATTCGTATAATTTGTTTCTAATGGATTTACTGCAATGGATATTACCAATTCGTTGTTCATTAGCTTACAAACCGCCAAAATACATAGAAAACAATATGATTTACAAGGCCTTTGCCGTTACGCAATTGAATGCGAGCACGGGACGTAAACAAATGAAAGATAATTAGTAATATTACAAGGGAAATAACTCATAATCAGTAGGTGCCTGGTTCGATTCCAGGTGGGCCCACATTGAAAATCAAGGACTTAGCCTCAAAAACTAAGTCCTTTTTTATTTGGTTGCAATAATAGTTGCAATAGTTTTTAAATTGCGAAATTGCTTGCAATCGGCTGAGTCTGTCACCTTAAGAGCACTCACATTTATTGCAAGTGCCCTCAAAGTTTTGGATGTTTATCAATCAGCAAAGACAAATCCATTGATTTCGGTGTAGCGTTCAGGACATAAATCTCTTCCGAAGGCGTCGTAGTCAAAATATCTTCCCAGATTTTCAAGCGCTCCCGAAAGCATTCCAGTACCCTTAACATAGAGGATCGAAATATCTTGCCTTAATAGATTCATTATGAATTGCCACAATAAATTCATAATTTGTATTTAACTAACTTACAAAAGATCATGGGAATTAAATCGGGACCAAAAAGAATTGCTGAGTCAACAGGAAAGCCTGACAGGCGTCAACGAGATAACAAAGACACTCCTGCTAATACGCCATCACTAAAGCCGCACAAACACAAGAAAGGAGATTGACAATAAGTTAACTCAAGTAAGTGGAGAGGTGCATAGACTTTCTAAATCAATTTCTCTCTGCATTTAATACCTCCCAGCCAACTTCAGTAGCCGCTTTAGGGCTTCAACTTTGATATCAAAGTTGACGATTTGCTTTGGATGAAATACATCGTAAAGAGTTACCTGAGTCGCTCCTATTTTAGTTTTTGTACGACTATAAAATGTAATATTGAGAACTGCATCCTTGTAAATTGCTGTGGAGGCAGTATTGTTAATGCTACCTTGAATGCGATACTTTCCGCCCAGAATTGTGCGCCAATATTTTCCATTGGCACTTAAAAACTTAGATGGGTTACCATACTCATAGCTCTCGGTAGAAACGGCATTATTGTAGTATTCAACTTCGGGATTTTTATTTTGAACCGATATATCATAAGCTAAGCCTGCCACAATGATCATTGAAACTACAATTAACAATGTAGTCTTTACACCTGAGCGCCTCTTGGGCGGTTCTGAACTCAAGTAGGGCATTTGATAGAGGATTAAAGTTTCTCAATACTGTGAAATTGCGGTCACAAAGCAAAGTACGTAGTAGGGGTTAGTTTTTTATAAATCGGTTAATTTAGATATCGTTTAACAAAGCAATTCATTTATTTCTGAGCTTGTAGACAAACATATTTCTATCTATGTCTAAACCCACAGCTTGTCTGCGCATTTCATTTTCCTAAGGCTTTAAAAATTGCATCCATTAATTTCTTCTCAGTGTATGGAAGGTATTCATCGACGCTGTCATCAGAATTGGTCAGGTGGAATACACTTAATGGTTTATCAATATTTATCAAGAAAACTTCCGCATTGTCGGATGTAAATGAAATTCCATTATGATCGAAAATATTGTGAATGGTGTAATGAGTATAGTTGCCCGAAGTTGCAGCAGGGAATATCGAAAGCAACAGCCGGTTCTCTCCATCATTTGCTAAATGAAATGCCTTCGGCAAATAACCGTTTAATACATACCTGCATTCATAGTGTTCCGGATATTCTTCCGGCAGCAACCCCATTTTCTCTTCATGGTCGGGATATTTTTTATGGATTGCATTTAGTATGCTATTGTACAGGTCAAGCATCGATAAAATTCGCGTTTTCCAAGATGTTAAATACTCAAAATAAAATCATTAGTTCCCGATCTTCCAAAGGAAATCAATCATAATTTATAGAGCCAACTGAAAAATTTATTCCGTTTTTCCTGATCAAAAGTTAGTTGAGCACTGATTCCGCAAACATTGTCTGCGGAATTGGCTTGCGAAAACACAACAACTTCGTTAATCGGCAAATTTGGAAGAACTCCTGCTGAATCCGCACTGCAAATATCCGCATCTTGTATTTTTACGCGCAGACTAACAGCTTTAATCAGGTAAATCGCACAAAATTCACCCTCTCCATAAATGCCGAGGTATTTTCAAAATCATAGTATTTATTAATCAGCAACTCACATTGATATTCAATAGGCAAATACCCTCCCCATTTCGAAAAAGCTAATAAGGAGGGATTTTCCTCCAGATCCTCAGATATGTGAGTGTGTAGGTTAGGTAAGAGCCTCATTGCTTCATTTAAAACAGTCGGCAAATCCTGAGACAATTCCCGAAAAACAAAACTGCTGTCAGACTCTTCATACGTAAAGCTGAGGTTCAGCTTTCGAAGAAAGAAAGCCAATGTTCTATTCACAAGTGTTCCTTGGAATGTATACAGCTGTACGACACTGTCTTTATAAAGAACAGGCCGGTCATCTTCCAGGCACTCAATACCAAATCCTGAAAATTCTTTTCGCAGTTGCCGCAAGGCTTCGGAAGCAGTTTCTTCCATTCCAGCTGGCTCCTTTTTTGCGACCAGAACTTCTAACATTCTCTCACGAATCTTTGAATGAACAATGCCCCCATTTCCAGAAAATACCGGCTTTTTTCCATCACTTGCTGGAATGACGCTGATCTTCGAGGCTTTGTGATCAATGTCTATGATTTTCCAAATTTTCGCTGCAAGCAGTATGTTTTCATTAACCTCTAACTGAGGTGAGAACGGCATCTCCCCAATTGGCTTTTCCTGATGAAGTATTTTATAAGCTGGCTCTGTTTTAAAAACTGTGTAGAAGTCCTTGGAATTTACTATGTATTCCCCGTCGACACCAATGATCAGTTGGCCATTAATCTTTTCTAAGAGATTTGATTCCAACAACCACGCTACAATGTCTTTTAGCTCATGCTCTTCGATATCTGTGAAAGCGTGATTGCTCTGAATATTTTCCCAAAGTTTGTTAAAATCGCATTCGGAAAATTGCTTGACGTAAGCAAGTACCTGATGAAGAAGAATATCGTATGACTTCTTCGCTGGTCTTAGTGGCTCGATATATCCCTCATCAAAAAGATCCAGGCAAGCTAGTGTCTGTAACAGCGACCAAGGATTTGTCGCATAGAAGAGTAGCTTGCTTTTTTCGCCTTCACGCCGCCCGCTTCTCCCAAGCCTCTGGACTAGGGACGATATGGATTGAACCGAATCAATCTGAACGACCATATCCACTGATCCTATGTCAATCCCGAGCTCCAATGTTGATGTACAAGCTATCGCAAAAGGATATCTAACATTTGTTTTGGCGAATGTTTCAATGTACTCCCTCAGTTCTTTGTGAATTGAAGAATGATGTGAAAAATAATAAGGATGCCCTTTCACTCTATCGGACAGCTTTTTCAACTTCACCGCCACTTCCTCACATCTACTTCGACTGTTTGGGAATATAAGAACCTTATGATCCTTTGTTTCCAAATACAAATTTTTCATTAAGTCAATGGGCAGGTCTGCGCCCTCCGACAAATGATATCTAAGCTTAACATCTATTTCCTTTGCCGACTTATCCAGCAACACCTTCGTGTTCGGTACATCACCAGTCATAGCCTTGGCCTGTGCATAATCTCCGATCGTGGCCGACAACCCGACAATGATTGCCTTTCCATCATTCAGCGGTTTGAGCCGCGCAAGAATGGATTTCAATTGTATACCCCGATCAGAACCTAAAAAAGAGTGAATTTCATCAATGACAATGTAATTGACTGCGCCGAACAACTTGCGTGCGTTTTGAGGCGCGTTTGCAAGCATAGCTTCCAAAGACTCAGGCGTAATCAAAAGCACGCCACTTGGATCCTTTATGAGCTGCTCTTTCAAGCTGCGGCTTGCCTCCCCATGCCATTTTGTTACCCTTACATCCAAATATGAACAAAGATCTTCGATCCGCTGAAACTGATCATTAATCAGCGCGATTAGCGGTGAAATGTAAATTACCTTCACACCGGGTAGGCGGAAATCTACTTTGGACAGGATTGGCAAAAAAGCTGCCTCCGTCTTTCCGGAAGCGGTACGAGAAGCCAAAATAACATGCTCGTCGGACGAAAGTATTTTCTTTATCGCCGCTGCCTGAATGGGGCGCAGGTACTCCCATCGCTTGTCGCGAATGTATTTTCTTATCGGTTCAGATAGTAACTCAAACACGCCTAAAGTTCTTCAATGTCTGCAAAGATCGATTCGTCTGGTCTCTCGTCGTGAATTTCGATCTCGCCGAACAACTTCCTTTTATCTACTCCAGGGTTTTGTCTGATAATGCTGAGAATATTCAAAAAATCACGAATGACCTCGCGAGGAGTTAGGAATTCCGCCGCGCCAGGTTTGTTGTAAAGCTCTTCCATAAACTGGTGGATGTCACTGTCTGAAATGTCAAGCTCGACAGAGTAGTGAAAATCAAAGACTTCTTTTAGTTTTTTGAGTAACACAAAAATCTCGTTGTTATCAAGCGGAAGTAGTCTTATGACGGGCTGAGCAAAGTCGCGTATTTCCAGAGTCTCAAACTTGTTGGTCTCTAATCTCGACTTCAAGGCCTGATAACTAAAAAGGCCACGTCGTGGATTTTCAAGGACTTCCTTGGTTCCGGCAAAGTTTATAAACAGATTGCTAACTTTACCTTGAAAGCAATCATTGTAGATCGTAAGAATCTTCTCATAATTCTTTTCGCGCATTACTGAGGTTGAAATCTTGTACAAATTGATCGCCTCGTCCAGGTTAATCATAAATCCGGCATAGCCTATGCTTACAAACAACTTGCAGAAGTTTTTAAGCATGTCATAGAAATTGAGGTCGTTAATTATATCCCGGACACCCAAATCCTGCCTAGCTTCTGTCCTGGTTCTGTATTCGCCTTTCAGCCACTTCAACGCGTTCCGCCGTAAGCCGTCGTCCTCCTTGATAAATCCCTCATAATATTTCGTAATCACCCAGCTGAAATCAAATCCTCCGACCTCAGTAATTTCGTTGACCGTTCGGACGATATTCTGCTGAATTAGTTGACTATGCTTTTCATCGCGAATCTCGCCGAGGCTGATGTTCTGGCTCGTGGCCGTCTGCATCATAATTTGCTCGATCCATTTGTCGAGCAAGGTGGATAATGCACCTCCCTCGGGTTTTGTCTGGATCGCGATATTATCCATAATTGCTGCATATAGCGCAACTGCCTTCCCGTCGTTGGAATAGAGACGGTTGTCAGGTGTAAAGTCCGCGTTTGCAACAACGAACTTCTGTTTGAGAGCAACCGTATTCAGAAGATGAAGCATGAAGGACTTGCCGGATCCAAAATCTCCGATCCAGAATTTCACAATACTATGCCCATTCTTCACATCATCGAGCGCTTTCAAAAAAGCTTCAACTTCGTCCGATCGTCCGACGGTGATATGTTGTACACCAATCTTTGGCACAACGCCTCCAAGTAGTGAATTAATGATAGCGGTAGCCTCTTTGGGCTTTACGTTGGTAATCATGCAGCAAAAATCTTTTTATAATAATTTACATTGATTTCGAATCCATCTTCACTCTCCTCAATCAACACGTCATCAAGCAACTCCATGCATTGGTCGTTGATCCCGTCGATCAATTGATTTTTAAAAAGCCCATTCTGTTTTGCGAAAGAATCTATTGTGCCGAAGGGCACGACGAACCCCTCACTTTCGAAGAGTTGAAGACATTGGCGTTGAACAGCGGAAAGGTTTACGGCGCGTCCTTCAATGTTTGACTCGGCCGCTGTGGAGGCTGAATCGACTACTATGATCAATTCGTCATCTATTGCCAATTCAATATTATCGCTTACCAGCTCATTCTCGTCCCGCAAGTACTCGCTTAGAATACTAACTGTTCCCGCATGCTGTTTTTCAGCCAATTGAACCGCCGAAATATCAATTGCTATCGACCTTCTTTTAGGGGCATAAATACCGGAAACACCCATTAAGGCCTTTTGCAGATCTTTAGTTTTAACCAAATCATCAACAATGGACAGGAAGTTTTCAAATTCCTGCTGCTTGGAGAAAAGCTTTTTTTGAATTGTTTTATTTAGCTGCTTGTTATCAACCTGTTTAGAGTTGAGATCGTGCCAAATATAGTGCAGATAAAATCTTAGGCTCTCTGCCTTGTCCCGAGTTGCAAGAAATTTGGACGCTTCGTAGAAAACGTGTTCAACATTAGGATTTTTTGAATTTAGTTCTCCAAGGCGATAGAGTTGTAAGATTGTCTCGTTTTCGTCTGCCAGCTGATTTTTTGTAATTGCTTCAAAGTATATCTTCCATCTGCCGGTCCCTGTTTCATTTAGAGCAATCTCCGTCAAATCATCCGGCTCCCCTACGAGCTGCGAACACCTTTTGACAGCATCGTCAATGACCTCATCCAATCGTTCATCAAATAGGGATTTGATCTCAGGAGAATAAGGATAAAATTCCGCCTGTATTTTTCGTTTGTGATTCCATCGATCCCGGACAACTGACTCACATCTCTTGTAAATGACTTGATAGGCTTGCTTCTCAATAGATTCCTTATGGCTTCGGACATCATAGTCGGTCCAATAAGTCGTTTGAGATTTTTGAAAGTCCAAAGACTTCTGTGCAATCGCTTCAATCTCGCGACTTAATGTCGAAGCTTCCTTCTTTAAAAAGCTGTTGATTTTCTTTATCGACGCGATATACAACTTGACTATCTCCGTCTCGCAACCTTCAATGGAATTAAAGACATTGGCATCATTCCAAAATTTGTTCAACCAGCCGACCTCCTGTTTCGTCAAAGCAAGTTTATCCTTGTATTTTTTACCAAGCTTATATTCATCAGGATCGTAGGCTGGTGTATGTGCTGATCTATTCTCGAAATCAGAATAATAGCTATCATATGAAATTCTGATGGGCTCAGGTGTAACCTCTATGATGGACTCATCATGAAACGAATTCGTTGCGCGTTTTTGATTTGAAATCGCAGATGCTTGTACCACTGACCGTTTATATACAGAGGTGTCCTGGTTGGTAGAAGATTTGTTTATTTGCCTATTGACAGGCGGACTCACTGACCTGGACTTTGAAATGTTGTCATTCATTCCGGCCAACTTCGTAACAAGCTTGAAGAAAAGAAACAGTATTAGGCCGATAATTATTAAATATGTCATTAGTTGAAGGTTTGTTGAGCTAAGTTAGAAATAGTTGTCATAAATCTCCAGCAGTTTTTCCGAATGCATTGAGCGTGAAGCCCAACTACCGAGATGCATTTCAAATGCTCGGCTAGGCAAATCAGCCATTCAATTCAATACAAGGAAATTTGGAGTCCTCGTCAACTCATTAAAACCGTTTAATAAGTAATCTGATTTTGTAGAAGTAGGTAGCACAATAAATTTACTTCTTGGCACAAACCTAACTCAACTTCTCAAATGCTCAACACCGCCCACTTTGACACTTACGACAGCGGCTCGTTCCGCCAGTTCTGCGGACCGGCTCAGGTTCATAAAGATTTAAATACCCTTTACGGGCTCATCGTCGGCATTCAGGCTGATGGTCACATTAATGACAACGAGATTGAAATGCTCCGCGCGTGGATCAGCTCAGTTTCCAGATTGCAAGCCAAGGCTCCTTACAACAAGTTTGTCGACAAGATCAATGCCGTTATCAGCGATGGGGTTGTCACAGAGGAAGAGGCTGAGGATTTGATCTGGCTTTGCAAGAATTATCTGGATTACAACCGGAATCCATACTATGATGTGATCACATCTTCCACCCAGCAACTCGGTGGGTTTCTGGCAGGGATTTCGGCGGACCAAACAATCAACATCGAAGAGCTCACTGCCTTGGGCAATTGGACTTCCAACAATGCGCCGATGTTCAAAACCTGGCCGTTTGACACGCTGCTACCAGCCATAGAGCGCATCCAGGCCGAGCGGCAATTATCGGCGGATGATCACAGCGAGCTGCTGGCTTTCTGCCAATCTATTACATCCATCAAACCAGCAGAGGAAAAAGTTACCATTCCCGTCAAGCTACCAAAGCAGCAGGTATCGATTCTGATCCAGGAATGCACCTTTTGCTTTACTGGAGAGTCTTCGAGGTATTCGCGGAAGGAACTGGCGCAGATCGTTGAAATGTACGGCGGTATTGCCGCTGACTCGGTAACTTCAAAGCTTCACTACCTGGTAATATGCGACGTGCGAAACCCTGCCTGGGCATTTGAGATGTACGGGCGGAAGGTGGAGAAAGCCATGAATATGAAGAAGAAAGGTGCCGGGCCGGAAGTGGTTTTTGAGGAGGATTTGTTTGCGGCTCTGAATGTGTTTGGATTTTCCCATTCTTGATTTCTCTTAAAACAAAAATAACAGCCAAATCAAATTGACACAAGATCAGGACAGCCGGTCATCAAATGTAACTCAGGAGGTAGAACAGCCGGCTTCAAGGCGAAACCTATTCAGTTTTAGAGTATTAAAAAGGTTTATACGAAGATCCAGGACAAGGCTCTGGTTTTTGATGTATGTGAACGGACAACGATTAGGCAACTTTTTACCGGGTGCAGCAATTGTAATAACGTCCTTATTTGCATTTTTCATCGTACGATATTTTCCTAGCACAAGTTACGCCGCTTGGCATATGACCAGCTCCGGACAAATTGGCGATACGGTTGGAGGCCTCACGGCACCATTTATCGGAATATTAAATGCTGTTTTGTTGTGGTGGACACTCAAAGTGCAGAACAGATATTGGCGACGAAGCGACATCCGATCTGATATAGATAGAAAAATTGAGTTCATTAATTCAGTTATTGAAAAATGCGAGCTAACTACATTTAGATTTGGCTCCCGAACCGATCCAGGTAAGACCTTCAAGGGTTTAAATGCTATCTATAAAACACGCCAACTGATTGGTACATATCCGCCACACATTGGTACACAAAAGGTTGAGAGTATGCAATGGCATGTATTTCTTCGCAGGATCCAAACAATATTGAGCACGGCCAGCGCTACCTTAGATCAAATTCAAGAATTGCATCTTGAAAACGATAAAGAACAACAGCTAATGGACGACCTTATGGATCAAATTGCTGATGTTAGAGTATTTATAAGAAGTTACATCGGCTTTTACGACGCTCATGTACACAATCAAGATTTTAGCCATTACATGAATGGCCAAATGTATCATTCTCTTAAACGCAACATAGATGCGCTAGAAAGTCAATATAACGGTCTATCAGGATACGAGCCATTTGGCTGATTCAAGCAAACTCTAAACTAGAAGTCAACTTTTCAGCTTATTATCAATGTTTTCCGACCAGAATCGATGTTGGTCTTCATGACTAAGATCAAAGTACCCTTTCTCGATCCATACATCAATGTTCTCGACGACTATAAAGATTTTGGTTCCGATAGCACAATGATATTTGCCGTTTCGATAGTCCGAGAAAATACCTATTACTTTGGAACTGAATTCTGGTTCGTTCTCTTTAGCATTGTAAAACAACCACCAAATGGGGCTCCCGCTCATTCCATTTAGCTCCGGCAACTTGAATTTTGGAATATTGCGCATTATCTCTGGCGCCTTGCCTAGCAATCCGAAAGCAATATTTGCTGTGGCTTCTAAATGCAAATGTTTAAAAACAGCGTCTCGATTCTTTACCGGACCAACATGAATTGCTCCAACGTCAAATCTGATCTTCGCATCTCGGCTGCCGACTTTCATATTCATGGCAGCAGGAAAACCGGCAAAAACGTAAAGAGGAATTTCAAGCCTGTAATCGTTAGGGTCATGATCAATTAGATCTTCAATCGTCAGAAATGCTCGAAATGTTGCAAGCTCACGTGAAAAGTTTACTGTCAAAGTAATCCATCCTATGTCCACCGTCTTATTCTCTTTCAAATTTGAAATGCCACGGAGATTTCGAAATTCACGGACTGGAACAATTCCTGAGCCAAGATTTGTAAAAAGTGGTTGGTAGTCATCAATTACATGCGCTGCTGTAAGGATGAATGAAAATTGTTTGTAGTGAAAGAATACGCCACTTCCTTTCGGTTGGTATAACTTACCGTCAAATGAATATAACATTATAGGATATCGCATGAGCTGCTTAGTTGTTGCTGCAAGCCTTCTATTTATAGCTTTCTGATATTCATTTGCGAACTCACGAGGATCCTGTTCCATAACACATTGGCATCAAATTGTTACGAAAATACAAAATAAAAATTGGGCACAAGTGCGGGCAACCAACATCCTGAAAGAAAAACACAAGCTCAATGAATGAAACAAACCTGTTGTGACCTCGTGGATGCGTTTGAGCTAGGCGAAGACTGGAACAAGCAAAAAATCTCTCTCCTCGAACAAAAAGAAAAGATTGATTCCGATATTTTGGAGCAGGTTGCGGCGATTTTGAAAATCCCGGCTGAGGCGATTCGGAATTTTGATGAGGATCAGGCTATTAATATCATAACTAATACTTTCAACCACAGCCCATTTGGCAATTCCACTAATTACGGACCGGTTCACTCAATCCTATTGATAAAACTATGCAGCTTCATGATGAGAAGATTGCTTTGTATGAACGGATGTTGAAGGAGAAAAATGAGATGATGGAAAGGTTGGAGCGGTTGATTGGGAAATAAATTGAGGACACCAGACCATATCCGTCGATGTAAGTTAGCATGAAAGGGCATTCTAACGTTTTAGCGTTTGTACGGCATCGTTTATCAAGATTCACCATTGCCGTTCAAAAAATCTTTCAATAACCACTTATTTACACTCATCTTGCTGTATTGCATAAGGGTTATCAATGTACGCCACTCGTCAGTTTGTTTCTCCTCAGTTCCCCAGTCAATGAAGGAATCTCCCAGTAGCAAATTCCCTGAGTGGACGATAGCGGATCGAATTCCATAAATTTTGTTGTAAATGGGATTATATTTCTTATCAGACGACAAGAACATCCTCAAGAATTCCTTAAACTGCTGGCTAATACCCCATATTGGATTGCCGCAAGTTCCACACTTATAGGGTGATGCTTTAATAGTCTTACAGCTTTTGCACTCAAAAGCGATTTCTTTGACCCTGTCTTTAAATACGAAAGCAGAAAGCGTTTCAATACTGGAGATAAAGGAAACAAAAGACAAACTCTTCATTCTTAGTCTAAGTTCCTGTGCATTATAAATCAGAGTTGCCGACGCGTCAAAAGCATTCCTCGAATCCAAAGACAACTGATAGTAGGCGTCAAAAAGAGAGTCAGTCCAATTATTGAAGGTAATTGCCGTATGCCGCTCATCAAAATGAGGTCGAGTAAAATATTGTCCAAATGATTCATACTTAACTTCATCTACTTCTGTGTCAGAGAATTTAGTAATTCGCAATCTTTCAGACAAGTTTTTTGTTGTGTATAAGTTTAATCCCCAGTCACTTGAATATTCTCTAATGTTTTTGACAACATCATCCTCCGTCGAAACAAACCAAGAAAGCTCAGCTTTGTAAGAAAAGAACCTGTAATTTGTGAAAACTGATAGCAAGCGAATAAGTAAATGGAGCTTGTTATTCTGAGCGGTGGAGGAAGACATAAAATCTTCAAGTCCTTCAAATGTTTCATCGGTAATCTTTTGCTTCTCAGAGTCAACTGTCCAATACTCAAGAAGTATAGGAAAATGATTTACTTTCTCATTGGAAAGATCAAATTGTTTAGGGATCGGATAGACCTGAAAAATATCTTTGTATCTATAAAACCCAGTCAGGGGGCTTGTGCAATAGATAACATTGCAGTAATATGTTCTAATATCGCTTCCCAAATTTGAGTTTTGTTCAACTACTTCGCCCATTTCAAAATAAGGTTTTCCAATATATCCGCTTTGCCTAGTGATTCTCTAATACTTCCATGAAGGAACTTTTTATGATCCGAAGGCAAAGACTTTGTAGCAATTAGATAAGCTCTGAGAGTCCATTCGCTGAATCTACCCATTTCTTCTTTTAATTGGTTTATCCAAGAATAGCCTGATTTATAATTAATACTTGCAAGAAGAATTTTTCGCTTTACATCTTCATTTCCGTTCTTGAATATTTTTGCTAAGTGCCCAAAATGGTTGAGCTTTTTATTATGAACGAAAAGGTTTAACAACGATATCTGATAAAACGGATTGTCCTCTACTAATTCATCTTCCAACAAGTCGAGAATGTCTCCCCCAACAGTCTTCCAATCTGAGGAATAGTTCTCAGCACAGGAATTAATGTAAAGGCAAATGTCATTAAGCGCAGGAATTAGATCCTGAAAATTTTTAATCGAAAAGTCAACAGCATGAGGAATGCCAATTTGAGATAGACGTCTATAAATCCATCTGAGTTTTTCAAAATTCTCATCTTCTAAGTAGTCTTCGAGCAACTTTACTATATTAGAAGCATTTAGAATTTTGAGATGCTCATCTTTTATAATGGATAGACTAATTCTTGTATAAGAATTTCCTCCTGTGTACTGTTTAATTATATCGAGTATCTTATTTTCAGTTTGATAAATTGGTTCATCGATCAGCATTTCTCTTGTATGCTCAAAAAACTTATCTGCCCGCATCTTTCTCGTTTTTTGCCTTTGAAGAGTAAGGCGTTGATCTTTATCGAGTATTTCCGCGATCTGCAACACGCGTTTTCTGGCCTCTTTCTCGCTTCTGCAAAAAAAGACAATATCGTCTACGTATCGCAAATAGTCAATATCATATAAATTCAGGGTATTATCAATTGGAATTAGACTCATTTCGGCGATCAAATGGGAGCTGTGAGGTCCAATCGGAATGCCGCGTGAATTATTTTTATTTAGAAGCTTAAGAAGCTCTGAAATTCTTTTTTGGATTGCATTGGGAAACCCGCATTCAATGAGCTGATTTTCGATTGTATGCAGATATATTTGGTTGTAAAAGTCAGATATATCGCACATTACAACATATTCATATTCGTCATCAAGAACTAGCTCGCCATCATCTTCGTCGAAATATGAAACTTTCCGCTGGCAAGCTTTCCAGAAATCATTCCAAGCAGTCTTATTTGAGTACATGCTGCCATCTGTTGAAGGCTTAAAGCGATAGCTAAAAACTACATCCTCTGATTGCCTCTTATCTTCAATTAAAGATCCATACTCGTAAAGTATCGCACCTAGTACAATGCTGTCGATTGGGTGTAGTTGTGTGGCATTACGGTATGAGAGATTATCTTTTGGCACTAAAAATCTTCTCGCCTCGTGCCATCGATAGCTGGCGACATCAATATTTTCCAGCTCTTCCAACAAGTGCTGTTCAAACTCTTGAATGATAGTTAGTTCATATGGGCGGGGGAATAAATCCGTATCACTCTCCTTGATCAAGTGCTTGATCGACCATCTATACGATTCAATATCTAACTTGCTCAAATCAGTGCCTTTAAATAATATATTTAGCTATCTAAATCCCCTCCCAACAGAAAGGATCGCTGCCTCACAAATATCGATAGTTTATTATTAGAAATGAAACTGAAAGCAATTGATAACTTAGTCGCAAGGTCAAAACCTGAACCTTCGAATCAACGCACTAGATTGAATTTTACCCACCGATTAAATTAGCTATTAAATATTATAGATTTTATCTATAGAGGTCATACCTCACATGCAGCGAAAAGCGACCTTTACTCTGCGGACGACCTCGGTCTGCAATACACTTGTAGCAACAAATAGTAAGGCACTCGCGTAGTGGTTGGTGGACGCCCTGATGTGGTGTGCCTGACCACTAGCCACGAAAACCCGATCTTTGACACATGACTGACTGTACACGACTAACCATCATTCAAAATTTCTTTCCATTCTCGCTATTGATATCCCTGCTGATACTAAACGCTTGCGGTTCTCGCAAGGCTGATCTTGCAAAAGAGACGGACACAACCGTAGTTTATCAAGCAGGGTACCGGACAATTTCGTTCGTAGATCATTCCAGAGTTTACCGGGCGGGTATGGATAAAACGTAAGCAGTCGGCTGTCCCCCTGTTTCTTTCTTAGAGGTATAATATAGAGACTACTAATTGAGTTTCCAGCGATTTGGAAGAAGATCTGAGAATTTACCTT
>Ga0247816_10000504_pt1 | contig 21761 bp, 18 predicted proteins | sample UWRJL209509C1_FD_179930 | JGI IMG/M metagenome (GOLD analysis project Ga0247816, IMG submission 179930) | Plant litter microbial communities from Arlington Agricultural Research Station in Wisconsin, United States - UWRJ-L209-509C-1 | ecosystem: Environmental > Terrestrial > Plant litter >...
CTTTTCCAGTAAATATTCCTAATACATCATTAAGCACTAATACCTGTCCATCAGCACTTTTTCCAGCTCCAATACCAATTGTCGGAACGCTTAAATCTTGTGTAATTTTGTGCATTAAATCGCTGGGTATGGCTTCAAACAGCAACATTTGGCTGCCGCTTTTTTCTAATAATTTTGCATCTGCTAATAGTTTATTTGCGTCTTCTTCATTAGTTGCTTGTTGTCTAAAACTGCCTAAACTATTTATTGACTGCGGCATTAATCCTAAATGTGAGCAAACTGGTATACTTCTAGTTGTTAAATATTCTACTATATCTTTAGTCCAATTTGTCCCTTCAATTTTTATCATATTACAACCAGACTGCATTAATTTTACAGCATTGTTAAAAGCTGATTTTTCATCATCATATGTGCCAAACGGCATATCGGTAATTAAAAAACAACGTGAATTTCCACGTACAACATTTTTAGTATGATATAGCATATCTTCAAGACTAACGGGCAAAGTAGTACTATGTCCTTGAATTACATTGCCTAGTGAATCACCAATTAAAATAACATCTATACCTGCTAGATTCATTAATTGAGCAAAACTTGCATCATAACAAGTCAGCATAGATATTTTTTCTTGCCTTTTTTTCATTTGTGCTAATGTATTTATAGTAATTTTTTTCACTAGATTTTCATTAGGAATATAATTCATGTTAGCCTCGTAGTTATTTCTTTAGATAAATTATTTAAAAATGCCTCAGCTAATTTTTTAGCCTCTTGCCAATTAATTATATTTTCGATTTGTGTTGCCATACTACAGCTTCTATGACAAAATAATGACTGTCCTTTTTCTATCTTACCTAAAATTTGAAAATTTTTATCATAAGCTATAAGATCACGGTTAGCGGTATTAGTCATTTTAGTCAAACTTACTAATTCGATTTCTTCATGACATATGTGACATATATCATAGTTATTTTTAAATTCTTTCTCGCTAGGTTTTTCAAGAGTAGTCAATGAAAATAAAAATTGTGACTTATTAAGAGTCTTGCTAATTTTTGCATCTAATGCACATTTTCTATGACTAAAAATTATTTCTCCTGCCTCTATCATCTGTGCTGATTTTAAATTTGGATGACGTAAATCATAATCGACTATATCATTATTAACTAACTTACTTAAATTAGCTAAATCAATTTTTTCTTCACATATACTACAAAACTGCTCAACTAATTCAGTATGTGAAGGTTTAGAGAAAACGACGCCTCTAATTTTATTCATATTCATCCTTTAGCTAAAATGTTTCACGTGAAACATTTTAATTAACGTATTATTTTTTAACTGGCTTTCTCCAGCTGCTAATTGTAGTTTGTTTTATTCTTGATAAAGTTAATTGCTCAGTCGGTGCATTTTGTGTCAATGTAGTTCCAGCACCAATAGTTGCACCTTTTTCTATAGTCACAGGGGCAATTAATTGACAATCTGAACCTATAAATACATTATCTTCTATAGTAGTTATATGCTTATTAACACCATCATAATTACAAGTTATAACTCCTGCACCTATATTTACTTCTTTACCAATATTCGCATCTCCTATATAGCTTAAATGATTAACTTTACTATTATCAGCAATTTTCGTATTTTTTAATTCTACAAAATTTCCTACTTTTACATTATTACCTAATTCAGTCTGAGGACGCAGACGTGCATATGGTCCAATCGAGGCATTTTTAGCGATTTTTACGCTATCTAAATGACTAAAACTTTCAATAACTGTATTTTCACCAATAGTACTATCTTTAATAATACAGTAAGGTTTAAGGTGTACACCTTGTGCTAAATGAACATTACCTTCAAATATACAACCTACATCGATTAGCACATCTTGTTCTACAGTTAATGTTCCGCGTATATCAATGCGTTCATGATCAATTAAAGTTACGCCTTGCTCTAATAATTTTTTAGCTTGATGGCATTGTAAATACCTCTCTACTTCAACTAGCTGCACTTTACTATTTACCCCAAAACTTTCCCAATTGCCGCATTCTGGATGCGTACTAATTACATCTATTGCATCTTTTACTGAAGAATCAATAATATCAGTTAAATAATACTCACCCTGCGAATTAGTATTTTTTAAGCCGGCTAACCAAACCTCTAATTTAGAAGTAGGTAAAACCATTATGCCTGTATTAATCTCATTAATTTTCTTTTCATCTTCATCTGTATCTTTTTCTTCAACAATAGCTACAATTCTTCCATGTTGTCTTATAATACGCCCATAGCCTTTTGGATTATCATAAAAAGCTGTGAGTAAGCCTAAATTTTCACCTGCATTTTGGATTAAATTTTTTAAAGTACCTTCTTGAATTAATGGTACATCTCCATATAAAACTAAAGTCGGTACTTTAATATCTAAAAACGGTAAAGCCTGCATTAAAGCATGCCCAGTTCCTAATTGTTTATCTTGAATAGCCCAACAAATATTTGAATTGTTAAAGCTTTGCTTAACTTGTTCAGCGCCATGACCTACTACCACTACTAATTTTGTAGGATTTAATGCAAAAGCAGTATCAACGACATGGTGCAACATTGGCTTTTGTGCTACTTTATGTAAAACTTTTGGCAAACATGACTGCATACGTTTACCCATTCCAGCAGCTAATATTACTATATTCATAGATTTCTCTTATTCTTTATATTTTTTTAATGGTTGAAGTTAATTATTTGTATTGTTTCTATATTATCATTTTTTGCTATTTTCGGCTCACAAGGTTCATCATCAAAGGCTATATCACTATTTTCTATTTGAGATAATTGTTTAAAATCAAACAACTCGCTATCCATTAAATGTGAAGGCACTATAAACTGTAGTGCTGAAAAAAAGTTTTCAACACGCCCAGGATATTTAGACCAGCTATGCAGAAGTTTTTTCATCTCACCTCTTTGCAAATTTGGCTGACTACCGCACAAATCACATGGAATAATCGGAAAATCTTTTACTTTTGCATATTCTTCTAAATCTTTTTCATGCACATAACATAAAGGGCGTATAACAATATGTTCACCATTGTCACTACGTAATTTTGGCGGCATACCTTTAAGACGTCCTCCGTAAAATAAGTTTAATAAAACTGTTTCTAATATATCGTCACGATGATGTCCAAGAGCAATTTTAGTGGCTTTTAATTCATTAGCCACCCTATATAAAATTCCTCTACGCAAGCGTGAACACAAACCGCAAGTCGTCTTGCCTTCGGGAATAATCTGCTTTACTATAGAATAGGTATCTTGTTCTTCAATATGAAATTCTACACCTAGTTTAGTTAAGTATTCAGGTAAAATATGTTGAGGAAAATTAGGTTGTTTTTGATCTAAATTTACAGCTACTATATCAAAATGAATTGGAGCACGTGATTTTAATTTTAATAGAATATCCAGCATAGCATAACTATCTTTGCCGCCTGACATACAAACCATTACGCGATCGTTCTCTTCTATCATATTAAATTTACTAATTGCTTCGCCTACTTGACGGCATAGCCTTTTTTCTAATTTATTGTTTTCATAATCCTGCTTAATTTGCTTATTTCTCATATTTAATTTAGTTTATTTTTTGTTTAAAACGTTTAACACCAATACCCCTTGCTTTAGTATATGCCTGCTCCTTGTACATACTAACTCCAACTGCATGAATACAATCATAATTGTATAATTCATCTAAAATTTTATCACATAAAGTTTCTTGTAAATTATAATGCGTATTGTGTGTATATTTTTGAATAGTTTGTATAATCACATCATAATTAAATACATCTTTTACATTATCACTTATTGATGCAGATTGATTAAGCGGTACAAAAATATCTATATTAAATATAACACTTTGCGGCTTAATTTTTTCATGAGCTAAAAATCCAATTAACATTTCAACTTTATAATCAAGTAAAAAAAAATGACGATAATTATTAGATAAATTTTGATTAGAATAGAATAATGACATAAATGAGAGATAAAACTAAATTTTAACATACTTTATAGCAGTTAATATATCATAAACGTTAAAATTTTGTAAACGATAAATAAGATAGATTAATTTAACCTAGCTTAAATCTACTTTAATTTGCCCAAATTATATCAAAACCTGTATCTAATCCGCATGAGAATAATGAAGCTATGTTTGTTATTGGCATATTTAATTAGTTATAGTAAGAGATTAATTTGGCATCTAATAAAATTGCTGGATTATTTGGAGATTTAATAGTTAAATCTTGTACGGAAAAATTTTCTAGCGGAATATACATTATTATATAAATTAAATATTAATACCAATTATCTACTTTTACAAGTCCTGCACAATTTTGTAAAAAAGAATACTGACCGTTATGTATATTACGGCATACCCATTGCTGATTTTCAGGTTGATAATCCCATGCATAGCTTTCTGATGAACCATTTCCTATGGAATGATTTCAATTTATAACTGCTACTACTGCCACAATAGATAGGACAGATAATGCAGTTCTAGCAAATGAAAACTCTCCATTTTTTAAATCATTTTTCTTATATATTCCTCCAGCTGTTGAACAGCCTGTAAGAATATTTAGTATTAAAATTATTGGGATAATAAATTTCATATTATATTTTTCTAGTAAATTTAAAAAATAAACATAAGTATAATGTATTATTTATATGAAGTATATTAAATTAAATTTTTTATTTTAAAATTAACCCGCCAATTTCCTCAACCAATCCGCTAAATCTTTTTCATTAATTTGTTTAACTACAATTTTAATAATCATATCGCCCGCTTCTTGCGTTTCATAGGCTAAATTAATATTATTTATGGTAAGTATCCCCTCATAACAAGTAAGCTAAAACATACTAATAAATATTACAAGAAACAACCAAAATATGTATTTTTTATAGATCAATATTAATATTTTAGCACCTGACACTAGCTTACTTGTTATGAGGGGATACTTACCTTATTTATAGCTAATATAGTATCCATTGTAGCAAATGCTGTACGTTTATTTGCATCATTAAAAGCATGACCTTGTGCTATATATGAAGCATAACAAGCCGCTATATCAAAAATATCAATAATTAGTCCATAGTTTATGCGGTTAATAACTCTGTCAATGATAGCTTCAATAGATTTATCAGGTGCTTGTCCCTGCAATTCATTAGGATTAATAACATTATCATGAATTAATCTAATGGCTTCTACAGTTAATTTATCCATTATTTATCTTCCAAATATTTAAGCACTTTAGCAATCGCAGATTTTCTTTTAGCAAAAACTTCTTTAACTGTATCTAAACTAGCATCTGTAAATTCTACATTCTCAACTGTTTCAGCCCCAAACTCAGCTATTTTATACAAATCCTCAAAAAAAGTCGGATAGGTTTTGGCAATACAGGCTGGGTCATTAATCGTTATACCGTTTAAATTTTCACTAAAAGCACATAAAGCAAAACACATCGCCATACGATGATCATCATATGTATCAATCCCATCAGGCTGAAGCCATCGAAGCGGCGGATTAATAGTGATAAAATTATCTCCGCTTTGTATACTAGCTCCCAGCTTGGTTAATTCAGTATGCATCGCTTTGATTCTATCAGTTTCTTTTACTTTCCAGCTAGCTATATTAGTTAGTGTTGTTGGAGAACTAGCAAATAAGGCAAGAATAGCTAAAGTCATAGCAGCATCAGGAATTAGTAAGCAATCAATTACGCCTCCATGCAAAGTACTTTTATAAGCTGTAATACTGGTATCATTTAATAAAATATTAGCACCCATCTGTCTAGCAGCTTGAACAAAACCTACATCACCTTGAATACTATTTTTTCCTACATTTTTAATGGTTAATTCACCGCCCAATAAACCGCAGGCAATCATATATGAAGCCGAAGAAGCATCGCCTTCGATATGAAATTCTTTAGGACTATTATATATACTGTGTGCCTTAATAATAAATTGATTATTATTATCTATTACTTTTACACCAAATTGATGCATGAGTTTAATAGTTAAATCAATGTAAGGGCGGGAAATAATCTCGCCGTCAATTTCTATTAATAAATCTTTATCGCTTTTCAAGATTGGTAAAGCCATCAAAACGCTAGATAAAAATTGGCTAGAAGTATTAGCTTTCAAAATTATTTTTTTATTATTATCAATATATGCTGGGTTAATTTGAATCGGCGGATAGCCGTTATATTCTAAATATTTAATATCAGCACCAATACTTTTAAGCCCTTCAACTAAATCTTTTATCGGACGTTCATGCATTCTTTGAATACCTTTTAATATGTATTCGCCCTGCATTAAAGATAAAATGGCAGTTAAAGGACGCATAGCAGTGCCTGCATTCCCCATAAATAATTCGGCTTTTTTAACCTTAAACTTTGAAAAATCCCCATAAATTTCAATAAAATCATCATGTTTAACTATTATTACTCCAAGTATTTCCAAGGCTTTAAGCATTATATTGGTGTCATCTGAATCTAACAAACCATATAACTTTGTATTTTGATTAGAAATACTAGAAAGCAGCAAGGCTCTATTACTTATACTTTTTGAACCAGGAACACTAATACTACTATAAACTGATTTTATTGTATCTATATGCAAATTGTGCATATTTTTTAAGGATTTTATTGATAGATTATTCATTTTTTATTTTTTATTTAAAATTTATTTTTATATATAAGCAAACATAAATTAATAAAATATATATTTACACATTACTAAATATATGTTTATACTATTAAAAAAATTAAATTAATTGTAAACAATTGTTAACTGCATCTTTAAAAGATTTATTTATTACTTAATATTATGTACAATTTGTCTTACCGATTAATACCTCATACTCAAGGAATATGCCAATGAAAAATCATGCTAAATCATATAGTATTAATACTCAAGATGAAACTTTAGACAAGCATTATACATATTTCATTAAGCATAGTTTTCGGCTAATTCCAAAAAACTATTTAGGCTCTGTTAAAAATTTAGATTACAACAGTTTAGCTAATATTGCAAATTTTTATCAATATAATTTTTTGTATGCTAATTGTTTAAATATTGAAGAAACCAAAATTAGTATTCTTTCTAGAATTTGTGAAAGTTTAGAACTAGGAGAACTTAGCGGCAAAAAGCTTCAATGCTTTTATAGTAAAATAACTCATAATTTTTATGAAAAAAATATAGAAAATTTACCAATTGGTTTTATTTTTTTACTAGAAAGTGTTCCTGATGCCATGATGCTTACTGATACATGGATAAGCCTATTAGAATGTTTTGATGAAATCATAGAATTTTGGTATTCAAAAGGTCATTCATTTAGAATATTTTATAGCCGTAAACAAGAAATTATACAGCCTTTAAGCTTTAAACTTACTAAAAGAATAAATTTACCTGATATTAATTTATTTAAATAAAATATTGCATTTTTTTATAAAAAATATATAATATTATATAAATAAATAAAAAGGTATTTTATGCAACTTCATCCGATTATCCCGAGTATATTAGCAGGAGCTGGTGTAGCTCTATTAGCAGTAAGTAGTAAATCTTTCTATGATAGTACAAACTTTAAATCTAGCTTAACTAAACCTAATCAATTTGGAGCTGACGGCTATAATGTAAAAGGTATAGATATAGGTAGAGTAACTTTGGACTGCAACAACTTACCTGTCATTGAAAATTTAACAAAATGTAATTATACAAGCTGCAGCAGCCTAACCTTAGAGGAAGCAAAAAATACACATCCAGAATGTATATATACTTATGACCCTAATACTAGTTATAACGGCAATGGCGGCGGCTGTAGAATGTTAAAATGTAAACGTGACGAATATATTATTCAATCTAAAGAATTTTGTTCTAATCAGCAAGAGGTTGATGATAAAGACAAATCTCTTCTTAATGGAAATATAAATTTTGACACTTTAAAACATTTAGCTTGTGCAGGAATACAACAATCTCAAGAAACTAATGCAAAGGCTAATAGTAATGATATTTTAGCTAAATGGACTTTAGGAGCCGGGATTTGTACTATCGGATTAAGTTACATTGGAATTGGTCTTACATTAAGCAAAAGGCAAAATAATCAAGATATATTAATGCGTCCAATACAATATATTAATGCGCCCAATACAATACAATAAGATAAAAGATAAAAAGTAATTTTAAAATTACTTTTTATAGAATAAAATAAACTAAGCAAATAAAGATAAAATAGAATCACCTGCACTTATTCTTTTTAAGGCCTGTGCAACTAATTTACCCGTTGATATTTCACGAATTTTACAACAGTTTTGAGCTTCTAGACTAAGAGGAATTGTATCACATACAACAACTTCATCTAACGCAGATTCTTTAATTCTACCAGCAGCCCCGCCGGATAAAACTGCATGAGTACAATAAGCTGAAACACTTAAAGCCCCATTAGCCTTTAATACTTCAGCTGCTTTACATAAAGTTCCGCCTGTATCTATCATATCATCAATAATAACGCAGTTTCTACCAGAAACATCGCCAATAATATTCATAACTTCAGATACATTAGCTTTTGGTCTGCGTTTATCAATAATAGCTAATTCTGTATTTAACTCTTTAGCAAATGCTCTTGCCCTAACTACACCGCCTACATCAGGAGATACAATCATGAGCTTATCATCATTTTTTATGCGTAAATCATTAAGTAAAATTGGAGAACCATAAATATTATCTACAGGTATATCAAAAAAACCTTGTATTTGATCCGCATGTAAATCCATAGTTAAAATTCGATTAGCCCCTGCTACTTGCAGCATATTAGCTACTACCCTAGCAGAAATTGCTACACGTGCTGATCTTGGTCTTCTATCTTGCCTTGCATAACCAAAATATGGTATAGCGGCAGTGATAGTACCAGCAGATGCCCGTTTTAATGCATCTATCATAATCATTAGTTCCATCAAATTATCATTTGTTGGAGCACAAGTCGGCTGAAGAATTACTACATGTTTGCTACGAACATTTTCTTGAATTTCAACGTGAATTTCACCATCTGAAAATTTACTAACAAGCGCTTTACCTAACGGTATTCCTAAATTATCTACAACAGATTGGGCTAATTTAGGATTAGCATTGCCTGTAAAAATCATTAAGCTTTCGCTACTCATGCTTTATTGGCCTTTTTGCTTTGAATTGATCTAGAAGATTTGGCAGGGAAAGAAGGATTCGAACCTTCGCATGCCGGAATCAAAATCCGGTGCCTTAACCAGCTTGGCGACTTCCCTAACATTTAGGAAATAATTATCGCACTTTTGAAAAAAAGTGTCAAGTATTTATACTAATTTTTTCATTATAAATAAACTGTTATACTTTGATATATTTTCAAAGTATTTATTCAAAGAATTCATAAAATTATAAGGATACTTCATGGTTCAAAAAGTTAATAGTTTTTCTACTGTTATAGCTAATAATTCATCTTTACAAAATTTTCAAACAGGTGCAAAAAATACTAGTATAGTCCTGCTTACGCAAGGAATAATAGGAATAGCTATGCCCAGTTTTTCAGCTGGTGAAAATATTGATATAAATAAACCTAAAATTAGTTTATGCAGTAATAGAGTAAGTATAGATAACAATAATAATATAAAAACAGGCAGTAAAATACTTGATGTTATTTTAACTGATTTAATGACAGCAGGAAAATTAACCCCTACAGACTTAAAAGAGTTAATTGGTGAAGAAATTAGCTTATCTTTTTATCAAGAAGATTTGCAAAAATTAGCAATATTTCAAAATTTATTTTATAGAGGCGGTACTGAAGAAGAAAGCGATATCATTAAAGCAGAATTAGATAAAAATCTGGATAATCCTAATAATTTAGGTTCGCAGTTAGAAAATATTCAGCTTAATCTTAAATCAAAGGATAGTGAAGTACAAAAGCTTAATACTCAATTGTATGCAAAGATTATGGATAATCCATTAATAGCTAATCTTGCTGCATTTAATGCCATAACTAATGGGAAAATTGCCCCACAACATAAAGACTTATTAAATAATATAAGTGTTTTAGTTAATTGTAATTCAGTGCAATTAAAAAAAATTATTTTAGAGCACTTAAACCAAGTTCAATTTAATAATTTAACAAAACAAGGAATTTTAGCTCAAACTAATGATGTAGAAGGTAAAGCAACTAGAACGCTCACACCGCAAATTGCAATTGGCACAGTAGCTATTTTAACATTAACTCTTGTGCTAAGTTTTGGCTTAGAGGGTATCCCTAACACAAAATATAACCCTCAAAACTCTATAGCCGAAAGAATGGCTAACGCTAATGATTTTATCAATAAACATATATCTTATGATCATGGCGCTTTAACATCTGATAATTTTGCAGCATCTATGGCTGTGAGTCTTTATCAAATTGGTACAGGCTTTTTAACAGAATTTGCAGAAGCATTTGTTTTAATTCCATTGACCAAGTATTTAACCGTAAAATCTGCAAAAGCTATGGTTAATTTAATTAATTGGGTAGAAAATTTAAAACATAGCGGTATCGCAGGATCTTTAGCCGGCTTAGCTTTTTATACCTTTGCCTCTATTGTTATGACCGATGAAAAAAGTATAGGCGGTAAACACGCTAAAAATACATTAGTGTATTTTTCAATGTTAGCTTTTGGCTTTTTCGCTGGGATTGTTTTATATTTAGATAAGCATTCACAGAAAAAAGAATTTGCTCAAGAAATAGTAAAGAATTCTAGTGATAATAAAATAATTGATTTTCCAAAAAATAGACAAGAAATGGATAATTCATTTGATACAGCTTCTCATTTCAATGCGTCTAATAAAGCCGTAAGTTCATCTCCTTTTAATTTAGTACTTTTAAGTCTTGGAGTATTTGGCGCTCATCTTGGACATATTTCTAGAACAGCCATGTTAATATTAGTAATATTAGTAGAAGGTCCTATAGAAGCTATGTCTTTAGTAACTAATTTTTTAGAAAATGCATTAGCTGGAAATATTGATAAAAAGTCTTTTAAACAACTCAAAGCATTTTTGATTAGTGATGAGGCTAAAAATATGACTAAGGAGGAAGTAGCACAAAGAGCTTATGAGATTTTAAATGGTATAAAAATTGAGATTAATAATTTAATTCCGTCTACATTAAAGTCTTCTTTAAATTTAATGCAAAGAGGCGGTTCTAACTTTATGGACAGCATTGTAAAATTATTAAGTATAATGGGTAAGGGCGATGTATATAAAGGTATCGATCTTAATGATTTAGAAAATAGATCTAATGAGATGAATATTGAGCTTATAGAAATTGCAAAAAATGTAAATCAAGAGTTAGATAACAATCCCGAATTAAAAACATCTTTCAACAAGTATATAGTTAATCAAGGCGGAGTATTAGTCGAAAGAACTAATGAAGAAGAAGAGGATGAAATAAAAACTATAGGGCAGACGGGAAGAGCATGGACATTAAAAGAAGGGCAAGAAGAAAATAAAAGTTAAAGTCAAAAGTTGAAGTTATCTTAAGTAAATTATATTTAAGTTATAAATTTTAATGTGTAAAAAGAGTAATTTTGATATTACTCTTTTTATTTTTTTAAGCAGCTAAATTAACATTAACTTCTTTAATTAGTCTAGCAACTGTTTGCGAAATCTGCGCACCTTTTTTAACCCAAGCATTAATAGCATCTGGATTTTTAATTTCAATTTTTTGCTGCGAGCCTGCTGGTGTTGGATTATAAAAACCTAATACTTCTAAATTTCCCCCATCACGACGATTACGCTTATCTGTAGCCACTATAAAATAAAATGGGCGTTTCTTGTTACCGCCGCGTTTTAAACGAATTACAACCATGGTTATTCCTTATTGTTTAAATTATACACATACTCTTCATCTAATCGCACACACCACGATTGTTTTATATTAATAATATAAAAAGAACGTATGCTAAGTTTTCAAATTAGTAAAGTATTATTATACTTGAATTCTAATTTTTTTGTAATAGTTATTAAAATGAATCAGATATTTATTATTAATAATAAATTAAAGTCAGTATCCCCTCTTATAATAAGTAAGCTATTGTCAGGTGCTAAAATATTAATATTACTCATATAAAGAATATATATTTGGTTATTTTTTGTACTATTTATTAGTATGTTTTAGCTTACTTATTATAAGAGGGGATACTTACCTTAATTAATCTTCTTCGAAAAATGAACGTAGTCTATCAGCTCTTGAATGATGCTGTAGTTTTTTAAGTCCTTTAGCTTCAATTTGACGTATACGTTCACGTGTAACATTAAATTGGCGGCCAACTTCTTCTAATGTATGATCCATCGACATATCAATGCCTAAGCGAGTTTTTAAAACTTTTGCTTCCCTTTGCGGAATAGACTGCAGTACACTATTTACTACTTTTCTAAGTTCTGATAAAGTAGCCGAATCCATTGGGCTTACTGTATGTGTATCTTCGATAAAATCGCCTAAATGAGAATCTTCATCATCGCCTATTGGTGTTTCTGTTGAAACAGGCTCTTTTGAGATTTTCATTATTTTGCGTACTTTATCTTCTGGGATTCCCATACGGATAGCCAACATAGTAGCATCTGGCTCAATACCTGTTTCTTGTAAAATCTGTCTAGACATACGATTCATTTTATTAATCGTTTCTATCATATGTACAGGAATACGTATTGTACGTGCTTGGTCAGCTATTGAACGTGTTATAGCTTGTCTTATCCACCAAGTAGCATACGTAGAAAATTTATATCCTCTACGATATTCAAACTTATCTACTGATTTCATTAAACCAATATTACCCTCTTGAATTAAATCTAAAAATTGTAATCCGCGATTAGTATATTTTTTAGCTATAGAAATTACTAAACGTAAATTTGCTTCTATCATTTCACGTTTAGCTTTTCTAGCATGCCTTTCACCTTCAGTCATTTTTCTGTTAATTTCTTTTAAAGTACTTAACGGAACCATAACATAAGATTGTAAGGCCAGCAGCTTGTTTTGTAGCTCATGAATTGCAGGTGCTTGTCTTACAACATGTGCAGCAAATGGCTTTGTATTCTTTTCAAATTGGTTAATCCAATCTAAATTAGTTTCATTACCAACAAAAGTTTTAATAAAAATTTCTCTAGGCATGCCGCATTTATCAACACACGTTTTTAAAATACTTCTTTCTTGTTTTCTTATTTCTTCTAATTGGTTTCGAATCGTATCACATAATTTTTCAACTATTTTTGCAGTAAATCTTAGTGTGAGCAACTCATCTTGTATACCAGCTTGAGCTTTCATATATGCTTTTGAACCATAGCCTTCTTTTTCTATAGCTTTAAGCATTTTTTTGTAATTTGATGAAATTATGCTAAATTTTTCTAGAGTAGCTGCCTTTAAAACATCTAATTGAGTTGAGTCTGAAGAGGTCTCACTATCATCATCTGATGAATCATCATCTACAATATTAAAATCATCTGGTTCAACAAATTCTGAATCTGTAGAAGTTAAGTCTACTAATCCGTCTACTACTTCATCAATTATAAGATCGCCTGTTTTAATTTTATCGCCTAAAATTAAAAGCTCTTGAATAGTAATTGGGCTAGCTGAGATAGCCATCATCATTTCTTTTAAGCCGTATTCAATACGTTTGGCAATTTCAATTTCGCCTTCGCGGCTTAATAGATCTATATTACCCATTTCACGCATATATAAGCGCACAGGATCTGTAGTTCTTCCAAATTCTGAATCAACTGTTGAAAGAGCAGCTTCAGCTTCTTCTTCAGCTTCTTCTTCTGTAGCAATAGTATTAACTGTATCATTTAAAAGTAATGTTTCAACGCCAGGAGCTTGCTCGTAAACATTTATTCCAACATCATTTAAGATAGATACTAGAGAATCTAGGTGATCACTGTCGAATAATTCATCTGGGATATGGTCATTAATTTCAGCAAAGGTTAAATAACCTTTAGATTTACCTAATTTAATTAAGTCTTTTAATTTTTGCCTTCTAGTTTGCAGTTCTTCTTCGGTTGCATCTAAACTACTGCCTAAACCAAACTCTTTAAATAAAGCTCTTTCTTTTGATTTCTTATCTTTAGGTAATTTTTTAACTTTTACTACCTCTTCAACTTTTTCAACTTTTTCATTATCTAAATCGTTTAAGTTATCATAATTCTGGCTAGAAGCTTCTTTCTTAGCCGTATGTGCTTTATCAATAGTGTTTTTATTTGATTGTTTTTTTTGAGACATGGTACACAGTTCTTAAAAGTGTAATTAGTATATATTATAACACATTTTACAACAAAATGCTTACAGAAATTTTTAGTACTTGCTTTTACGCCTAATATTAATATAGGTAAGTATTCCCTTATAACACGTAAGCTAGTGTCAGGGGCTAATATATTAATATTGATCCTATAAAAAATACTTATTTTGGTTATTTTTTATAATTATTGCAAAATCTTTAATTTCTTGCGTAGATAAATTTTTATATTCTTTATTAAATTCATCTATAATATTAGTTATCGCTTGATGTGAGCCTTGTATTAAAACATTTTTTGAAGAGGACGAATTATTAAAAGCTTTACTAATATTATTTAAAGTATTAGATAATTTATATGATAATTCTTGGATAATTTCTAAATTATTATTAGTTCTAATTAATATAGCTTTTTCTATTAAAAATTGCCTTACTTGCTCATTATCGTAGTGAATATAATTACCTCTTTTAAAATCAGGTAAATTTATTATTGCAGGCAGATTTGTTAAATTATTATTAGCTCGTTGATTAACTGTTCTAGGGTGATTTAATAAAGTAGTATAATCTATAGGTCTTCTTTTCGCCGCAGATTGATTAAAATTTACTAGCATAAAATTTACCTAATTCTAATAATTGGTTTTAATAGAAAATTCTATCATATTATTATAATACTCTATAATTTTACTTTCTGAAAAATTTTTTATAATAAATTCACGTCCATTTTCACCCATTATTTGGCGTTGTTCTTGGCTTAAATTTATAAAATTTTGTATAACGTCTATTAAACTTTGACTATCTTTAGGTTTACATAAAAAGCCATTATAACCATTTTTAACCACTTCTTTGCAACCTACCCAATCTGTAGTTATTAATGGTTTTTTCATACTAGCACCTTCAAGCAAAGTTCTTGGAACTCCTTCAGAGTAAAAACTTGGCAAAACTATACAATCACATTTATTTATATCTGGTCTTACATCATTGGTTGTACCTAAATATTCAATAATACTCTCAGTATGCCATTTTTGCATTTGTTCAAGGGTAACTGCACTTGGATTATCAACATCACATGCACCTAACATACCAAAGGTAATATTATCTTTATAAATATTTTTAAAATATCTAGCTGCTTCTATGTATTGCAGGACTCCTTTATCTTTTAACATTCTGGCTATCATTAAAAAATAAAATTTAGTTTGTTTATCTGCTGTATTTGAATAAATATTGGTATTACTAGGGTAAAAATAACTAGTATTAACACCTTCGCTTAACATTAAGCTGGCTTTATTTTTATTGATTAATTTATAATCTAAAAATATCTGCATATCATCTGGATTTAAAAATAAAACCTGCTGGGGAAATTTAAAAGAAAATTTATATAATGCCTTGGCTATTTTACTGACTAAATTATCTTGTATAAAGGTATAGCCTAAACCTGTAGTAACCGCTATGCTTTTAATATTAGCTAATTTGCTGGCAATTGAGCCATAAATATTAGGTTTAATTGTATAATGAATAATTAAATCGGGCTTTATGGTTTTATATATTTTGAATAAATTTATAGTTAATTTAACATCTTGAAGCGGATTAGTACCTTTACTTTGCAAATCAATATCAATATATTGGCATCCCATAGATTTTAATTTTTCTACACTTTCATCAAAGGGTGCAATTATAGTTACTTTATATTTAGTTAATAAATTTTCTAATACGCCTTGTCTAAAGTTAAACATACTCCAAGCAGTATTGGCTACTAATGCTATATGCATATTATTTCCCCATGTATTATTGATATTGAAAAGCCTAATATATTGAGTTATTATACAGCATACAAAAAATTTAACTTAGTCATAAAATATGCTTAATACTTCTTTTTTAGATGCCTTGGCTGGTAAACCTACTTCTTACACCCCGTTATGGCTTATGCGCCAAGCTGGGCGTTATTTACCAGAATATTTAAAAACTAGACAGCTAGCCGGCAGTTTTATGGATTTGGCACAAAACCCAAGTTTAGCGACGCAGGTTACTTTACAACCCTTAGATAGATATGACTTAGATGCAGCTATTTTATTTTCAGATATTTTAACTATACCTGATGCTATGGGTTTAGGACTACATTTTATAGCAGGAGAAGGACCTAAGTTTAATTATCCATTACAATCAGAACACAGCATCAAAAATTTACGTACTGCGGATATGTCTAAACTACAATACGTATTTGACGCAGTTTCTAGTATTATTAAGGCTCTTAGAAATAATTTAACTGTGCAAAGTCAAAGACTGCCGTTAATTGGATTTAGCGGTAGTCCATTTACTTTAGCTTGTTATATGATTGAAGGTTCAGGCAGTTCAAATAATTTTGAGTATACACGTTCAATTATGTATTCTAGAAGTGATTTATTCGAGCATATTTTAGAAATTAATACCCTATCAGTCATTGAATATTTAAGCCTTCAAATTCAAGCAGGCGTAAATGCCGTAATGATTTTTGATACATGGGGAGGCTTATTATCACAAGCAAATTATATTAAATATAGTTTAAAATATATACAAAAAATTATTAAAACACTCAAAGAAAAATATCCGCATATTCCATGTATAGTTTTTACTAAAGGCGGCGGAGTTTGGTTAGAACAAATTAGTGCTATACAGCCTGATGCAATAGGAGTTGACTGGACAATTGATATTGGCAAGGCTAGAAAGATTGTACCTAATTCAATTAGTTTACAAGGTAATCTAGATCCGATTGTTTTAAGAGGAAGCCAAGAAAATATTATTATGCAGACTAAAGATATGCTGGATAGTTATTATAGTGTAAATAGAAATTTATCTAGATATATAGCTAATTTAGGGCATGGCATATCACAGCATACCAACCCTGAAAATGTAGCTATTTTTGTGGATACTTTAAAAGATTATTCTAAAACTTTAATTAAATTAAGGTAAGTATCCCCTTATAGCACGTAAGCTTAAACATTTTAATAAACATGCATTAAAAATGTCTAAATAGGTGTTTTTTATAGATTAACTGCCAAGATTTTTAGCAGTTGACTGCACCTTGCCTGCTATGAGGGAGATCCTTGCCTAAAATCAAATTAAGTAAATATCTAATAGTAAGGGCTATACTTAGCTCATCTTATATGTTAAAATGGAGGATTATTCTGGCGTCATTTGGTCGGATGTGTCACTCACATTGTCAGCCTAGCGATTGGTAGAGGCCGATCACCAAATTTGCCCATGTTTATAAAAACTGCAAGTTTTTTAACACTCACGGGGAATTCATGCAAAAACAATTATCTTATTCTTACACTGAAAAAAAACGTATCCGCAAAAGCTTTGCTCAAAGTATTGGAACTACTGAAGTACCTTACCTACTAGAAATGCAAATCAATTCTTATCGTGAATTTTTACAAGAACAAGTTCCTAGTACACAAAGAAAAGAAATGGGCTTACAAGCCGTTTTACATTCTATTTTTCCAATTGTATCAAATAATAAATTAGCTCGTATAGAGTTTATTAATTATTCATTAGTACATCCTTTATTTGATATTAAAGAATGTCAAATTCGAGGACTTAGCTTTCAATCAGGATTAAGAGCGCGTATGCGTTTAGTTTTGATGGATAGAGAAAATCCAGAAAAAATTAAAGAGGTCAAAGAACAAGAAGTGTATATGGGGGAAGTACCACTAATGACACCTGTCGGGTCATTTATTATCAATGGTACAGAACGTGTCATCGTTTCTCAATTACACCGTTCGCCTGGCGTATTTTTTGAACATGATAAAGGTAAAACTCATTCATCGGGTAAATTATTATTCTCAGCCCGCATTATACCTTACCGTGGTTCTTGGTTAGATTTTGAGTTTGATGCTAAAGATTTATTATATTTTAGAGTTGATAGACGCCGTAAAATGTATATTAGCACTTTATTAAAAGCCTTAGGTTATAACAATGAAGAAATTTTAGCTACATTCTATCAATTTGATAAAATTAGTCTGTTAAAAGATACTGCTAAAGTTGAGTTTGTAGCAGAACGCTGGAGAGGTGAAGTTGCTAGATTTGATATTTACAATAAAGACGGTGAAGTTGTAATCGGCAAAGATAAACGTATTAATTCAAAACATGTTAGAGATTTATCAGAGTCAGGCACTACTCAAATACTAGTTCCAGATGATTTTTTACTGGGTAAAGCCTTAGCAACTAATATTATAGATAAAGATACAGGCGAAGTATTAGCTTTTGCTAATGATGAAATTACCGAAAGTATGCTTGCTAATTTTAGAGTTGCTGGGATTAAATCATTTAATGCTATATATACTAATGATTTAACTGAAGGTGCTTATATTTCTCAAACTTTGAGAAGTGATGATATTGCAGATACAAATGCTGCAAAAATGGCAATTTATCGTATGATAAGACCAGGAGAGCCGCCAACTGAAGATGCGGTTGGTATGTTATTTCATAGATTATTCTATGATGAAGACAGTTATGATTTATCACGTGTTGGACGTATGAAGATAAATACTCGTTTGGGTACAAATAACAATGAAGGCCCATTAGTTCTAACGCAGTCAGATATTATTAAAACTATAAAAACTATAGTTGATTTACGTAATGGCCGCGGTGAGGTAGATGATATTGATCATTTAGGCAATCGCCGTGTACGTTGTGTTGGTGAATTAGTAGAAAATCAATTCCGTTCAGGTTTAGTACGTGTAGAGCGTGCAATTAAAGAACGTCTTGGCATGGCAGATTCTGAAAATTTAATGCCGCATGACTTAATTAATTCTAAACCAATTTCTAGCATTATTCGTGATTTTTTTGGTTCTAGCCAATTATCACAATTTATGGATCAAACTAATCCATTATCAGAAATCACCCATAAACGCCGTGTATCAGCATTAGGCCCTGGTGGTTTAACCCGTGAAAGAGCTGGATTTGAAGTACGTGATGTACATACAACGCATTACGGCCGCGTATGCCCAATTGAAACGCCGGAAGGTCCAAATATTGGTTTAATTAACTCTCTTTCTTTATATGCACGTCTTAATGAATATGGATTTTTAGAAACCCCATATAAAAGAGTAATAGACGGCAAAGTAACTGAACAAGTAGATTATTTATCAGCGATTGAAGAAGCAAAATATATTATTGCTCAAGCTAATGCTACATTAAGTAAAGATGGAAATTTAATTGATGAATTAGTTCAAGCTCGTAAAAACGGCGATACAATGATGGTAGCTCCTGATAGAATTGACTATATGGACGTAGCTCCTAGCCAAATTGTATCTGCTGCTGCTTCATTAGTACCGTTTTTAGAACATGATGATGCGAATCGTGCGTTAATGGGTGCAAATATGCAGCGTCAAGCTGTTGCCTGTTTACGTGCTGATAAGCCTTTAGTAGGCACAGGCGTTGAACGTATTGTAGCAATTGATTCAGGCACTGTAATTATTGCAGGACGCAGCGGAGTAGTTGATTATGTTGATGGTAATCGTATAATTATCCGTGTAAATGATGATGAAAGCATAATTGGTGAAGTGGGCGTTGACATTTATAATTTAACTAAATATACACGTTCAAATCAAAATACCAATATTAACCAAACTCCTATTGTTAAAAAAGGCGATATTATCTCTAAAGGAGATGTATTAGCTGATGGAGCATCAACTGATTTAGGTGAATTAGCACTAGGTCAGAATATGTTAGTAGCCTTTATGCCTTGGAATGGTTATAACTTTGAGGATTCAATCTTAATTTCAGAACGTGTAGTTGCACAAGATAGATATACATCAATTCATATTGAAGAGTTATCAGTTTTTGCACGGGACACTAAATTAGGACCTGAGGAAATTACTAATGATATTTCCAATCTCTCAGAACACCAATTAGGCCGCCTTGACGAAAGCGGTATTATATATATTGGTGCAGAAGTAAAAGCCGGCGATGTATTAGTAGGTAAAATTACACCCAAAGGCGAAACTCAATTAACGCCTGAAGAAAAATTACTACGGGCAATTTTCGGAGAAAAAGCTAGCGATGTTAAAGATACTTCTTTAAGAGTACCAACTGGTATGTACGGTACTGTGATTGATGTTCAAGTATTTACACGTGAAGGCGCGCAGCGTGATGATAGAGCTCAATCCATTATTGATGATCAATTAAAACGCTACAGACTTGATTTAAATGATCAAATTCGTATTTTCCAAGTAGATGCATATTCACGTTTATCTAAAGTATTAGTTAATAAAGTAGCTAACGGCGGACCTAAAAAACTATCTAAAGGTTCTAAAATTACTCAAGAATATCTAGATAGTTTAGATCATGCTGATTGGTTTGATATTCGGGTTGATAGCGAAGAAATCATCAATCAAATGCAAAGTATAAAAGATACTATTGCACAAAAACGCCTTGAATTTGATGAATCCTTTGAAGAAAAACGTAAAAAATTAACCCAAGGCGATGAATTACCAGCCGGCGTTATTAAAATGGTTAAAGTCTATATTGCAGTAAAGCGTAGATTACAGCCTGGGGATAAAATGGCAGGACGCCATGGTAACAAAGGTGTTGTTTCACGTATTGTTCCTGTTGAAGATATGCCGTATATGGCTGACGGGCGTACTGTAGATATTGTATTAAACCCATTAGGTGTACCTTCACGTATGAATGTGGGTCAAATTTTAGAAACACATTTAGGCTGGGCGGCACGCGGTATTGGTGAACGCATTAACCAAATGATTGCTGAAAATGAAAAATCAACTAAGATTAAAAAATTCATTGAAGAGATTTACAATCAAACAGGCAGAATAGAAGAATTTAAAACTTTTAGTGAAAAAGATATTACTGAATTAGCCTATAACCTAAGATTAGGGATTCCATTTGCAACCCCTGTATTTGATGGTGCTAGCGAAGCTCAAATTACTAAAATGTTAAATATTGCTTATCCCGAAAAGATAGCTAAAAATCTTGAAATGACAGCTAATAAACAACAAGTAACATTATATGACGGACGCACTGGCGAAGCTTTCGATCGTTCTGTAACTGTTGGAGTTATGTATGTATTAAAACTGCATCATTTAGTAGATGATAAAATGCATGCACGTTCAACAGGACCATATTCATTAGTAACACAGCAGCCTCTAGGCGGTAAAGCACAGTTTGGCGGACAACGTGTGGGTGAGATGGAGGTATGGGCATTTGAAGGTTATGGTGCAGCGTATATTTTACAAGAAATGTTGACCGTTAAGTCTGATGACGTTAATGGACGTACTAAAATGTATGAAAATATAGTAAAAGGCGACTTTTCTATCGATGCAGGCATGCCGGAATCATTTAATGTATTGGTTAAAGAGATTCGTTCATTAGGTATTGACATTGATTTGGAGAGAAAATAATGAGGTTACAAATAATTTCTTCAAATCATCATACCTTGCCAGAAATAACTTTATCTGAAACAGACTGTATAGCTGGATGCGGCAA
>Ga0247816_10000506_pt1 | contig 21740 bp, 16 predicted proteins | sample UWRJL209509C1_FD_179930 | JGI IMG/M metagenome (GOLD analysis project Ga0247816, IMG submission 179930) | Plant litter microbial communities from Arlington Agricultural Research Station in Wisconsin, United States - UWRJ-L209-509C-1 | ecosystem: Environmental > Terrestrial > Plant litter >...
GAGCCATGGCGAGGGGCCGAGTGGTGGGGCAAGAGCGTTTTGCTTACTTTTGCGCTCTATCAAAAGTGAGCCGCCGTAAGGGCGGAACCCATACCAGCCCTGACCGCAGCAACGGATATGCACTAATACCCAAACACCGACTTGGTCTCCAGATACTCCTCAAACCCAAACACCCCCCATTCCCGGCCATTCCCGGACTGCTTGTAACCACCAAACGGCGCCCCGTTATCGGCCTTGCACCCATTGAGGTGAACCATCCCCGTTCGCAATCTCCGAGCAACGGCCCGAGCGCGGTCCAGGTTCGACGAGGTGACATACCCCGAAAGCCCATACACGCTGTCATTGGCAATCTGTACCGCCTGGTCCTCACTGTCATAGGGAATAATCGCCAATACCGGCCCAAACACTTCCTCTCGGGCGATCACGCCGTCGGGATCGACATCGGCAAAGATCGTCGGTTTGACATAGAACCCACACGCAATGCCATCCGGGCGCCCTGTCCCACCGGCTACCAGCGAGGTGCCTTCCGCCAGCGCCTGAGCGATCAACTGCTGGACCCGCTTGAACTGCATGGCATTCGCCACCGGCCCTATGGCGGTAGCAGGCTGGCTGTCATCGAAACACACCTGCGCCGCCACTTCGCGAGCGATCTCAACCACTTGGGCATGCAACGCCCGTGGCACCAACATCCGCGTCGGCGCATTGCACGACTGCCCGCTATTGCGCATGCAACCCAGCACACCATGACGCACGGCACTCGGCAGGTCGGCGTCGTCCAGCAGGATATTCGCCGATTTGCCACCCAGTTCCTGGGAGACACGCTTGACCGTATCCGCCGCCGCCTTGGCCACCGCGATACCCGCCTGGGTGGAGCCGGTGAACGAGATCATGTCGATATCGGCATGCCGCGACATTGCCGCCCCCACGCCGGGACCGTCGCCATTGACCAGGTTGAACACACCCTTGGGCACACCTGCCTCATGCAGGATGTCGGCGAAGATCAGCGCCGACAGCGGCGCTCGTTCACTGGGCTTGAGCACCAGGGTGCAGCCAACTGCCAGCGCAGGGGCGACTTTGCAAATCAGCTGGTTCAGCGGCCAGTTCCATGGGGTGATCAAGCCGCATACACCGATCGGCTCACGAATCACCAGCGAAGCACTCAATTGATGCTCAAACCGATAACTCATCAGCACTTCAAGGGCACGTACCAGGTGGCCTAGCCCGGCAGGCACATGGGCGCTTCTGGCCAGTGACAGCGGCGCACCCATTTCCTGGTGCACCGCGTGTGCCAAGGCTTCGCTGCGTTTCTGATAGCCATCGATGATCCGTTCAAGCAACTCGATGCGCTGCTCGCGCGAGCTGACGGAATAGCTCGTGAAGGCCGCTTTGGCCGCCGCCACCGCGCGATTTACGTCGCTCTGGTTACCAAGAATGATCCGCGCAATCACCTGCTCGCTGGAGGGATCGACCACCTCCTCGGTTACCTGGCTGTCTGGCGTGACCCAGGCGCCATCGATGTAGAAATCAAATAGATCTGGCATAACCGCTCCTCGGCTCACTCATCCAACCTTGCACAACGCCTCGCGCAAGGTCTCGAATACCTGGGCGATTTGTTCCGGGGAAATGATCAGCGGTGGCGAGATGACGATGGTGTCACCGGAGCCACGCACCAGCACGCCGTGGTCGAAACACCACTGCGCCACTTGCGCGCCTCTGGCCCCTGGAGCACCTGGCAACGGCTCCAGCTCAACCGCACACAGCAGGCCAATGGCGCGCACATCCACCACTGCCCCCACGCCTTTGAGGGACAAGGCCATCGTTTGCCACACATCGCTGACCGCGAGCACGCGCTGGTTGATTGCCAGTTCCTGATGCACTTGCAGGGTCGCAAGGCCGGCGGCGCAGGCCAATGGATGGGCGGAATAGGTGTAGCCGTGCATCAATTCGATGACGTTTTCGGGACCGGCCATAAAGGCTTCATACACGCCGCCACTGACGAGCACACCGCCCATGGGCACCGCGCCGTTGGTGAGGCCCTTGGCGGTGGTGATCAGGTCCGGCGTGACGCCGAATGCCTGCGCCGCAAAACTGGCCCCCACACGGCCAAAGCCGGTGATCACTTCGTCGAAAATCAGCAGCACGCCATGGCGCGTGCAGATTTCCCGCAGTCGCTGTAAATAGCCTTGGGGTGGCGGGTAGACGCCGCCGGAGCCGGTCACCGGTTCGACAATTACCGCCGCCACGGTACTCGGGTCCTGGATCTCAAGCAGTTGGGTCAGGGCATCGGCATATTCGATGCCCGCCGCAGGTTGGCCCGCGCTGAAACGCATGCTCGCGTCATACGGCAACGGCAGGTGCGAGACCTCGCCGAGCAAGGGGCCGAAGTCGCGCTTCTGCCGCCCCAGGCCAGACACGGAAAGCCCGCCAAAGCCCATGCCGTGATAGCCCTTGGCACGTCCGATAAACTTGGTCCTGCGGCAGTCACCCCGTGCCTGATGGTAGGCCCGCGCGATCTTCAGCGCGGTATCAACCGCTTCGGAACCGGAGTTGGTGAAGAACACCTGATCGATACCGGGCGGCGCAATCTCCACCAGGCGCTCGGCCATTTCCAGTGCCAGTGGATGGCTCATTTTGAATGAGGACACGAAGTCCAGGCGCCCAGCCGACTCGCGAATCGCCTCGACGATTTTCGCCTGGCCGTGGCCGGCGTTCACACACCACAACCCAGCCATTGCATCCAGAATGCGCCGGCCATCGGTGGTGGTGTAGTGCATGCCCTCGGCACTGGCGAACATCATCGGCTGCTTTTGAAACTGGCGCATCGGGGTGAACGGCGCCCAAAACGCCGATGAAGGCGAATGAGTGTCGGTGTTGCCGGAAAGATCGCTCACGGGCGCTCCTTGATAATCGGTGATGAAAAATACTGCGCTGCTCGTCAACCCACAGGGCATGCAGCGCGGCAAGGCTGATGCGCAACCTCGCCTCGCCGCATGCCAGGCGGTTACCAGAGCGCCAGGGTGTAGCCCAGGATCAAGCGGTTTTCGTTGGTGTCACGGGTGTAGTTGTTTCGCGCAACCGCGTTCTGCCAGCGCAGCGACACGTCTTTCAAGCTGCCGCTTTGCACCACATATCCGAAGCTGAAGTCGCGCTCCCACTCACGCCCCTCCCCCACAAAGCCGCGAATTTCAGCATTGTTGCCCTTGGCGTAGCGCGTCGAAAACACCAGGCCTGGCAGCCCCAACTGAGCAAAGTCATAGTCATAGCGCGCGTGCCAGGTGCGCTCCTTGGTCTGGGAAAAGTTGCTCAATTGATATTCGGTAAACAGGTAGGTGTTGGTGCCGTCCACATAAGTAAACGGCGTAGAGCCGTATTGCACCTGATAGCCGCCACTGAGGTTGTGGCCCTTCAGGCTGTAGCCAATACGCGTGCTCAACGCCTGGTTATCGACCTCGCCCGCCAGGCCGGCGCCGTCCTTGCTGGCGTCGAAATAACGAATGTCGGTTCGGACGGTACCTGGCCCCAGGCTGAAGCTGTTTCTCAGGCCCAGGTAGTGCTGTTTGTAGAGGCTGTCGAGTTGCGCCCACTGGTAGCTGACCTGGGTGTTGGGCGTGAGCTTGTAGTCACCGCCGGCATAGCGGAACTGATCGCTTTTGGCCGAACTGCGGTAGGCGCCGGACTGGCTGGTGAGGCCCATGTCTTCATAGTCGGTGGAATCGCGCTGCTTGACCTTGTCCAGTTGGCCGGCGGAGAACACCAGGCCGCTGATGTCCTTCGAGGTCAGCGCCGTGCCGCTGAAACTTTGCGGAAACAAGCGGCTGAGGTTGGGTTGCAGGGTGGGCAGGTCCGGGACCATGTAGCCGACCCGCAGCTCGCTCTGGGCCAGCCGCGCCTTGCCGGTCACCCCCAGCTTGGAATAGCTGTCCTGGGCCCGACGTGCATAGCCGGGTTTGCCTGGCTCGGGCTCGTTGTCGCGTAACAGCAGGCCCGTCCCCGAACGGTCCGGGCTGGAGTCGAGTTTCAAGCCCAGCATACCGACCGCATCCAGGCCAAAACCAACGGTGCCTTCGGTAAACCCCGACTTCACGTTAAGCATGAAGCCCTGGGCCCATTCATCGCGCTTGTTTTGGCCGGCGCCCTCACGGAAGTCGCGATTGAAATAGTAGTTTTTCATCTCAAGTGACGCGGTGCTGTCCTTCAAAAACTCCGCCTGGGCAAACGCAGGCAGCAAACCGGCGCCGATCAGGCCTGCTCCGGTAAACACATGGGTGATGGTATTTTTCATGTTATGGGTTCCTGGCAGTGCTGGTTTGGATGTTGTTTTTGTTTTCTTCGGGCATGGCGTTGCCGGTCGCGTAAATCAGCGATTTACGCGAGGCGGGCTAACGTTCAGGTCCTGGGTGAAACGGTGATGCCTAGCCCGTGCGGATGCGATACCCCCCGCCCGAGAGCTTTTCCAGCGGGCTGGCAGCCGCCAGTAACTGCTGGGTGTAAGGATGTTGCGGGCTATCGAAGATCGCGTCCCGCTCGCCCACCTCGACGACTTCGCCCTGGTTCATCACCGCCACCCGGTGGGCGATGCGCTCTACCGCCGCCAGGTCGTGGGAGATGAACAGGCAGGCAAAGCCATACTGTTTCTGCAAGCGTTCGAACAGATCGAGGATCTGCTTCTGGATGGTCATGTCCAGGGCCGAAATCGGCTCGTCGGCGATCACTAATTGTGGCCGCCGTACCAGGGCCCGCCCAATGGCCACGCGCTGGCGCTGGCCACCGGAAAGCTGATGGGCAAAGCGCTCGACAAAGTGCTCCGCCAGCCCGACGTCAACCAGGGTTTGCGCCACACGCTCGCGACGCTGGGCCGCGCTCATGTCCGGTTCGTGGCGCAGTGGCTCGGCCAATATCTGGCCGATGCGCATGCGTGGATCGAGTGAGGAATACGGGTCCTGGAAAATCATTTGGCACTGCAAACGGTGAACCCGGTTCGCTGCCTTGAGGATGTCTATGCCCTTAAAGCGAATAGCCCCGGCGCACGGGTTGACCAACCCCACCACCGCCCGCCCGAGGGTGGTCTTGCCCGAGCCACTGCCCCCCACCAACGCCAGGGTCTCGCCGGGCGCGATGCTCAGGTTGACCCCATGCACCACGCGCTTGGGCAGGCTTTTGCCCCAGAATGAACGTGGTCCCGGATGCTCGATGCACACACCTTGCACTTCCAGCAATGGCCCCTCGGCCACCGGCAATGGCACCAGCTCACCACGCCGAGGCAACGCCTCCAGCAACTGGCGGGTGTAGTCGGCCTTGGGCGCCAGCAAAATATCCTGGATGGCCCCCTGTTCGACCGCCTTGCCGTTGCGCATTACCACAACCTTGTGGGCATAGCGGGCCACCAGCGACAGATCGTGGCTGATAAACAGGATGGCCGTGCCCTGCTCGCGGGTCAGTTCCAGCATCAGTTCGATCACGTCCAGTTGCGCCAGGCAGTCCAACGCCGTGGTTGGCTCGTCGGCAATCAGCAGTGCAGGACGCAGCAACATCACCGAGGCGAGCATGATGCGTTGACGCATGCCGCCGGAAAACTGATGCGGATACGAAGCCAGGCAGCGTTCGGCGTCCTTGATGCCGATGCGTTGCAGCATCTGCACACAGCGCTGTTGAATCTCGTCCGCCTCCAGGGTGGTGTGGAGCTTGAGCGCCTCACTCATTTGCCGGCCAATCGTCAGCGCCGGGTTGAGCGAGACCATCGGTTCCTGAAACACCATGCCGATCTGCGCACCACGAATTCGACGCATGGCCTGGGCGTCAGCGCTGTCGAGCGCCACGCCCTGGAACTCGATATGCCCGCCACAGATCTGCATCGGTGCCGGCAGCAGACCAATCGCCGCCCGCGCGGCCATGGTCTTGCCGCTGCCCGACTCGCCCACCAACGCGACGATTTCGCCAGGCGCCAGGGTAAAGCTCAGGTCGTCGACGGCCAGTGGGCCCTCAACGCCCGCCCGAATTTTCAGGTGTTGCACTGACAACAAGACAGCTGGAGCAGTCATGGTCATTTCCTCATGCGCGGGTCGAGACGATCGCGCAAGGCATCGCCGAACAAGTTGATGGCAAGCAGCGCCAGGCTGATGAAAATACCGGGGAATATTCCAAGCCAGGCCGCGGAGGCAATGTACGGCCGGCTGGCGGCCAACATGCTGCCCCAGGTCGCCGCTGGCGGCGGTACACCCAGCCCGAGGAAACTCAAGGCGCTTTCCGACAACAACGCCCAACCGAACATGCTGGTGGCCAACACACACAACGGCGCCAGGCAGTTCGGCGCAATGTGCCGGAACATGGTGTACAGCTCGGAGTTGCCGATCACCCGCGACGCCTCGATGAACTCAAGTTCGCGCAGCGACAGCACACTGGCGCGCACCACCCGCACCACCGACGGCGTGTAGGCAATGCCCAGCGCCAGCACGATGCCGTATTGGCTCGCACCAATGATCGCCATGATGCCCAGGGCCATGAGGATGCCGGGAAACGCCAGCAAGGCATCGTTGAGCATCATCAACACGCGGTCGGTCCAGCCCCGCAGGTAGCCGGCGAGCATGCCGATAAAGGTGCCGGCGACCACTGCAAACGTCACCGACAACAGGCTGATCCACAGGCTGGTGCGGGCGCCGATAATCATCCGGCTCAACGCGTCGCGGCCAAACTCGTCGGTGCCCAGCCAATGCGCCGCGCTCGGCGCCTGAAAGCGCGAGGCCAGGTCCAGGCGCAATGGGTCGTAGGGCGTCCAGACCAGGCCGAGCAAGGCCATGCCGATCAGCCCCAGCAACAAGCTGCCGCCAATCAGTGCATTGAGCGGCGGGTAACGCCATGCACGGCGGGCCGGCGCAGGCACCGCCAGGGTTGGCGCGGCAGGCAGCGTACGCTTGGCACTCATAACTTCACCCTCGGATCAAAGAGCGGGTACAGCAGGTCCACACACAGGTTGACGAGCACGTAGATGCAGGTAATCAGCAGCAGGCAGCCCTGCAACACCGGATAGTCCCGGGCGAAGATCGAGTCCACCATCAGACGGCCGACGCCGGGCAAGGTGAACACGGTTTCCAGCACCGCGATGCCGCCCAGCAGGTTGCCCAGAATCAGCCCCACCAGGGTCCAGGTTGGCGCAAAGGCATTGCGCAGGGCGTGACGCCACAGCACCGCACCTTCAGACAGACCCTTGGCACGGGCATGCGCGATGTATTCCAGGCGCAGCACTTCAATGGTGCTGGCACGGGCCATGCGGGCGATGGCGCCAAACTCCACCAGCGTCAGGGTGACAATCGGCAGCACCAGATACGTCACCGCTTTGAACGGGTCATCGGCGAACGCCACGTAGCCCACCACCGGAAGCCAGCCCAGCTTGATCCCAAAGCCGTAAAGCAACAGCAGGCCCAGCCAGAAACTCGGGATCGACAACAGCAACGTGGCGGACGCGACCAGCCCCAGGTCCATCGGGCTGTTCTGCTTCCAGGCCGCCAGCAAGCCCACCGGGACCGCAATCAGCGTGGCCAGGCCGACCGCCACCAACACAATCGTCGCACTGACACTGAAGCGATCCAGCAGCAGCGGCAACACGGCTTGCCGCGAGCTGATGGAGAAGCCCAGGTCGCCACTGAGCACGGCCTTTATCCAGATCAGGTACTGGGTCACCACCGAATGGTCCAGCCCAAGAGAGCTGCGCATTTGCGCAAGGCTCTGGGCGTCGGCCATGTCCCCCAGCATCAATAACGCGGGGTCGCCGGGGATGAAGCGAATCAGTGCAAACACCATCACCGAAATCAGCAACAGGGTTGGCACGGCCATCCCCAGCCGATGCAATATGAATCGAAACATGGCAACGCCCTACTTTGAAGTGTCTGCCAGCTTCACGCCCCACAGGCGCGGCTTGGCAATCGGCCAGGAACGGTAGCCTTCAACGCGACTTTTCATGGCGCCGATGTTGGTGCCGTTATAAATCATCACCATCGGCACATCGGCCAGCATCAGGTTGTGCAGTTGATCGAACAGCGCCTGGCGCTTGGCGGTGTCGGACTCACGCTGTGCTTCACGCAGCAGCTCCTGGGCCTGTGGGTTTTCCCAGACCTTGCGCGACTCCTTGTCCTTGTTGCCGGTCACCGACTCGTAGCTCAGCGCTGCATCGAAACGCGGCGAATAGGAGAACGCCATCATCTGGTAATTGCCGCTCTGGTAACGCTCCAGTTGCGTGCCCCACTCCAGGGTTTCCAGCTGGATATTGATCCCCACCATCTGGGCCATCGCCTGGCTCAGCACGCCCATGTCGAACATCTGCGGGTAGCGCTTGTTGACGATCATCGTGATCGGCTGACCTTTGTAACCTGCTTCGCGCAGCAGGCGTCGGGCCTCTTCAAGGTTGGAGGTATAACCCCTGTGAGCTGTCGCGTCGTAATAGGGGCTGGTGGTCGGGATGACGGAGTTGTTCACCGCCGACAGACCATTGGAAAGCGCATTGACCATCTGCGGATAATCCAGCGACAGCGCCAGTGCGCGACGAATACGCACGTCGCTGAGCAACGGATCGCGGGTCTGGAACAGTAAGCCATTGAGGGTCATTACCTGGCTGATCTGCACGCTCAGGCCGGGGACATGTTTCAACTCCGCCTCGTCCATCGCGGTGACATCCGGCAGCAAGTCGACGCCGCCCGACAGCAGCGCAGCCTTGGCAGAAGCCGCGTCGGGGATCACCACAAAACGCACGCGGTCGATAAACGCCTGCTTGTTGCCGGTCATGCCGTCCGGTTTCGCTTCATCGCGCGGGGTGTAGTCCTTGAAGCGATCCAGCTCCACATACTGGCCCTGCTTCCACTGGCCGAGGGTGAACGGCCCGGTGCCGACAGGCTTGATCCAGCTACCGTCGGCGGCCACCGAGTCGGGGTGCACGATGCCGCTGGCGCCGCAGTCGGGACGGGCCATGGTCGCCAGGAATACGCCGTTGGGCTGGTCAAGGCGGAACACCACCTTGAGCGGGCCCGGGGTCTGGATGTCGACGATCTTCGCGACGCCGCGCCCATCAAATTCAGACAGGCAGCGCCACTGGGTTTTCGGGTCGAGGTAGTGCTGCCAGCTCCACTTCACATCCTCGGCGGTCAGGGTCTTGCCGTTCTGGAACTTGACCCCCTCACGCAAGGTGAACGTATAGGTGAGCCCGTCATCGGAGACCGTTACATCCTTGGCCAGCATCGGCCCGACTGACGCATCTTCGCGGTAAGCCACCAGGCCTTCGACAATGTGCAAGATGAATGCGTCGGAGTTTTCATCACGGTTGACACCCGGTTCGGTGCTGCGGATATCACCGTTGAAGGCAACCTTGATCATGCTCGGTTCGCCGGCCTGCAGCGTAGACGCCGCCAGGCACAGGCTGAGGGTAGGTAAGCTGTAGCACAGCGCTTTTTTCACGTAGTCATGCACGGGAGAAGTACTCCTGAAATTTTCCGGTCAATGGCGTAAGCCATGGGCAGGGCCGGGATCGGAATGGATGGGTCTTGATTATTTTTATATCAACCGACCGCGCGCACTGGGGTACCAGCCACGAACACGATCACCGGGACGCCAATCGCGCCCCTTGAAGCTCTTTACCGCAGGGTTACTCAGGTTGGCCGCGACGCGCGCGCAATACCCCGGCGAAAAAATCCTGGGCGGCCGGCATCGCCTTGATGCCCTGATGAGGCACGTTGGGCAGCACATCCAGCCGCACCTTGACGCCCGCAGCCTCAAAGCTCGCCTGCAACGTGGCCAGCCGTTCAGGCCGGGTGCGACCCGCAGCGTTGGCGCCTGGCATGTAGTGCTTGCCGCCTTCGCGGTGGGTGATTTCCCAGGTTTCGAGGTCGGCGTCGCCCACCACCATGTGAATCGGCACCTGGCGCAAGGCCTCCAGATCAAGCGGCTTGCCAAACCGGCGCTCGAAGTCGCGCACACCCACCCACCAGTCCTGGTCGGCATCGAGCAGGGTCACCGAGCCCGGCGCGCCAATCGAGGCGGCCCAGAGTTTTTGCGGGTGCAGGTAACAGAAGCGGTGGGTGAACTGCCCGCCGCCGGAATAGCCAAACAGCGCGAAGGTGTCAAAGCGGCGGTTGTACTTTTCAGCCACGCTGGCAACCATCTCCAACAGGATCTGATCGTAACGAATATCGCCTTCCACCAACTGCTTGTAGCCGTCGCCGTTGCCGTCTCCCAACACCCCGACCGGGAACAACGGCGAGAGAATCACACAGTCGTTCCAACGGCCGAATTCGGAAAAACCATTACGGTAGGTTTCCATGGCACGGGTTGAACCGTGCAACGACACCACCAGGTCAATCTGACGCTCGGGGTCTTCAATCGAGGTCGGCACATACAGCGTGTACGCAAAGCGGTTGTCGCCGGTATGCGCGTAAACAGTGGTCGCCCCAAGGTGATAAACACTCTTGGCGGCTTGGGTCGCCAGCGCATCGGCGGCGGGGTTGATTGCTTCAATTGAGGGGCTTTTCATAGTCTCATCGCTGCTTCCAGAACGGCGTTCAGTATTCTTGCGAGCGATAAGAAAAAAAACCTAAATAATGTTTAGTTAAGGTAAACATTTCGTTTACGATCATCAGCGTTCAACCGTCCGGGAACGCCCATGAGTACCATCCGTTTTCTGAAAACGTTTATTGCCGTGGCGCAATACAGCAGCTTTGCCGCCGCCGCAGACCGAGTCGCCTTGACCAACGCCGCCGTGGGGCAACAGATGCGTGCGCTGGAGGATGAGATGCGCCGCCCGCTGTTCGATCGCAGCCAGCGCCAGGTGCGGCTCAACCGTGAAGGCCTGCTATTGCTGCCCAAGGCCAAGAAGCTGATTGCTGACTACGAGTCGATGGTGGCCGGTGATGAAGTCGGCGCGACGATGGAAGGTGAAGTGGCGATTGGCGCCATCACCTCGGCCATGGGCCTGCTCGCCAACTGCCTGGTCAACCTTAAGGACATTTACCCAAAAGTCTCCGTCACCCTGATGACGGGAAGCTCGGACCAGTTGACCCACTTTGTGCTGACCGGGGAGCTGGATGCAGCGCTATTGGTTGAAGCCACACGTCAGGATTTCAAAGGCCTGGGCTGGACCCGGCTCTATGAAGAACCCATCGTGCTGCTGGCCAGTTCGGCCACCGCGACCGGCACCCGTGATGCCCTCGAATTGCTTAGGACCCAGCCGTATATTCGCTATGACAGCAGCACCGCCGTGGGCCGCAAAGTCACCAGGTTCTTTCGACGCGAAGCGATTGAACCCAACGAGATCCTTGAGCTGAATTCGATTATCGGCATCACTGAACTGGTGCGTCAGCAGGTCGGCGTGGCGATTGTGCCGCTGCTGAAAAACTTCGACTGGCAACAAGACCCACTGCTGAGGGTGCTGCCACTGCCTGGCGCAGTGGGGCAGCGCACCATCGGTATGCTGGAACATGGCAACAAGACCCTGATCACCGGCGAGATTCGCAACCTGCTGATGGCCGCGAAAACCCGCTGACGCCTGGTTACGCTGCCCCAACCGCCAGTTGCGCGTGGCGCTGCCCGGGAATGTCCGCCAACAAACTGCGGGTGTACTCACTGGCCGGCCGCTGGAAAATCTGCTCGCAGGCTCCCTGCTCCACCACCCTGCCCGCCTGCATCACAACCACGTAATCAGAGATTTGCCGAACCACCGCCAGGTCATGGGAAATGAACAGGTAGCTCAGGCCCAGTCTTTCCTGCAGCTCACCCAGCAGCTTCAGAATCTGCTCCTGGATCGACGCATCCAGCGCCGACAACGGCTCATCGAGCACCAGCAGTTGCGGCTCCAGCGCCAACGCCCTGGCAATCGCCACACGCTGGCGTTGGCCGCCGGACAGCTCGACCGGCCGACTGCCCAGCAGCCGCGCCGGTAATTCGACCTGCTCCAGCAAGGTTGCCGCCCGTTGGCGCCGCCAGGCTGCATCGCCTATATCAAACGCCTGCAGCGGCTCATTGATGATCTGCTCCAGGCTCAGGCGCGGGTTAAGCGAAGCATACGGGTTCTGGTAAACCACCTGGATCTGGCGACGCAAGGCCAGCCAGTCGCGTCGTGACACGCGGCTGATGTCTTGGCCTTCAAACAACACGCTGCCGGTATCGGGCCGCTCCAGGCCGAGGATCAAACGCGCGGTGGTGGATTTGCCCGAACCCGACTCACCCACCAGGCTGGTGGTGCCGTGGCGCGGTAGATGGAATGAAACGTCATCGACCGCCAGCGGCCCCGGATGGCGCCAGGTGGAAAAATCCTTGCTCAGGTTGTGCACCGTCAACAGCGACGGTTCAGCCGCACGCGCCACCGGCACTTGCCGACGTTGTTGCACCAGCAGGCTCGGCGCGGCCTGGAGCAGTTGCCGGGTGTAGGCATGCTGTGGCGCCTGGAACACCTGGCGCGCATTGCCCGTTTCGACGATACGGCCCTGGTGCATCACCAGCAGGCGGTCGGCGCGATCAAGGGCCACGCCCAGGTCGTGAGTGATCAACAACACGGCGGTGCCGCGTTCACGGGCGAGCACTTGCAAGCGGTCGAGAATCTGCCGTTGCACGCCCACATCCAGCGCGCTGGTGGGCTCGTCGGCCACGATCAACGGCGGGTCGTTGGCCAGGGCGATGGCGATCAGCACGCGCTGGCGCATTCCGCCGGACAACTGATGGGGATAGCCACGGGCAACCCGTTCGGCTTCCACCAACCCCACTTCGCGCAGCAGTTCCAGGCTGCGCTGACGCGCCAGCGCCTTGGGCACGCCGTGCAGGGTCAGGGCTTCGACCAACTGGCTGCCGATGCGCTTGACCGGGTCCAGTGACAAGCCCGGATCCTGCGGCACAAACCCGACACTGCGGCCTCGAATCGACTGCCATTGGCGCTCGCTGGCCACGGTCAACTCCTGGCCGGCCAAGCGAATACTCCCGGACTCGATCCGCGCATTGGCCGCCAGCAATCCCACCAGCGCGGCAGCGGTGGTCGACTTGCCCGAACCGGACTCGCCGACAATCGCCAGTATTTCACCGGCCTGCAGCTGGAAATCGATACCGGCCACACCTTCGGTGCGCCCGTCCCGCCCGTGATACGCAATGCGCAGGTCACGCACGTCGAGCAACGCTTGCTGACTCATTGTCTTGCTCCTTGATCATCCTGCAACGCCCTGGCCAATTGGTTGGCCGACACCACCACCGCAGCCACTACCAGGCCGGGCAAGCTGGTGTACCACCAGGCGGAAATCATGTAATTGCGCCCCTCTGCAACCAGCAGCCCCCACTCCGGCTGCGGCGGTGGTGCGCCGAAACCCAGAAAGCTCAGGGCCGAGACCGCCAGCACCGCGCTGCCAAACTCCAGCGCGGCCAGGGCCAGCACCGGCGAGCTGGCATGGGGCAGAATGTGCCGGACAATGATCGTCCACGGTCCGACGCCGCAGGCCGACGCCGCTTCGACAAAAGTGCTGGCGCGCCAGCGCAGTACCTCACCGCGCACCAGCCGGGCGAAAGTCGCGACCGACGACAAACCCACCGCCAAGGCGATATTCAAGGTGCCAAAACCCAGCACGGTGATCACCGCCATCGCCAGCAGCAACGCCGGAATCGCCATCAGGATTTCAACCAGGCGCATCAACACCGCGTCCACCCAGCCGCCGAAAAACCCCGCCAGCACCCCCAGCACAATCCCGCTGGCCAAGGCGATCAGCACCGCCAGCAAGGTCGCCCGCAATGACAACGCCGCGCCGTGTACGGTGCGGCTGTACAGGTCGCGCCCGAGGTGATCGGTACCGAACCAATGCTCCAGCGACGGTCCTTGCAAGGCATTCACAGGCACCCCAAGCAGCGGGTCGAAATGGCTGAACAGCTGCGGCCAGAGCGCCCAGCCCACCACCAGCAGCAGCACCAAAACCCCCAGCGGCAACAGCGGACGCCGGCGCAGCAAGGCCGCCTGGCGACTCGCACGCCATGGAGTGGGCAACACGCCCGTCAATCCATCACTCATCGTGTGGCTCCTATGCGCGGGTCAAGCAGTGGGTACAACAGGTCCACCAGCAGATTGACCCCGATAAAAATCAACGCGGCCAGCACCACTACGCCCTGCACCACCGGAATGTCCTGGGTACTGACCGCCGCTTGCGCCAGGCGCCCGACGCCTTCGCGGGAGAACACGGTTTCGGTGACCACGGAACCGGCCAACAACGAACCGACGATCACCCCCGACAAACTCAGGATCGGGATCACCGCGTTATGCAGCACATGCACCAGCAACACCCGCAGTGGGCTCAGGCCCTTGGCGCGCAAGGCGTCGACAAACGGCAGGCGCCAGGTGGCGGCCAGCGAACGCGCCAACACCTGGGCAATCACCGCACTGGTGGGGATCGCCAGGGTCAGCGTCGGCAATACCAGCGAAGCCAGGCCCTGATTGCCCATCGCCGGGAACCAGTGCCAGCCAAACGAAAACCACTGCAACAGCAGCAGTCCCACCCAGAAAGTCGGCAACGACACCGCAATCGCTGGCAGCCCCAACAGCACATCCCGCAGCCAGTGCAGGCGCGTCAGGCTGGCGGCCAGGGCCAGGCCGACGCCCACTACCAGCGCCACCCCCAGCGAAACCAGGGCCAGCGCCGCGGTCTTCGGCAGCGCATCGGCCAGCGCCCTGGACACCGGCTCGCCGCTCTGGATCGAGTTGCCAAAATCCAGCTGCACCGCGTGCCAAAGGGCAATGCCGTACTGCACCGCCAACGGCTCATCGAGGTGGTATTGCGCACGCAACGCGGCGACCTGCTGCTGATTGACCGTGGTTTGCTCGCCGCTCTGATTGAGCATGATGCTCACCGGATCGCTGGGCAGCGCATACAGAATCAGGAACGACACCGTGAACGCCGCCCACAACACCAGCAACGCCTGCCAGCCGCGCCCCACCAGGTAACGCCACGAAGTCCTCATGGCTGCAACCAGGTGTCGAAGAACTGCAACCGCGAGGAGGCTTCGTAATGCAGGCCGTGCACGTTTTTAGCGTGAGCCAGCACCGTCGCCAGTTCCACCAGGGCAATCGCGTGGCCGTCGCGCAACAGCAACTCGCTGGCCTGGTCAATCAGCACTTGGCGCCTGGCGTTGTCCAGGGTCTCGGCAGACTCGCGCAACAGGCGGTCGACCTCACCAGGCTGGCGGTTGTTGATGTTGTAGCCCGCCACGTCGTACACCGTGCGCAGCACATCCGGGTCGGCGCGGGTCAGGTTCAGGAAGCGCACGCTGTAGTCGCCGCTGGCCTGGATCGCGGTGACCTGGCTGATGGTGGATTTGTTCAGGCGCAGCTCGATGCCCACGCCTTTCAACTGCTGCTGCACCAGTTCAAGGATCGGTGTCTGCTGCCAGTAGTCGAGGCGGAACGACAGACGCTCGCCGGCCTTGACCCGAACGCCATCTGCACCCGGTTTCCAGCCCGCATCCTCAAGCAATTTGCGCGCGCCCTCGGGGTCGTAGGCCAGCAGGCTTGAAAGGTCGCGGTACAACGGCGTGCTGCTGGCGAGCAACGCGGTGGCGGGTTTCTGGTAGCGCGAAATGATCCGTTGCAGCTCGGCCCGATCAATCGCCTTGTTCAGCGCCTGGCGCACGTTGATGTCAGCGAACAGCTTGGTGGATTCATTCAGCGCCAGGTTGTAGACCACGCCGGGGTTGGCCCGGGTCAACAACACCAGGCCCTGGCTGTCGATCACGCCTTCGTCCTGGGGTGCCACGCCGGTGTTCACATCCACCTGCCCGGACGCCAGGCTGCCCAGGCGCACGCCCGATTCGGGAATGATCAAGAATTCGATGCCGTCGAGCCAGGCCTTGCCGGTATGCGCCGCCAGCGACGAGCCCCAGTTGTAATCATCGCGGCGTTTGAGGGACACCACCTGGTTATGCACGAACGACTTAAGCACGAATGGCCCCGAGCCGATCAGTTGCCCCTGGCAGCGGTCGCCGGGCGGCAGAGCAAGGGTTTGCGCCGAGAACAAGCCCAGGGTCATGGTGGACGTGGCCTGGAGGAACTGCGCGTTAGGCTGCTCGAACTCCACCACCACGGTGTGGCTGTCGGGCGTGTCGATGTGTTTGAGGCCGGCGAGGTAGGTCGAACCGAGGATCGAACGCGCCCCCAGGGCGACCACGCCTTCGAGATTGGCCTTGACCGCCGCCGCGTCTACCGCCGTGCCGTCGCTGAAGGTCGCGCCCTGGCGCAGCACAAAAGTGAAGCGTCGCGAGTCGGGGCTGACCTCCCAGCTTTGGGCGAGCCACGGCACAATCGCGCCAGTCAGCGGGTCCTGGTCGGTCAGGGAATCCACCAGTTGCCGCCCGACATTCAGCGCGGTGTTGTTGCCGGCCTGTTGCGGGTCGACGCATTGCGGGTCACCCTCCAGCGCCACCCGCAAGGTGCCGCCGGCCTGGGGTTTGCTGACGTCCACCGCCGTCACGCTGCCCTGGGGATCGCCACAGGCGGTCAGCAGCAACGCCAGCAACGGAACCGAAAGATGCTTCATGAGTGCGCCCATTGATGGCGATTCTTGATGTACGGCAAACCGAGGTTCTCGCGCAGGGTCTGGCCTTGATACTCGTGGCGGAACAAGCCCCGGCGCTGCAACTCCGGCACCACGCCTTCGGCAAAATCGGCGATGCCCTGATGCAACCCGGAGAACATCACGTTGAAGCCGTCGGCCGCACCGTTCTCGAACCATTCCTGGAAATCATCGGCGACGCTTTGCGGGGTGCCGATCAAGATCCGGTGGCCACCCGCCGTGAGCTTGTTGAACAGCTCGCGCACCGTCGGGCGTTCGCGGCGGATCAGGTCAAACACCAACTTCTGACGGCTCTTGTGGGTGTTGGTGTCGAACTGTTCGGGCGGCAGCGGCACCAGTGAGTCGAACGGCAACTCCGACAGGTCGAAGCCGAGGCTGGTGAAGCGCGAGATGGAACTGAGGAAGGATTTTGGGTCTTGCAGTTCCTGCAACTGATCGTACTTGGCCTGGGCCTCGGCCTGGGTGCGGCCGATGATCGTCGACACCCCCGGCAGCACCTTCAAGTGCTCGGGGTTGCGCCCGAGCTGCGCGGCACTCTGCTTGATTTCGCGGTAGAACGCCTGGCCCTGTTCCACCGTGTGCTGGGCGGTAAAAATCAGCTCCCCGGCCCGCGCTGCCAGGCGCTTGCCGGAGTCGGAAGAGCCGGCCTGGGCGATCACCGGGTAACCCTGCACCGGGCGCGAGGCGTTCAGCGGGCCCTGCACCTGGAAGTACTTGCCGTGGTGGTTGAGCACGTGCAGTTTGTCGACGTCGAGCCAGCGCCCGGATGCCTTGTCCTGCACAAAGGCGTCATCGGCCCAGCTGTCCCACAGGCCGGTGACCACATCGTAAAACTCTTCGGCACGCTCATAACGGTCAGCGTGCTGAATGTGCGCGTCGAGGTTGAAATTCTCGCCGCCGCCCAGGGACGTCACTAGGTTCCAGCCCACCCGGCCACCGCTCAGGTGGTCGATATTGGCGAACTTGCGGGCGATGTTGTAGGGCTCGTTGTAGGTGGTGCTGGCGGTGGCGATCAAGCCGATATGCCGGGTGGCCAGGGCCAGCGCCGGCAGCAGCACCAGCGGGTCCCAGCGCACGCTGTTGGGCCCGCGGCCCAGGGCCAGCGGGTCGAGGTCGACATTCACCGAGTCGTTGAAAAACAGCGCATGAAAGCGCGCTGCTTCCAGCTTGTCGGCGATCCAGCGGTAGTGCTCGAAATCGCGGAACGAGTCGCTGCCGGCCGTTGGGTGGCGCCAGGCGGAGCCCATGATCCCGGCGCTGGGAATGAAGGCGCCGAGGATGATTTGTCTGTCGCGTTGGCTCATGTCGGGGTCCTCATCAGAAGTTGTAACTCACGCGGGTGTACCAAAAGGCGCCGTAGGGATCGAACGGCGAGATGCTGCCGAACTTCGGAAAGCCGTTGATATCGCCCTGGGGGAATGCGTTGTTGTCGGCCTTGACGTTGAACAGGTTGTTGGCGCCTACCGCGAGGTTGAGGTCTTTGGTCAGGTTGTAGGCGACCTCCAGGTCGGTCAGCCACTTGGCGCCGTAGGTCACGTCGTAGTTAGGGTTCACATCGCGGGCGATGACTTTGTCGTAGCGGCTGAGGGCCGCGTTGATCTCGAATTTGTCGACTTTCCAGTCGGCACTCAGGATCAGCTTGGTCTTGGGGTTGGCGTCGGTCAGGTAGCCCTGGGCAACCCGGTCGAACAGCACCAGGTTGCTGCCCACCGCCGTCAGCGCGGCCGGTGTCGACTTGATGCTGTCGATGACGGTTTTGTTGTAGTTGAACGCAACGCCGTATTTGACGTTGCCCAAGGCGCCGTAATCGACGCGGTAGTCGGTGACCAGGTCGACGCCACGGGTGGTGGTGTCGGCCGCGTTGGTGAAGTACTTCACGCGGTAGCCGGGGCGATAACCGTTGGCTTGCAGAATCTGGTCGACGCCGCTGCCATACAGGAAACCGGTCTGGGCAATGCGGTCGCTGATTTCAATCTGGTAGGCATCCAGGGTGATGTTGGCTTCCGGCAACGGCTTATAGGCGAAGCCGACGCTGATGTTGCGCGACTTCTCGGGCTTCAAGTCTTCAGCGCCCAACGCTTGGGCCAGCGGAGAATCCACCCGTGCCGATTTGGCTTCGACGAACTGCGGCACGCCGTTGACCGAGGTGTATTGGTTGGAGGTTTGCGCATACACCGACTGCGACAACGACGGCGCACGAAAGCCATTGCTCAAGGTGCTGCGCAGGGCGAATTCCGGGGTCAGGTCGTAGCGCAGCGAGAGCTTGCCGCTGCTGGTGTTGCCGGAGCTGTCGTCGTAGTGCTCGAACCGCCCGGCCACGCCCACATAGAGTTTTTCGGTGGGGTTGAGGCCCACGTCGACGTAGCTCGCATAGCTGTTGCGGCTGGCCTGGCCGGCGTCTTCGGGGGTCAGGGTGATCGCGCCCTGGGCGCCCACCGCTGCCGGTTGGCCGGCCAACGGGCCGCTGGGGTACACGTAGCCGCCGTTGATGTACGACAGCGGGTCGCCGGACTCGGTCTTGTAGCGCTCGTGGCGATGTTCAAGGCCGGCCGAGACTTGCAGCGGCTTGCTCAAGCCCACTTCAAAGGCGCGGGTCAGGTCGAGGTTGTTGGTCCACTGGTCAAAATAGTTGGTGTAGGTGTTGAAGTGCGTCGGGCTCAACGGCCCCAGCGAGGCGTTGAGGGTTTCGTCGGCGCCCGCCTCGCCCTTGTCGCGGCCAAAGGTCGAACTCAGGTCCCAGTTCCACTCCGCCAGCTTGCCCCTGGCCCCGCCGGCGACCTGGTAATCGGTCTCTTTGAGGGTGTAGAACGGCGCGGTGCCGTCGGGATAGATCGAGGGAATGATGTTGGTGGAGTTGGGCCGCCGATAGTTCTGCCCGCCCTTGGCATCGCGCTGGCTCAGGGTGGAAAACGAGTACAGGGTCAGGTCATCGTTCAGTGGCAGTTCGGCGTTGTACGCCACCTCGATGGCCTTGATTTTCGGCAGGCCGTTTTTCTGCACGTCCTTGTCGTTGGCCTCGCGGGGGTCCGGGGACCCGTTGGCCTGTGGGTAGTAGAACGCGCCGGTGGCCTCGCGGGCGCGCACCGCGGTCTGCTGGGACTTGGCGTCCAGCGACAGGTTGAAGAAGCCGTCATTGGGCAGCGAAAAACCTTTGTTCAGGGTCTGGCGGATGGTGCCGCCATCGCCCTTGGTGTACTCGCCATAAGAGGTGCTGACCGAGCCGCCGTTGTCGTTCTGCTTGAGGATGATGTTGATCACCCCGGCAATCGCATCCGAGCCGTATTGCGCCGAGGCACCATCGCGCAGCACTTCAATGTGGTCGATGGCGCTGACCGGGATCATGTCCAGGTCCACCGGGTTGGTGCCGTACGCCGCCGTGGCGTCGAGGTTGATCACCGCGCTGTTATGCCGGCGCTTGCCGTTGACCAGTACCAGCACGTTGGAACCGTTCAGGCCGCGCAGGCTGTAAGGCCGGGCGACGCTGTCGTTGGAGGTGCCGGAAGGCCGCTGGGAAAACGACGGCAGGGTTTTCTGCAACGCCGTGCGCAGGCTGTTGGAGCCGGTTTTTTCCAGTTGCTGGGCGCTGATCACATCGATCGGCGAAGGGCTGCTGGTGACCGTGCGTGCTTCGCTGCCGCGCGAGCCGGTGACAATCACGGTGTCGAGGGTGTCGTCAGTGGCGCCATAGACCGGCAGCAGGGAAAAGCCGGCAAATAACAGTGGAGCGAGTTGCAGTTTCGAAAGATAGGGGTTGGCTTTCATGGAGGGTCAACTGTTCAAAAAAGGGTTGAAGTCGTCACGCCACAGCGCCTGTGGATCGACGCTCTGGCTTATCAAGGGGGTGTTCACCTGCGATGGCGCGGCTGACGCCTCAGTCGAACAAGTCGGGTTCTTCGGTGCGGATCTGGTCCCACAGCGGCAGGAAATTCAGCCAGGCGAAAAATTCGTGTCGCGCCTTGCTGATTCCATCTTCGAGAGCGTCCGGCTGCGGGATCACCGGCTGGCCCGCCGAGTGCGCCAGCAGATGCACGCGCGCGGTGTCTTCGGCGAGGATGAAACGCCAGGCGGCGCTTTCCACGGTTTCGCCGGTGACCCACAGGCCGTGGTTCTGCCAGACCAGCAGGTTGTTGTCGGCAAAGGTTTCGACGAAGGCCTGGCTGACGATGTCGCGGTCTTGCTCCAGGGCCCCGCTGGCGGTGCGCAGGGCGTGGCGGCGGAAGATCACCTGGTCATTGAGGAATGCCCCGGACTCGGCGGTAATCGGGTCGAACAGACGGTCCAGCGAGGACCACACGCGGCCGTGCAGGCCATGAAAATGTGCGATGCCGACGACGTCCGGGCGTGCCTGTTGCAGGTCGTGGTGCAGTTCGAGGGCGCTGGTGTTGAGCAGGCCTTCGCCCTCCACTACCTGGCCCTGGCCATCGACTCGCAACAGGTGCGATACGGTGATTTGGGAGAACGGGACGCCTAGGGGGTTGATCCAGTATTGCTCGGGGTGAATCGGGTCGCGGGCGGTGAAGTGCCCGGCTACGCCGACTTCGAAACCGAGGCGGCCGAACAGGCGGTAGGCGCCGGCCAGGCGTTGTTTGCGGTGCAGGCGTTCTTGCAGCGGGTCGTCGTGTTTGGGCACGCCGGCGAGGCTGAGGCGGTTGTTGTCGTAGGGCAAGGTGTAGATGGTTTGGGGGAAGCGTTTGGCGTGGCTCATTGGGCTGGACCCTGATCAGGCGGTTTTTTTTGGGCGAACGAGGTCGTGGCTCGGGGGTGGCCGGCGGCGAGGTCGTCAGGGTTTTGGTGTGTTGGGGGGAGGTCAGGTGGTCATGATCAGGGGTGCCCCTCGCGGATGGGTAAAGTCTGTGCTCACCTCCACCATGCGAGGGGTCGGGTCGAGTTGTTCTTCAGAGGCGTACCTCTTGGTGTGAAAGGTATTCGTCTAAGAATCGGCTGTAAAAGGCTTTGTAGTTATATACTAATAATTAATATATTTGATATATGTTTGGTTTTTATATCAGCTTTATGCATTTTTGTTGTTGAGGGGGCATATCCGTTTTTTGGGTTATGGCGGGTATTGGTTCCGCCCTTACGGCGGCTCACTTTTGATAGAGCGCAAAAGTAAGCAAAACGCTCTTGCCCCACCACTCGGCACCTCGCTCACGCTCGGTGTGCCCTCACGCAGGC
>Ga0247816_10000507_pt1 | contig 21732 bp, 15 predicted proteins | sample UWRJL209509C1_FD_179930 | JGI IMG/M metagenome (GOLD analysis project Ga0247816, IMG submission 179930) | Plant litter microbial communities from Arlington Agricultural Research Station in Wisconsin, United States - UWRJ-L209-509C-1 | ecosystem: Environmental > Terrestrial > Plant litter >...
AACTATTTTGTTGAAAATATTGTCAGTGCCAAAATAAAGGATTTGTATAGCGATGCAATAAAACCAAACAATAAGAATACCGTTCTTAACAACACTAATAAAGGTAAGGTGATGGCGGTTGACGGAGCGATGGATTGCGTAGAGTGGTATTTAACAGAAACCTATTATGATGAAGAGGGCAATGTAATACAATATTATGAACACTTTATGTATGAAATATGTCAGGCCTTGATTGATGGTAGCAGTGAGCCAACTGAGCCTCCATGTAATGCGAGTTTAGGAGCTCCTTCTAGTGAACAGATAAGTTTAAATAAAACGGAAGAAGTGGTAGGTATAGATACTTTCGATGTAGCAAAACCTAAATGGAAATTTTATAATGGATTAACATTTTGGTTTACTAGTACAGAAAGGATTGCGGTAAAAGTGAAAAGCGGTGTTCGTTCGTGGCACAGCATGGATCATGTAAAAGTTGACCATGTTGGGATTTGGGCTTGTGGCGATGTAGAATTGTTATCCCATAAGGCAACGGCCCATCTCGCAACTGCTAGTAACACGGATTCTTATGTAGACATAGATTTCAGGCTTAAACTTCAACCTTTGAATGGACCGTCATTACTATTGCCAGCTGAAAATTCAGTGGCCAGATGGAATATTAATTTTGAAAAAACGTACTAGCCAAATAAAAATGAGATTGTTTATATTGCTCTTTCTGACATTTTTTTTTCTGTCTTGCATATTAAAAGAACGAAAAAAAGATATTTTCCAAATTATAGATCTAAAGGCCTCAGGCGATTATTTCGACCCCGAGAGAAAAATCTTCCATACATTTAAAAAGTCTACCAGGATCGTTTATAAGGGAGAATACACGTTATATCTCGCACCAGAGACCAAGCATTATACTGAGGCTGTCCGCAATGAAAAAGGTGAAGTAATAGATGAACGAGCGTCTAAAGTGGATACAATCTATAAAATTTATGTGATGAAATTGGGAGATAAGGAATGCTTGAAGTATTCATTGAATAATTTCAATAGTGAAAAAGGGATTCTTTTGGATGCCGATAGTGCAAGGCAAGACTTAACATTGTCTGATAAAGACTTACATTATTTTGACAAGGGCTTAGGTACCCCTACAGAAATGACGAAAAATGGAAAGGTGTTGACAGAAAAATTTTTATTAAAGAAAAATGCCATTGGGCAACCAGATTCGGTTTATCGATATTATAACCAAGATTATAATGATATTGTTTTCTCCTTTTCAAAATATCAGGATCGGCAAAAAAAGAGCAAGCTTTACAGGTCATCATATATATATTGTCTCATCGATAAAGGGATTGTGTTACCAGACGTTGCGATCCCGAGGCGAGAAGTGTTTTATGAGATAGTCAAAGTTTCAGACAAAAGAACTGGGATTTTTAATGAGATTATAGAAAAATTTAAAAAAGATAGGCTTATAAAATAGACCTTGATTAATTTAAAATAACAGGGCCACCCTAATCAGGTGGCCCTGTTTCAATCAATAGTTCTATAATCTTTATCTTTTCTTTAGATGGTGTCCTTTTTTCATTTTCCCATAAACGAACAGTTCCAGCATCAATGCTTAATACCTTGCCAAACCGTTTATAACTCAATCCGTTTCTATACCTGTACGCCTTTATCTTTCCGTGGATAGTTGATAGATCAATGTGCAACGGGAAGTATCCTAGGAACTCAATAATCAACGGATAATAATTAATCTGTGGTTCACTCCTGTTGTTCTCCCAATAGGTAATGCAATCAGCACTTACATTAAACATTCTTGCCACATCCGCTTGAAACAACCCGAGTTCCATTCTTTTCTTTCTGATATGTTCTCCGACTGTTGTAGGAATTTCTATAAATCCTCTCTGTTGGGGTAATTTAAAGGTTTTGCTCTTTAAAAGAATTGTCGACGCGTCAATGCTGAAGTATTGAGTACATCGCCCGTAAAAATGATCTCTTTTTTAAGCGATCCGATCTCCCCAGTAGTTACCATACCATAATGCAATCCCGCTTTGAATCCTGGCAAACAACCATATCTGCTGTTGTACTTTTTAGCCCCCTGTTCTAAAACACGTTTCATAGCATAAAAGCACTCGATGCTATTATTGTTTTTTAACCCATCTTTCAACTTCCAACAAATAATCATCTCGTCACCAGCATATTGATAAATCGTTCCAGCATAGTCAATAACTGCGCTTGAGAGGTCGAAGAAATATTCTCTTAACATTTCGAAGTACTTGACAGGGCCTAGCCTTTCGGCAATTGTAGTTGATGACTTCATATCCAGAAACATAAATATCCTTTCTTCTTGCAGGGGATGATGGTATGTTCCGAGAAAAAAATTACGTAATGTTCCAGGACCTAAGCTATCGCTAAATTCTGTATAGAATTGGGTAATCACAATTATTGCGGCCATATAAAGCATTGTGCCGATCATCGCATAGTCGGTTAAAAAGGCTATAGCTGGCGAAGAAATAATTTTGAAAGTATATCCTTTCTGTGTATAAAGCGCATTGATTAGTGTAATGACAATAAGAAAGATGAATACGATAACTAGATAAATGAATGATTTAGCTACGATTTTTCTAGTGAAGCTCTTCTTGATGAACCACTTGCTGAAATAGCCAATCTCTAGGATCCCTGTAAGTATCCCCATGAACATTCCAGCAGCCGGGATTGCTATTATGCTTCTTTCAAAATTATATGGTACACCAGTAGCTGGATAAGATTCTAGATGTCCCAGAATGCCTTTTCTAGTATGCAATAAACAAGGCTAAAAATAAACCACAATACTCCGAAAGGAATAATACGTCCTATATTTCTTCTGGTTTTCGGTGATAGCATGGCAAATTAAATTTATTAAGTTTCGATTAAGAGATTTTTTGAATTTGAGGTAAGTCACTATTAATGGGTAAGTTCAAAGTATTGAAATTACGAAGTATTTGTCAGCTAGCCGATATCCATTGAGCTATTCTTTATTCTTGACTTTTGTAAATAGGGGCATCGTTAAGTTATTGTTATCATTGTTTTTAGAGAATCTGAGTGAAAATAAAGTGCATGGGTTTAAGGATAAATAGTTAAGATAAACCTTTTAAAAGAACTTCAAGCCGGCCAATGATTTAAGATAGGCATTTTGGAATGCACCATTAAAATAAGGAAGGTCAGGAAATTCAAATTTACAGGTTATTACAAAAGCCGAGGACAGGAAGTTAATTAGGCAGATCGTTTTCATTGTTTCGAATTAGTATTAGGGTTTAATTGACTTGTAATTCATCATTGTTTCATTAAATTTGATCAAACAAACATAGCACCCTTTGCGAAACTCGGCATTACAAGCAAACGAAAAGATTAATGGAAGAAACGGACATCAACGAAGCGTTATTTCTGGTAGAAGCACCTTTAGAAGACGCCATCAATAGCTTCTATCATATGTTAGTTGCGCCAAACGGAGAGCCCATCACGAGGCATGTTTGTCCAAATCTGGAAATGATGTTGGTATTTAACTTCGGCGTACCCGTACGCATTTCCTTTCACAATCATCCACTGGATACGGAAGTGATTAGGCGTAGTGCTGTAATCGGGCCGCTCAGACAGCTGCTGAACTATGAACTGCTGCCCGGTGCAGATGCGCTAGTTGTTAATTTTAAGTTCAACGGTTTTCAGCGCTTGTTCGGTATGCCTTTAACCGGGCTGACTAGCGAAGGCCTCAAAGGTACAGCGCTTTTAATGGATGATGATCGGTTTGATCGCCTTTGGGAAGAACTGGCAGCCCTGCCCACAACAGCACAAAGAGTGGCTTTACTCAAGCAGTCTGCTCTTGGATTGTTAAAGGAAAATGATCAGGTACTGCAAACTGTAATCAGTAACCTCGCTCAGTTTTTCGACCCTTGTGTTGATCCGATAAAGGCCATAGCGGCTGATACCCGCTTTTCGGAAAGAAGTATTCAGCTGAAGTTTCAAAAGCACACTGGTTATTCTGTTAAAGAACTGCTCCGGTTTTTGCGTTTTAAGGAAGTGATCGCTTATATCCTGGCCCGGAGCAATCAGAAGATCCCAATCTTTGATCTGATCACCAGGCACAACTATCATGACCAAAGCCACCTGATTAAAGACTTCCAGTATTTCCTAGGTTTGACGCCGCAACAGTTTATCAAAAACCTGAATAATGGAAGTTTCTGCGTAGTTAGTGATACCTATCCATCCCAGCCATAATATACTTTATTCTAGCAAAGTATTATTCAGGTAGCGAAAATTGAGCAGCCCTTTCGTTTTCTTACAATTTCCTCAATGTCTGTCCCTATACATTTGTACTATTCAATTCAAATTAAAACATAGCAAATATGGAATCGCTTACAAAAAATGTAAACAGTATTAAGGATAATACTGAAAATCATCAAAACATTAAACAATTAGAACAAACCAGCTTTAATACAACAGAAGTAATCATGCCAGGTATCGTTGAGCCAGAGGGCTTGTTAGTTAGAGACCGTATATTAGATAACCCTGCTGCTGGGCAGGTAATTGTAAAGATGGAAGCAAGCGGTATAGCTTTTGCCGAGCAATCCATGCGCCGTGGCAGGTATTATGAGCAGCCCAAGTTTCCTTTCGTTCCAGGCTATGACCTAGTTGGAAGGGTCGTAGCAACCGGTCAAGGGGTTGATCCAGCTTTAATCGGAAAACTTGTTGCTGCCATGACAAAGATTGGAGGTTGGGCAAGCTATGTGCTGCTTTCTGCCAGCGACTTGCTACCTGTTCCTGAAACTATAGATCCTCTCGAAGCTGAAACATTAATTGTTAATGGCATTACGGCTTGGCAAATGCTGCACGTCAAAGCCGAGATCAAGCGTGGACAAACGATCTTGGTTCATGGCGCCAATGGTGGCGTCGGAACAATTCTGACACAACTTGCCCTTTATGCTGGCGTGCGGGTAATTGGAACTGCTTCGCCCCGTCACCATGAAACATTGCGGGCACAAGGCGTGCAGCCAGTAGATTATAACGATATTGATTTAGCTGGGAACGTGCTTAAACTTTCGCCCGGCGGCGTAGATGCAGTTTTTGACCATTTAGGAGGGGCAAGCTTTGCCAGATCTTTTGGCTTGCTTGCCAAAGGAGGCGTGCTTGTTTGTTATGCCATCGCCTCGGCATTAAATGGTACTGGTAATGTTTTGATCCCATTTTTAAAAGTAGTCGTACAGTTAGGTTGGTGGAACATGATGCCTAATGGTCGCAAAGCCTATTTCTACAACATCTGGGAGGGGAAAGGTAGCGAAACTTTTCAGAAACAACTAAGGGAAACTTTTACGCAGCTCACTACTTTGCTGGCTAGTGGAGTGCTTAAACCGCAAATTGCTGCCCGGTTTCCCTTGGCTCAAATTACAGTTGCCATGAAATTGGCCGAATCGCGGACAGCTTATGGCAAGGTTATACTTGTGCCTAACTAAGCAACTGTGTTAAAATTATAATTAGTGATTTTTTAATCAAATTATGGCTTTTTTGAGTTATTGTAAATCATTTTCATCAATTCTTGCAATTCTCGTAAGGTCGTCGAGTAGGTGTTTAGAAAAGTAACCGGCTCGGGAGCTAATGCCCTTCACTATATCGTTAAGGGCATTTCTATTTAGCTTATTTTAAAATCGTTATATAACGCAAACAGAGACCAATTTTCTGTCCGAACTCAATGTTCGCACCCTTAATGTACAAAGTATCCAAAAATTCTGAATATGTTTTGTTAATATGCTATTATATAGAAAGTTATATTTTATACTATTAGGTTCGACCCCAAAATAGTGATGAATTGAGAGAGCTTTATTAAAATTATGCTTACTCTTACGCGCTATTAATTTTTAATAAAAATATAATTATTCGTTTAACTATGAAATTATTACTATAATTGTAGTATATAAAAAACTATTGTAGTATATGGAAGAAATTACTAATGCACAGGAGGAGGTGCTAAGGGCATTGTGGCAAATAAATGATGGTGCTGTATCTGATGTATTAAGCCAATTAGATGATCCAAAGCCCGCCTATAATACGGTTGCCACGGTGATTAAAGTACTCGAAAAAAAGAAGTATATCGCACACCGGTCTTATGGTAAGACGAATGTTTATTATCCTTTAATTAGCAAAAAGCAATACGCTCAACATATGATTGGCAATAGTGTAAAAGATTTTTTCAACAGCTCGATTAGTCAGCTCGTTTCTGCCTTTGTAAATCAGAAGGAAATCAGTATCAATGAGCTAGAGGAAATCAAAAATCTCGTAGAAACAGAACTTCAAAGGCAGAAAAAATCATGACAGCAATTATCCTATATTTCCTAGTATCTACCATTATTGTCTTTATTGGCTATATTTTGTATCGTATATTTTTGTTTAAAGAACCTGATTTCAGGAATGTTCGATACTATCTGTTGCTGGTAATGATCGGAAGCCTTGTGTTGCCAATAGTTAATTTTGAAATTCCCTCAAGCTTAGTAAATATTCTTCAATGGGGGAGTCAAGCTAACTTCCAAAATGCCGACCCGGGTTTCTCAATATGGCCTTCGAAAGCCGAAGTGCCAATACCTAATGTTATCAATTATTTAACTATTATATATTTTTTCGTTGTCTTCTTACTCTTTAGTCGGATGTTATTCCAAATTTCATTACTAGGAGCTTGCATCTACAAATCCAAAAAGGTCAATAAGAAAGGCTATACCCTCGTTTTCAACAATCGGTTTGACGGAACCTTTAGTTTTTTCAGATGGGTATTCGTAAATGAGCGCATGAAAAACACCGAAGGAATGAATGTAATTATTGCCCACGAAGCAGCCCACTGTAGCCAACGCCATAGCATTGACGTGATACTGGCCGAACTTATATCCATCCTATTTTGGTTCAATCCGCTGATCTGGAAAATAAAAGATGCTATAAAACTTAACCACGAATATTTAGCCGATCAATCCGTACTTAATTCTGGCATTATTCACTCAGCAGCATATCAGATGTTATTGCTCAATAAGGCGACTGAAGGAAATCTTGTTTCCTACGTTTCATCTTTCGGTGGTAACGCGCTTAAAAATCGCATCTTAATGTTATTGGCTATCAAAAATAGTGCTAAAGTGTTTAAGTTTAAAACAATAATCGTTGCAGTATGCTGTATCATACTTGTTTTTCTGACTACAGGTTTCATTAATGCTAAAAATAATACGACAATAAATCAACGGCCGAAAACAAAAAATACAGACATACCTGCTAAACCAATTGTGAAGATACCACAAGATAGAGCAGATGAGCCAATTAGTGTGCAAAATATACCCAGACGTTTAAAGGCCACTAAAAAAATAGCCGAACCAAATCAAATTACTGTAGACGACATAAAAATTATTAGATAAGATCAGTCACAAACCCTTCCTTCTCAAAAAATTAATTATGAAATATTTATTATTATTATCTATCTGCCTTTCGGCAGCATTGGACAGTTTTGCCCAAGAAAAAAAACAATCTGCGTATGTAACTTCGGCTTCTCCGACTTCGCTTGAAAACATTGATGACGCGCTGAAAATTTTAAATTTTAACATTTATAATATCAATCTCCCGGTAGATAGCCAAAAAAGCTATCAGATGAAGGTCTATTTAGAAGAATACGACAAAGGAATGAAGCTAAAAAAGAGCGATACCGTTAGGCATGAAATAATAGGAAAAGATGCAATAAGGAAGGTTGAACCTAAACTTTCCGTTATTATTCGTGATTTAAATGATACGACTATCACTATGCTTTTCAAGACCCCTGAAGGAGAAAGGATAAGTCTGGTAAAAAAGGACGCGATGTACAACATTAAGCATATGGGGAAAATATTCAAGTCCCAACCGCTTATTCCAGGTAAAAAAATACCTCTTTTATTGTATGGGTCGATGTGGCATGACTCGAGTCTTCCCAAAGATGCAGTCAGGTTCTGCATGGAGAGGCAACTAGCACCTGATTTCAGTAGCGAAGCATTTACAAGCATGCCCCACTATTACCTAATATTTGTAGAAATTACAGAAAAGCTAAAATAATAGACAGCAATAGGGCTATAATCCCATTGGCTATTGGTAATGCAACATTTTCTTTGGTGATATTATTTTTAGGCTTTGATAATAAAAATCCGAAACAATCTTCACCAATTTTTGAAATTCTAGTCAGATCCTCAAGCAAATTTCTTTAAAAGTACGAAGTCTTTGGAGCGACATCAAGAAACAAGCCTTACCATGTCCGGTAGGGCTTTCTTGTTTTCTTTATATATTGTTCTTATGTTTTATCTGTACATCCTGTATGCTGTTTCTTTGGACAAGTACTATGTTGGCTATTCTGATAATGTTTAAAGACATCTATCGGAACATCATCATAGTGAAAGGACAACATACATCTCTAAACATCGCCCACGGATTTTAAAAAAGCAAATAGAAATAAGTAATAATCGAGGTTTTGCAATGAAGATTGAAAAAGCTGTAAAAAAAATCAAAAAGTAGAATATTGATCGAGAAGATCATTTTAGAGCTAAATAATATTGAAGAATTAGCTCGGCTGGTTAGAGTCCCGATGCATCAGGGTTAATCAGAGGGTAGTCCCAATACATCGGGAGGCCCAGAAGAGGTAGTTCACAATCAGTGAGTTATCCCCACTCGGAAGAGTGGGGCTTTTTATTTGCTCAGGGCTGTTTCTTGCAGTGATGATAACCATTGCCCCTGCGTAGGAAAGCCTTTCTGCTATTGCTTTTCCGGTGTACTGGGTTCCACTGGTGACCAGGGCGATCTTGCCTGGTAGTTCGGTATTAAAATTAAGTCTGTCTCCATTATATAAATCTTTGTACAGAAATCAGCTATACTACAGTTCTACACCAATACGGTATTAAGATTCGGGTAGGGAGCTTTGCTCCCTATGCAATTCGTGTTGCGGAAATTGAATAGTCCTCACATATTTGTTCAAGCATTTGTATAGGTTGGAAATGGGTAGATCAGTGGTAAATCCAAGTGTTGTGTGGTTGGAGGTTAAATAAATGTGCTAAAAATTCGAAGTATGGGAAAAATGTACAAGACAGTTGTCCGTTTGTCCATTCTTTTAGGGCAGCATTGTTGCCACCTTTGTAGTCAACAAACAACAAATATTTTAAACCAATAATTTAAAAACAGAAAAATGAAAAATCTTATCTTAACCACCAGCCTGATCATGACTTTAATTACCAGCCAATCGGCTTTTTCACAGACCAAAAGAGTTCCAGCTTCTGCCGGAAGGGCTGCCTATATCGAAGTGGAGCCTGGCGTTAAACTACACGTAACAGACCTTGGAGAAGGACAACCTCTTGTATTGATCCACGGATGGCCGTTAAGTGATGAAATGTATGAGTACCAATACCAATATTTTTCAAGAAAGGGGTTTAGGGTAATTGGTATTTCCCTACGTGGGTTTGGTAAATCGGATAAGCCTTATGGAAAATACAACTTCGATGTATTCTCTGACGATATCAAGGTTGTGCTGGAAAAACTGAAGATCGAGAATGCGGTACTTGGTGGCTTTTCGATGGGTGGTGCGGTTACTATCCATTACGTTAACAAATATAAAGCTGCACATGTAAGTAAACTTGCCCTTTTTGCAGCAGCGGCACCATCTTGGAAACAACGCACTGGTTATAACTATGGAGTTTCTGAGGCAGATGCTGCCGGATTGATCAAACAAACTATGACCAGCAGGGAGGATCTGATTGCAGGTTTCGGAGCAGCGTTTGCCGCTAAGGGAACTTCCCTTTCTAAGAATGTGGAAAAATGGTTGGAGAATATCAATTTGTCGGCAAGTCCTTATGCCATCACAGAATCTATTGCTGCACTGGGTAGTCTGGATCTCCGTCCTGTGCTTAAAAATATCACCATACCTGTGGCCATATTTCAGGGCACAAAAGATCAGCTGATTGATTTCACCTTGGCAGAGCAGTTGCAAAAGGGTCTGAAGAACTCATACATTGTGAAATTCGACAACAGTGGACACGCACTTTTTGTAGAAGAGATGGATAAATTCAACTCAGAACTTGAAAAGTTTGCAAAGAAATAAAAAATTGGGATGTAAATGTTACCTGCAGGTTCCCTAAGCCAGAACTGCAGGTAATTTTATTTGCCTTATCTAAATAGATTAGTAATTTTAATTTTAGGCCAGTATTATCCGATATATCATGAAGCAAAATATTTTTGACGTAAGCCTTAAGACCATTGGCCTTGTGCCTATTGATTCGCAAAGCCACGAGGTGATCAATTCCGAGGTCTATAAATCATATATCAAGGTACTTTACCTTACTGAAGGATTTGAAATAAAGGTTGATTTTAATGTTTATAGTACACATGGGCCTACGCTGTTTTTTATCAGTCCCAACCAGGTGCTGAGCATAGAAAAGCTAGGCGAACAGCATGGTCTTCTTGTTTTTTACAACCGCGATTTCTACTGCATCCAGCTCCATGATGAAGAGGTTGCATGTGATGGTCTACTTTTCAATAACATCAATAATATGCCCATGACCATCATCCCACAGCAGGATGCCAGTTTTATTAACTACCTGTTTTCCAGTATCGAGGAGGAATTTGAACTGAAAGATCCATCATTGGAAGAGATGATCCGGACCTACCTCAAACAGCTATTGATCAAATCGACCCGGTTATGGAAAGTGCAACACATGGATGGGGTGATGGCGAGTAGGCCCAACAATGATCTTGAATTTTTCAGGAAATTTACCCAGCTGGTTGAAGCAAACTATAAAGAAAAACACAATGTTGCCGATTATGCCGACCTATTGATGATTGCGCCAAAAACCCTTACTCATAGGTTCAAGCGGCTCAACTTGCCCCAGCCGAATGATATCATCAAGAATAGGATCATCTTGGAGGCAAAAAGACTTCTGGTACACACCGATAGAACTGCCAAGGAGATAGCCTATACTCTGGGCTATGATGACCCAGCCTATTTCAGTAGACTGTTTTTTATCAAGACAGGTGAACCGCCATCTGGCTTCCGGAACAAATATTTGGGTATTCGTGAACAAAAATTAGCTTAACAAAATCAGCTAACAATAGCTTATTTTTGGCTGCTATTTATGGATGTATAAATGTTGGCGTTGGCCGCCGATGCTATTCACTCGGGCTTTTGCTTTTGCGACCAGTACCTCATTGCCAGGAACAGACTGTTCCAACATTTCAGAAAAACAATGTTAAAGCTTTTTTTTACAATTAATTAATCGAATGAGATTGTAGCAAAGGCACTCCTTCGGAGCTTCTGGCGATGAAAAATCGACCCTTGCAATGATGCAAGTTTCTTAGGTTAATAGCGTTGGGATCCTCGTCAAACGCTTAATATTATATCTTCAATAATGCAGGCTTTGACAATTCATCTTGAAACTTTGCAAAAAGATATTTTATAAAGATGGTTAAACTTTCGAAGTCTTAATAAAGCGTATGAACGAATACTTCGTAAGTTTTAGTAGCAAGGATGACATACTTAATTCTGTTTTGTGCTACTCGGCATCTGCCAACTGCCTTCAAGCTTGGCACGGAATCAACTTTAAAAGCATGCTCTATTCTATGCTATTATTTTCTTTGGCTAAAAAAATCTAACACTGTTTGGTTAAATAATTGTGCGATTTTCTTTGGCGCTTCATGATCTGCGCCCTTAAAAATCACCAATTTGCTGTTGGCAATTTTTTCAGCAATTAGCTTGGTATGTTTTTCCTTTACCACATCATGCTGCCCGGCCATAACCAAAGTTGGCGTTTGTATTTTTAATAGCGAATCTGGGTTGATGTTTGGCTCAGTTAATAACAGCATTTTCAAACGGTAATCCATATTGCTTGTTGCAGCACCCTTTGCTTGCATTTCTTTAACCTGATTGCGGATCAGTTTATTGGTTTCTGGCGTAACAGAACTGTCGTTATTAAAAAGCACCGTTCCCATTACCGCCATTTGTTTAACTTTATCTGGATGTTGCATGGCCAAGATCAACGCGATATTTCCGCCATCACTCCAACCAAGTACATTTACATTTTTAAGCTGCAATTGGTCTAAAAAAGCATTGACATCTTCCGCCATCAATTCGTAAGTAATTTTGGTGGTATCGCCAGTAGAATTACCTTGTCCGCGGCTATCTAATGCGATTACTTGATATTTTTTGCTCAGAACTTCTACTTTATTATTGAAGCTGGCAATTGAAGCATTATTTCCATGTAGCAATAGGAGAGGTTCTCCAGTACCATATATTTCGTAATAAATTTTAATACCGTTAACAGTTACATATTTACCAACTTTAGGATTATTACCCAATGTTGGAGCGGCTTCTACGCTCGAATTATCTATGAATAAGGAATGTTTTCCAGCAAAAACTTTGTCTTTTGAGATCATTAATCTGGTGCCTTTAGCTAAGTTGTATGGCTTCCAATTGGCTAATGTGTCATTTTCGAAACCAGCATTTTGTAATGGAATTTCAATATTTTCTTTGCCGTCTTTTACAAAAAGTTTAAAATCATCTACATAATAACTGCTTTTGCCAGCAATGGTAATCCCTACAGTTAAATATTTGGCATCTTTGTCAATTTTTCCGGCAAGTTCATAAGTACTCCAATCGTCATTTTTGTAATAGTCGCCTGCATTATCATTGTAAAGTGTGGGTTTAAGTTGTTTTTCCTTATCATTAATAGAACGCACCCCAAGTACTGCCCAAGAACTATTGGTAATGGCATCTTTGTAAAATATTTTGGTGGTTAAGCTAAAATTTTTACCCTTATACTTTTCAACGTTGAGGGCTTGGTAGATTTCGAAAAATTGTGCGTGGCTGCCTGCTGAGGTAATTAGGAACAAGATGAAAAAGATACTGAACTTAAGTTTGAACATGTGATGTCTGCTTTGATTTGTATTGAGATTAAATGCCTGTAATCATATATTTCATTAAAGGCTTTAAATTTAATGACGACAAATGTCAAAGAATGGTTGCAACAGCGTTACTTTATTTCACAAAAATGTCCATCAAAATTGTCTTTTCGAAGGGCTTGCCATTACCGTTATCGCGAGGAACGAAGCAATCTTAAAGCGTTATTTATTCTATCGGCTGGTTTCATCACCTGCCGAAAAATTAAGTTTGCTCTGTATCTAGATCAGGTTTCGTATAACTGAATAAGCTAAGCATTATTTACTTCGAAAGCACCATAACCTACCATTTCGGCAGTATGTTTTACTTTAAGGTTAAGTCCCATTCTATCAATTAGCTGTTTAGCGAAGCTGATGGTACGATGGATATCTGCGATGCCACGGATCTCTATACCATTGGCCATTAACTTAAATTTACTGGGTTGGAACTTGTCCATAAATTGCTGCAAATCTTTACTGATGCTCTTTTCCATAGAATATTTTAGCACCTTAACACCAGATTGTAGCAATTGTTTTAGGATTTCGCCAAATGCTATTTAAGCTATAAACTCTAAAACTTCAGCTCATTGTATGCATTAAGTTAGCAATGAGCTGAAGAATAGTACGGTATTAAAACTTTACTTGTGTTTTTTTGCCACTATAGCTAATTTCTTTCGAATGACTATTGGTGTTTTGCTTTGAATAACCGATAATGTTAACTGTAAATTTCCTCGATTTAAGCATTTGCGGAAAATCACCTTTCCTATCTGCTATGGTCAGCGTTTTAGTAGCTTCATCCCAACCGAATTTGATGGTTGAATAAATTCCTTTTTCATAATTGTAATTATCGTTTTCGTCTTCATAGAGTAAAAATTCTCCATTAGAACCCGTGTAGATCCGTATTTGTAGGTTGTCCCATTTTTTCTCAGTTGAGTATTGCACATCTGGTCCAAATGGAATGATAGCACCTGCCTTAACATACAGTGGGACAATAGCGATTGGTGCATCCGTATCAACAGTCTGACCGCCTTTAAATTTTTCTTCCGTCCAGAAAGAATACCAATTGCTTCCCTCGGGTAAATAAACTGGCCATTTTTGTGCTTTATATTTAGTAACTGGAGCAACTAATATAGAACGACCGAATAAATAGGAGTGACCTATGTCATGGGTCTTTTGGTCTGCTGGAAAATCCATTACCAGCGGACGCATAAATGTACCATCATTGGCACTCACATCCCAAGAGGTACTGTAAATATAAGGAAGTAGGCTATAGCGTAATTTGATTGCTTTTTCTTGTGCATCAAAACACCAAGTACCGCGATCACCAAAATTCCATATCTCTCTTGGAAGCTCCGTTCCGTGAGAGCGCATCATGGGGCTGAATGTGCCAAACTGCATCCATCGTACATAAAGTTCCTGAAATTCTGGATTTTTATTGCCACCACCTTTTTGCCATCTTCCGGCAAAAAATCCACCAATGTCACTGTTCCAATTAGGTATTCCCATTAAGGTATAGTTAAGAGCAGCTGGGATTTGCTTTTCCAGCATATCCCAAGTAGAACTAACATCACCACTCCAAGTATTAGAACCATATAATTGCTGCCCTATAAAACCAGATCTGGTTAGTATCACACCTCTTTTGTTAACATTTGTTTCGCGCTGATGCGTAGCAATTCCTTTATTATGCATTAAACTGTAGGCATTTTTAACACTGCGGTAGCTGCCGAGAAAAGTGGGTAGCGAGAAATCCGAATCTTTCTTGTTAATGTGGTCTGGCTCTGTTGAGTCTAACCACCAACCATCATTTCCGATATAGCTGAAAATCCCCTTGTTTAAGTAACTCCAATAAATATCAAGCGCCTGCGGATTGAAAACATCGTATGGTCTTGCACCACTATTAGGTGGCCAGGTATCGAAATTAATGATCATCTTTTTACTATCAAACTCTTGGCGTTGTGCGGTTTTAGGACCAAAACCTGGCCAAGTAACAATAAGCAGCTTTGCATTGAGTTTATGTATCTCATCAACCCATTTTTTAGGATCTGGGAATCGTTCTTTATCGAAGCTTTGCGAGTTCCATGCGCTATCAGATTTGTTATATTCTGGCCAATAACGCCAATCCTGTATAACGACGTCCAAAGGCACTTTTAACTCGCGGTATTTTTTTAGCACATTTAGGCTCTCGTCTTGAGTGTGGTAGCGTTCTTTACTTTGAAAAAACCCATATGCCCATAAGGGAAGCATTGGCGCTTTTCCAGTTAGGTTACGAACCTGAGCAATTACGCCATCTGCATTTTGCCCGTACATAAAATAATAATCTGAGCAATGCCCTAATCCATCAAAAGAGAGTTCTTGTGGATTATCATTAAATTGTGATATGGAATAGTTGTCCCAGAAAACTGCATAGCCCTTTACCGAAAGAAAATATGGCGAATAGGTTGACATATTTTCATTTTGCATGTGATGGAAAGAGTTGCGACGATTGAACTTGTTGTCCATGATCTGTCCGACACCGTAAATTGCCTCCTCTTTGTCGAGTAAAAAACCATTTCTAACCTTAAATGAAGCTTTCCCTGCATCTTCAAATGGCGAAAACTGCGTACCATAATCCTTATCTTTAAGTAGTACTTTGCCTAATGAATCATAAAAATAGATGCCGCCTGTTTCAGTATTTATTTCGACCTGTACAGTGGCACTTTTAATCACCGTATTGTTTCCTTTTTTTGTATAAGTTAGAGCAGTAGCTTTAGGTGTACTCACTACTGATAGGCTTTTTTTGGTGTAAGGAATGCCAATTGGTGTTTTGTATACCCTCACTGTATTTTCAGAGTAGAATTCTATTTCAACATCAAGACCCTGAGCTGAAAACTTCAGTCCGCGAGCTGTTTTTTGGATATCTTGTGCAGATAATTGGGTTGTGCAGAGCAATAGCATAATGGCAAGTAGTAGCCAAATTCCTTTGTGAGATTTCATTTTGCTTGAATTATATTCGGTTTAATAAAGAAAGTCAAAAGTATCCCTAAGCACATTAATACAGACAACAACCATGTTGAAAAAAATAGCAATTAGGTTGATTTTTTTATCTTTTGAGCATATTCAGATGGACGGCAGCCATATCTTTCTTGAAAACATTTGCTCAAGTAGCTAGAGCTGCTGAAACCAACTTTATCAGCGATTTCAGAAATGTTAAGCTCGCCTTCAAGTATTAGATTAGCTGCTTTCTCCAAACGGACATTACGGATAAATAGAGATGGGGATTTATCTAATAATGTGACCAACTTACGATATAGCCCAGTTCTATCCATATTAAGTTCACTGCTGAGCTGCTCTACTGAATAGTTAGGGTCATTGAGATTTTTTTCTACCTGTGCCAGTGCTTTCGATAAAAAGGCGGTATCTGCCTGATTATTGCCAATAATTTTATTGTCTTGGTCAACAGCTGGTTGGATGTTTATTTTTTCTGTATGAAGGCTATTTTGCTGATCGATAAGGTTACGTATTCTGAGCAGGAGAATAGCTTCTCTGTGTTTGAGCTCTAATTTTTTCTTGGCATTGCGCATGTAAATATTTATAGTTGCCAAAACCATCATTAAAAAAATGGTCGCAAATAAAATTAATGCAAGGGTAGTTTTCCACCAAGGCGGATGTATAGTAATAGATAGTTCTGTAATTGGTCCATCCCATGCCGTGTTATTATTGGATGCCATAACCCTAAGCTTATAGCTTCCGGCGGGCAAGTTGGTATATGCAGCCGCTAACATACCATCATTGCGTACATGCCCATTAGTGATGTTGTTAGCACTTTCTTTCCAATATTGATCTATGCCCTGTAATTGGTATCGGTAATAGGTTTGTGTAGGGTTTAGATAGTTTAGGGCAGAAAATTCGAAAGTAACAAAATTCTGGTCGTAAGAAAGTGTTATATGATCTGTAAACGCTGTGCTAATTGGCAAAATGATGCGCCCGTTGTAACTATTTCCAAGTTGTATCTTTTCACCCTTTAAAAATAGGTTAGTGAAAACCGGCTGAAATGGTAATTTTTTTGGTACTGTTTTATTCGGTTCTAATATGCTGAACCCATTAATACCACCAAAATAAATTGTGCCATTTTTGCTTTGGAAGATCGCACCATCTGCATATTCTCCTTCTAATGTTCCTGCATCTGATCCATACTTGGTAAAAATAATTTTTCTGCTTTTAGGATCCAATTGAGCTTTGTTTATGCCATAACTGGTAGTAATCCAGATATTTTTTTCTCGATCCTCAAATATTCCATGTATAAAATTGTTTGATAAGCCATCTTCTGTATAATATATATTTTCCTTGCCTGTTTTAGGGTCAATAACTTTTAGTCCATCGGCTGTGCCAATCCATTTTATACCGTTCTTATCAGTAAATTGTAATGTGCTATGATTGCCGTTAACAGATGAATAGTTATGATTTAGCTGTTGAACAACTTGCTTTGATAGGGAAGGAGAAGTTACTATTTGCAAGGAAATATCAGGACTTGCATTATTGTATTTATAGATTGTAGATTGACATTTGAGGTATATGTTTCCTAATAAATCTTCTGCAAAAGATTCAACGATAATATCTTTGGCTAAAAGATTCGGAAAATACTTACGCCCTATATTTTTGAACATATACTTGCTAGGGTGGTCATAAAGTAACCCTTGATTTAACGTTCCAAGCCATAAGCCATCTTGTTTATCGTAAAATATGGTGCTAATTTCGCTATTCAATAGATTGCCATCTTTTTTTTTCAATGTGGGCAGGTAATCTTTTTTTGCACTTTCCGTATCAATTAACCAAATACCATTGGTACAACTAATAGCTGCTTTGCCATAATTATCAATAACTAATGTGTTGAGGGTATAAGGAGTTTCCAGTATTTTTTTCCAGGTTTTATTATGGATATCGAAAAAGAAAAAGCCGCCCATGCTTCCATTTCTTAATTGATAAAACCCATTTTTTCCTTTTACTACCAGTGAGGTATTGTTGAACAAATGATGTTGCGACGGTGGATACGCGGCAAGGCTAAAGACTTTGCTATTTGTTTTTAGGTTATAACATACTACCACTCCGTTATTGTAAAAAAGGTAAATGTAATCTTTAGCTGATGCCAGATCTTGTAAAACACCCAGGTTGGTTGATAGTTCTAATGACCTGCTTCCATCTGCTAAAGAAAGTTTACCAGCGGTAAGTAACCATAAGCGCTGTTCCGAATCTACGAACAGATCTTCGATGGGTTTTTTAAAGCCGATTTTTTTGAAATAAGTATCAAGATTTGATTGGTATTTTTCCTGTCGCAGGTCAAGGCACATCAGTTTGTATTGATCTTTGATCCAAAGTAGCGATTTTTTGCCTTGATAGATCCTATAATGCCCACTATAGGTGCTTAAAGGATAAACATGTTGCGGATTTTGATGGATGTACTTAAAATGCGCCCCATCATAAATGTTGATATTGCCACTGGTCTTGAAAACCATCCTTCCATCAGGCAGCTGAATGGTATAACGAACTTGGTTATCGCTTAATCCATGCATTACATTTATTGGCGAAAAAACAAAATCCTGAGCTTGTGCAGCTGATATCGTTAAAAATAATATCGTAACTATTCGAATGAGTTGATTCATCTTAGCTAGCTGTTAGCAGTATATTAATTTATAGGTTAGTGAATTCAATTTTAAATTAATGGTCTGCTAATATTGCGAAAATAAATGGTAGCAGGAATAGTTTCAAAAACCATTACAGAATTAATAAGTGCTTTTGATCGTATATATAAAAAATAATCGTCATCTATCGAAGAATGTTATATAATGATACCGAAAAACTTTAAAAGCAACTGCTGAAGGTTTGGCAGGTAAAGAAATGATAGTAAAATCGAGTAACGCCATTATTAAGCGTACCTATTAAAACATACTAAGCAATTAGATCACAATTATCCTTTTAATGTAGGATGATAGATCAGCAAACTTCTATGATATTATCTCATAAATATATAATAAGAAATTTTTTGCCATTGGATAAATCCAAAAATGACTTTTTGTTTAATTTATAGTGCGTATGAAGTTATTTATGTGTTTATTGTAAGCTCATCCATTCTTATTAATAATGCCTAGAAAAACTGTACTACTTATTTTATTAATTATTATAATTGCTTTTGCCGTATATATGGAGTTGGGCTTTAGGGCAACTTTGTATCAATATTTTGGTTCGGAGTCTATTTTTGCAGGATCTTTACCAAATTTTGTAGCAGTAGTATTGTTAACTATGGTATATATTAACCTCAGAGATGGCAGAAAAGGAGCGAGTAGTTTTAAATTTACAGCATTGGCAGTAATTGCAATGGTAGTCTATGAATTGGCTCAGCCATTAATACCAGGAAGGGTTTTTGATGTAAAAGATATTTTGGCCTCTTTAACTGGAGGTTTATTTGTTTATGGAATCCTGGCAATTGTTGATTATTATTTTAAACCCAACCCAGCTAAAAAATCTCCATAGCCTTCATTAAAATATTATATTTTTTTTAATTCAAATTTGTATCTCTGATCAATACCACATATTTACATGGAGACTTTCTTCTACATTATACTAAAATATCTTTCGAAAAACCATCAGCAACATATAAATAGGAATAATGAAATAAACATTAAAACAGCTTGTTTCTGCCGCCTATTTTTTCACCAAAATTTCTAATATTGTAGGTAAAAGTAAGTAGACCATGCCTTCTAATAGTGCTCCCTTGCATATCTTCTATTAAATTTTCTCTAACTACCCTGCTAGCTATAATATTTTGATCTAAAATATCGTTTACTGTCAATTTTAATTGTCCGCGATTACCTTTTAAGAAAACGTAAGTTACACCTGCATTCCATCTATAATAACTTTTTAATAAACCTGGTATAGCATTAGAATTGTAGCGGTAATCCAAATTAGTTTCCCAAATAATTTTTTGCGCAATGCGGTAGATAATCTCACTTCTTGAATCATGATAAGTTAAAGATTGACTGCTGAAATCTGCGCTTTTATAATTGCTCTGGAAATTGGTAAATGAGTAGGATTGATTTAGCTCTAATTTATCATTTAAATTGACCCTAATTTCTGTTGATGGACGAATGGTAAATGTTTGCAAACTGCTTGTTGCATTGTTAAGTACTAGTTGCGAGCGGTTGAGGCTAATGCTATTTGATGCAATAAAAGAAATCTGCCGATTGTCTGCTAATTTCCAGTCTTTTTGAAAAGATAGACTATTCGCGATGTTCCAAGTACCATCAACGTTAATTGGGAATGTTGTTTGCACACCAGCGCCATTTATGGTGCGAGATATAACGGTGGCATCTTTAATGGTGGTGCCGCTTAGGCTGGCATTATAAGTCATGTTACGTTTGGTATCGTATTTCCTTAAGCTTAAGCGAAGCGAATTATGATAGGCAGGTTTAAGATCTGGATTTCCGTCTCTAATAAACAAAGGGTTGGTATTGTTAACTACGGGCTGTAGGTTTACCATATCTACTTCGCGGAAAGAGGTTTGGTAGCTGAAATTAAAAATGCCATAGCCAATGTCGAAAGTTGGCAGTATAAATTTAAAATGCTGGTTAATTGTTGGTGCACTACTAAATGTATTTTTAGTATCCAAGCTTGATAAGCCAAGGCCCGGACTAAAGGTGAATTTTTTCAATTTCCAACGCAAGGTGCCTGTAAACTGGGTTCTTAATCCTGCCCTCAGAAAATCTTCAGAAAGCGTAGGTATTGGTATCAGGTATTGATCTAATTCATCAGGAAAAAATGTACCTAAATTATTTATGTTTTTAAAGTAGGTGAGGTTTAAACTGGCATTATAGGTTAAATTTGGATTAATGATATCAGTATAAGTGATAATGTTTAAAAGGTTAACATTTAAAGTGTTGTTTTTTCGCAGTTGGTCTAATATACTTTGTGTTGGTGGTTGAAAAAATGAATTCTCAACTAAGTTAAAAAGGTTGTTCTTTGCATCGTCGATTGTAGTAGCATTAAGAATATCTAAAGTTCTGCCCTTCTTTTTGAAAGTAGGCATTAATTTGGTCCATGCTATAAATGTAGTGCCATCGTTATTATTTTGCTGGTCATTAACACTTGTGTTCAGCAATCCCCTAACGCTAGAAGTTGAATTGATATGATAGACTTGATCTGTTCTATCTTTCGTAAATACAATTTGTGGTCTAGTTTCAAAACGTAACCATGGGAAGATGTTAAACGCTACTTTTGTGCCCAATAGATGTGCATAATTATTGCCCTTAAGTTTCATGTTTTGCCTAGTAGTTAGCAAGGTGTCGTTATAAATTTGTTGGCTGTTTCGTAATTCATCATAATCTGATTTTACAGCGCCATAAAAATAGTTTAGGCTAAATAGTACTTTTTTATTGATGATGGTATTAAAGTTACCACCACCACCTGTAGATTCCATCAAACCAGAGCCAAATCCGCCAAAAGAAACCTTATCTATAGAAAGTCCTCCATTACCATTTCCATTGGCATTTCCCCAACCACTTCTGCCAAAGCCCCCTACAGATCTAATGTCTGTAAATGCAAATGCTGCTTTATTTAGATTGTTGCCATATCCCAGCAAACTAATTTGTGTGGTATCTCTAAAAACGTTGATTAAAGCGCCCGCTTCTGCTTTATCTTTTACGCCACCACCGGCATAAATTTTACCAAAGGCACCTTTTTTAATGCCAGGTTTTAGTTTTAAATTAATAACCTGAGGGATATCGGCTTCAGGCATTAATGGATTAAATCTTAGTGCTTCAGCATCATTCATTACCTGAACTTTTTCTATGG
>Ga0247816_10000508_pt1 | contig 21726 bp, 15 predicted proteins | sample UWRJL209509C1_FD_179930 | JGI IMG/M metagenome (GOLD analysis project Ga0247816, IMG submission 179930) | Plant litter microbial communities from Arlington Agricultural Research Station in Wisconsin, United States - UWRJ-L209-509C-1 | ecosystem: Environmental > Terrestrial > Plant litter >...
TGTGGCCAGCGCCTTGAGCGAACTGGAACACGAGCCGGTGTTGTTGATGACCGGCGGCACCTGGGACCCGCATTCGGACTCATTCCAGGGCCAGGTCGCCGAGCAAGTGCTGCGCTCCTACGACTTTGACCAACTGTTTATCGGTGCCGACGGCATCGATCTGGAACGTGGCACCACCACCTTCAACGAATTACTCGGCCTGAGCCGGGTCATGGCCGAGGTCGCCCGTGAAGTGGTGGTCATGGTCGAGTCCGACAAGATTGGCCGCAGAATCCCCAACCTGGAACTGCCCTGGAGCAGCGTCCATACCCTTATTACCGATGATCGCCTGCCGCTTGAGGCCCGCGACCAGATCCAAGCCCGCGGCATAACGCTGATTTGCGCGGCAGTCATCTAGGAGAGAAACCATGTGTGGAATTGTTGGCGCGGTTGCTGAACGAAACGTCACCGCCATTTTGCTCGAAGGCCTTAAACGCCTGGAATACCGCGGCTACGACAGCGCCGGTGTGGCGATCTTCACCAACGCTGGCAAGCTGGAACGCGTACGCCGCCCAGGCAAAGTCAGCGAACTGGAACAAGCCCTGGCCGGCGAGCCGCTGGCAGGTCGCTTGGGCATCGCCCACACCCGCTGGGCCACCCACGGCGCGCCATGCGAACGCAACGCTCACCCGCACTTCTCCGGCGACCTGGCCGTGGTGCACAACGGCATCATCGAAAACCACGAAGTGCTGCGCGAACAACTCAAGGGCCTGGGTTATGTATTCACCTCGGACACCGACACCGAAGTCATCGCCCACCTGCTGAGCCACAAGCTCAAGGACCACGGCGGCGACCTGACCAATGCCCTCAAGGCCACCGTCAAGGAACTGCATGGCGCCTATGGCCTGGCCGTGATCAGCGCCAGCCAGCCAGACCGCCTGGTCGCCGCCCGCAGTGGCAGCCCGTTGGTGATCGGCCTGGGCCTGGGCGAGAACTTCCTCGCCTCTGACCAGTTGGCCCTGCGCCAGGTCACTGACCGCTTCATGTACCTGGAAGAAGGCGACATTGCCGAAATCCGCCGCGAAAGCGTGTCGATCTGGGACGTCAACGGCCTGTCGGTGGAACGTGAAGCCGTGCAGTACCGCGACGGTGCCGAAGCCGCCGACAAGGGCGAGTTCCGTCACTTCATGCTCAAGGAAATCCACGAGCAACCGTCTGTGGTGCAACGCACCCTGGAAGGCCGCCTGAGCCAGAACCAAGTGCTGGTCAACGCCTTCGGCCCGCAAGCGGCCGAGTTGTTCGCCAAAGTGCGCAATGTGCAGATCGTCGCCTGTGGCACCAGCTACCACGCCGGCATGGTTGCGCGTTACTGGCTGGAAGAGCTGGCCGGCATTCCGTGCCAGGTCGAAGTCGCCAGCGAATTCCGCTATCGCAAAGTGGTGGTGCAGCCCGACACCCTGTTCGTGACCATCTCCCAGTCCGGCGAAACCGCGGACACCTTGGCTGCCCTGCGCAACGCTAAAGAGTTGGGCTTCCTCGGCAGCCTGGCGATTTGCAACGTCAGCATCAGCTCCCTGGTACGTGAGTCCGACCTGACCCTGCTGACCCAGGCCGGCCGCGAAATCGGCGTAGCCTCCACCAAAGCGTTTACCACCCAGTTGGTTGGCCTGTTGCTGCTGACCCTGTCCCTGGGCCAAGTACGCGGCACCCTCGCCCCTGGCGTCGAAGCTACCCTGGTGGAAGAACTGCGCCGCCTGCCGGCCCGCCTGGGCGAAGCGCTGGCCATGGACAGCACCGTCGAGAAAGTCGCCGAGCTGTTCGCCGACAAGAACCACACCCTGTTCCTCGGCCGTGGCGCGCAGTATCCGGTGGCGATGGAAGGCTCGCTGAAGCTCAAGGAGATTTCCTACATCCACGCCGAAGCCTACCCGGCCGGTGAGCTGAAACACGGCCCGTTGGCCCTGGTGGACGACGACATGCCGGTGGTTACCGTTGCGCCAAACAACGAACTGCTGGAGAAGCTCAAATCCAACCTGCAGGAAGTGCGCGCCCGTGGCGGCCAACTGATCGTGTTCGCCGACGAGAAGGCCGGCATGACCAATGGCGAAGGCACCCACGTCATCAACATGCCGCACATCCACGACACTCTGTCGCCGATCCTCTACACCATCCCGCTGCAACTGCTGTCGTACTACGTCGCCGTGCTCAAGGGCACCGACGTTGACCAGCCGCGCAACCTGGCGAAGTCGGTGACGGTGGAATAAGTCTCTCGGCAACTGGCGAAACCCCCGACATTCGGGGGTTTTTCTTTTTCAGGGTTGGGTATTTCCTACGGGAGCTTCATGGAGTAAACCAGCCCTGCGCGTTGGCTTGTTCAGTACGGGCAGTACCACTAGCCCTAGCCTGTCATACAGTGCGATTGAACCATTTCCGACAGTTTGCAAAATCTGAACGCCTGACGCTGGTTACTTCTGGTTCCCATAGCGGGTTTAACGGCACGGAGTATCCGGCGTTTTTCGCTTGTTGGATCAGTTCAGCCATTTGCTGACGGTTCTCGATCACACAGATCTCGGCAAACTCCCCCAGCCGGACGGGCAAGAAGAACGTGGCCGGATAGTTGGCAGCGGGTTCGCTGGCCGGGCTGCCTGAGTCCGCGTTGTGGTGAACCACCCTTTCTCCGTTGCCGACCAGCGCCGCATTGATCACAGGAATCATCGCGGCGATTCGGCCCGTGGCATTGCCAATTTCAGGGTCTTCCTTGCGGTAAAAACTTTCGGGCCTTGAATAGTGTCGGCGCAGTTCCGGTGCCAGGTTCCTGGGGCGCGAGTCTGTTGCCCGGTCGTTGTATCCGTCGATGCGGGCTTTGAATTGATGGTGCGCGACATCCGGCACCGGCAAATTATCCTGCGGCCCCAGGTCGCTGATATGAGGGCCGACCAGGTGGAGGTCATAATCTGCGGTCAGCGCCTTGCCCTCCGGGGTTTTCGCCAGGACTTCCATTGGCTGCCCGTGCTGGCTGATCCGGTACAGACCATCGACACTGCCCGGTAGGGGGGTGGCTTCGAATGCGTAGAATTCTCCGCTGGGTGCTTTCGCGCTGAATTTGATGTTCCCCTCGGCGTCCGCACGATGCACGTGCGTGATCAGGTCACCGGCCAGCAGGGTGTCCATGCGTGCTTTGGAAATGACCAGAGGAACGGCAACGGCATGACCGTCTTCGATGCAGTGACGGGTCTGCGCGTTGAATTTCTGGATACGCGCCGGATCCGACGCCAGGCTGCCTTGCAGTTTGCTGAAAGCCTGATTGACGCAAATCATCCCGGCCTGGGGTCCCCAGTTGGCGCTCTTGCCTTTGATATGGAAGTCTTTCGTGGGGTGGCCCTCTTCAATCAGCCCGGTCGCCACGGTTTCAACCGGGCGGATACCAATAATGCAGTTGTGCGCTTTCGCTACGTTCTGCAGGGGCATCAAGTGGCTGGTCACAATGCCTGTCCGAAGTCGGACGTTTTCCACGACTTGCGACAAGTCTGCTGTGGTGGTTTTAGCGGCGCTTGGAGCCATTTGGCCGTCTATCGCGTCATTGCGCGATTGAAGGCTGATGGCACAGGGTTGAATGCTACGTAACGCAAAAGATTCCATTCCCGACTCCTTAATTGAACAAGTACCCTCTAATTGTTCTTCAAGGGCACTTTGGTTCACGACAGAAAAGGTCCAAACGCTGTTACCTGCGCTGTTTTTTGTTGCTTGTTATACGAGATATTCAGCCTCTGTTACGTAACCGCCTGTTTGTCACAAACTGCTTACCCGATAGTTTTTCCCTGTCATGTGCCTGTCATTCCTCGCTCCTAAATTATTCCAGCGATACAAATTGTTACGACTTTCCTCTGCTGAAAGTCGCCTAACAGACACTCGCAGGGAATGCGCCCGATGTACCAGGCCTCATCGGCCCGGGGAGGAGAATGACTATGGATGTAACCCTGACGCCCACGCTGCACTTTCAGGCTTTGCCTGCTGGCAGCGCCATGCGCTTTCTGCGCCGGGGCGCAGTGCTGGCTGTGGTGGTAGTCGTGCACTTTCTGGTATCGAGCGCGCTTAGCCGGCCCTCGACAACGGTAATTGCCACGCCAGTGATACGCACCATCTACGCGTCGGTGATCAATGAACCCGCCCCCGCGCCAGCCGCCGCCGTTGCGCCAGCGCCACCCGAGGCTCCGGTCCAGCCAGCGCCAGCTCCGGTGGCCGTGGCAGCGCCAGCGGTGCATCCCGTAGTTCACCCCAAACCGGTGGCCAAGCCGCACGTTGCGCAGCACACCGCAGCGCCCGTCCAAACGCCTGGCCCCACGGCCATCAGCACCCCGGTGGCTGCGCCGGTAGTGGCGCAAACGCCAGCGCCGCCGCCCCAACCCAAGACCATCACCCGTGGTGTCGAATACCTGCGTGAACCGCAACCCGAATACCCCGACAGCGCCCGCGAAGAAGGCCACGAGGGCACCGTGATTCTGCGGGTGCTGGTGGACGAACACGGTAAGCCCGGCGCGGTGGACGTGGTGCGCTCCTCAGGCTTTGGCAACCTCGACGAGTCGGGCAAGGCGGCAGCGCGCGGCGCATTGTTCAAGCCTTACCTGGAGGACGGTCATGCGGTGTCGGTTTACGTGATCGTGCCGCTGAAGTTCCAGCTCGACAGCTAACGCGCCACTCAGGCGTCACCCCCCCATTTTTATCGAAGGGCCTCCCGGTCAGGGCGGCGCTCACTTCAAAGAAAGGAAAACCCATGGAAACCGGATCGCTGGGCTTGAATGTTTTGTGGCAGCAGGCCGACTTTGTCACCCGTGGCGTCGCCTTGATGCTGCTGGTGATGTCGGTTGCCTCCTGGTACGTGATGGCCGACAAGCTGGTGCGCCTGGCGCTGCACCGCCTGCGTTCGGCCAGGCTGCTGGCCGCATTCTGGAGTGCGCCGACGCTCAAGGACGGCGTGCAGCAACTGGGCCGCCACAGCGCCTACGCCGAACTCACCCACGCGGGTATCAGCGCCGCACGCCAACACCGCGACGCGCTGGACAGTGACATGAGCCCTCCGGCGTTCAGCGAATGGCTGACCCGGGCCCTGCGCCAGGCAACGCTGACCGTGGGCGGGCAGTTGCAAGGCGGCATGGCAATCCTGGCCACCGTCGGCTCCAGTGCGCCCTTTGTCGGTTTGCTGGGCACTGTGTGGGGCATCTACCACGCGCTGATGAAGATCGGCCTGACCGGTGACGCAAGCATTGATAAGGTCGCCGGCCCCGTGGGCGAAACGCTGATCATGACCGCCCTGGGCCTGGCCGTGGCCATCCCTGCCACGTTGGGCTACAACCTGCTGGTGCGCAGCAACAAACAGACCCTCGCCGAATTGGGCAAGTTTGCGTTCGAGCTGCACGACCTGCTGGTGATCGGCGCCCGTGCCGCGCCGCGCGGTGCACTGCCTGCGCGCAGCACCTTCAATGCCCAGGCGGAGTACGTCTGATGGCCGGCGGATTGCTGGACGGCGACGAACTCGATGAAGGCAGCTTCAACCCCGAGATCAATACCACGCCGCTGGTGGACGTGATGCTGGTGCTGCTGGTGATCTTCATCATCACCGTGCCGGCCCTCCAGCACGCGGTGAAGATCGACCTGCCCAAGGCCGCCGCGCAACAGGACAACAAGCCGCCAGCCGCCGTGGACCTGGCGCTGGACAACGATGGCCACCTGCACTGGGACGACCGCGACATCGCCGACAGCGAGCTGCCGGCGCTGATCGCCGAAGCCGCCGCGCGCCAGCCCATGCCTGAGTTGCACCTGCGCGCCGAGCGCAACACGCCCTATGAAAAGGTCGTGCGTGTGATGGCTGCGGCGCAGTCCGGTGGCCTCGACAAGATTGGCTTCGTGACCCAGGCCGTCAGGCCTTAAACACCCCACCGCCCTCGTCGAACCCACCCCGGCCGGCTGTCGCTGCCGGCCACGGCGAGGTGTGCGTCACATTCAACCAACAGGGCTTTAAACAGCCGTTTTCGAAGGTGCAGTCATGTTTCGCAAATCCTCGTTGTACGTGCGTGCCGGCCTTGGTTTCGCGGCGTTGGCCGTGGCCCTGCCATCCTTTGCTGCCGATGCGCCGCCCGCCATCGACGACAGTGTGCTGGCCACCTTGCCCCAGGTCACCGTGAAGGCTGCCAAGCGCAAGCCCGCGTTGCACCAGAAGGCCGCCAGCGGCGCCTTGGGCAACCTCGCGGTCATCGACACGCCGTTCTCGGTCAAAAGCGTAGGCAGCGATGAAATCCAGGCCCGCCAAGCCGGTATCTTGTCGGAAGCGGTGAAGTACGATGCTTCGGTTACCTCCATCAGTTCCAGCTACGGCACTCACCCGGCCACCCTGGCGGTACGTGGGCTGCCCCTGGATGATCTGAACGGCTACAAGGTCGACGGCATGGCCAACATCAACCGGGGCGTGGAAATGCCGCTGGAGATGTACGACCGGGTCGAGGTGCTCAAGGGCTTGTCGGGCTTCATGTACGGCTTTGGCAGCCCTGGCGGCATCGTCAACTATGTGACCAAACGGCCCACCGACAAGACCACCCTCAGCGTCGACGCCGGCTACCAGTCCAACAACCTCTACAAAGAACACCTGGACGCTGGCGGCCGTTTCGACGACCCGCGTTTCGGCTATCGGGTCAACGTAGTTCACGAGGAAGGCGGCGCCGCCTCGGGTGAGGCCAATGTCAACCGCACCGCAGTGGGCGTGGCCTTGAACGCGCAGCTCAGCGATGACCTGAGCATCGACCTCGATACCGTGTACCAGGAGCGCAAGACCAGCGGTGGCACCGACATCATCGTCAGCCCGCTGTACGCCTTGCCCAAGCCCATCGATGGCAGCAAGCGCCTGTACAGCAACGGCTCCTACACCGATGTCGACTACAGCCTGTCGACCGTGAGCGCCACGTATAAATTTTCACCCGACTGGCAGGGCAAGCTTGCCTACCGCTACACCGATTCGACGCGCGCCTATACCAAGGACCAATACCTGATCTCCAGCAACGCCGAGGCCTACTCCGACAAGGCCAGTGCCGAGTTCCATGCCTACGACTACAACGACACCATGGGCACCCTGGAAGGCAAGTTCACCACCGGCTGGTTCAGCCATGACGTGGTGATGGGCGCCAGCTACTCGGTGCTTAACTCCGATAAATCCGTGAACTCGCCCAAGGCCACTATCGGCAAGGGCAACCTGTTCGACCCGACGATTTTCTCGGTCTACAACATCGACTACAGCGGCGGCACCTACGGCGACGACAACGTCAAGGAAAGCGCGGTGTTCGCCAGTGACACCATTGGCCTGGGCGAGCACTGGTCGTTGCTGGCGGGGCTGCGCAACGAAACGTTCCGCGAAGACACCCACAGTTCGCCCACCTCCGATGCGACGCGCTACAAGGCCCGGCCGGCGACCCCGACAGTGGCGCTGATGTACAAGCCGACCCAGGACATGACCCTGTACGCCAGCTACGTCGAGTCCCTGGAAAGCGGCGGCACCGCTCCTGACACCGCGGTCAACGCCGACCAGACCCAGGGCCCGCTGCGCAGCAAGCAATACGAAGTGGGCGTGAAGGCCCAGCAGCGCAACTGGAGCGCTACCGCCGCGGCCTTTCGCATCGACCGTGGCGCCGAGTACACCAACGACGCCAACGTCTATGTGCAGAGCGGCATCATCCGCTATCAGGGCCTGGAGCTGAACGCCAGCGTCGACGCCACGCCAGACCTGACCGTGGAAGGCAGCATCATGTCCCTGGATTCGACCTACCGTGACGCCGGTGACGGCGTGAATGGCAACCGCGCGGCCGGTGCGGCGCACTACCAGGCAGCGTACCAAGTCACCTATCGGGTACCGACGGTGCAGGGTCTGTACCTGCACACCGGCGCCCAGCGTATTGGCGAAATGGCTGTGGATTCGGGCAACGTGAACACGCTTCCCGCCTACAGCCTGTTCGACGCCGGCGCAGGCTATCGCCTGAGTTTGGCAGGTGGCCACGCGCTGACCTTTGGCGCCAACCTCACCAACCTGGCCAACAAAAAGTACTGGACCTACTACCAGGAAAACTACCTGCAGCCGGGTTCGCCGCGTACGTTGAGCCTCAATACCCGTTATGACTTCTAGGGCTGGATGATGAAATCGACCTTATTGCGCTGCATGGGTCTGGCGCTGGGCGTGTGCCTGGCCCTGCCGTCAGCGGCCGCGACATTGGACACCAGCGGCCTGCGCCTGGACAAAGTGGTGCTGGTGATGCGCCACGGCATTCGCCCGGCCACCGACACCGCTCAATTGCAAAGCTGGTCGGCCCGGACCTGGCCGGCGTTTGGTACCGCTGACGGTCAACTGACCGACCATGGTCGCGCGGCCATCGTGCTGCTGGGCCAATGGCAGCGCCATACGCTGGACGAGTTTGGCCTGTTCAAGGCCGGGCAGTGCCCGCAAACCGGTGATGCATTTGTGTGGTCCAGCCCGGTGGCGCGCACCCAGGCCACCAGTGCGGCCCTTGTGCAGGGAATGTTCCCGGGCTGCGGCGTGGCTGTGGAGCACGCCCACAAAAGCGACGACCAGTTGTTCCACGGCGATGAAAATGGCCTGGCCCCGCTGGACCCGGCCCGTACCGAGGCAGCCATGCTGGCGGCCATGGGCGGCAGTGTCGACGCAGCGCGCCAGCGCTATGCCGCGCCGGTGCTGGCGATGCAGCAATTGGTGGGCGTGCCGGCCCCCTGCACGAAAAAGACCTGCGCCTTGAGCGAGCAGCCCTGGGCCCTGAAAACCAGCGGCAGCACGGTCAAACTGAGCGGCCCATTGAGCGTGGGCGCGGCCATGAGCGAAACCATCCGCATGCAATACGCCGAAGGCTTGCCGCTGGATCAGGTGGCGTTTGGCCAAGGACGCACAGCGGCGGACGTGTCGCGCTTGATGGCCTTGCGTTCGGCCAAATACGCATTGAACAACCACGTGCCCTACATCGCCCAGCGCGGTGCCTCGCAGTTGCTCGGGCAGATCCTTTTGGCCCTGCAACCCGACAGCGCCGGTGGCCCCCCTGGCGCGAAATGGCTGGCCTATGTGGGCCACGACAGCAATATCGCGCAACTGCGCACGGTGTTGGGTTTTGATTGGAAAATCGCCGAATACCCTGAAAACGACGCCGCGCCGGGTGGCACGATCCAGTTCGAACGCTGGGTGAACGACCGCACGGGCGAGCAATTCGTCAGTGTGGCCTACGTGGCACAGAGTCTGGACCAGTTGCGTAACTTGTCCGCTACGCCGCTCTATCAGGTGCAGTACCCAGGCTACGCGGGAAAGGCCCTGATGCCGTTGAAGGGGTTTGTCGCCGAGATGCAAAAGCGCATCGACCCAAGCGCGACCCAGGTGCAGCACTACATCGACCACTGAAGCTGGTTCGCCACTGGCGATCTGATCGCGCACGAGTCCAACGGGGAATATCGATTTGTCGGGCGCTGCAAGGGTCTGATCGGCTGTAACACCTAAGGGAGTCCGGACAGTTCGGAGAAAATCGTATGCTAAGCATTCGACCTGGACCTGATGACTGCTGCAATGTAGATCTGTGATAATGTGAATACACGTATTACATAGGAGCCGTAGACATGGCCACTTCCATTCGCCTGGCACCCGAAATCGAGCAGCGCCTGGATTTTTTGGCGACCAGCACCGGGCGTACCAAGGCGTATTATCTGCGTGAAATCATTGATCATGGTCTGACTGACCTTGAGGATTACTACCTCGCGGCTGAAGTCCTGGAGCGTATCCGTAAAAACACAGAGGCCGTTCACTCTGCTGCGGACGTAAGGAAAGACCTTGGCCTGGACGATTGATTACACCGATACCGCCAGAACACAGCTACGCAAGCTCGACAAGCAGTCAGCGAAGCGCATTCTGGATTTTATCGATGAGCGGGTGTCCAGCAGGGATGATCCGCGGGCTACTGGCAAGGCGCTTACAGGCCCATTGGGCGGCCTATGGCGGTACCGAGTAGGAGACTTCCGGGTAATTTGCGAGATTCACGATGGTGCCCTGCGGATACTGGTTGTACAGCTTGGGAACCGTCGAGAAGTTTACCGCTGAAAACCAACGTAATCCGCTGTCACATCCAGAAGAAAAGAGTTCGCTCAAGACTTCAATGCCTTTTGTGGACTAATTCCGGGTGCGCTGCCGCGCTTTACCCCTAGAATGCGTCCCTGTGGATAACTAGCCGGGGATGACGACACCATGAACATAGAACTCCTGATTGCCGGCATCGTCGTGCTGATTATTATCGTCGGCCTGGTGGGTTGGCTGGTCGGCGTTTACAACGGGCTGGTGATGCGGCGCAACGATGTGGATAAAGCCTTCGCCAACATTGATGTGCTGCTCAAGCAACGGGCCGATCAGATTCCAGACCTGATGCGCGTGGTGCAAACCGCGATGAATCATGAAAATGCGTTGTTCACTCGCCTCAGCGACGCCCGCACCCGCTACCTGAACGCCAGCGGCCTCACCGATAAGGTCGATGCCTCCAACCAGTTGAATGCCGCGCTGAAATCGGTGATTGCGGTGGCGGAGAATTACCCGGTGCTGATCTCCGGCCCCAACATGGTCGAGCTTCAGCAGGCGATCTCGGCGGTGGAAGAACGCATCGCCGATCGCCGCGAGTTCTTCAACGAGTCGGTGAACCTCTACAACATCGCCATCGCGATTTTCCCCGATGTGTTCTTCGCGCGAATGCTCGGCTATCAACGTGTCCCACTGCTGGCCATCAGCGCCGAAGAAACCCGCTACGACGGCGTGAAGCTTGAGGTGCCGGGCGCATGAAAACCACCCAGGACGGGGCTGTCGCGAAGAAGCCGCTGTGGAAAGTCCTGCTGGCACTGGTGTTTCTAGCAGGCTTTATCAGCCTGATGATTTACGCCCCGGCGACCCTGGTGGCATTGTTTTTCCCGGTGTGCATCCTGATCGGCCTGCTGGCCAGCTTCGGCCCGAATTTTTATCGCACCGAACAGCGGCTGGCCACCAGCCAGATACGTTCGATTGCCATGGGCCTGGTGGAGGTACGCGGCAAGGTGATTGTCGACACGCCGCTGCTGTCCCCGGTGTATGGCACGCCTTGCGCCGGGTATGTCTGGGTGGTCGAGACCGGCAAGCAGGACGACGACGGAGATTGGAGTTGGAGCCGCGAGTCTGCGCAGGCCCGCTGTAATGACTTTCGCCTGCAGGATGCCACCGGAGAAATCAGCGTGATCGCCGAGGGTATTGACCTGTTCGGCAAAAAAACGCCCGACGACCATGAGTTGATCAGCAGCGGCCGCCGCCAGGGCGAAATCCTCCTCCGCCAGGACCTGGACGTGATGCTGATCGGCGATGCCTGCACGCGCGACGGCAAGACGGTAATTGCCCAGGGCAAACAACGAAACGCGGTGTTCGGCCTGGCAGAAACCAAAGAGGTGGAGAACTGCCGGGTGCTGGCACCGCTGTGGCGTGCCGGTGGTTTTTATGCGGTGGCGGTGGGCTTGATCGGTGTCGGCATCATGGCCATGACCCCGGAACATATGGCCCAACTGCATTTGCCTGGCCCCGACACCTATCAGCAAATGGAAGCGCTGGGCCCTGCCTATCGGTTCTTCGCGTGGCTATACCGCGAAGGCGGCTTTCTGATCCCCTTTATGGCGGCGTTCGGGTTCTTCCTGGTGATGATTGTGGTCGGGATTGCCATACGGTTCCTCATGCCCAAGGGCATGCACATCGCGGCGGGCCGTGCACTTGGGGCCTGGACGGGCCTCGAGATGGTCATCGGCGGCGCCGTGACGTTACTGCTGGTAGTCGCCCAGGTGGACACCCTGAAAGTGTTCCTGGTGTGGATGCTGATTCTGCTGGGCACCCTGGTGTTCTCGCTGTTTGAACAACGCAACCTGGGCGCCGCCTATAAGCATTTTGAAAAGCGTTCCAGGAATGGCAGCTACAGCGACGAAGACGCCTGATCAGGGCACAAACTCCACCCGCAAAGCGCGGCTGACACTGCGGCCCTGATCGTCACTGACCCGCAACCGATACTCCCCCGACTTGCCCGGCCGCCAGTTCAGCGTGGCTTGCGGCGGCCCCTGGCCGATCAGGGTCTGGTCGGCGAACCAGTACAGCGTCAGCGCATCACTGGCGGCATTTGCACTCAGCGGAATACTTTCCTGGGGTTGGGACAGGCGCAGGTGATAGCTGACCTGGGTCAGCGGCGAGCGGATCTGCGGTGCTTCGCTCTGGTCGCCGGTGCGATTGGGCTGGCAGCTCTTCAGCACGTTCGGCGGTAGGCGCCGGGGCAGGCCGGCGGCGCGGAACAGCCGTTGCACATCGCTGGGCCAGAATTCGAAGACTTCTTCACGGGTGTACTGCGCCTCGAACGGCGGGCAGGCGGCCTTGCCGGTGCGGGTGTCAATCAGCACCGGGCGGTGCAGGTTAGACACGCGAATCGGCGACACGCCGGGGATGTACCAGGTCTTGCGGGTACGCGGGCACCAGCGGTTGGGCAACTCGCCGGAAGCGGCGCAGACGTCGATGCGGGTCAGGCCGGCGGGCGGTTTGTCGGGTTTGATCACAACGTTGGGCAGTGCCAGGGGCAGGGCGTCGGCGATGCGGAAGAACAGCGGCGCAGCGGTTTTGGCACCGATAAACGCCGGGTTCGGGCGGCCATCAAAATTACCCACCCACACCACCAGCACATACGGGCCTACGAGGCCGGCGCTCCAGGCATCGTGAAAGCCCCACGACGTGCCGGTTTTCCAAGCGGTGCGCCAATGGCGGCCAGGCAGCCCATCCGGGCGCGGGTTACGCCGCAGCATGTCGCGCACCATAAAGGCTGCTTGCGGTGTGAGTAACTGCGGGCCGGTGGTTTGAGGCTGTTCCTGCAAATACCGGAGTGGCCGTAAATGCCCGTCACCCGCGAGCATCACATACAGCCGCGCCAGCTCCTCGGGCGTCATCTCCCCGCCGCCCAGCGCCAGGGCCAGCCCGTAATGAGCTTCGCCGCGCAAACCCTTGATCCCGGCCCGTTGCAGCAAACCGTACAACGACGGCGACCGGACCTGGCTCGCCAGCCACACCGCCGGGATATTGCGACTACGGATCAACGCATCGCGGGCTGTCAGTGGCCCGACAAAACTGCCGTCGAAGTTTTCCGGCTGGAAGTAGCCGAAGTTACTCGGCATGTCCTTGAGGATGCTCATGGGGTGGATCACCCCTTGGTCCAGTGCCAGCCCGTACAAAAACGGCTTGAGCGTCGACCCCGGCGAGCGCCGCGAAAGCACGCCGTTGACCTGGCCGTGAATGCCTGTGGATAAGTAGTCTGCCGAGCCGACCAGGGCTTTTACGCTTTGGTCGCGACTGTCGATCAGGATCGCCGTGGCGTTTTCCACACCGCTGCTGCGGCGCTCGGCGATAAAGCCGGTGATCAAGCGCTCCAGCAATTGCTGAAGCGGGAGGTTGAGGGTGCTGTTCAGCTCATTGCCGGCCTGGGACGCCAGCAACTGTTCGCTCAAATGGGGCGCCAGGAACGGGATCTGCTGGCGGCTGCGGGCTTCCAGTGGCAGCTCCAGCAAACTGCCGTTACGCGGGTCCTGTGGATAAGTTTCCCGCCAGTCGGCCATCAGTCGCAGCCGCGCGTTTTGCAGCGACGGCCCAAAGCGCGCGCGGCGGCCCGGCTGTTGGGGAATCACCGCCAGCGCCAGGGCTTCAGACAGCGACAACTGCGCCGCCGCCTTGCCAAAGTAAATCCGGCTGGCTGCTTCTGCGCCTTCGATATTGCCGCCCATGGGCGCCAGGTTGAGGTACGCCTCCAGGATGTCGTGCTTGCTGTAGCGCGCCTCCAGCCACAAGGCCAGCGCCATCTGCTGAAGTTTGCCGGGCACCTGGCGGGTGTTCAGGTCCCACAGGCGCCGCGCCAGCTGCATGCTTAAGGTAGAACCGCCCTGGCGCTGGCCGCCGCTGTAGGTCGCCATTGCTGCCCGCAGCAACGCAGGAGGGTTGATCCCCGGATGCCAGTAGAAGTTACGGTCTTCCTTGAGCAGCAAGGCTTCGATCAGCGACGGCGAAATCCGCTCCAGTGGCAGCCACAGGCGATATTGCCCATCGGCTGCCAGGGTCATGCGCAGCAGCGAGCCGTCGTCCGCCAGCACCACCCGCGATGAAGTGGCCATCTGCTCCAGCGGTGCATGGGGCCACAGGCGCAGCCCCGCCAGCAGCGCCGCTGCGACCAGCAGCGGCGCCAGGCGCTTAAGGCTTGGTAATTTCAAGCTGGCCTACTTCGCCGCGTCCTTGCAGAGTGGTTTCGTACATGCCCTCGGCGTAGGCCGGGGGCGTATTGAAGGTACCGGCGTTGGTGGCGCGCACGCGGTAGACGAAAGTGCCCACATCCCGCAGCGCGGTGCCGTACAACACCACCCGATCATCACGCACGTCGACGTAGTCCGGTTGCCAGTTGCTCAGCTCGGTTTCACCGATTGGCGCTTGCCAGGCATCGGCTTCCTCACTGTCGTCATTGGTTTCCACGTACTCCGAATCGTCGCCCTCGCTTTCCTCGCTGCTGGCGGCTTCCGGCTCCGGCGGCAAGTTATACACAGGCTCGACACCACCGGGCAGCAGGTCGACCACGGCCACTTGCTGCACCTGATCGCGGTCGGTGGCCCGCAAGCGCAGGCGCACCAGGAACTCATCCCCCACCGCGACCTTGCTGACTGGATTGCCTTTTAGGTCGAGGTATTCGTGGATGACTTCCAGGCCGTTGTTGATCGGCTTCAAGGCGGCGCCGCGATCAAACCCGGCTTCGCTGAGCATGAAGAATGCGGCGGGGCCGTCGGATTTCTCCATCAACAGTTTTTGCGTGGCGGCGGGCACGGCAGCACGGGGCGGCTGGCCGGCCATCTGCAACAACTGTTGCTGCTTGTCGCTGAGCCAGGCGGTGGCCTTGAGGGTCATATCGCTTTGGGCGCGTTGGCCGTAGTTGTCCAGGGCGCGCAACAGCAATGCCGCCGACAACGAGTTATAGCGCTGCTCGTTGAGGCGTTTGCCGAGTTTATCCAGCAGGCTCGTCGGCACGTCGCCGAGCATTTCGGGGAAGTGGCGGGCGAGCAAATGCAGGTGCTCGGCATCGTGCACCAGCGGGTCGTAATACAGGCCGTCGCTGTCCCATTTATCGGCCAGGGAGCGCCATGGAATCTTGCGGAACAGCGCGTCAGCCTGGCGATCCTGCTTGAGCAACTTGTAGCTGGCGGCCAGGTAAGCGGCGCCAATGTCGTTCTGCCAGGTGTCTTTGAAGTAGCTTTCGTAGCGCTCGCGGATATCGCTCAAGGCGCCGCTTACCAGAATCCCCTGACGGCTCAGCAGGTAACTGGCGTACGCGCGGTTGCGCAATTCCGACAGGCCTTCGCTCGGGCCGTTGGCCAGGTCTGTGAGGTAGGCGTTGGAGCGCACCAGCAAATCTTCCGGCACTGGCAAGCCGCGCTCCTTGGCTTCGATCAGGAAGTCGGTGGCGTACAGGCTGGCGTAGGGCGCCACGTCCGGGTTGGCTGCCCACAAACCGAAACCACCGGCCTGGTTCTGCCGCTGGCGCAGCATGCGCACGGCGCTGCTGAAGGCCTGTTCGGCCTCGGGTGCGTTGCCGCCCCAGATCAACGCCGGCATGGCTTTGGACACCAATTGCTCGGTGCAGGCATAGCCGTAGTCATCCAGGTAGCTTTTGAGGCCGTTGGCCCACACCAGCGGCGAGGCGGCGACGCCCAGCTGCACATCCCGCAGTTGCGTGAACAGTTCGCGGGTGGGTTTCAGCTCTTTGCTGGCGCTGTCAAAACGACCGAGGCTCAGGGCCACGCGATGTTCGCTCAATGGCCGGATCGAAGTGGTTTCGGCCACCTGGATACGCTTGCCATCCGGCAGCACCGCAACAAAGCGCAACTCCGCCGAGCCGAGGTTTTCCCCGACCTTGATCTTGAACTCGGCCACGCCTTCCTTGCGCGGTTGCAGGGCCAGGGTGCTGGCCGTGTCGCCTTGAACCTGCAGGCCATCGCTGGTCTGCACTTCAAACTTCACGTCGGCCGCCGCATCCAGGTTGCTGAACACCCCGGCGCTGACGCTGAACACATCCCCCGGCGCGACAAACGCCGGCACGTTCGGCGTGATCACCAGCGGCCCGCGCACTTCGGTATTGGCTTCGCTCACCCCCACGCTGTCGGTATCCACCGCCACCGCAAACAGGTGCAGCTTGCCGTTGAAGCTGTCGGGCACCTGGTAATGCAGCACGGTCTCACCGGCCGGCAAGTCCACCAGGCCCGACCACCACGCCACGGGCGGCTGATGTTTACGCTTGAACGGATTGAGGTGGTTGGCGAGGGCGCCTTCCGTATCGCCACCGGGCGCTGCCCCACTGAGCAGGCGGCTGAATTCGGGCAGGATCAGGTCAAGGATCTGACTGGTGCCCACCTCCAGCGCACGCTTCTGGAAGAAGAAGCCCAGCGGGTCCGGCGTCTGATAACGCGCCACTTGCAGGATGCCTTCATCCACCGCGTAGATCACCGCGCGGCCAGGGCGGTCGGCCGTGACCTTGATGTCCAGGGTCTGGCCCGGCTCGATCTTCGTCGGGCCTTCGACTTTCAGCGCCATGCGCCGCGCATCCAGGTTGATGCTGAACGGCACCACGCCATAGGACAGCGGGCTCATGTAGACCTCGGACGAGCCGATGTCCCGCACGAACTGCACGTTGACGTAGGCATTGCCCTCAAGCCCTGCGGGCACGCGGATGTGTTGCACGCTGTTGGTGCTGTCGGCCTTGAACCATTGCTGGGTATAGACCTTGTCACGCTCGATGGTGATCAAACCGGCGCCGGTGTACGGCGCGCGAATGCTGATGGCGATCTCGTCACCGCTGGCGTAGCTGCGTTTATCCAGGCGCAGTTGCAGCTCGGCATTGCGCTCCAGGGAGCGCGAGGTGTTGCCACGGCCGGCGACGCTGTAGTCGATCTGGTTCAGCAGGTTGCCGTTGGCATCCTTGAGTTGCAGGGTGAAATCGCCAGGGGTGCCGGTGTTCAGCGTCTGCTTGGCGCCGTCTTTGGTCATCACCACGGGTGAGGCCGGCTGGCTGATGTTCTTGATGCGCGACTCGTATTTGTAGGTGCCGTTGGATTGTTTCACCAGCACCGAGACGTAGCGGTGCTCGACCACCTCACTGGTCAAGCCGTCGACCGCGACGGGCGTGAGGTCTGGCGCGACGGCCAGCCATTGCACCTGGCGCGGCGCGTCCTTGGCAACGAACGACAGCGAATCCTGACTTTTCACACCCACCAGATACGGCGCCGCCGACACCAGCAGCGCACTTTGCGCCGCCACATTGCGTCCGCCTTCGGCTTCGTACACCTGGGTCATCACTTGCAGGCGATAGGTGCTATTGGCAAAACGTTGCAGGTTGAGATCCAGCACGGCCTGCCCGTTGTCATCCACGGTGGTTTCGGCCAAGTCTTCAGCGCTGGCCTCTTCCAGTGAGTCATTCAGGCGGAAACGGTAGTCGGGGTAGCGATCAAACGCCGCAAGCGTTGGGCTCAGGGACATTTTGGCGGTGACGCGCCGGCCAGCCGCCGGGGCGCCGAACAGGTGCATCGCAGTGACTTTGGCCACCACTTGATCCGGTGGAATCCAGCCCAGCACCGGCGTGTCGTGCAGGCTCAGGCTGACTTTCATCCGGTCAGGTTCAAAGTCGCGGACCTTGAAGCTGACACTGCCCAAATCGGTGCGTCGTTGCCTCTCGCCGATCAGTTGCAGGGTCGCGGTGTAATCCCCGGAAGGGGCGACTTCGCTGCTCGGGAAGTCAAAGGTTTCAAAGCCGCTGCTGGACAGCTTCAGCGGCTGGCGAATCACTTCAAGGCCGCGGGGGTCGGTAATTTGCAGTTCCACTGGAAGGCCTTGCAAGGCGCCTTTCCAGTCACCGCTGCGCACGATCATGCCCAGGTGCGCGGTTTCGCCGGGCCGGTAAAGACCGCGGTCGGTAAACAGGTAGGCGCTCAGGCGATTGATCGCGCCGTCTTCTTCCAGACCGCCTACGTCAAAACGCGACAAATCCAGCTGCTGGGACTGACGGGCAATCGGCAGGAACGACTGGTCATTACCGCGACTGACTACATACATCAGCGGGGTTTTCTCACGGCGCAGTTCATCCAGCTTGGCGAAGTGCGCGTGGCCCTCGGTGTCGGTGCGGCCACTGGCGACCGGCAAGCCGTTGCGACCGATGATATCGACCTGGGCGTCGGCCACTGGCGAACCGTTGCCGATGGACTGCACGTACACATCATGGCTGCCGTTACTGGAGCGCTTGGCGATGATGCCCAAGTCGGTGACAACGATGAAACGCAGGTCGCTGGTGGTGTTGCGCGAGTACTCGAAGGTGCGGTCGGCCGGGTCATCCTGCGGGCTCAGCTTGAGCACGAAAATGCCGCGTCGCCCGCCGTTGGCGGTGAGGTAGCTGCTCAGGTCGACGTTGTCATAGACGGTCTTCGAGGGATCGGCGTCTGACAGCGGAATGTCCAGGGACTGACGCTCCACCATCCGGTCGAAGTAGTCGTTGGCGAAGTTGGGCCGGGCGAAACTGCCGCTGCTCTGGTCCACCAAATGCTGCAACTGATTGGGCAGCAGGCGGGCGATTTCCACGTGGGCGCCGGGCACGCCACGGGCCATGAAGCCCAGGCGCTTTTCACCGGTCAGGCTGAGCAGGGCGCCGTCGGAAAGGAACTGCAAGGTGCGCGGATACGCCGGCATGCTCACCAGCGAGGCTGTCGGATTTTTTGCCAGGTAGCCGCCAATGGCTTCCAGGTTGGCCGGCACTCGCACGTACAGCGCGCGCCCGGCCGGAGCCTTGAACTTGAAGCCGTGCAGGGTATTCAGCGGTTCGACGCTCGGCACGTGGGTCAGCTTGACCTTGGTGCTGCTGGCCAGCAGCTTGTCGTCGATGTCTTGCAGGTTCCAGGGGCGGGTATCGTCCTCGGCTTTTTCCGGCAGCATCCAGGCCTGGACCTTGTTGGCGATGGTCTCGTCGGCCACGGCGCTGGAGCTGCTGAACATCAGCACCGGTTCAGGCTCGCCGCGCTCATTGTCGACGAAGCTGACGTCGGCTTCGGTAAAGGTCAGGCGATAACGGCCGGGCACGGTGACTTCAGCCAGCAGCGGCGCGGTGCTGGCGTTGCCGCCATCGCGAGCCTTGATACCTTCATCGACCTTGGCGCTGACCGGGGTGCTTTCCAGCGGCGTGGCCAGAGCGGCAGAGCGCACGTAGGCGTTGAGCCTGGTGTCGTCGAAGGTGATTTCCGGGCGGTTGGGCAATTGCGCATCGCGGTAAGCCAGGCCTTTGCCGAGGATCACCGACACGCGTTTGCGCAGGCTGTCTTCGTCAACCGGGTGGGAAAAACGGAAGGTTGCCACCAGCTGTTTCAGCGTGGGGTTGGCCGGGTCCTGGTACAGCTCGTTTTGCGCCAGCTTGGCGTGGAACGGTTTGGTGGAGAATTGAGTGCTGTATTCGTCGAGCAACACGCCATCGGCCAGCAGGTTTTTCTTCGCCAGGTCGATGCTGTAGTGGGCATCGATGGGCCAGTCTTTTTCCGGCACAAACAGCAGGCTGTGATCATCGGACCAGCGCCAGGTCCCGGCCACTGCCGGCTTGAGGGTGACGCCTTCGGTCACTGGTTTGCCAATGGCGGCCAGCGGCGCTACGGATTCGGCGAAGCGGATCTGCAGGTTATCCACAACCGGTGGTTGCTGGGTGTAGTCGGTCAGGTTCGGCTTGTGCAGCGAATAACCCACGGTGTGGGGTTGCGGCAAATTGGAGTACCAGTGCCACCCATAAACCCCGGCCGCCACCAGCAAAACCAGGGCCAGCGCACCGCCTGCTGCCCGGCGCGGATAGGCACGGGCCTTATGGCCGGTGATGACCAGGCCTTCGCCAACGGCCTGCAGCCAACGCGGCGGCTGCCACTGGCCAAACAGGCTACGTGCCAGCCATCGAACAGCAGTCAACAACACACTCACCACAGTGATTAAGGCACCGAAAACACGGCGGCTGGTCGCTTTTAACGAATCAAACATGGTGAGCATCCCTGGCAATGTGTCGCGTATCTTACACGGCTCTTTGATACAAAAGATGACGGTAGATACGCGGCTGGGCTCAGGCGTGCTGTACGAAGGTGAGGCGTATCGCAAAACCGATCAAAAGACTGCCAAACAGCCATTGCTGGGCCTTCTGGGCCGACGGGCTGCGTTCCAACCAGCGGCCAATCCGGGCGCCAGCCAGACCGTAGCAACTGTCGAATGCCAAGCCGACCGCCACCAGGATCGACCCGAGCAGGGCGAACTGCGCCGTCACTGGAGCGCCGTGGGGGTCGATAAATTGTGGCAACAGCACCGAGCAAAATAACAGCGCCTTGGGGTTGAGCAGGTTGGTCAACAGGCCGCGCTGGAAGGCTTCGCGCCAGGCGTGTGCAGGGGGCGTTCCATCCCCGGCGTTCAGGTTGGGCAACGGGTTTGAGCGCAGGCATTGCACGCCGATCCACAGCAGATACGCCGCGCCGGCCAGGCGCACCACGTCAAAGGTCCAGGGTGCGACCTTGAACAACGTCGCCAGCCCCATCCCCGCCAGCGCCACATGGCAGGCCCGGGCCAGTCCCAACCCTGCGGCAGTGGCCAACGCCATGGCCTTGCCCTGGCGCGCGCCGGTTTGCAGCAGCAGGATCATGTCCGGGCCGGGCAACAAGTACACCACCGCCAGCGCTACCAAAAACAACCCGAGTTCTGCCATTTTCCTGCCCCTTGCGTAGGTGATTCACAGGGCAATTTTAGGGGCGAAGGGCGGGGCAGGTGCTTGCGTAGTCAGCCGGAAAAGCGTCTAGTCTTGGCACAATCTGCCAATCTAATCGGGTGAAACATTGCACTTATGCCAAATCTGAAACTGGACGCTTTTGACCGCAGGATCCTCGAAGCCTTGCAACGTGATGGCCGCTTGAGCAACGTGCAACTGGCTGATGAGATCGGTTTGTCAGCCTCGCCCTGCCTGCGCCGGGTGCGCCTGCTGGAAGAGGCGGGGGTGATTCGCGGTTATCAGGCGAGCCTGGATCGGGATGAAGTGGGGTTGGGGCTGACGGTGTTTGTGGGGGTTAAAGTCGAGCGGCATAACGACGAACAGGCCGAAGCGTTTCGCCTGGCGGTGACGGCGTTGCCACAGGTGATTTCGGCGTTTCTGGTGTCAGGCGAATCGGATTTCCTGCTGCAAGTGGTAGTGCCGGACTTGCGTGGGTATGAGCGTTTCTTGACCGGGAGCCTGCTGAAGTTGCCCGGCGTGAGTGACATCCGCAGCAACTTCGCGATCCAGACCGTGAAAACGCCGGGGGCTTTGCCTCTAAGCCATCTCCCCGGCTAAACCGATCGTCCCCACGCTCCGCGTGGGAATGCATCCTGTGACGCTCCGCGTCACGACTTTAAGAGCGGACGCAGAGCGTCCAGGGCTGCATTCCCACGCAGAGCGTGGGAACGATCAACGGCGGGTGCTTTGCCGCTGGGCCATCTCCTCGGCTAAAACCGATCGTTCCCACGCTCCACGTGGGAATGCATCCTGTGACGCTCCGCGTCACGACTTTAAGAGCGGACGCGGAGCGTCCAGGGCGGCATTCCCACGCAGAGCGTGGGAACGATCAACGGCGGGAGCT
>Ga0247816_10000512_pt1 | contig 21627 bp, 20 predicted proteins | sample UWRJL209509C1_FD_179930 | JGI IMG/M metagenome (GOLD analysis project Ga0247816, IMG submission 179930) | Plant litter microbial communities from Arlington Agricultural Research Station in Wisconsin, United States - UWRJ-L209-509C-1 | ecosystem: Environmental > Terrestrial > Plant litter >...
GGCAAGGCCCGAGCCTGCGCGGCTCCGACGACTAAAGCGATTCACAAGGAGAACTGACCATGCGATTCAAACGACCGCAGGTGCGCTATGCCGATACGCCGCAGCCTGCCACCCCGTATCAAGCCGCCGCGCAGGTGTGGGACGAGCGTATCGGGTCGGCCCGCGTACAGGCCAGGAACTGGCGGCTGATGGCCTTCGGCTGCCTGGTGCTGGCCTTGCTGATGGCGGGCGGCCTGGTCTGGCGCTCGGCGCAGTCCATCGTGACGCCCTACGTCATCGAAGTCGATCAATCCGGCCAGGTGCGTACCGTGGGCGAGGCCGCCACGCCGTACCGGCCCGCCGATGCGCAGATCGCGCATCACCTGGCGCGCTTCGTGACGCTGGTGCGCTCCCTGTCCATCGACCCCATCGTGGTGCGGCAGAACTGGCTCGATGCCTACGACTACACCACCGACAAGGGCGCGGCCGTGCTCAACGACTACGCGAGCAAGAACGATCCGTTCGCCCGCGTCGGCCGCGAGTCGGTGACGGTGCAGATCATCAGTGTCACGCGCGCCAGCGATGCCTCGTTCAACGTCCGCTGGACGGAACAACGGTTCGTCAATGGCGCGCCCGCTGGCACCGAACGCTGGAACGCCGTCCTTTCTACCGTCCTGCAAACCCCGCGCACCGAACAGCGCCTGCGCAAGAACCCGCTGGGTATCTACGTCAATGGCCTGTCTTGGAGCCGCGAACTGGATTCTTCCGAAGGAGCCAAACCATGAACGTGCCTTTCCGCTTTTACGCTTTCGTGCTGATGTTCGCGGCCACCACGTCGTCATTGCTGGGCTGCGCCTCGCAGGGCAAGCCGCCGCCGACCATCTCGCTCGATGAGCCGGTGCAGGCGCAGCCGCTGCCCGAGCCGCCCAAGCCGGTTGAAGTCGTCGCCGTGCCCGAGCCGCTGGCGCTGCCGGCGCAGTTGAAGCCGCTACCGGAGCTGGACGAGGCAGCGACCGTGCCGGAGCCGACCGACGAGAAGGTGCGCGTCTCGCGCGCCAATGCAGAAGCGCGCATCGCGCCGACCCGCGAGGGCTACGTCAACGCGATTCAGGTGTGGCCGTATAGCGACGGCGCGTTGTATCAGGTCTATGCCGCGCCGGGGCGCGTCACCGTGGTTTCGCTCCAGCCCGGCGAGGAACTGGTGACGGTCGCCGCTGGCGATACCGTGCGCTGGATCGTCGGTGACACCTCCAGCGGCAGCGGCGAGGCGCTGCGCGTCAATGTGCTGGTCAAGCCCACCCGCTCGGGCCTGAAAACCAATCTGGTCATCACCACCAGCCGGCGGACGTACCTGCTGGAACTGACCTCGACGGAGAAGGCATGGATGGCCTCGGTGTCATGGGACTACCCGAAAGATCGGATGCTGGCCTTGCAACGCCAGTCGCAGGCCGCACAGACAGCCGCGCCCGTCGATACCGGCCTGGCGCTGGAGAAGATCCGTTTCCGCTACGCGATCAGCGGCAGCAATCCGCCGTGGAAGCCGCAACGGGCCTTCGATGATGGCGAAAAGGTCTATATCCAATTCCCGCTGGGTATCGCCCAAGGCGAACTGCCGCCGTTGTTCGTCATCGGCGCGCAGGGTGATGGTCAACTCGTCAACTACCGCTTCCGCTCGCCGTACTACATCGTGGATCGCCTCTTTGGTGCGGCCGAACTGCGCCTTGGCGGCGATGGCGGCGACGTAGTGCGGATCGAGCGCACCGACGGCGTGGCGCGGAGGAACTGACCATGAGCCAGGACGACACTCCCGACCTCGCCGCGCCACAGGCGGCGGGCAAGATCGCACCCGAAGCGGTGGCGCTGCGCGCCCAGCCGCGTCCGGTCACGCGCCTGAACCGGCGCACGCTGGCCATCCTCGCCGGCGGCCTATCGGTCGCCGTGCTCGGCGCGTTGATGTGGTCGCTGCAACCGCAGCGGCGCGGGGCCACTGAGCAGAACGAGCTTTACAACGTCGATCGCGTCTCCAAGTCGGAAGGACTGGACGCGCTGCCGGCAGACTACTCCAAGGTGCCGCCGGCCTTGCCGCCCGTGGTGCCCGAACTGGGGCCTCCGCTGCCGGGTGATCTTGGCCCGGCCATCGTCAAGTCGCAGCAGCCGGTGACGGCCGCCTATACGGCCCCTGGCAACGACCCCAACGATGCGCTGCGCAAGGAAGCCGAAGCGGCCGCGGGTTCATCGGTGTTCTTCCGCTCTGGCACGCATAAGGCCGCGCCGGGGGCGCAGTCGCAGGCTACCGCCGCGCCGGGCTTCGCCGCCAATGCGGCGTTCGACCCGATGGCTGCCGGGCCAGCCTCTACGGCAGCGCAGCCCGCCGATCCGACGGCGATACAGAACCGGCAAGACCAGAAAGAGGCGTTCCAGAAAGCCGGAAGTACAGAGACCCGAAATTCCGCCAATCTGACGATGCCGGCCTCGCCGTATCAGGTGATGGCCGGGACGGTCATCGCCGGGGCGCTGGTGACGGGCGTCAAGTCGGACTTGCCGGGCGACGTGATCGCCACGGTGACGGAGCCGGTCTATGACACGGCTACCGGGCGCTTTCTCCTGATCCCGCAGGGCTCACGCATTCTGGGCCGCTACAACAGCCAGGTGAGCTACGGGCAGAGCCGTGTGCAGGTGGTGTGGAACCGGATCATCCTGCCCGACACGTCTTCGCTCACGCTCGACAACTTGGTCGGCACCGACCCGGCCGGCTATGCCGGGCTGGAAGACGACGTGAACTACCACTGGGGCCGCATCTTCGCCGGCGCGGCGCTGACCACGCTGCTGGGCGTCGGCGCCGAGCTGGCCGCGCCCGAGAACCGCCAGGATGGCGACCGCATCATCATCGCCGGGCGCGACAGCGCGCAGGACAGCATCAATCAGGTCGGCCAGGAGATGACCCGGCGCAACATGAACATCCAGCCGACGCTGACCGAGCGGCCGGGCCTACCGGTTCGCGTCATCGCCAACCGCGACTTGGTACTGCGGCCCTACCAGCCATTGTTCTTCAACAAGGGTACTTCACGATGACGACGCGCAAGCTGCGGCTCGGGCCGCTACCGAAAACGGAATCCACGAAGCTGACCTTTGTCTGCCCGGCCAGCCTGAAAGCCGACCTCGATCACTACGCCGCAGTACACGCGCAGGTGTATGGCGAGGCGGTTGATGCCGTGACACTGATCCCGCACATGCTTGAGGCGTTCATCGCGGGCGATCGGGGATTCAGGCGAAACGCGAGGTAGGCGAGGCGTATGGCTATGCTGCCTAATAGGCATCGATTGGACGGATTTTCTGGATTATCCATCCAGAGGCAGGCAGTTTATCTCCTGTTTGCACCTGTCTAAGCTGAGAGCTTATCAATCCGTGCAAGGAGATCCCCATGGCAGACCATTCCATCAAAGGCAAAGTCGTTCTGATTGCAGGCGGTGCCAAGAACCTTGGCGGACTGATCGCGCGAGACCTGGCTGAACAAGGCGCCAAGGCCGTCGCCATTCACTACAACAGCGCCTCCTCCAAGGCCGAGGCCGACGCGACCGTCGCTGCCATCCAGGCCAGTGGTGCGCAGGCCGTGGCGCTGCAGGGTGATCTGACCACGGCCGGCGCTGTCGAGAAGCTGTTCGCTGACGCCATCGCGGCCGTCGGCAAACCCGATATCGCGATCAACACGGTCGGCAAGGTACTCAAGAAGCCGATCACCGAGATCGGCGAGGCCGAGTACGACGAGATGACCGCCGTCAATAGCAAGACCGCCTTCTTCTTTCTCAAGGAAGCTGGCAAGCACGTCAATGACAACGGCAAGGTGCTGACGCTGGTTACCTCGTTGCTGGGCGCCTTCACGCCGTTCTATGCGGCCTACGCGGGCACCAAGGCGCCGGTGGAGCATTTCACCCGCGCAGCGGCCAAGGAGTTCGGTGCGCGCGGTATCTCGGTCACGGCGGTGGGACCGGGCCCGATGGACACGCCTTTCTTCTATCCGGCCGAAGGCCCCGATGCGGTGGCCTACCACAAGACCGCGGCGGCGCTGTCGCCGTTCACGCAGACCGGCCTGACCCACATTGAAGACGTGGTGCCTTTCATCCGCCACCTAGTCAGCGATGGCTGGTGGATCACCGGCCAGACCATTCTGATCAATGGCGGCTATACGACGAAGTAAGCGCTATTGGGCCTACGGTCTTTTTCCCCACCCACGCTGTTGAAGGAGTTGCCATGCCGGCATCGGACCTGAAGATCGAAACCCGAATCGGCGTCAAGCGCAAGCCGCGGCGTATCTTGTCCATCGTCTCCAACACAGCGGATCTCAAGGGCTTCCCGGTGGGGTTCTTCGCCGAGGAGATGACCCGCGCCTTTCTGGCGTTCACCGAGGCCGGGCACCGCGTGGACCTGGCTTCGCCGGACGGCGGCGACGTTATGTTCGACACCCACAGCGACCAGCGCACTCCGGGCGGTGCCTATGCCGATGACCTCATCAGCCTGGGCTTCGCACATCATCCGAGATTCTCGACGATGCTGAAGGACACGCCCTCCATCCGCAGTATCGACGTGGGCGATTACGATGCTGTGTGGGTGGCCGGCGGCGGCGGTCCGCTGCTGACCTTCAAGGACGACGCGGCGCTGCACCAGTTGATCGCCGCCTTCTACGAGCGCGGAAAGATCGTCGCGCTGATCTGCCACGGTTCGGCGCTTCTGCTCTGGACCCGCCTGTCCAACGGACGGCTGCTGGCGGAGGGCAAGAAATGGACCGGGTTCACCGACGAGGAGGAGAACGAGGTGAACACAGCCTTCGGTATGACGCTCAACGAGTACACCATCGAGAGCGAAGCTGCCAACATCAAAGGCACGAGCTTTCTGTGCCGCAAGGCCAACGAGCCGTTCGCCATCCGCGACGGACGTCTGATCACCGGGCAACAGCAATACAGCAGCGCCATCACGGCCGAACTGGTGCTGGAAGCCCTGGACGATTACTGACGTCACGGGAGTCGCGAACATGCACATGCTGATGGTCATCGCCGGGGGGGCAGTCCTGCTGGGCGTGTTCCTGCTGTTTGGCAAGCTGTGGGGTGGCGACACGGCCGCGTTGGCGCTGGCTGCCAAGGTATTCGTACCGGTCTGGCTGGCGATCTCCATTGCCAATTTGTGGATAGGCGTCAGCCATGCCGGCTACACCGTGCGCGAGGAACTGCCTATCCTGCTGGTCGTGTTCCTTGTGCCGGCCGCGCTGGCCGGCCTAGTGATCTGGAAGCAGGCATGACGTCTGTCCACAGGTGTCCAAGATAGCCGACGTGGCAACCCCCTCGGAGCTGGTCCGGTGGTGGTCATCCGCCTACCGGGACTGGTTCAGCCAGCACCCGGAGTTCGATACCCGGTTTCGCGCGGTTCCTGCCCGCGCACCGCCTTGCCGCCGCTGGAGAACTGGACGCCTGGGCCGGTCGTGCCGTAGGCGCACTGGCGCTGCTAATCCTGCTGGACCAGTTTCCGCGCAATGCGTTTCGGGGCACGGCCCGCATGTATGCCACCGACGCCCAAGCCAGGGCCGTGGCCAGGGCGGCGGTCGATGCAGGGCTGGACGCCCAGGTCGATCCCGCATTGCGGCTATTCTTCTACCTGCCGTTCGCGCATTCGGAAGATCCGGACGACCAGCGGCTGTCGGTCATGCTGAATCGACGCCTCGGGCAGCCTTGGCTGGACCACGCACTGGGACACCAGACGATCGTCGAACGGTTCGGCCGCTTTCCTCATCGCAACATCCTGCTGGGGCGCCCGACCACGGCGGCGGAACAGTCCTTTCTCGATCAGGGCGGCTTTGCTGGCTGAACCGGGAAGAGGCAGACTCAATCCGGTTAAAGCGGCGGCGCTTGAGGGAGGACGATGGACAGATTCGACCAGTACCGCATTTTCGTTCAGATCGCGGAGATGGGCAGCTTCATCAAGGCGGCGCATGCTTTGGAGATGCCGCGTGCCTCCGTGTCGGCCGCCATCCAGCAACTGGAGACCCAGGTGGGTGCTCGTTTGCTGCACCGGACCACGCGCCAGGTCCATCTAACTACCGACGGCGCGCAACTGCTTGAACGCGTGCGCCCGCTGCTGGCCGACGTGGAGCACATCGATCTGATGTTCCACACCAGCCAGCGTCAGGTTTCAGGGCAACTGCGGATCGACGCGCCCAGCCGCATCGCGCGCAGGCTGATCGCACCGGCATTGCCCACACTGCTGCGGCGGCATCCGCGACTACGGCTCGTCCTGGGGTCCAGTGATCGCGCGGTGGATCTTTTGCAGGAAGGGATCGATTGTGCCGTGCGCGTCGGCACCTTGCAGAACACCAGCCTTGTCGTCCGGCCTTTGGGCAAGATCGGACTGATCAACTGTGCCAGTCCAGGCTATTTGCAGGTTCAGGGCGTACCTGAGCAGCCCGATGACCTGGGCGCTGGGCACTGGATGGTGGGCTATGCATCGTCCACTACGGGACGTGAGTTGCCCTGGGAATACCTGTCCGGCGATGCCGTTGAACATACGGTGGCTGTTTCCAGCCAGGTGGTGACGAACAACGCCGAGAACTACATTGCCTGTTGTCGCGCGGGTCTGGGACTGATCCAGATTCCCCGCTTCGACGTGCAGTACCTGCTCGACGCAGGAGAACTGGTGGAGGTCATGCCTGCCTACCGGCCGGCCGCCATGCCGGTGTCGCTGCTCTATCCGCACCGGCGTCAGCGCTCACGGCGACTCGCGGTATTCTTGGACTGGTTCGAGGAGCTGATGGGTGCGCATCTGGAGGCTTGACGCGCGAACATTTCAGATAGCGTCACGACCCCGTCCATTTGTGCATCCATGTGAGTAAAGAAGGCATCGGTTGCAGGCCGACGATCGCGAGGATCGAGATCAGATGGTGAGAAAATAAACGTCAGCCACTCTCCCACAATCTCGCACATGCCGTTCCGATCCAGTGCGATCCGACTTGCTCTCGCAACGCTCCTATGTGGCTCCTAGCCTACGAAGTCGCACCCCTGAAAACTGCTCCAGGATGAGCTAACCTGCTGTTCCCTATATGGTTTCAAGCCCTGCGTGATTTGCATAGGGGACTTGACGCCGGCCCTTTTTTGAGACCGGTTCTACAAAGGGTATCAACGCAGACCATGCAAAACGCTTGCGTCGTGTACTGCTGCTTCTAAATAGAGCCAAACACTATGATGACCTGGACCTACCCGGTTGGCGTTTTCATCGATTGAAAGGCGATCTGATCGACTACTAGTCCGTCAGCATCAGCGGGAACTGGCGAATCATTTTTCGGATGTTCAACGACCAAGTAGAACTAGTTGATTATCTGGACTACCACTGAGTAAAGGTATCGACATGCGATCGTTCCCACGCTCTGCGTGGGAATGCATCCCGTGACGCTCCGCGTCACCGCTACGCAAGACTTGAACCTTGCATCGCCAGTTGGACGCAGAGCGTCCGAGGCGGCATTCCCACGCAGAGCGTGGGAACGATCATCACTCCCCGCCACAGGGACCTTTCATTGCTCATGGAGAATGCTCAGCTCAAGCCAATCCCGACTCGACCAACAGCGCTTCAAGCCCCATCAGGTCCGGCACTTTCGCCACGTGTTCGCCCACCTGCACCGCCGCCAATTCCAGACGGCAGAGCGGCACATCCACATAACTCAATTGGCTATCGAGCTTGTAGGACCGCGGGATCCCCTGGATCACCAGCGCAATAAACTTCAACGTCGGCCGCCCACCCAGGGTGTTCAGCACCACGATCCGCGCGCGCTCCCCTACCGAGCTGGCTCCGCCGCAGGCCGCTTCAAAGCTGATCAACGGCAATTGCCGGTCCCGCCACGTGACTTGCCGCAGATACCACGGCGGCGCATCGCTGGCCGGCTCGCCGCGCTGGAAGTCGATCAGCTCGGCCACGGCCACGTTGGGCAATAACAGGTGACGGTCGGCCAATGGCAGCAGCAACCCGGTGAGTTGGGTAGCGCGGTGATCAAGCATGGGATTTGCTCCAATAGGCGATGCTTTCCAGCAACACCGACTCTTGATACGGCTTGCCCAGGTAGTCGTTGACGCCGATGGCCATGGCGCGGTCGCGGTGTTTCTGGCCGGTGCGGGAGGTGATCATGATGATGGGCAGGCGCATCAGCCGTGGGTCGTTGCGCACCTGGATCGCCACTTCGAAGCCGTCCATGCGCGGCATTTCGATGTCGAGCAGCATCAGGTCAGGGGTGTGTTCTTCCAACACGGCCATGGCGTCGATGCCGTCCTTGGCGGTGAGCACGTTCATGCCGTTGCGCTCCAGTAGCCGGCTGGTAACTTTGCGCACGGTGACCGAGTCGTCCACTACCAGCACCAGCAGCGGGCGCTTTTTCAGGGGGTCGTTGAGGATCAACGGCGCGTCGACCGCCTGGGCCGGCAAGGCCGGTGGCCGCGCGCGGATATGCGCCAGCAGGTCGATGATCAGCACCACCCGGCCATCCCCCAGAATGGTTGCCCCGGACAAACCCTGCACCCCGGCAAATTGCGGCCCCAGGCCCTTGACCACGATCTCACGGGTACCGGCCATGGCATCCACTTGCACCGCCACGCGCCGCTCGTTGCACTGCACCAGCAGCACCGGCAGCGGCTGGTACTGGCCCAGCAGTTTGGGCCGGGCGACGGTGTGCAGCAGGTCGCCGAGATAGAACAGTTCATAGCGCTGGCCGGCGTATTCATAGCGCGGCGGGTCCAGTTGATAGTGCCCTTCCAGCTCGTGGGGCAGCACCCGCACCAAGCCCTCGATGGTGTTCAGCGGGATCGCATATTGATCGTCCGCACATTGCACCATCAGCGCCTGGTTGACCGAAACGGTGAACGGCAGGCGAATGCGAAAATGCACGCCCTCCCCCGGCGTCGAGTCGATCACCATCGAGCCGCCGAGCTGGCGCACTTCTTCATGCACCACATCCATGCCCACGCCGCGCCCGGAAATCTGGGTGATTTTTTCTGCGGTGGAAAACCCCGGTTGCAGGATGAATTGCAGTACGTCGCGGTCGCTGATGTCCAGGTTGGGATCAAGCAAACCGCGCTTGATCGCCTTGCGCCGCACCGCTTCAAGGGGCACACCAGCGCCGTCGTCGCGCATGTCGAAAACGATGTCGCCGCCTTCGTGGGTCAGGTCCAGAGTGATCCGGCCTTTTTCCGGTTTACCTGCCAACAGCCGCGCATCGCGAGACTCCAGGCCGTGGTCGACGGCGTTGCGCAGCATGTGTTCCAAGGGCGCGACCATGCGTTCCAGCACGTTGCGGTCCATCTCGCCTTCGGCGTTGCCGACGATGAATTCAACGTCCTTGCCCAACTCACCGGCCACCTGCCGCACGATGCGCTTGAGCCTTGGCACCATGCGTTCGAACGGCACCATGCGCGTGCGCATCAGGCCTTCCTGCAACTCGGTGTTGATGCGTGCCTGTTGCTGCAGCAGGTTTTGCGCGTCCTGGTTGCGACGGTCGAGGGTGTCCTTGAGGTCCAGCAAGTCGGAGGCCGATTCGAACAAGGCACGGGACAGCTGTTGCAGTTGGGAATGGCGATCCATTTCCAGCGGGTCGAATTCTTCGTAGCCCAGGCGCTCGGCTTCCGCCTGCTGGCGGCTGAGGATGCGGCCCTGGGTTTCGGTGTCGAGCCGGCGCAATTGATCACGCATGCGCTCGATGGTGGTTTCCACCTCATTGAGGGCAATGCGCGCGTCGTTGACCTGCTGCTCGATGCGCCCACGGAAGATTGAGGTTTCGCCGGCCAGGTTAACCAGGTCGTCCAGCAGTTCGGCGGAGATTTTCACCATGTCGGCGGCCGGGTCGTTCACCGGCGTGGCCTCGGCCTTGGTCGCCGGCATTGCCACCGGGGCTGCTTGAGTTTCGGCGGGGTGCACCAGGCTTTTGATCCGCTCGATCAGCCGGTCCACCGAGCCCACGGGCACCCCGGCCGCTACCGCATCAATCATCTGCGCCAAACGGTCGTGGCAGCCTTGCAACAGTGCGAACAGTTCAGCAGTCGGCACCAGCAAACCAGCCGACAAGCCTTCGTAGAGAAATTCAAGCTCATGGGCCAGGTCGCCAATCGGCCCGATCTCGACCATCCGCGCGCCGCCCTTGAGGGTATGCAGGTCGCGCAGCAGGGTTTCGACTTCCTGGCGATTTTTCGGCTCGGCCTGCCAGCGCAACAGCGCGGCGCCGGAGCTGTCGAGGATGTCGGCGGCCTCTTCCAGGAAAATGTCCAGCAACTCGGTGTCATTGCCCGAAGGCTCGACCTCGGGCGTCGCGGCTGGCGCCACTTGCCCGGTGCTTTGGCGTAACTCACGCAGTTGGCCGATCAGGTCGTCGCAATCCTTCAGCGGTTGGTGATCCTGCAATTGGTCCAGCAGCAGCGCCAGCCGCTCGTGGCTGGCCATCAACACCGTCGCCAACTCTTTGGAATAGCTGTAACGCCGGTCCACCAGGCCTTCGTAAAGGCTTTCCAGCTCCAGGGCCAGATCGCCGACGGCGCCAATTTCGGCCATGCGTGCGCCGCCCTTGAGGGTGTGCAGGTCCCGCTGCAAAGACGAGAGCGGCGCCGCATTGTCGGGGTCCAGCAGCCAGCGTTTGAGGGACTGCCCGGCGCTGTCGAGGATATCCACCGCTTCTTCGAGGAAGATTTCGACGATTTCATCGTCCACCGCCGAGTCTTGCCCAAGCTGTGCGGTGGCGGCGCCCAATTCGGAGATGCTCAAGGCGCGGCTGCCGTCGCTTTTGATCAGGCCGGTGGCAGACGGATCGAGGCCTTCGTCCAGCAATTCGCGCAAGGCTCTCACTCGCGCGGGTGCTGGGCTGATTTCCTGGCCGGCAGCCAACTGGTCGAGCATGTTGATCAGCGCTTCATGGGCCTGCTCGGCCTCATGGAAAAACCGCTCGCTGACCGCCAGGCTGCTTTCTTCAACGGCGCCGTACAGGTCGAGCAACGCCTCGCACAACTCATCCATCGGGTGCAGGTCGGCCAGGTGCGCACCGTCGCCCAGTGTCGTCAGTTCGTCGAGCAACGCAGTCAATTCCTGGCGCTCGCCAGGGTGTTGTTGCCAGCGGCGCAGCAGGCTTTCTGCATCCAGCAGGATGTCCATGCCCTGGGCGAGGAAGTTGGCGATCAGTTGCGGGTCGCGCTTGACCCGCAGGCCGGTGCTGGGCGCGTTGAGCAGTGCTTCAAGCTGGCGGTTCAAAAGGTCTTGGGTGCGCTCGATCAGTGCCGCCGCACCCTTGATTGGCGCATGCGGGTCACTGTCCAACTGGCGCAGGCCGCGCTGGAACAGCGCCTCGGCTTCCAGCAGTAATTCGATTTCGTCCAGGTCCAGCGGCAGGCGGTGGGCTTTGTACTCGCGGGTCAGATGGTCCAGCGGCCGCGCCAGCTCGGCGATGGGCAAAACGCCGGCCATGTAGGCGCTGCCCTTGAGGGTATGCAGGGCGCGCTGCAATTCGTCGCTGACTTGCAGCGGCAGATGCTCAGTGGCCTGGTGCAGGAAATGGTTGAGGCTGTCGAGGTGGCTCTGGGCTTCATTGCGGAAAATCTCGAGCAACAGCGGGTCCATGGCGACGGGGTCGTCCAGCTCCGCCGCGGCAGGTTCGACACCGTTGGCCAAGGCGTGGGCGCGCGCAGCCAGGTTGTCGACGTCGTCGCGCTGACGCTGTTTATCAGCGGCAAAATCGACGATCAGCTCGGGCAGCAGCGCCACCACGTCATCCAGCACTGCCTGTACCTCGGGGCCGGGGGCAATGCTGCGTTCCAGCACACGGTTGAGCAGGTTTTCCAGCGCCCAGGCCAGCTCCGCCAGCACCAGCGCGCGGACCATGCGCCCGCTGCCTTTCAAGGTGTGAAAGGCGCGGCGCATTTCGCTCAGGGTGGCCTTGTCTTCAAGGCTGGCGATGCCGGCGGGCAGGCAACGGTGCAGCACGTCGAGGACTTCGCCGGTTTCTTCGAGGAAGACTTCTCGCAGTTCATCGTCTATTGCTTCCTCACCGGCAGGCGGCGGCAACAGGCTGCCGGGACGCTGGAGTGCGGGCGGGTTAAGGCGCGAGGTGGGGCTGGCGAGTACATCCGCCAGAGACGGTGTTTGCGCTTGAGGTTCATCGCCTGCGGTGGGCAGCGCTTGGCGCCACGGCTTTTCGGCCGGCAAATAACCCAGCGCTTCCAGGCCCTGGGCGGCCACTTCCAACACCCGTTCGCCGGGGGCATCGTGGTCCTGAAGCATGCGTTCCAGGTAGTACTCAAGGCTGGTGAGCACATCGGCAAAATGCCCGAGTTGCGCCTCGGATGGCGCGATCTCACTGAGCATTAATTTTTCATCGACGTAATCATTACAGCCGCGCATCAAGCTCGCGGCGCGGGGCAACGGAATCATCGCCATAGCGCCGCGTACTTGGGTCAGCAGCTCCGGCAAGGACTCCAACCGCTGGCGGTCCCACTGGGCCTCGAGACAGTCAATGATCAGTTCCTTGCCCTGCTTGAGGCACTGGCAGCACTCCCTGATCACCAGTTGGTGGATCTGCGTCAGGTCAGTAGTGGGCAGGCGGCTTTCCTCGCGGCTTTCCGGCTCTACGGTGCCTACCATGCCGGCCAGTGTGGCTTCGACGTAAAGCAAGGCGCCGGCGACGTCCATCAATACGGCGTCGTTGGGCTCGCGCTGCCCTTGGGCCAGGCCGAGTACCACCGCCAGTTGATCGATGATTACTTTGCGCGGCTGGCCGAAGCCCAGCACGGCCAAGGTGTCGGCGATCTGTCGCAAGGGCGCGAGTAATGCCTCCAGGTCCGAGGTGTGCTGACGGTCACTGCGCACGAACAGGTCCAGGCGCTCCTTGACCCGCACCAGTTCCTCGCACAGGGCGCCGAGCACCGACCCCATGGCATCGCGATCAGGGCCGGCCAGTCGCGCGCGTTCGGCATCCACTACGGCGCTGTCGGGCAGGGCTTCGTCGAGGCCATAACGTTCTTTCAAACTTTGCATCCGCGGAGTCGGCCGGGTGACTTTGGCGATATAGAACAGCAGGCTCTTGAGCAACTCATCGGGGGCCGGTGTGTTGATACCGTTGATGCCCTGGATCAACAAGCGCTTGAGTTCCTTGTCGCAAGCCTTGAGCAGGCTGCGCAATGCGGGGCTGTTGGCAACCACGCCGGTGAGCATGCCTTCCACCAGGGCCGAGGTCACTTGCCACAAGGGCAGCAGCGGCGCGCCGTGGCACAGGGCTTCGAGCCGGGCGAACACGCGCGCCATGTCATCCAGGTTGCTGGGGCCGTGGTCTTCACGCAGCAGGCCTACCAGCGCCTGTTGCAGCATCTGCCGCCATTGGCGCAGCAGGCCGGGGAAATCCTCAGGCTTGCGCTGGGCCAAGGCCTCGTCGGGCAGTGGCGCAATGACCAACAGTTGCGGGCTGAACAGGCTGGTTTCCGAGAGCAGGCTTTCGCCGCGCACGCTGCGCAGGTCGTTGAGCAGCGGCAACACCACCAACGGCAGGTCGCGCCGGGCGCTGTGCACACGGTCGAGGTACAGCGGCAGTTGGCCAAGGGCCTGTTGCAAGAGGCGAATGCCTTCGTCGCGCTGGCTCACGCGTTCGGCTTGCAGCGCCTGGGCAAGGTGCTCCATTTCTTCAGCGAACAGGGCGGCACCGTAAAACTCGACCATTTGCAGGCTGCCATGCACCTGGTGAATGCACTCAAGGCATTGGCCGATTGCCTCGTCGCTACCATCCTCGATGTAGGCGTCGAGCGCCGAACGGGCCTGTTTCAGGGTTTCGGCAATTTCGCCCTTGACCCATTCGAGGGCCACGTAGTCGTGCCGATCAACCATAACCACTCCCGTCAGAATTCATGAGTTGCTGGTGTTGCTTTGTCGGTTCTCAGATGCAAAGGAGATCAAATGTGGGAGCTGGCTTGCCTGCGATGGCATCGCCTCGGTTTTTCTGGGAGACCGAGTCGTCTGCATCGCAGGCAAGCCAGCTCCCACAGGGGTTTTGTGGTGTCCTGCGAAGAGCGCTTCACTCATCCACCTTTTTAGCCGGCGGCAAGGTAAAGCCCGATACCGAGCGTCGCAGTTGGCTGGCCATTTTCGCCAGGTTACCGATGCTCTCGGCGGTGGCGGTAGAGCCCGACGAAGTCTGGCTGGTGATCTGCTGGATCACGTTCATGGTCAGGGAGATCTGCCCAGCCGACGAGGTCTGCTGTTGCGCCGCGTTGGAGATGCTTTGGATCAGCGCCGCCAGGGTTTTCGAGACGCCTTCGATTTCTTCCAGTGCCACCCCGGCGTCCTGCGCCAGCCGCGCGCCGCGCACCACTTCGGTGGTGGTCTGCTCCATCGAGATCACGGCTTCATTGGTGTCGGTTTGAATCGCCCGCACCAGGGTTTCGATTTGCCGGGTGGCTGCCGATGAGCGCTCGGCCAGGCGCTGCACTTCATCGGCCACCACCGCAAAACCGCGCCCGGCATCCCCGGCCATGCTGGCCTGGATCGCGGCGTTGAGGGCGAGGATGTTGGTCTGGTCGGCGATGTCGTCGATCAGGCTGACGATGTCGCCAATTTCCTGAGACGACTCCCCCAGGCGCTTGATGCGTTTGGCGGTGTCCTGGATCTGTTCGCGAATGTTGTCCATGCCGTGGATGGTGTTGTGCACCACTTCGTTGCCCTTGTTGGCGATCTCCACGGAGCGCTCGGCCACCGCCGAGGATTCGGCGGCGTTGGCCGACACCTGGTCGATGGATTGGGCCATCTGGTTGATCGCCGTTGAAGCCTCGGCAATTTGCTGGGCCTGATGCTCCGAGGCTTGCGCCAGGTGCATGGCGGTGGCCTGGGTATCCTGCACCGCACCGGCGACTTGGCCGGCAGTGAGGTTGATGGTCGCCACCAGGTCGCGCAGTTGGTCCACGGAATAATTGATGGAGTCGGCGATGGTGCCGGTGAAGTCTTCGGTGACCGAGGCGGTAACGGTGAGGTCGCCGTCGGCCAGGTCTTCGATTTCGTCCAGCAGGCGCATGATCGCGTTCTGGTTGCGCTCATTCTTCTCGGCGGTTTCGCGCAGTTGGCGGTTGGTCTCGCGGACCATCACCAGGCCGATCAGGATGATTGAGGCCAATGCCAGCAGGCCCAACACGTAGCCGCCGATGGTGTCGAAGGTGCGCCCGTCGGCGAGGTTCTCAAAACCGGTGGCCAGGTGCGAGGCTTCATCGAGCAGGGTTTGCGACAGGCTGAAAATATTGCTCGCCGAGGCGCGCACCTGGAACAACTGTGGCGAGGTCTCGAGGATTTCATCCACGGAGCCGGAGACGAATTCGAACAGTTCGGAAATTTCCGCCAGCCGCGCCCTGGCGTCGTGGTCTTCAACCTGGGTGATGCGCAGCCCGGCATTGCCCTGGAGCATGCCGTTGAGCACCTGACCGAAGCGGTTGGCATCCCGCCCAAAAGCATCGGCGGCCTGCACGGCGGTTTCATCGCCGGCAAGCACGGTGTTGACGGCGCCGAGGATGCGTTCGGCCAGCAGCGACTGGCGCTGGGCCAACGCCACCTGACTGGCCGGGGCGCCGCGTTGCAGCAAAATGTCCACGACCTTTTCCGACTCGACCTGCAATTGCGGGATGGTTTCAGCCAGGGTCGCCGCCACCTGGTGCAGCGACAGCACCGTCTGCTCACTGGCCAGAATCGCGTCGGTGTTTTTCAGCAGCGCTTCCCAGTCGGTCTGCACCGCGCGCATTTCTGCGCGTACTGCATTGGGTGCAGCGGGCAGGCCCGTGTCCGGGTCGCCTTTTTTCAGGTAGCCCCAGCGCCGGGCGAAATCGTTGCGTGCGTCGCTCAGCAGCTTGAACGCCGCGGCCTTGCCGGCCGCAGCCTCGGTGGCGTTCTTGGCGATGCGCTGGGACAGCACCCGCAGCTCACCGGCGTGGCCGATGTACTGTTTATCGTAGGTAGACTGGGTGTTGAGGTACGCGAAGTTGGCGAACAGCAGCATGATGAACACGATCAGCGCGATAAACAGCACGATTATCTGCGAGCGGCTGCGGGAGGCTTCCAGGGGTTTGGGGGCAGTTGGGGTGGTCATGCGGCAACATCCATGAAGCCTGGAGCCTGGGCCAGGGCGAAGGGGCTGAAGACCTGCCACAGCTGGTCGCCGTTGAACTGGCCCTGGATAAACGGCGCGCCGGCCGTTGCGTCCGTCAACAATGCGTCTTGTGCGAAATGCTGCATGCCCACCACCTCGTCCACCAACAGGCCGACAAACACGTCCTGGTATTCCACCACCAGCACGCGCCGCTGTTTGCGCACCAGCGACAGCTCATGGCCCAGGAACCCACCCAGGTCCATCACCGGCAACAACCGCCCGCGCAGATTGGCCACGCCCCTGACCCACGGCTTGACGCCGGGCATCAAGGTGCAGCGTGGTTCGTGCAGCACTTCGGCGACTTCGCCCATGGGCGCTACGTACCAGTGCTCACCCAGGCGGAAACCAATCCCGCTCCAGCTGTGCAGCCGGGTTTCCTGGGACGGCAGGTCGGCGGCCAACAGGCGGCAGCGGCGGTCAATGTCCAGCAGCAGCTCGAAGGCGGTTTGCGACTCAGTCATGGAAACGTGCCGTCAGCCGGCCAGCACCTTGTTCAGGGTGGCGATCAGGGTGTCTTCGTCCACGGGTTTGGTCAGGTAATCCTTCGCGCCCTGGCGTTCGCCCCAGATCTTGTCGGTTTCCTGATCTTTGGTGGTGATGATGATCACCGGGATGTGCCCGGTTTCAGGGTCCTTGGTCAACTGGCGGGTGGCCTGGAAACCGTTGAGGCCCGGCATCACGATATCCATCAACACCGCGTCAGGTTTTTCCTGCCGGGCGAGCGCGACGCCATCGCCACCGTTGGCGGCCTTGAGAACTTCGTGACCGTGCTTTTCGAGCATCTCGGTCAATTTGTACATTTCAGTCGGCGAATCGTCGACGATCAGAACACGTGCCATGGTTTTCCCCACTACATAGGTAGACCCAAGCGCTAGGGGCTTGGCGTCAATGTGCTTGTTCTGCTGCAGCGAAGCCCGGCACATAGGCCTTGATCGCACTCAGCAGTTCTTCCTTGCTGAACGGCTTGGTCAAAAATTGATCAGAACCAACGATGCGCCCCTTGGCCTTGTCGAACAGACCATCCTTGGAAGACAGCATGATCACCGGTATCGACTTGAACGCCTGGTTGTTCTTGACCAGGGCGCAGGTCTGATAGCCATCCAGGCGCGGCATCATGATGTCGACAAAGATAATGTGCGGGTGATGATCAACAATCTTGGCCAGGGCATCGAACCCATCGATAGCCGTGATGACCTCGCACCCTACGTTCTTCAACAGCGTCTCGGCCGTGCGGCGAATCGTTTTCGAATCGTCGATCACCATCACTTTCAAGGCGTTGGAATGCTGTTCCATATCTGCTCTACCATCGCCACAGCGAATAGGTTTTCGGTGTGTGCTGCTTGATGTTGCGTGGCACGAGCGCCAAAACCCTCAGGATTAAAGGGCTGATGCGCCATGGGAGCCTTTTTAGCACAGTCTCCGAACGCAATCTATCGGCCGACCCGCGAGGTGGTTTTTCCTTGACCCACAACACCCACAGCGCCACTCTGACGCCACTTTTATGCGCCCTTATTTGCTAGAGGAAATCCCCCATGAGCGTTCGCGTCGGCATTGTCATGGACCCTATTGCCAGCATCTCCTATAAAAAGGACAGCTCGCTGGCCATGCTGCTGGCCGCCCAGGCACGCGGCTGGACGTTGTTCTATATGGAACAGCGTGATCTTTACCAGGCCGAAGGTGAGGCACGGGCACGGATGCGTCCGTTGCAGGTGTTTGCCAACCCTGAAAAGTGGTTTGAACTGGAAGATGAGATCGACAGCCCGCTGAGTGATCTGGACGTGATCCTGATGCGCAAGGATCCGCCGTTCGACATGGAGTTCGTCTACTCCACCTACCTGCTGGAACAGGCAGAACGCGCCGGGGTGCTGATCGTCAACAAGCCTCAGAGCCTGCGGGACTGCAATGAAAAGCTGTTCGCCACGCTGTTCCCGCAGTGCACGCCGCCGACGGTGGTCAGCCGCCGCGCCGATGTGCTGCGTGAGTTCGCTGCCAAGCATGGCGATGTGATCCTCAAGCCACTGGACGGCATGGGCGGGACGTCGATCTTCCGTCACCGCGCCGGTGACCCGAACCTGTCGGTGATCCTGGAAACCCTGACGGCGCTGGGCAGCCAGCAGATCATGGCCCAGGCCTACATTCCGGCCATCAAGGACGGCGACAAGCGCATCCTGATGATCGACGGCGAGCCAGTGCCTTACTGCCTGGCGCGCATTCCGGCGGCCGGCGAGACACGCGGTAACCTGGCGGCCGGTGGCCGGGGTGAAGCGCGGCCATTGACGGACAAGGATCGCTGGATCGCCGCCCAGGTCGGCCCGACATTGCGTGAGAAGGGCCTGCTGTTTGTGGGCCTGGATGTGATCGGCGAGAACCTGACGGAAATCAACGTCACCAGCCCGACCTGCATCCGTGAAATCGACAACGCGTTCGGCACCAATATTGGCGAAATGCTGATGGCAGCCATTGCCTCCAAGCTACAAGCCAAGTGACATAGAACACCCGGATACACGCCAACATTGCGCTATCATGCCCCACCTGTGAAACGCGCGATGTTGGTTTTCCTGTTATGACGCTCCCGTCCGATCTGCCCCCTGAACTCTCCCACAGCGGTGTGCGCCCGGCTGATCGCCTCGGATTTACCCTGTTTCTCGCAGCGCTGGTTCACCTCGCGCTGATCCTCGGCCTGAGTTTCACCTTCGCCGAACCCAAGCAAATCAGCAAAAACCTGGAAATCACCCTCGCCACGTTCAAGAGCGAAAAGAAGCCCGAAAAGGCTGACTTCCTCGCCCAGGACAATCAGCAGGGCAGCGGCACCCTCGACAAGAAGGCGGTGCCCAAGACCACCGAAGTGGCGCCGTTCCAGGACAACAAGGTGAATAAAGTCACCCCGCCTCCGGCACCCAAGCCCGAGGTCAAGCAGGCTGCGCCCAAGGCCGCCGTTGCCACGGTCGCGCCGAAACCGCAAAAAGCCCCGACCCAACGCGAAAAAGCCAAGACCGAACCCGCGCCAACGCCTCCGGCACCTACCTTCGACAGCTCGCAACTCTCCAGCGAAATCTCCAGCCTGGAGGCCGAACTGGCCAACGAACAACAACTGTATGCCAAACGCCCGCGTATCTACCGGCTCAACGCCGCCTCCACGATGCGTGACAAAGGCGCCTGGTATAAGGACGAGTGGCGCAAGAAGGTCGAGCGTATCGGCAACCTGAATTACCCGGACGAGGCCCGGCGCCAGCAGATCTACGGCAATTTAAGGCTGCTGGTGTCGATCAACCGCGATGGTTCCTTGTATGAAGTACAGGTGTTGGAGTCCTCCGGCCAGCCTTTGTTGGACCAGGCGGCACAACGCATCGTCCGCCTTGCAGCTCCTTTTGCGCCCTTCACCGGCGACCTGCAAGACATTGACCGCCTGGAAATCATCCGCACCTGGCGCTTTGCCAAGGGTGATCGGTTGTCCAGCAATTGACATCCCCAGCTTGTCAGTTGGCCCCTCCAGCGCCACACTAGCGGACATGAAAAATGTCAGCCCGACCTACCTCAAGCACCAATTCCTGATCGCCATGCCACATATGGCCGACCCGAACTTTGCGCAGACCTTGACCTACATCGTCGAGCACACGGCCAATGGTGCAATGGGGCTGGTGATCAACCGCCCGCAGGACCTGAACCTGGCCGATATCCTTGAGCAATTGCGCCCGGACATCGACCCACCCGCCAGTTGCCAGGACGTGCCGATCTACATCGGCGGCCCGGTGCAGACTGACCGGGGTTTTGTGCTGCACCCCACCGGGCCGAAATTCCAGGCCACCGTGGACCTTGAGGGTGTTTCGCTGTCGACCTCCCAAGACGTGCTGTTTGCGATTGCCGATGGTGTGGGCCCTGATCAAAGCGTGATCACCCTGGGCTACGCCGGCTGGGAAGCCGGGCAACTGGAGGCTGAGTTGGCGAGCAATGCCTGGCTGACCTGCCCTTTCGACGCCGAAATTCTGTTCAATACCCCCAGTGAACTGCGCCTGGAAGCAGCGGCCGCCAAGCTGCGGGTCAACCTCAGCCTGTTGACCAGCCAGGCGGGGCACGCCTGATGGCCTTGCGTCTGATCCTCGGTTTTGACTACGGCACCAAACAGATCGGCGTTGCTGTCGGCCAGGTAATCACCGGCCAGGCCCGCGAGCTGTGCACCTTGAAAGCCCAGAACGGTGTGCCCGACTGGAACCAGGTCGAAGCGCTGATCAAGGAATGGAAGCCCGACGCAGTCGTGGTCGGCCTGCCCTTGAACATGGACGGCACCCCGAGCGACATGTGCCTGCGCGCCGAAAAGTTCGCCCGTCGCCTGAATGGGCGCTACAACCTGCCCTTCTATACCCACGACGAACGCTTGACCACCTTCGAAGCCAAGGGCGAGCGCCGCGACCGTGGTGGACAGAAAGGCAGCTACCGCGACAACCCGGTGGATGCCATTGCCGCCGCCTTGGTGTTGCAGGGCTGGCTGGACGAAAACACCGCTTTATTTGAATCCTGACTGACGCGGCTTGCCGCGTCTTCTTACGTTTGAGCCCGGACCTTGCCGGCACCCCGCTGCGCAAGGCCTTGAAGGAGCCACCATGAGCCTGCCCAATCCCGCCGAACTGATCAGCCAGATGGCGATACGCCTTAAGGCGCACCTGGAACACCGCGGCATCAGCGAGCCACGCTTTATCGGCATTCGCACCGGTGGCGTGTGGGTGGCCCAGGCGTTGCTGGCAGAACTGGGCAGCGACTCGCCCCTGGGCACCCTGGACGTGTCCTTCTACCGCGACGACTTCAGCCAGAACGGCCTGCACCCGCAAGTACGCCCCTCGGCCCTGCCGTTCGAGATCGAAGGCCAACACTTGGTGTTGATCGATGACGTGCTGATGAGCGGTCGCACCATCCGCGCGGCCCTCAACGAACTGTTTGACTACGGCCGCCCGGCCAGCGTGACCCTGGTGTGCCTGCTGGACCTCGACGCCGGCGAACTGCCAATCAGCCCGGACGTGGTCGGCGCCACCTTGTCACTGGAAGCCCATCAGCGGGTAAAATTGTCCGGTCCAACGCCGCTCGAACTCGAACTGCAAGACCTCGCCCTTTAAACCCCTTGTAAAGAGTCCCCGCGATGACGCCTCTAGATGCCAAGCGCCCGCTGCAGCTCAATGCTCAGGGCCAGCTGCAACACTTCTTGTCCCTCGACGGTTTGCCCCGCGAACTGCTCACCGAAATCCTCGACACCGCCGACTCGTTCCTTGAAGTCGGCGCGCGGGCGGTGAAAAAAGTCCCGTTGCTGCGAGGCAAGACCGTGTGCAACGTGTTCTTCGAGAACTCGACCCGCACCCGTACAACCTTTGAATTGGCGGCCCAGCGGCTGTCGGCCGACGTGATCACGCTGAACGTTTCCACCTCGTCGGCGAGCAAAGGCGAGACCCTGCTCGACACCCTGCGCAACCTGGAAGCGATGGCCGCCGACA